>Ga0114945_10001137_pt1 | contig 16720 bp, 17 predicted proteins | sample OV2TP3_FD_87194 | JGI IMG/M metagenome (GOLD analysis project Ga0114945, IMG submission 87194) | Hot spring microbial communities from Beatty, Nevada to study Microbial Dark Matter (Phase II) - OV2 TP3 | ecosystem: Environmental > Aquatic > Thermal springs > Hot (42-90C) | place: USA: Beatty... | reverse complement strand
GAATTTCTCCACAATATATTCGGCGTTCTTTAAATCCCGACTCAGAAGGATCTGTCTCACCGAAAGCTCCATCCCCTCGGCGATGGCTTTGGTCTTACGCTTCAAATCCTCCCAGAGCCTTTCTTCTTCCAGGCGCACTTGGAAGACACCGAAGACTGTGAAGACCGCTGCCACGAGAATCAGAATCGGCAGGAGAAACAAAAGGATCTTTTTCATAGTTCCCAATCTCCTTGAAGGGTGATTGTATCATAAAAAGATTAAGGGAGGCTCAAAAAATACGCGGGGCCCGCCCCCCGCCATGAATCGTGGCGGGGGGCGGGCCCCGCGCGCACTACCCAAAACTCATCCAAACGGATGAGACAAAAGAGGGGAAGGCCTCCGTTAACTTCCCAGATTTCTTCTCTGGGACTGCTGTCTCTGCTGGGGCTGATCTTTTTGCTGGGCCCCTGCCTCCAGTTTAGCGATCGAGGTGGCGATCTTTTTATCGCCCTCCTCCTTATACTTGACTCTGACCTGGTCACCCTGCTTGAGGGTCTCCAACGAGGCAATCTCCTGTAGCTTGGTTTGAGGATTGACCTCCAAGGTCACCTCCTGGCTTCCTTCTCCCTCTTTGGGCATACTAGAGATAGTGATCATGTCTTCTTCGACGCTTTTAACCGCGCCCTCCAAAGACTTTTGAAAACCCCATAAAGCCAGGGCCTGACTTACAGGTAACAAAACAAACACGGCAATGACTGTAAAGGCTAACGCTTTTCTCATCTCTCTTCCCTCCTTTCTTTCAACCTACGTCTCCCCTCTTTTTTGTCAGTTTAATTATATAATCTGAGAATTAAGAGAAGATTAAAACAAAATTAAAAGGGGTTAATGTAATCTTGCCGTATTGAAAAGAAAAAAACGGCCTTCAATTTTCTATCGCCTCAATGCGTATTTTATAAAAGTTATTCCATAAAACAAAAAGCCAATCAGCCCATAATACAAAATCACCGCTCCCAAGGAAAAGCTTTTCAACTGAAAATATGCGCCCGGAATCTGAACAAAGAAGAAGACGCTGGCCACCATACAATTGAGCAAGACAACAATGCAGTTGGCAAACGCAAAAGCCGCCCCGGGAAATATCACCCCCATCGCCAGAAGCCCCATCCCTAAAAATATAATCAACGAAGCCAGGGGAACGATGACCAAATTCGCGATGATGACAATCGGCGTAATCAAACGGAAATAATAAGCCACCAGGGCAACGACCCCCAAATAAGCCGCGAAGGAGATGGCCAGGGACTGCAGGAAAAATCTTATGACCTTAAATCTGATCAAGGATAATCGTCCTTTTCTTCGGGGCTTTTCCTGTTCTTCGGTCTCTTCTTTAACCCCAGGCAACCATTGATAAAATAAACCCATAAATCTGGAATAAAAAAGAATAATAAAGAAGACACTGATAAATGACAATTGGAACCCGACATCAAACAGGTTCAGAGGATTCATCAATAAGAGAATTAAGGCCGCAGCGCAGAGGGTGTTCATCGCTTCCTGCTCCCGCTCAACAAGGAAACTCGTCAGGAAGACCACGGCCATGATCGTTGCCCGCACCACCGGCGGTTGCCCGCCGGTCAGGAAGGCGTAGAAAACCAGCAAAAACATGGTCAAGACATATTGTCCTTGCCTGGGGATCGGGAAGATCTTTAAAAAGAGAAATATCCCGTAAGCGACAATGCCGATGTTAAAACCGGATATCGCAATAATGTGGGCGACGCCCGAAAGCTTAAAGAGATCGTAAACATTCTTCGGGATATCATAACGGTCGCCTAAAAGAAACGCCTGCATGAGACCGGCTTCCGGACTAGGCAGATGATCTTTAAGAACATCTCTTAGCCTCTGTTTTAATCGAAGGGAAAGATCTTTAATAAAATGCCCCTGCTTGCGGGCCAGCACTTCCACGCGGCCTTTTTTCTTGACGCTCAGGATAAACGGTATGCCTTTGCGATAAAGATAATCTCGGTAAGAAAAACTGCTTTCTTTAGAGAAATTGAAAGGCCGGTGCAATTTCCCCTCTAAAACCACATTATCACCGTAGCGAACATCCTCTTGACGAAAAAGATTGACGAGAAGGTCTCCCCGCTTTTCTTCCCATCCCCATGGGAATTGAATCCGCTTGACCTCCAATGTGAAGACCGTCTTCTTTCCTTTAAAGAAAGCCCGTTTCTCCACATCCGAGACAACCACCCCTTCCACCAAGACAGGCTCTTGACGATCGTAGTAAGACAGATACGAAATATGGTCAGAAGAAAAGGTCTGATGGTTCTTGGCATAAACCGCGCCTAAAAAAATAAGGGAGAGCAACAGAAGAACAGTGGAAATTTTTGTTTGGCGGGTCAAAAAACCCGAAAGCATCAATAATGCGGCCAGAGAAGAAAAAAACGCAAACGGAATCTTAAGGCATTCCTGGAGGACAATCCCACAGGCGAAACACACACAAATCCACACCAAAGGACGATGGGTGTAAGGCGCTTTGGTCATGGCTTCCCATGCTTTTGCGGTAAAGTGGTCTTTAAAAAATGGAGCTTCTCAGCGATCGCAGGATACCGTTTACCCAGATACTGCAGGGTGGCACCGATCCAAAACACAAAAGCCAAGAAGATAAGAACCAACCGTTCTTGTCGGGTGAGATGGAACATGGAATTTTTCCTAAGGGGAAAGGGGAAGCTAGGAAAGGGAAGCGCTCTAAATCACCTCAAATCACAATATTCACAAGCTTTTGGGGAACCACAATGAATTTCTTAATTTCTTTTCCGTCTAGGAGGGAGCGAATTCTGGGATTCGAAAGAGTCATCTCTTTGATCTTCTCTTCCGGGCTCTCGGGGGGGACTTCGAGTTTTCCTCTCAATCGGCCGTTGATCTGAATCACGATCGAGATGACCTCTTCTTTCAGAGCGCGCTCGTCAAACGCGGGCCACGGCGATTTGCTGATCCTGGAGGATTTTCCCATTCTTTGCCAAAGCTCCTCGCACACATGCGGGGTGAAAGGGGTCAACAACAAAATCACCGTTTCCAGGGCTTGATTGAGCAGGGCCTGATTGATCTTCTCCGAAGAATCCCCCATCGCACAATATTTCTCAATTTTATTGACCAAGATCATAATATGGCTGATGGCGGTGTTCAACTTAAAATCATGCTCCAGATCCTCGGTCACCTCTTTGATCGCCAGATGCCTTGGGCGTTCCAGACCTTTGTCGGGCTTAAAGGAGGCCTCGGCCGACAATCGACTGTTGGTTGGAGCAAAACGTTTCTCTACGAGATTAAACACCCGGCTTAAAAATCTTAAGGAGCCCTCCAAGGCCTGAGGATTCCATTCCAGCTGGTCCTCCGGCGGCGCGGCAAAAAGGATAAACAATCTTAAGGTATCTGCCCCGTATTGCTCGATCACGGCATCCGGATCCACGGTATTCCCCTTGGATTTGGACATGACTTCCCCACCTTTAAGGACCATCCCCTGGGTTAAAAGCCGGATAAAAGGCTCAGCAAAATCAATGAAGCCGAGATCCTTAAAAAACTTGGTGAAAAAACGCGAATACAAAAGATGAAGGATCGCGTGCTCGATCCCCCCGATGTATTGATCAACGGGCATCCAGTACGCGGCTTGGTTTTTATCAAAGATCTCCCGGTCATTTTGAGGAGAGCAAAACCGCAGAAAATACCAGGACGAATCAAAGAACGTGGCCATGGTATCGGTTTCTCGCCGGGCCTCTTTGCGGCAGTGGGGACACTTCGTCTTGACGAATTCCGGACATTGCGCAAGGGGGCTTCCTCCCTGACCCGTAATCGGAATATTTTTAGGCAGCTTGACCGGCAGCTCGTTTTCGGGAACCGGCACTGTCCCACAGCTCGGGCAATAAACAATAGGGATGGGCGTTCCCCAATAGCGCTGCCGGGAGATCAACCAATCGCGTAGCCGCCATTGGACCGTCATTTTGGCCATGCCCTGATTCTCCATCCAGCCAGCGATCTTTTTCCATCCATCTTGATTCGATAAACCCGTAAACACCCCGGAATTCACCTGAACCCCGTCGCCTTCGTAAGCAACCGGAAGATCTTCGGGCTTTTGATCCGAATGAGCCGGGTCCTGAATGACGATCCGCACCGGCAGATTGCGCTCGCGGGCAAAAAGAAAATCCCGCTGGTCGTGGGCGGGGACCGCCATGATCGCGCCGGTCCCGTAATCCATCAAGACATAATCCGCAATCCAAATGGGAATGGCCTCTTCATTGACCGGATTAATGGCGTATTGCCCGGTGAAGATCCCCTCCTTCTTTAAATCGCCGGACATCCGGAAACTTTTAGATTCCCGAGAGACTTTTTCCACAAATTCCGCGACCGACTTTTCGGAGGTGGTGCCGGCCACAATCTTGTTCACCAGAGGATGCTCCGGGGCAAGAACGACATAAGTCGCCCCAAAGATCGTGTCCGGGCGTGTCGTGAAAACCGGCAGGATGTCTTGGGTCTTTGGGACTTTAAAATAAATCTCCACCCCGAAACTTTTTCCGATCCAATTTTCCTGCATGGTCACAACCCGCAATGGCCAATGAGATAATTCCTTAAGGTCTTCTAAAAGGGGCTCGGCATAAGCCGTGATCTTCAAATACCACTGCTCCAGATCCTTCTGGATGACCTGGCTCTTGCAGCGCCAGCATACCCCGGCAATGACCTCCTCGTTGGCCAGGGTGGTTTCGCAATCCGGACACCAGTTGACCGAGGAGGATTTCTTATAAGCCAGGCCCTGTTCCAGCATCTTTAAGAAGACCCATTGATTCCAGCGGTAATATTCTTTATCGCAGGTCGTGATCTCCCGATCCCAGTCATAGGAGAAGCCCATTCGCTTAAGCTCCTGCCTCATGTCCTGGATGCACTGAGTGGTCCATTTTTGCGGATCGACTTTGTTCTTGATGGCCGCGTTTTCGGCGGGCTGGCCAAAGGCATCGTAACCGATGGGGTGCAGGACATGAAACCCCTGCATCATTTTAAAACGAGCGATCACATCCGCAATGGTGTAGTTACGGACATGGCCCATGTGGATTTTCCCTGAAGGATAAGGAAACATCTCCAGGACATAATACTTCCGCTGGGAGGGATCCGCCTCGACTTTGAAGATCGCCTCCTCATCCCAGATTCTTTGCCATTTCTCTTCGATGGCTTTTATTTCCTGCGTGGTATAGGGCATGTCGTTTTTTCTTTTACTATAACACAAAAGGGGATCGTATGATCCCCTTTTGTCTTTGCTTAAAATAATAATCTATAAACTGCTTGCCGTCAACTGCAGTTCTTTTTTGGCAATGGTGATCTCCGGAATTTTGGAGCTCCCCTTTTTGACCGTCAAGGTGTGGTAATTGGTATCGGCCTTGTAATAATCCACGCCGCGTTCTATAAATTGTTCATCCACCCTCTTAGGGGCAAAAAATCTTTGACAGATCTCTTTAGCCTTCGGGAGGCTGAAATTCTTGCAACAATAAATATCAATGGAGATATAGTCTTTGGGGGACAACGTATGGATGACGATGGAGCTTTCGATCAAGGGTGCCCATCCCGAGAGCCCGGCCTTGTCGGGAAAACGGATGGCATCGCTGCGGAATATGCTCGGAGGCGCCTGCTTTTCCATCCCTAAGTCTTCAACGATTTCATCGAGGAACTGGTAGCATAAACTCAAATCGTCACACACGCCGGGTTTGCAGTCGTAAAGATCCAGAAGCAACTGATAACCGAAGACCTGACCCTTCGATAGTGTTTTAATCAAAATCCTCCTTCTATTTTAAAAACGGAATTCTTTGATATTGATTTTAAATGTTTATCTTCAAACTTCAATGAAAAATTTAGAATAATTATACAACCCTACACAGAAAGTCAAAAAAAAATTTTGTCTTTTTTAAAAAGTGGTTTACGGCTCCTTCCCTTTATTCTCGAGGACAACGCCCTTGTTTTTCATTTGCATTTTCTTTGAAGATAAATTATTCTAATAATCATGAGAATCATCTTAAATGGCCAGGAAAAAGAATGTGCTGATGCCGTTAGCCTCAAAAACATTATTGAGCAGTTTTGCAAAGACTCGCGTTGTGTTGTGGCGGAAGTCAACGGCACCGTTGTCAAATCCCCTCAATGGGCCCAGAAGATTTTATCCGCGGGCGATACCGTTGAGCTGGTCAACTTTGTGGGGGGAGGCTGAAGATGAGAGAAATCCAGACACCGCAGAGTGCTCAAGTTCCCGTGGAAGACCCTCCTTTAATCATTGCGGGTCGCTCCTTTCAAAATCGCTTCTTCCTGGGGACAGGCAAATTTAAAAACAAATCCGATCTGACCGAAAGTATTATCGCCTCCGGTTCCCAACTGGTGACCGTGGCCTTACGACGAATCGATTTGGAGCGTCATCCTGAGAACATTCTCGAACACATCCCGAAGGATGTGATCCTTATGGTGAATACCTCCGGCGCCCGGAATGCCTCTGAGGCGGTCAGGATTGCCAGGCTGGCCCGGGAATCGGGATGCGGCAGCTGGATCAAGATCGAAGTCATCAATGACACCAAGTACCTTCTGCCGGATAATTATGAAACCATCAAGGCGACCGAAATCCTGGCCAAAGAGGATTTTGTGGTCTTGCCCTATATGTATCCCGATCTTTACGTGGCGAGAGAGCTGGTCAAGGCCGGAGCCGCGACGGTGATGCCGCTGGGATCGTTGATCGGAAGCAATCAGGGACTTAAGGCTAAAGAATTTATCAAAATCCTCATCGAGGAAATCGATTTGCCCATTGTGGTGGATGCCGGGCTGGGTTCCCCCTCGCAAGCCGCGGAGGCCATGGAAATGGGCGCGGATGCGGTTTTGGCCAACACGGCGGTGGCTACCGCCCGTCATCCGGCGCTTTTGGCCAAGTCCTTTTCCCTGGCGGTTGTGGCGGGACGATTGGCTTACCTTAGCAAAATGTCATCGCAAAAAGATTTTGCCGAGGCCTCTTCCCCTTTAACCGGATTTCTTTTTGATCCGACTATTCCTTCAAACGCCGGACGTGAGTCCGGGGAGCTTCACCATGATCACCCTTCCTGAGATCAAAAAGATCCTGAACGATCAAAATCAGGAAACAACGGAAACGCTCGCGCAGGAGGCCCGACGTGTTACAGGCCAGCACTTCGGACGGACCATCTCGCTTTACGCGCCCTTGTATCTATCGAATTACTGCTCGAGCTACTGCACCTACTGCGGCTTTCACAGCCGCAACCGGATCCAAAGGATCAAATTGACCCCAGATCAGATGCATCCGGAAATGGCGAAGGTGGCCCAAACGGGAATCGAAAACATTTTGCTTTTGACCGGCGAATCCTATAAACTCACCCCTCTTTCCTATCTTAAGGAGGCGGTGGATGTGGCGAAACAATATTTTACGAGTATCAGCCTCGAGGTGCATCCCATGAAAAGACACGAATACCAGGAGCTTTTTCTCCACGGGGTGGATGGCGTTACGGTCTACCAAGAGACCTACGACCGTACGCGGTATCAAGAGGTGCATCTCTCCGGATTAAAAAGCAATTATGATTATCGATACGAAACGCCCGAGCGCGCCGCCGGCGCGGGGATCCGGCAGATCTCGATGGGCATTTTACTGGGACTCGCCGATGTCAGCAAGGATCTTTATACCCTCTATCAGCATCTGCATGATATGGAGAAAAGCTATCCCGGGGTCGAATACAGCCTGTCGTTCCCCAGGCTGCGGCCTATCAAGGGAGAAGAATTTGCTGTTTGTTGTGTCGATGACGTCGCCTTTATTAAAATCATCTGTTTGAGTCGGATCCTTTTCCCGCGTGTGGGGATCAACCTCTCCACCCGGGAAAGCCCCTGCCTGCGTGATCATCTCTTAGGGTTAGGGGTCACCCGCATCTCGGCCGGTTCCAATACCTCGGTGGGGGGATATACCCTCCTGCCCCCCGAAGACCAGAATCCGCAGTTTGATATCGAAGACACGCGCAGCGTAGCGGAGATTGTCGAGATGCTCAAGGCCAGGAATTTTGATCCCGTCTTCACTGACTGGCGTCCGATCGGGAATCAATGAGAAAAATATTTCCGATATTAAGGAAAGTTTAAATCACCTTTTCAAACGCAAAGGAGGCAAGTCATGAAAAACATCACAATCGCATCGTTGTTCTCGGTTCTCATCATTGGAGTTCTCTGCTCGGCCACGGTTTGGGCCGAACAAGACGCCCACCTGATGGTCACTCCGGATGAGCTCGAATGGAGTGAGGTCGCTTCCTTGCCGGCGGGCGCAAAGCTGGCTGTCATCGAAGGGCCTGTGACCGAAGCCGTGCCGTTTACCTTCCGGCTGAAACTGCCTGCGGACTACAAAATCCCTGCCCACTGGCACCCGGCCATCGAGCATGTCACGGTTATTTCCGGGACCTTCAACATGGGAGTCGGAGACAAGCTCGACCCCTCCCAAACGCGGGCCCTGGTCCCGGGCAGCGTTGCCATCATGCAGCCCAAGACCAACCACTTCGCCTGGACCAAGGAGGAAACCATCATTCAAGTCCACGGTGTTGAGCCCTGGGCGATCAATTACGTCAACCCCGATGACGATCCGCGAAAGCCCTGAGCCAACGCTGACAAGGCGCGGCAGAGCCCCCACATGCTGAATTAGAATTTTACTTGCTTGTTGTTAATCTGCACGGTATATTAACACCTATGTTTGAACGCACCTTGCAGGGACGCCTGCCTCAATCAAGCTTTTTTGTTCGGACCCCGGTAAGTGGGAAAAAGCACCCTCCTCAAAAAGGAAAATACAGAGCTCTCCCTTGACTTGTTGAACCCTGAACTCCAATTGTTCTACAACAAGAATCCCTCGCTTCTTAATCAACAGATTGCCGATCTTAAACCCGACGCCACCATCCTGGTCGATGAGATCCAGCGTGTCCCCAAACTGCTCGATTGCATCCACGCTGCCATCGAACAACATTCTCAATTGCGCTTTATCCTCTGCGGTTCTTCGGCTCGCAAACTAAGACATGGCGGATCCAACTTATTAGGGGGGCGGGCTCTTTACAGGACCATGCATCCCTTAACCCTTGATGAACTGGGATCCTCGTTTCGTCTGCCGTGGGTTTTGGCCTACGGGACTCTTCCCAAAATCTACAGCACCTTGAAGCAAAACGATGTCCACAGCAGGCCCAGGGCCTTCTGAGAACATACGTGATCACTTATCTCAAAGAAGAGATTAAATCCGAAGCCCTCGTCCGTAATCTTCAGGGCTTTCAAAATTTCCTGGACGTCGCCTCGGCTCAATACGGGCAACAAATCAATTTCTCCGCCATTGCCCGGGACTGTCAAGTCGCTCTATCGACGGTCAAAGAATATTATTCCATCTTGGAAGACACCTTGATCGGGGGGCTTCTCTTCCCCTATCTCAGAAGCGTCCGAAAAAGGATGAGCCATCAACCCAAATTTTATTTTTTCGACAACGGCGTAACGCGCGCCCTTTTAGGGACACTGAAAGACCAGCCCTCGTTATTGGAACAGGGCCATCTTTTCGAACAATGGATCATTCAGGAAGTGGTGCGTTTGAACGAATATCTTCAAAAGGATTGGAAATTGACGTTCTGGCGCACGAGCCACGGGGCCGAAGTAGATTTGCTGATTCATCACAGCGCCAAAATCCTATACGCCTTGGAATGCAAGCTGACCCGCCAACCTTCTTCCAGCGACCTGTCGGGACTCAAATCTTTCCATGAAATCCATCCTCAGGTGCCTTGCTTTTTGGTGGCTCCTGTTCATCAGCCCTTGCGATTATCCTTTGTGCGGGTCTTGCCGCCCAAGTCTCTCTTTGAGGAGCTCAAAAAATCGTAATTCCCACCGGACAATGATCCGAGCCCATCACGTCTTTGAGGATGAAGGCCTCTTGGAGCCGGGGCCGTAAGGCCGGTGAGGTGCAGAAGTAATCGATCCGCCAGCCGATGTTTCTCTGGCGGCACTGGCTCATCGGACTCCACCACGTGTAATAGCCGCCGCCTTTTTCGAACTCCCGAAACGTATCAATAAATCCGGCTTTGATGATGGCATCGAAGCCCGCGCGCTCTGCGGGCGTAAAGCCGTGGTTCTTGATGTTGGCCTTAGGGTAGGTCAAATCGATTTCTTTATGCGCCACATTCATATCCCCGCAGAAGATGACGGGCTTTTTCTTCTCCAAGCCCTTTAGATATTTCAAGAAATCCACATCCCATTCTTTGGTGCGGTAGCCTAACCGCGCCAGATCACGCCCGGAATTGGGCACATACACATTGACCAGATAAAAATCCTTAAACTCCAGGGTCGTAACTCTCCCCTCTTCATCGTGCTTAGGGATTCCCAGGCCCTCTTTGGCTTCGAGAGGCTTGATCTTGGTCAAAACCGCGGTTCCCGCGTAGCCCGCCTTTCGGGCGTGATTCCAATATTGAGCAAAACCAGCGACCCCGATCTCACAGCTCTCGCCCCCTGATCGGGTCTCTTGGATGCACAAAATATCGGGATCATGTTTCTTCACAAAATCACCAAACCCCTTTTTGCAAACCGACCGGATGCCGTTGACATTCCAGGATATCAGCTTCATAGACTCACGCTCATGGTTTCTCTTCATTTGTTGGCGAAATCCGCCGAAGCTGAACACGAAAGTAATTCAGCGTAGGCGGATGAGTTTCATGGTTTAGCCTCGTCCTTTTTAAAATTGATTCTTTTAAAGCTCATCCGTAACTCTGGGGGTTCAATCCCTTAAGGCATTTTTCTTCTTTTCCTTCGCCGATAAGAAAAGACCCCGAAGAACGTCAGCACAATGTAAATAAAGCTTAAGTTGACGACCATTCTATTCTTGAGAAGATACTCCACCAGGACACCCGGGTCCTTCAAGAGCATCTCCCCCACCCCCGCCAGGATAAACTGCACCCAGAAGACCCTTAAAGGGGTCGCCAGAAGGGAAACCACAAAATATCTTTTAAACGAAATCCCAGTTAGACCGAAACCCAGATCCAGAAATCGGAAAGGAATAAGCGGGGCCGCCCTAAGGACAAAAATGCCCCAGAACGGCTCATCGGATTTTAAGTCCGGTTGCCTTTTTCGTTGCCAGGGAAGCTTCCGCTCAACGAACTCCCGGCCCAGGCCGCGACTCAGATGAAACAACATGACGAGATTGATCATCTCGGCGATCCAGACAAAAAGGGTACTGATGTAGGCTCCAAACAAAACTGCGGACATCATGCGAAAAACATCGTTGGCAAAAAACACAAAAAAGGTCACAACGACATACACAACGACAAAGACAGATCCTGATATCAAAAGGGGGAATTGGCTGAGCCAACTTCGATAGGCATCGATATCCAGAGGAACCCGTCTTCCCAGCCACCAGCATAAAAAAAGAAAGAGAATAAGGAGAGTGAACTTAAAACGAGGGCTTTGGGAAATGGTTTTTATAATCAACTGCGAAACTCAGCAAAAAGATCCGTGCTCAAATACCGCTCGCCCGTGCTGGGGAGGACCACAATGGTCATCTTCCCTTTGTTGTCCGGCCTCTTGGCCACCTGCAAGGCCGCCGAGAGCGCCGCGCCCGAGGAGATCCCGGCCAAAATCCCTTCCTCCCGGATCAGCCGCTTGGCGTAGGTGAAGGCTTCATCATTATCGACCTGTATAATCTCATCAATGATCTTCGTATTCAAGATGCTCGGGATGAACCCCGCGCCGATGCCCTGGATTTTATGAGGGCCGGGGCTTCCACCGGAAAGGACCGGCGAGCCTTTGGGTTCAACCGCGATCGCTTTAAAAGAGGGTTTCCGTTTTTTAATCACTTCGGCAACGCCGGTAATGGTCCCGCCCGTTCCAATCCCCGAAACCAAAATATCCGCCTTGCCCTCGGTGTCATTCCAAATCTCTTCGGCGGTGGTCTTGCGATGGATTTCGGGATTGGCCGGATTGTCGAATTGCTGGGGGATAAAATACCGCGGGTCGGATTTGGCCAGTTCATTCGCTTTGGCGACTGCCCCGCGCATTCCCTCGGGGCCGGGAGTTAAAATCAAGGTGGCGCCGAAAGCCCTCAATAAAGCCCGTCGCTCCAGACTCATGGTCTCCGGCATAGTGAGCGTGAGCTTATAGCCTTTTACCGCGCACACAAAGGCCAGGGCGATTCCCGTATTGCCGGAGGTCGGCTCCAGGATAATGGTCTCTTGGTTGATCTTCCCTGCTTTCTCGCCAGCCTCAATCATGGCAAAGCCAATCCGGTCCTTGACAGAGCCCAGCGGATTATAAAACTCCAACTTGGCGATGACCTCCGCCCCGCAGCCTTGCGTGACCTTGTTGAGCCTCACCAGCGGCGTTTTTCCAATCAGTTCGATGATGTCTCTTGCGATTTTCATAGAAGGGGATCCTTTGTTTGTTGAAATGAAGCCCCACCCAAGGACTTTCTCTCGTGGGGCAGGTAATTTGCCCGAATTATATCACTCTCATTTCATCAGTGTCAATCGCAAACTTATATTTTCTTGACAGACATCGTCGATATTTATACAATAGGCCGTCTCAAGCAGAATAAGGGGTGGGATAACCGCACAACTTAAGAGAAAGGGGGGCACAAGCATGGCTGTCCAAACGGCAACAAAAAGCAAAGAAGAGGTTCTCGTCTCAACAGATTGGGTCAATGACCATCTCAAGGATCCTAATGTTCGTGTTGTTGAGGTGGACGTGGACACCAAGGCCTATTCTGAAGGCCATGTCCCCGGAGCCGTGGGTTGGGCATGGGATAAACAGCTCTGCGATACCGTGCGCCGGGACATCATCCCTAAAGAAAAGTTTGAGCAACTGATGGGAGAATCCGGGATTGACAATAACACGACCGTCATTCTATATGGTGACAACAACAACTGGTTTGCGGCCTGGGCGCTGTGGCAGCTAAAAATCTACGGCCATAAGGATGTCCGGCTTATGAATGGCGGCCGCAAGAAATGGATTGCCGAAGGCCGGGAACTGACAACCGATGTGCCAACGTACACAAAAAAATCCTACAAAGCCCGCAATGCCGATTATTCCCTCCGGGCCTTTTTACCAGAAGTGATGAAGGCCTCCACCAAGCGTTCCGTCCAGCTGGTGGATGTCCGCAGTCCCCAGGAATTCACCGGAGAGCTTCTCTCTCCCCCTGGGCTTCCGGAGACCTGCCAGCGCGGCGGCCACATCCCCACGGCTAAAAATATTCCCTGGGGCAAGGCCTGCAATGAGGATGGGACTTTCAAGAGCCTGGAGGAATTGAAGAGCCTGTATGGCGGTCAAGGCATTGATGGCTCGAGACCTGTCATCGCCTACTGCCGCATCGGGGAGCGCTCCAGCCACACCTGGTTTGTCCTCAACTATCTTCTCGGATACAAAAACGTGAAGAATTACGACGGCAGCTGGACCGAATGGGGCAATCTCGTTGCCGCGCCCATTGAGAAACCATAAAATGAAGGATAAAATCTATGCCCAAAGTCGAAGAATATTCCGAAAGGAAAGAGACCCTGGCCGGATGGCCGATCAACATCATCAGCTACCGGCTCGGGACCGTCTATCACACGACGATCGACAATATCAGCCCTGGCGCCTGGGTCGTGAAGGCCCAGGGCCAGACCAAGGAGGAATCCAAAGCCAAGGCCATCCAAGAAGCGCAAACCCTTCTGGAAAAAGTCAAGGCCGCAAAGCCAGCCACCGGATGCACGTCGGTGCCGGGATTTTAAGTCGATTAATGATATGAGGGAGTGGGTTGGGTGGGTTTGGCTATTTTGGGCTTTTGATCTTCAGAGTATTTCGCGATTAATGGCTGAACGTCGGTCAAGGTAATGTCGAGGTGGCGCGTTTTTAGGTAGTCGGAGTTGTAGAGCTTAGAATAGGAACGCTCCCCTAAATCACAATTGAAGGTCAGAATCCGCTTTTTAGGCCCGTGGCAAACCGCAACCTTAAGCGCCCCGGCCACATTGAGGGCCGAAGAGCTTCCCAGCACAATCCCATCCTGGTCTCGGACATACTGGGAGATCATCACAACATCCTGATCGGACAACGTGAAAGCATCATCTATTTTGGCTTTTTGAAAATTGGCCACGAGCCGCATGATGCCAATGCCTTCGGTGAGAGAGCTTCCCGTCTTTTCAAATTTTCCAGTGTGAATATAAGAGCACATCCCCGAGCCTTCTGGATCAACCAAAAAAACTTTGATATTCGGGATTTTTTCTTTTAAGTAAACAGAGCTGCCCGCGATGGTCCCGCCGGTTCCCGCCGAGGCGACCAGACAATCCAGCTGACCCTGCATTTGCTCAAATATTTCCGGCCCGGTACGGCTGTAGTGCGCCTTAAAATTGCTCAAGTTTTCGAACTGATTGACCCACCAGAATTCTCTTGGATTCTCCTCGGCAATCCTCCGTGCGGTATGATAAAAATGATTGGGATTAGAAAAAGCGCACGCCTCCACAAGCTTTAACTCTCCTCCGTGGAGCGCGATCATTCGTTCCTTTTCCTTGGCTTGATCGGACGGCATGACGGCCAAGAGTCCCAACCCAAACGCCTTGGCCACAATCGCCAGCCCTATGCCGGTATTTCCAGCGGTCCCCTCCACAATGGTCATGCCTTTTTTAAGCTTTCCTTCTTCTAGGGCGTCCAGGACCATCTGCAAGGCAGCCCGGTCCTTGATCGAGCCTCCGGGATTCAAGTTTTCGCATTTAAGGTAAATCTCACAGTCCGTGAGCCGGCTTAGGGAAGGGATCAGCACGACGGGGGTATTGCCGATGAGCTCGGTGAGATTGTTAGCAACTTTTAGAGGCATAGCATTTTAAAGTTTCAGATTTCGTTGTCGAATATGCCATTAATATCTCGGCATCTCGTAATCGATTTCCTTAGCCCAGGCATCGATGCCACCCTGGACATTGATGCAGTTGGTGTACCCTTTCGTCTTCAAAAATTGTATGGCCTTTAAGCCCCGTCCACCCAATTTGCAATGGACGTAGACCGGTCTGTCCTTCGGGATATCCTGATAATTTTCTTGGAAAGTGCTTAAAGGCCTTAAGACCGCTTGCGGGATATGAGCGATCTCCCATTCTTCCGGCTCCCGGACGTCGAGAAGGTAAGTCTCTTGGGGTTTATCTTTTAGGATTCTTTGGAGCTCTTGGACAGTGATTTCCGGAATCTCTTCGCCTGCGGCCGTCGCAGACGATTCTTGAGAAGGAGGACAAATCGGGGCATATTCCGCCAATTCCTGAATGGTCCGATGGGTGCTGCAGATGGGACACCGGGGATCCTTCTGGATGTGGATCTCCCGAAAACGCGTGGCCAGGCCGTCAAACACCAAAAGCCGGCCTTTCAAGACCTCGCCGATTTGGCAAATTAGCTTAAGGGCTTCATTGGCCTGGAGCAAGCCCATCATGCCCGGCAAGACGCCCACGACACCGGCCTCACTACAAGAGGGCACCTCTTCCGGCGGAGGCGGCTGCTGAAAAAAACAGCGATAGCAAGGTCCATCCGCCAGACCCAAGACACTCACCTGGCCCTCAAAACGAAAGATGCCGCCATAGATAAAAGGCTTCCCTAAAAAGATACAGGCGTCATTCACGAGATACCGCGTGGGAAAATTATCCGAGCCATCAACGATTAAATCATAATCCTTCATGATCTCGAGGGCATTGTGGCACTTGAGTGTGGTTAAGTAGGGCACGACTTTAATCTCCGGATTGATTTGAGCAAGGCTTTCCTTGGCGCAATCCACCTTGGCCTTTCCCACATCAAAAGTCGAGTAAAGGATCTGCCTATGCAAATTAGAGTATTCCACTTTATCAAAGTCCACGACACCCAAAGTCCCCACCCCGGCGGCAGAAAGATAAATCAGGACCGGACAACCCAAACCGCCTGCCCCCACAACCAAGACCTTGGCTTTTTTGAGTTTGAGCTGGCCTTCTGGTCCGATCTCCGGCAAAAGCAGATGGCGAGCGTAGCGCCTGGTTTCCTCTTTGGTCAATTCCATATGAATAATTCCAATTAAGGAGATTATCTTCTCTTCTTTAAATAAATCATCAGAATGGAGATGGCGGCCGGCGTGACTCCCGAGATACGGTAGGCCTGGCCCAAGGATGCGGGCCCAAATTTTTTAAGTTTTTCTCGGATCTCGGCCGAGACCCCCGGGATTTGAGCGTAATCGATATCCGGTGGAATCTTGATGTTCTCGATATGACGGAACCGCTCCACCATCCGGTTTTGTCTTTCGATAAAGCCTTCGTACTTGATCTCGTATTCGACTTGATCAATGACCTGCGAAGGAAAATCTTTGAGCCCCCCATCGAATTCTGAAATCATCGAATACTTGATCTCGGGTCTCTTAAGGAGATCGCTTAATAAAGTCGGCTGCCTTAAGGGGCTGCTTTTGATCTTTTCCAATTCTTGATCTAAAGCGCTGCCGGGGCCAACCCGTGTGTTTTTAAGATGCCGGATCTCCTCTTCAATCGCCGCGTATTTTTTTTGAATTTTATCAAATTCTTCTCTGGTAATCAAACCCAACCGATATCCATACCCGGCCAGCCGCTTGTCCGCGTTATCTTCCCGGACGATCAAACGATGCTCCACCCGGGAGGTGAACATCCGGTACGGCTCATCGGTCCCTTTGGTCACCAGGTCATCGATCAAAACCCCGATGTAGGCTTCATGCCGGCCTAAAATAAAAGGAGATTCTCCCCGGATTTTT
>Ga0114945_10001134_pt1 | contig 16731 bp, 15 predicted proteins | sample OV2TP3_FD_87194 | JGI IMG/M metagenome (GOLD analysis project Ga0114945, IMG submission 87194) | Hot spring microbial communities from Beatty, Nevada to study Microbial Dark Matter (Phase II) - OV2 TP3 | ecosystem: Environmental > Aquatic > Thermal springs > Hot (42-90C) | place: USA: Beatty... | reverse complement strand
CCTTGGCGCAAAGCTGTTGACGCGAAGGACCAGATAGCCCCACTGCCGAAGCCGTTCCGCCCACAGCTCATCACGTGCGCTCGGACCCCCGCAACCATGAAGGACGATCACCGCCGGAAAGGGGCCAGTGCCTTCAGGCACATGGAGCCTATCGTGTCTCCGCACAGAATCCTGGAGCGATTCGTCGACAATGGCGCAGGCCACCGCCGCAGCAACCAAGCCCAACGCTCCCAGCCAACGCAGCATCATTGCGCCATCACGCGACATCGAATCCATCCCGCATACCCTCAAGCGCCCACTAAAGAGAGCGACCAGGTCCGATATTTTAACGCAGACTTATCCAACTAGGTAGCCACATGTCAACTTGCAGCAATCACCGGTGACCTAGACTACTCGCCAGGAAGGCGCCGAACCGGATCACCGCCAAAGACCTTCCCTATGCCCAATCTCTAAGGAGCACTGTCCAGGATGTTTACCGGAAGGTGACCCAGGATAAGTGAACGTAACAGATACGGGTATCTGCTGCCAAATGCCTCCCGATCTCAATCCTCGCCATAAAATGATACGAAATTCCTTTTAAGGCACGGCGGTAGGGCTGGACATCGCCCATCAGCTTAGGGTAAGAAAGGGTCAAACAATCTGGAAGAAAGAAGCGTCAAAGATGATAGGAGTCACTGATTTCCGATGGCGGAATTGGCATCACGGAAGTGCTCCTCCAAAGCGTATCGTTTCGCGATAACACCTACGCTTCTATCCTGGGACGGAAGGACGTTGAGAAGGCCTGCGGGCGGCCGTGGGAGAGTCGTGTCCCGCGGGCCACATGGGTGATACGACAGATGGCCGTCGTCAAATTCAGTCCGATGAAGCTGCCGGGACCATGGGTCGAGGGCTACGTGCTGGACTTTCACACTATCAGCAGCACACCGACTGGAGATCCTTATTACCGGTTCGATACGAAGTACACGGAACTAGGCCATCGAGTGTACCGCTTCAAGTATCGCGGCGACAGGAATCTCATGGGGGACATAATCGATACGGCTGAGGAGTTCATTAAGGGATGGAAACCCCCGTTGGACTGTGTTGTACCGGCGCCGCCTTCCCTTACTCGGGGATCGCAGCCCGTTGTCGAACTGGTTCGGGAACTGGCAACTCGCCTCGGCCTGCCTGGCTGCGAAGATGCAGTGGTCAAGGTCAAAGCGACTCCGGCGATGAAAAACATCCCCGACTGGTCGGAGCGGCAGAAAGCGCTTCGGGAAGCGGTTCAGGCAGGGCCAGGCGACGTGAAGAGCAAGTCCGTCCTGTTGCTCGACGACATCATCGAGTCTGGCTCTACGCTCCGGCGCGCCGCTGAGGTGCTGCTTAAGGATGGCGGCGCTCGAGCTGTCTACGCGCTCGTTTTGACTCGGACAAAATGACAAGAATAAGGAACAGGACGAAAGTATTCATCGCTGGATCGCGGCGTCTCTCGCGGCTGAACACTGACGTGAGGCGCCGGATCGACAACATTGTCGACAAAGGCTTGACGGTGATCGTCGGCGACGCGAATGGTGTCGATAAGGCTGTACAGCGGTATCTCCACAGCAGGAACTATAGCAACGTGGTGGTATTCTGCATGGAAGGTGGCTGCCGAAATAACGTTGGAGACTGGCCGACGCGAACGATCACGGCCGCTGACCCACGGCGGCGGGACTTTGCCTACTATTCCACCAAGGATCGGGCTATGGCAGAGGAAGCAGATTACGGGCTGATGCTATGGGACGGCAGGAGCCGTGGGACGCTGACAAACATCGTCCATCTCGTTCGGGAGGGCAAGCCGGTCGTAGTGTACATTGCGCCCGACAGGTCCTTTTACACGCTGCGCCGATCCGATCGCCTCGCCGAGATTCTAGCCCGCTTTGACCCGGCCGCACTTCGCCGAATTGACCGCGAGCTGCAGGCCGTCGCGATGGGCAGCCGCTCCAGCCGCAAGGTCAACACCGCGCCGCTGTTCTAGCGTTTGCGCAGCAAGGACAGGAAGGCCAAGCGAGTGTAGCGGCAAAAGTATACCGCCTCGCTCTTGACGCGCTCGAACCAAGCGGCCGCAACCGCGTGATGTTGGTGGCCACGGTACGCCGAGACCACCCAGACATTGATATCAGGAAAACGGGTTTCGTTGATCCTGCGGTTGGGCAGATGGAGGCAGCCGGCCTTTCGGAGTCGATGAATGCTAGGAATGTGATAGAGTTCTCTTTTAAGGCATGGCGACTGAGAGCTGCCAAATCACCCTGACGACCACGTACCGGCCTGCGTCATTACCTCGTAAGCCGCCAAAGAAGAAATTACTGTTGTTTCCCGGGAATTCCATCGGAATTCGCACCAGTTTCAACCGTCTTACAGCAAGTTCTGCTCCATAGGATTCCTAGTTCTGTAGACTTGAATCAGGTTCGACCGCCAGCATAAGGTCGTCGGTCAATCCAAACTCGAAGCGGTTACCCCAATCGCCCGCGCTGATCACCTGCTGACCCACGACCAACCTCTTGAGGAAATCCATCGAGCAGAGCTCACCGAAAAAATTCTTCTCGCACCTCAGCACAACGCTCTGCCCTTCCAACCTGCCATCGTCGCGACCAAACAGGATTTCCCCGCCAATCATTCGGAATGTCAGATTGTCAGAAAAGCTGATGTACACGCCAACCGAAGTTGCCTTGATTTCCTGGACGGTCTTGCCTTTGAAGGTTTTAAAAAGTTCCGAGAACGATGACAACCACCCCTTTCCGAGCAACCTGTATCTTTCGCCGTGTTCCTTCGCTGCCTCGTCCCTTCCTTCAAAGGCTTCCGTCAGGTGATACACAAACTCGTAAAAGTGAGGAGCCTGAAGAAGATCGTGATGGGGAAAATGTAGCCTCTTTCCGAATGCCACCAAGACTCGCTCGAACATCTCAGTGCATGTCTCTGCGGGGAAGTTGAAGGCTTAAGGACAGATCCCGATAGATGAGTTGAATTTGCCTCCCCTTTATGCCAGCCTGAACCGGGAAGATGGAACAGGCAAAAAACCTCCTGCGCGAGCTGCCGTCGGTCGACCGGCTGTTAAAACACCCCAAAGGCGAGTCCCTGTTGGCGCGCTTTAACCGCGACTACGTCACCCAAAAGTGTCGCGAGTCTCTGGACGAGCTGCGTGCGGCCATTCGCCAGGGCGAGACTGTTCCGGCTCGGAATTTAGCGGAGGAGACCATCTTAGACCGAATTGAAAATCGAATCGCCCTTGAGATCGAGCCGAAACTGATCCGGGTCATCAATGCCACCGGCACAGTGCTTCATACCAACTTGGGTCGCGCCCTGCTCCCCGCTGCGGCCGTCGAGGCGCTCTGCCGAGTCGGGAGCAACCCGGTGAACCTGGAGTATGACCTCTCTAAAGGGAGCCGAGGAAAGAGAGAACAGATCATAGAAGAGCTCCTTCTCGATCTCACCGGCGCCGAGGCCGCCACCGCGGTGAACAACAACGCCGCGGCCGTGCTTCTGGGGTTGAATACCTTGGCTGAGGGTAAGGAGGTGATCGTCTCCCGCGGGGAGCTCATCGAGATCGGCGGCTCCTTCCGCATACCGGAGATCATGGCCAAGAGCGGGGCGACTCTCAAAGAAGTTGGAACCACTAACCGCACGCACCCGCAAGACTACGAGAAAGCCATTAGCGCAAGGACCGCCCTGTTGCTTAAGGTTCACACCAGCAACTACAGGATCGTCGGTTTTTCCGCAGAGGTGGGGCTCGCGGGGCTTGTCGCCATCGGGAAGAAACACAAGATTCCGGTGATGGAGGATCTGGGGAGCGGGGCATTTATCGATCTCAGCCAATATGGGCTGCCCAAGGAGCCGGTGGTGGCCGAGCGGATCAGGCTGGGCCCGGATGTGGTCACTTTCAGCGGCGACAAAATACTCGGCGGCCCGCAGGCCGGGCTGATCATCGGCAAGAAGAGCTGGCTCAGCCGCATGAATCAGAATCCGCTGAAGAGGGCCTTGCGCTGCGGTAAGCTCACCCTGGCCGCTTTAGAAGCGACGCTGAAACTCTACCTCCAATCGGCACGCATCACCGACGCCATACCGACGCTAAAGGCCTTCACTCGCTCTCTCGAAGAGATGGAAGAGATGGGTAAAAAACTGCTCCCTCACCTTCAAAGCGCGCTCGGAGCGGGCTTTCAGATCGCGTTGGAAGACTCCGCTTCGCAGGTCGGAAGCGGCGCCCTCCCCACAGAGGAGATTCCTACCAAAGTCATCTCCATCAGACAGGACCGCACGGGGGCCGAGCGGATCGCGGAGATGTTCCGCAAAGCCAAGCCGCCGATCCTGGGACGGGTTAAGGAAGACCGATTCCTGCTCGATTTGAGAACCATCTTTGATCCCGAGGATCTCATTCCGAATTTCGAAAATCCAATCCAAAATCTAAAATCCAAAATCGGCAATTGAGTCATGCCTTACATCATCGGCACCGCCGGACACATCGACCACGGGAAAACCAGCCTCATCAAGGCGCTGACCGGCCAGGATACCGACAGGCTCAAGGAGGAGAAAGAGAGAGGAATCTCCATAGATCTGGGCTTCGCCTATCTGGACCTCCCGGACGGGACCCGCGCGGGGATCGTAGATGTCCCGGGCCACGAGCGGTTTATCCGCAACATGCTCGCCGGCGCCCACGGCATGGATCTGGTGCTCTTCACTGTGGCGGCCGACGACGGGGTGATGCCGCAGACCGAAGAGCACCTCGACATCCTCCATCTTCTCGGAGTCAGGCTCGCCATCTTCCTGATCACCAAAGCGGACCTCGTGCCCCCTGCGAGAATCCGAGACGTGGAGGAGGAGATCCGAATCCTCACCTTCGGAACCGTTTTAGAAGGCTCCCCGGTTATTCCGTTCTCCGCCGTGACAGGAGAGGGACTTGCGGAGCTGCGCGGCCAAATCTGGGAGACTCTCCGGGCCTGCGAGAAGCCTCAACCCAAGGGCTACTTCCGCCTCCCCGTGGATCGTGCCTTTGTGCTTCAAGGTCACGGCCTCGTGGTCACCGGAACCGGGCTGAGCGGAGAGGTTAGAGTCGGAGATAAGGTCAGGCGCCTTCCCGGAGACGAGATTTTCAGAGTCCGAAGCCTCCAGGTGCACAACCGCGCTGTTGAGGCGGCGGGCTGGGGACAGCGGGTCGCGCTCAACCTGAGCGGCCAGGAAAAAGGCGCGGTCACCCGGGGAGATGTGATCTGCCATGAAGAGCTCACCCTGACCTCGGACCGGTTCGACGCCCATTTGGAGGTGCGGCCGGCGGCAACCCGCGGGATAAAAAATCACCAGCGAGTGAGGGTTCACCTGGGCACGGCGGAGCGCTTGGCCAAGCTGATCCTGCTCGGTTCGAAAGAGAAGGTTGAGCCCAAACAGTCCGCCACCTGTCAGATAACTCTCTCGCAGCCTCTGCTAATCATGCGGGCGGACCGCTTCATCGTCAGAGACGAAACGGCTCAGCGCACACTCGGGGGCGGGATCGTCATCCATCCTTGGGCCAAGAGGCACAAAAGAGGAGAGCCGGGGCTTCAAGAGAGACTGGAGGCCCTTCATACGGAGGATGTCTCGGTCCTAATAGAGAGTTTTCTCGACGGGCATGACGGCTTCGCCGCGCCCATCGAACCCCTCTATCAGTTTCTCAACTTAAAAAAAGAGGAGAGCCAGAGTTGGATCGAGCGGACAAGGACTATTTTGAGCTTCAATGCCGAGGGAGAGAAGGTCTACGCCACGGAGAGAAAATGGCTGGCCCTCAAGGATAGAATTCTGAAAACGCTTCGGGATTTCCACGCCTCTCATCCCCTGGCCCCGGGAATGGACATGGAGGAGCTCCGGGCCAAGCTGCCTTATGATATACAGCCCAGACTGTTCCGCGCTCTGGTGGAGAGCTTGGGAGCAGAGAAGATCGCCGCCCGGGACGGAAATCTTCTGCGCCTTGCCAGCCATAGGATCCATCTGCGCGACGAAGAAAAGGTCCTTGTGAAAAAGATCCAAAGGCTTCTGAGCGAAAACCCGCTCTCCCCTCCTGACCTAAAACAAATGGAGAAGGACCTGGGGATAACAAGGACAAAGCTCAACGACGTCATGCGGGTGATGGAGAGAGAGAGATCGATCGTTCGAGTCGCAACGGATCTCTACTTCCTCGCCGACTGCGTTGACAAGGTCAAGGGGCTTCTATATAAGTATTTTTCGGAGCACGCCGAGATCACTGCGGCTACCTTCCGTGACCTCTTAGGTTCCAGTCGCAAATACACGATTCCCCTCCTGGAATACCTCGATCGTGAGGGAATCACGGTCAGGATCGGAGACGCGAGGCGACTGAAAAACCCATCGCCGACGGGAAGGCAGAACGTCCCGCGGTAATCGCTGGGGATCGGGCTTGAACTCAAATTGCAAAGTGCAAATTGAAAAATGCAAATTTGACTTTTACATTTTGCAATTTTCATTCTGAATTGGATAAGAGATGAGGCTCATTAGAAGACGAAAGGCGCTTCGGCTGACGCAACACGTCAAGGCCGCGGGTTGAGCTGCCAAGCTCGGCCCAGCCGACCTCGTGCAAGTATTGCACAGCCTGCCCAAGTTCGAAGACTCAGATCTGATCGTCGGGGTCGAAACCTCCGACGACGCCGGCGTGTTTCGTCTGCGGCCCGACCTCGCCGTCGTCAATACCGTCGATTTCTTCACTCCCATCGTGGATGATCCCTACACCTTCGGCCAGATAGCCGGCGCCAATGCCTTAAGCGACATCTATGCCATGGGGGGAGAGCCGAAGACCGCCATGAATATCGTCTGTTTCCCGAAGGGGAAAATGGATATCCAGGTTCTGGCGCAAGTCCTCAAGGGAGGCGCGGACAAGGCCAAGGAGTCGGGGACGGTGGTGGTCGGAGGCCACAGCATCATCGACGAAGAGATCAAATACGGGATGGCTATCACCGGCGTCATCCACCCCGATCGGGTGATCCGCAATGTGGGGGTCCAGGAAGGAGATGCCCTAGTGCTCACGAAGCCTCTGGGAACAGGCATCATCACGACGGCCCTCAAACGGAAAAAGGCCTCCAAGGAGAGCATTCAAGCGGCCGTGGCCTCCATGACGGCCCTCAACAAAACCGCCTCCGCTATCATGCTAAGCTATCCGGTCCATGCCTGCTCAGACATCACGGGCTACGGGCTGCTCGGCCATGCCTTGGAGATGGCCAGCGGCAGCAGCGTGACCCTGATCCTGGAATCCGCCAAGTTGCCGCTGCTTCACCGCGCCGCCCGGCTGGCTGAGAAGGGATATCTAACGGGCGGATGCAAGCGCAACCGCGAATATCTACAGGATAAAATCACCGTCGATAAGTCGATCCGCGAAGGCCTGGTGGAAGTAGCCTTTGACCCGCAAACCTCAGGAGGGCTGTTGATCGCTTTGGCGCAGAAACATGCGCCCAAGCTGGTTGAAGAGTTGCACGCGAACGGGGTGAAGACGGCTACCACCGTCGGCTACGCCACCTCGCTGCAGAAGGCCTGGGTCCGGCTGGTCTAATTCGAAATCTCAACGTAACCCATACGGTTTGAAAGATTCCCCGACCACCAGACGCGGTTGGGATTGTTTTGGTCGACCTCAATCCTTCTCGCGTCCGACTCCGCGCTGGCCAGGGGAAACTCCACCCACGTCTCGGTTTTGGGATCGAAGCGGGCGATTTTGTCCACGTGCTGCAAACTCACCCAAATCAGATTATTCTTTAGGTCTACATCCGCCAAATAGAGGCCGGCATCCTCGCTCGGAGGAGTATAGACGGTCATTTTGGCGGTTTTGTAATCGATCTTCATCAGCTTCCCGGCGCCGTGGAGACCGACCCAGATGTTTCCTTCGGCATCGGTCCCCATCTTGCGCGGGACTGAGTCTTTCACGGGGATTTCGAACTCTTCGAACTTTCCCGTCGCTGGATCGATTCGGGCCATTTGGTTAACGGCGTTCTCGGCAATCCAGATCTTCCCATCGCCCGCTACGGCCATCCCGTAGGGGCTAGCGGTCCGGCCCAGCTTGACCCCGGCGGGAACGTCAAAGAAGGTGAACTGCCTGGTTTTAGGATCCAACCGAATGACCTGGTTGGCGGCGATGGAATTCATCCAGACGGTCCCATTCGGGTGGACCCGCATGGTATTTCCGCTGGCGTTGCCGGCCTTGGTTTTTGGCAACTCAAACACGCTGAACTCCCCCGCCTTCGTGTCGTAGCTCAACCAGCGCCGGTTGGGTCCTCCATCCACCAGCCAAAGTTTATTGTTCGGACCGATCCTAATGCCATTCAGACGAAGATGCTTCGATGGCGCGGGGGGCGGGGCGATGTCGGTATAGACCAATGTCTTGGGATCGAAGCGGCCCAGGTGGCCCCCCCTTCGCTGGCTAACCCAGCCGTTTCCGTCGCCGTCCACCGTTACCTCGTGCGGTTCCGCGTCGGGAATACGCAGTTCATATTCCACGGCTAAATACTTGGTTGCCTCGCCTTTGAGCAGAGTCCTGGGCAAGCGGCTATTGGCGTCCGGCTTCGGCCTTGCCGCCCTCTCTCTAGGCGAGAAGTTCGTCGCTAGATAGTCCAAAACGATTCTCGCTTCTTGATCGGTCACATCTTTGGCAAGGGTTGAGCCTTGCGCGTAAAGCCGCATATTCCGGATGACTTCTTCCCACCGGCCGCGATCATACCGCCCTCTCACGACCCGCTGGGCATCATGGCAGCCGACAGCACAGTTTTTCTCGACAATCTTCTTGCCCTCTCCCTCAGGCAGGGTCGGAGCTGCCCCTCTAGCGCCTTCGGCCTCACCGCCCCGCTGACCCGGCCGCCTCCCTGGCCATGCAGGAGCGAGCTGCGGGGCCCGCATAGCCGTAAGCGCCAGATCCACGGTCACTGGCTGGCCGGCCGTTACCTCCACGGGAGCGGATGGCTCGCTCTGATAGTCGCCTCCGATCCCTTGCACGACATATCTCCCGGCAGGGAGGTTACTCGCCGTGTAACGGCCTCCCGCCTGCGTGACGACCATGAAGGTTAAGCGCCGCTCGGCACTTTTGAGCTTCACAAAGGCGCCGGATATCGGCATCCCGGATGAATTCTTGACCACACCCTGCATGCGACCGGTATTGTCTTGCGCCTGAATCAGGTGGGGATGGAGAATCGCCACCACAGCCAGCATCACAATAACCGCCCGCAAATTGACTTGCTTGAACATGGCCTTCCCTCCCGCCCCTTGGGCATTCACTTTAAAGACGGCACGAAACTCGCAACCCCTTTCGCCCGCCCTACGCGAACGTTGCCGTGGCCGTCATGGCAAGATTGTTGCTCGCATCCAGCGCCCAGAGTTCGGCCCCACGTCCATCGGCCCTGGGCGTTCCGGCGATAGTAAACTTTCCGGTATCGTAAATCTGGCGCACGCTTTTAAAACCGAAGGATGCTAACCGGCGCGCCGGCAGCTCGCTGCGGCACATCTCGATGAGCAGCTGTGATACGAGCGAGCTCTGTACCACCAGGCCGGGAAGCCGCTCGACTTTGGTGACGTAATCGCGGTCGTAATGAATGCGGTGGCTGTTGAACCGGATCGCGGAAAAGCGAAAGAGGAGGGGCGGATTGGGCTCGATCACCCGGCGCCACGTCGCCTGGGCGGGGACCGCAGGCGGGGCTGTGGGTGCCGCTTCCGCCCTTGCCTCGCTGAGAAAAACCAGATCGCGCTCTTCCACTACGGCCAGGCCGCGGCTGCTCGAGATGCTGTTGCGCTCGATCACGGTCGCCACGGCGCCGCTCGGAGCGTCATCGATACGAATGTCGGCGATTTCGGTAACCCGCGTGATCTCGTCGCCGATCCGCAGCGGCTCGTGGAATTTCATGCGGGTACCTCCGATTCGGCGCCGCGGCAAAGGGATGGGCGGGACAATGCCAGCGCCAGCCGCCTGCCCGTCCGGCCGCATCTGCGCGGGACGGTGCGACGGCGGGAAAAACCCTCCGTGCCACCCGGGAGGAATCGGGGCGCCCTTTTCCACTGGCGGGTCTTCCAGCCCCAACGTGGCGGCGAATTTTAACATAGCCGAAACCGTAACCACGTCCGTGGCCGTTTCGCTTTTGCCGATATAACGCTTAAAACTCTCCAAGGGTTCCGCCATGGCGATGACCTCCGAGGATTTCTCTTTGCTGCCGAGCCTAGTCCACCACCGCTTGGCCTGTCAAGCCCACCATCGCTCTAGTGTGAATAGTGTGGTGGCAGGTAGAAGCAGAGGGGGACCTGCCCCTCAGCGGGGCCTCTGCTTGTCTGCCTGGGAGCGTCTTTCCGGCCCGCTGCAATACAGCCGTCTTACGCTCGCCATGGTGCTGATAGGGCCTGTGGGCTACGCTTGAAGCTCCTCGTCCGGTGCACCGGTCCCTCAAGACACCCCCAGGCAGACCGAGGGGAGGAAGCCTGAAGGGCTGAGGCACAGGGACGAGAAGGTTGGAGCAGGCCCCGACGGGGTAAGTAACCACCCAATGGTGGTCGGAGTGGCGGCCCTCAAGGAACTGGCCCATTAACTCAGGCCGGAAGGCTTTCTCCCCGAGGGAAAGACCACACTTTTTGACAGAGAGCCGCCGAAAGCGCGCTGGAAACTAAGTTGACAACCCCGCCGGGCTTCTAATAGCATCGCTTCAACAGGTCAAGGGCAACACCAATATTCAAGCTGGAGCGATCGAGAAAAAGGAGCTTATCCCCATGCTCAGTCAAGAAGAGAACCAGTTGCTCGCGCGCGTAGGTCCCGGGACTCCGGCCGGCCAACTCCTCAGGCGTTACTGGCACGTGGTCGCGGCGGCATCGGAGCTCAGCGACGAAAAGCCCAAAAAGAAAGTAAGGGTCCTGGGGGAAGATTTGGTACTGTTCCGAGATCGAAGTGGAACGTACGGTCTCGTCGGGGAACACTGCTCCCACCGAGGGGCATCCCTCTTCTACGGATTTGTTGAGGAGGACGGCATCCGCTGCGCCTATCATGGATGGAAGTACGACGCGACCGGCAAATGCCTGGAGCAGCCCTTTGAGAGTCCGGCGGCCGGGTTCAAAGAAAAGATCACGCATCCTGCGTACCCCGTGGAGAAGTTGGCCGGCCTGCTGTTCGCCTATATGGGACCTCCGGAGAAAAAACCTATCCTTCCCAAATGGGATCTCCTCATGCGGCAGGATGGGGTAAGAAAACTGGAGATCTGTCAGCTCTTGCGTTGCAACTGGCTTCAAGCGATGGAGAACTCAGTGGATCCCTTCCATACCTATTATCTCCATGCTCTTACCTTGAGGCTGAGGGGGGGCGACAACCAATCGACATACCACTATCAGCCGGTAAGGGAGATCGAGTTTGAGTTGGTGGTTTACCCCACCTGGGCGGGGATCCAGAAGCAAAGATTCTTTGCCGGTGACGACATCGCTGTCGAGGCTCCCCACCCGCTCATCTTCCCCAACATGCTCTTCGTCCCTGTGCGGAGCGGTTACGCCATGCATTTTCGCACCCCCATCGACGACACGAATACGCAGATCTTCCAGTTCCGCTTCCGTCCCACCAAAGATGGCGGCATAGTGGCGCAACCCGAGGATCCGCCGGCGGAATTTGTCGGAACCAAGAACGAGGCCGGCCAGTTTCATATGGAGGATTTTACCAGTCAGGACCACATGGCTTGGGAGACCCAGGGCCCCATAGCCGATCGTGCCAAGGAGCATCTGGGCGAATCGGACCGCGGAATCATCCTGTTCCGAAAACTGCTGCGGGATCAGATCCGTGCGGTCCAAAACGGCGAGGACCCTATCGGCATCAACAGGGATCCGGCAAAAGACGAAGTCATCCGGCTCATTCCCGAGGGCTACACGGCGTTTTCACACGAAGCGCAGAGCGAGGGACCGGACGAGCAGGCCTGAGCCCTCGGCCATTTTCCCTGATGCGATGCCGAGCCCGAGGATCTGTCCCATGGATTCCTCCATTCGTGAAAGGCTTATGTCAACGTTTACAACTCAGCTCCTCTATCAGGGAATCGATGAAGCCCTCGTCATCGAGCTGCTTGACCCAATGCAGATCCCACAGGCTCAGGGGGTTTAGCCCTTTTGACTCAGGGTATTCGAGGGTGGCGATCTCAAATGTATTGGCCACGGCCTCAGGGGTCGGATAGGGCCTGGTTTTCAAGCCCCCCACTATGGAATCAAACTGTCTCTCTAGTTCCTTCTGATCCTTGATCTTCATTCGCTCCATAAGCTCTTTGGAGACGACCTCCAGGGCCTCATCTCTGCTGAGCGTCATCCAGCAAAGGGCGTGGATGATTGCCTTGACGTAATCTCCCAGGAGATCGGAGTTCTCTCTCGCGAACCGAGAAAGACAGGCCTGAGCAAAGTGTCCAACGATCGGGATATGGGGCACAGGGAGGACCTTTAATCCTGCACTCAGGGCAGGGGGCAGGTAAAGGGGAGAGATGAGAGTAGCGATGCACTCCCCGCCCACTACCTTTTTCCATTGTCCCCACCTGCCGACCTCGCCATCCCCGACGATCAAGGTTCTGACCTCTTTGTCGAGCCCCAGCATCCTGAGCCAGAGGGTTACGGCATGAGGCTGGCCGGAGGATCTGACGGCCAATGTCCCGCCTGTGAGATCGTCTACGCCGTTCACGTGGCCGGGCACGACCAGCTCTAGAGCGCCGCCCTTGCTCGGAGCGCAGAACATAGTGATCTTTTCTCCCTTGGCCGCCTCTGCGTAGAGGTATTCCAGATGCTCGGTAATGACGTCGGCGGAGCCGTTAAACAGCGCGGCCTCATATTCCTTCCCACCTGTTATTTGAACCACCTGCACGTCGAGGTCGTAGTGGCGCCGCGCGATCTCTCTGATGCAGGCGAGCACCGCAACCCGGTCATTATCCCTGTAGGCCAGTCTGAGACGTCTCATGACCCCTTGAGGTGATGCGGCCTAGCGGCCATGGAGGCGGGTGAAGAAACCTTCGCTCTCCAGCTCTTTGAGCAGCGTCAGATCGACAAATTCCGCGACCTTTCGACCTTTGAGCTGGGGATAGGTATGGCTCAGATCGTCGATATCGTTCTGGATCGCCTCTTCTTGCGGGAAGGGCTTGGCGGGTGTGGAGTGCAGCAGGTAGTTCTTGTGCATCGACTCCAGCAGTCTCGGATCATCCACTTTCATGTACTTGCGGTAGACGCGGAAGGCCTGCTCCTTGTTATTGCGTCCGATCCACGCCCCTTCGGTCATGGCCATGATGAAGGCCTTGAGATCCCTGCGGCGCTCCTTTAACAGCTGGCGGCTGGTCGCGATATCGCTGCCGGTCGTATACACACCGGCTTCGAGGAAATCGGCCAGCACGGAAACCTTCTCACCCCTCAGCTCCAGTTGCAAAATGTTATCTGCAGTTCCGATCGTCGCGTCGATCTTCCCCTGGAGCATGATCAGCAAGCGTCGGTCCGACTCGCTCAGGCCGGTCGGTATCAGCTGGACGTCTTTGCCCGGTTGCAGTCCCAATTTCGGCAAGAGCCGACGGAGCGCGTAGTCAGAGCCCGCGCCGAGCCTGCTCGAGCCGATCACCTTGCCTTTCAGCCCCTGAACCGAAGTGATCGAGGGGTGAGCGATCAACTTATATCCGATCGCTCCGAGGCTGGCGATGATCGTCAACGGGGCTCCGCGGGCCGCGGCGCCGACAGCGGAGGAGCCGGAGGCAGCGATCACATGAACACTGCCCCCGAGCAGCGCGTTCACCGAGGTCAGTCCGGAGGCGATGTAGATCAGATTGGCGGCAAGCCCGTACTTCTCGAAGATGCCCAGGTCCGCCGCTATCCACAACGGACCTCGCGTTCCCGAGACCGATGCGTAGGAGATGGTCAGTGGCTCCGATTTTTTCTGCTGCGCGTGGAGGGGAGCCGCGAATAACGTACCTGCCAACAGGATCGAAAGTAAAGTACTTTTCATTCTGCCTACTGCTTTCCTAATAGTGCTCGCCTTCTTTAAGGGTCCTAACCGAGGCGCGAATCTGCGACTTGGGCTTGACCCTGTGCTTATAAAGCAGAAAAGGCCAAGCCCGATAAGGATTTTCCAGCCTCGCATTGACCCGGACACGCCCCGCCTCTGCTAAGGCCTTTGGCGTCGTGAAGCTCATGAGCAGGAGCTGGTCCTGGCAGGCGCGCTCCAGCTGAATCGCCGACACACAAGTCCCTTCGATGCCGGGTCCAACCACAACGCATCCGTGCCCACGAAGAAAAACAGCGTAGTGACTCCCGAGGGTCTCTACCATGCGCCCGGCCAGCTCGCTGGTGTTGATGCCATGGCTGTCCGAAAAAATAGGAACCCCGTCAGCGAACATTCTGGCCTCCCGATTAAAAGGGACCAGACCGATCTCTTGAAGGCCGAGGAGAACGGCGTAGCGCGCATGGCAGTGAAGAACGCTCATGACATCGGACCGGGCGCGATAGACAGCGCTGTGAATCGGGGTCTCTGAGGGAATCGGCCCCTTGCCTGCGATCCGCTTGCCGGCAAAATCTACAGTGCAGATGTCCTTGGGCTCGGCGAGGACCCCGGCAAACCTGGGATTGATTAGGAAGGTCTCCGTCCCCGGGATGCGCGCGCTCAGATGACCGGAGCCGGTCAAGACCCCTTCGCCGGTTAATACCTTAAGGCCCTCTACGAGACGCCTTTTGAGATTTTGGACTTCGGTCGCGAGCCTTTGGCTGAGCTCAGTCGAACGCCTCAGTCGAGCGATTTTCGGTTTTGGATTTTCGATTTTGCCCCCTTTTACTTCTCAACCCTTGAACCTTTTACCTTTTCTCTGCTTGCATGGCCGCCTGGTAGAAGGCGTCGTAGGTGACCCACTGCTTCCCCTGGCCCCTCTTGAGATGCAGCCAGATGGCCCTCTGGGCCTCATGGGTCACCGCCCGGCTCAAGACAATCTGTTCCCCCAGCTTGCCGTGATCCTGGTCCGCCTCTCCATGGACCGTGAAGAACTCCAACGCCTCAGGGCGGACGCGATACTTGTCCCTCAAGGCCTCGGCCCAGATCGGGTGGACCAGGGCATTGATCTTCTCTCCGATGCGCAGATTGGCCGGAAGATCGCCGACGCTTTGCTTCATCGACTTGTAGCGCTCGGCGTCAAGAACCACCTGCATCAAGGGAGAGGGCTCCGACTTGGTGACCTCCTCGCGCTTAAGTCCCAGGCCCTCGCAGAATCTCAGCCAAAGCTCCGGATGGCTGGGATATTTGCCTCCGGCTAAATTCTCGCCCGACTCGGAGATCAGCACCTTGAGCTGCTCCTGCAGCTCTTCCAGGTTTGGCGCAGTGGCGACGATGTAGGCGTCGTTCCTAAGGGTCTGGACCTTGGCGTGGTAGTCCTGCTTGGCCCAAGCCTGAAGCTGTTTCACGGTCCATTCGCCCCGCACGAGCTTCACACAGAAAGGGTGGTTGATCTTGGTGTGGTGGGTCAATACCGCTTCCGAAACCAAGCGGAGGAATTTCTCAGGCGGCAAAAAGTCCTTAGGCGGATCGGGAAATCTCGGGTACGGCCAGGGGTTCTGGATCGCCTTGAACATCTCCCGCACCCTATCCCTCAGCTCTGAAATGGAGGCCATATTCATGCTCACCTTAAGACGGCATTTTTCCGAGAGATAACTTACCGGTGTGACGCTGTCAAGTTGCGAGCCGCAAAGATCTCCTACCGGCTCAAAGCAACAAATCAGAGCGGGCGCCGGGCATGAACTCCTTTTCTCCTTCGGTCGCACCGAAGCTCAAGCTGCTTGCGTTAACAGCCCTGCGGACCGGCTTTGAGCAAGCCTCCATTATCCTCATACACTGCCGGCTGATATCCTCATACACTGCCGGATTGGCAGCGTTTATTGGAAAAAATACTCCTTGACAAGTTCTTCGTAAATGCGGAATATGCTTTCGGTTTTCCTTTAGTCGGATTGACAGGCTTTACCCTAATGAACTGCCGGAACTGCGGCAGTAGACTCTATACGTTGGGCAGACGAGTGTGATCGGATGAAACCACTGTCAAAAAGGCTTACGCCTACAGGGAGGAGATCATGATGCAACGCGTATCGACACGTGCATTCGCCCTCGCCGTATCGCTCATCATTGTCGCCGCCGCCATCCACGGTGCGCCCCGGGCCGCGGCTCAGACCGGCCCGGGCTGGGTCTCGCTGTTCGACGGCAAGACCATCGGCAGCGAATGGGACCGCGTCGGTGAGACCAACTGGCGGGTCGAGGACGGCGCGATCGTCGCCGACAAACGAACGAGCAAGACCCCCGCGCATCTGGTCACCAAGACCAAATACAAGGACTTCCAGGTTTACGTCGAGTTCTGGACGAGCGACGACGCCAACAGCGGCATCTTCATTCGCTGTAGCGATCCCAAAAACATCGGCGCCAGGACCTGTTACGAGGTGAACATCTTCGACCAGCGCACGGACCCGACCTATGGCACTGGCGCAATTGTCTATTTCGTCGAAGTGAATCCCATGCCCAAGGCCGGCGGCAAATGGAACACCTTCGAGATCACCGCCAAGGGGCGGCACATCACCGTGGTGCTCAACGGCCAGAAGACCGCGGAGCTCCACAACGGCCTGTTCACTGAAGGGCCGTTCACGCTGCAACACGGTGCGGGCGTGATCAAGTTCCGCAAGGTTGCGGTCAAGCCGCTGTAAGCGCCCGGTGGAAAGTCAGCGGCGCGCTGCAGTTGTTGGGCTGGCGCATCCCTGAAGCGGCGCAGTGGG
>Ga0114945_10001132_pt1 | contig 16760 bp, 22 predicted proteins | sample OV2TP3_FD_87194 | JGI IMG/M metagenome (GOLD analysis project Ga0114945, IMG submission 87194) | Hot spring microbial communities from Beatty, Nevada to study Microbial Dark Matter (Phase II) - OV2 TP3 | ecosystem: Environmental > Aquatic > Thermal springs > Hot (42-90C) | place: USA: Beatty... | reverse complement strand
TCGCGCATGCCGTCCTTGAAGCCGCGCACCGCGCCGCCCAGGTCCGCGCCGATATTGCGCAGCTTCTTGGTGCCGAAAATCAGCATCACGATCACCAGGACGATCAGCCAGTGCCAAATGCTGAACGAGCCCATATGCGCCTCCTATTTCCGCCGGTAGAGCATCGGCCCAAGAGGCTCCGGCCCACCGAGCACATGCATGTGCACATGATACACCTCCTGATGCCCGACGCGCCCCGTGTTGATGATGGCGCGGAAGCCGTCGGCCGCGCCTTCCTGGCGCGCAAGGCGCCCGGCGAGCGCGAGCAGCTTGCCGAGCGCTTGCTGGTGGCTCGCATCCACGTCATAAAGCGTGGCCACGTGCCGCTTCGGCACGATCAGCAGATGCACCGGCGCCTGCGGCCGGATGTCGTGGAAGGCGAATACCTCCTCGTCCTCGAATACCTTCTTGGCGGGGATTTCGCCGCGCGCGATCTTGCAGAAGACGCAGTCGGGATCGCTCATTTCTTCCTCGCTGCTTTCTCGTCGATGCCCGAAATGCCCTCGCGCCGGCGCATTTCGGCGAGCACGTCGCCGGGCCCGAGGCCGTGCTGCGCGAGCAGGATCATGCAGTGGAACCACAGGTCCGCTGTCTCGCGCACGAGGTGCAGCCGGTCGCCGCTCTTCGCGGCGAGCAGCGTCTCGGTCGCTTCCTCGCCGATTTTCTTCAGCACCGCATCTTCGCCCTGCGACAGCAGCCGCGCGACGTACGAGGTCTCGGCGCTGCCGCTCTTCCTTTCCTCGATGGTCGCGGCGATGCGCTCCAGCGTTTCGTAGAGTCCCGGTTTCATTTCCTGTAGATGAGCGAAGGATCCTTCAGCACCGGATCGATCGTCACCCACCTCCCGTTCTCGAGTTTCCTGAAAAAGCAGCTCTCGCGGCCGGTGTGACAGGCGATGCCGCCCGCCTGCTCGACCTTGAGCAGGATCGCGTCGGCGTCGCAATCGAGGCGCACCTCGACGACCTTCTGCACATGCCCCGACGCCTCGCCCTTGCGCCACAGCCGCTTGCGCGAGCGCGACCAGTAGACGGCCCGCCTGCTTTCGACCGTTTCCCGCAAGGCGTCGCGGTTCATCCACGCCACGGTCAGGACTCTTCCCGACCCGTTTTCCTGCGCGACCGCCGCGATCAGCTCGTGCTCGTTCCAGGGCACCTCGTCGAGCCAGCTCATAGCCGCACCTCGATACCCCGCGCGCGCATGTGGTCTTTCGCCTGGCGCACCGTGAACTCGCCGAAATGAAACACGCTCGCGGCGAGCACCGCGTCGGCATGCCCTTCGATTACGCCCTCGGCGAGGTGCTCGAGATTGCCCACGCCGCCCGAGGCGATCACGGGCACGCCCACGGCATCGGCGACCGCCCGCGTCAGGCCGAGGTCGAAGCCCTCGCGCGTGCCGTCGCGGTCCATGCTGGTGAGCAGGATCTCCCCGGCGCCCGAGGCCTGCATGCGCCGCGCCCAGGCCACGGCGTCGATGCCCGTCGCCTTGCGCCCGCCGTGCGTGTACACCTCCCAGCCGGCCGCGTTCCTTTTCGCATCGATCGCCACCACGATGCACTGGTTGCCGACGATGTCCGAGGCCGCACGCACCAGATCGGGGTTCTGGACTGCCGCGGTATTGATCGACACCTTGTCGGCGCCGGCATTCAGCAGCCTTCTCACGTCTTCGACCTTGCGCACGCCGCCGCCGACGGTGAGCGGGATGAACACGCGCTCGGCGACCGCCTCGATGACATGCAGCAGGATGTCGCGGTCATCGGAGCTCGCGGTGATGTCGAGGAAGCACAGCTCGTCGGCACCCTGCTCGTCGTAGCGCGCCGCTATTTCGACCGGGTCGCCGGCATCGCGCAGGCCGACGAAGTTGACGCCCTTCACCACCCGGCCGGCAGTGACGTCGAGGCAGGGGATCACGCGCTTGGCGAGCGGCATGGTTCTACGTTCTTTCTGAAAGTCTGCGATTTTGAAAAAATCGCATCGTAGTTCTTCACTCTTTTCCGAGGGCTTTGTCGGCCGCCGCCTGGGCCTGCTTCAGATCGAGCTTGCCTTCGTACAGCGCGCGGCCGGCAATCGCGCCGATGATGCCCTCGGGAGCGAGCTGCTCGCAGACCGCCTGCACGTCCTTGATGCTGTTCAAGCCGCCGGAGGCGATGATCGGCGTCTTCGTCGATTGCGCAAGCCGCAGGGTGGCGTCGATGTTGATCCCGCTCATCATCCCGTCGCGGCCGATGTCGGTGTAAATCAGCGCTTCGATGCCGTAGTCCTCGAACTTCTTCGCCAGGTCGGCCACGTCGTGGCCGGTCAGCTTGGACCAGCCTTCCACTGCCACCTTGCCCTCCTTGGCGTCGAGCCCGGCGATGATGTGGCCGGGAAAAGCGTAGCAGGCGTCGGAGAGGAAGCCCGGATTTTTCACCGCGGCCGTGCCGATGACGATGTAGGTCACGCCGGCGTCGAGGTAGCTCTCGATGGTATCGAGGTCGCGGATGCCGCCGCCGACCTGGATCTGCGCCCGGTCGCCGACTCTCGCCACCATGCCGCGGATCACCTTCTCGTTTTTCGGCCGGCCGGCGACCGCGCCGTTCAGGTCGACGATGTGCAGGCGCTTCGCGCCCTGCGCGACCCAGTGCGCCGCCATCGCCGCCGGATCGTCGGAGAACACGGTGGCCGTGCTCATGTCGCCCTGCTTCAGGCGCACGCAGCGCCCGTCTTTCAGGTCGATTGCAGGAATGATGAGCACATCAGGGACGCCAGCTTACGAAATTCGAGAGAAGTTGCAGGCCGGCGGACTGGCTCTTTTCAGGATGAAACTGGACGGCGAAAATGTTATCCCGGGCCACGGCGCAGGTAAAGGGCGCGCCGTAAACGCAGGTCGCCGCGGTGAGCGCCGGATCGCGCGGTGCCGGATAGTAGCTGTGCACGAAGTAGAAGCGGCCGCGGTCGGCGATGCCCGACCACATGGGGTGGGCTCGCTCCTGGATCACCTCGTTCCAGCCCATGTGCGGGACCTTCAGCCCGAAAACCGCAAACCGCGGCACGCGGCCCGGCAGCAGGCCCAGACCGGGGGTATCGCCCTCCTCGCCGCGCTCGAACAGCATCTGCAGCCCGATGCAGATGCCGAGGAAGGGCTTCGCTCCGGCCGCCTCGATGACGGCATCGCGCGCCCCGCTCGCAGCGAGCTGGCGCATGCAGTCGGGCATGGCACCCTGACCCGGAACGACAATTCTTTCCGAAGAAAGAATTCTTTCCGGGTCGGCGCTCACCACGACCTCGGCCTCGGGGGCGACATGCTCGAGCGCTTTCGCGACCGAGCGAAGGTTGCCCATTCCGTAATCCACCACGGCAATTTTCAATCTAGAGCGAACCCTTGGTGGACGGAATCGCGCCCTGGGCGCGGGGATCGGGCTCAGCGGCCATGCGCAGGGCCCTGGCGAAGGCCTTGAACATGGTCTCGCACTGATGATGCGCGTTGTCGCCGCGCAGGTTGTCGATGTGCAGCGTCACCTGGGCGTGGTTGACGAAGCCCTGGAAGAACTCGTGCACCAGGTCGACGTCGAACTCGCCGATCAGCGCGCGCGAGAACTTGACGTGGTACTCCAGCTGCGGACGTCCCGAGAAGTCGATCACCACGCGCGACAGCGCCTCGTCGAGCGGGATGTAGGCGTGGCCGAAGCGGCGCACTCCGGCCTTGTCGCCGATCGCCCGCGCGAACGCCTGCCCGAGCGTGATGCCGATGTCCTCGACCGTGTGGTGCGCATCGATGTGCAGGTCGCCCTTGGCGTCGATCTCCAGGTCGAGCATGGCATGGCGCGCGACCTGGTCGAGCATGTGCTCGAGAAACGGCAGCCCGGTCGCGAGCCTGGCGACGCCCTTGCCGTCCAGGTCGAGCCGCACCCGGATCTGCGTTTCCTTGGTACTGCGCGTTACCTCTGCGGTTCTCACGTGACGTCGGGGTCCTTGTCTTTACAACACCTCTCGCAATGCGGTAAGCAGTATACGGTTTTCCTCCGGCGTGCCGACGGTGATGCGCAGGCAGTTCTTCATGGACGGGCCGTTCAGGTTCTTTACCAGCACGCCCTGCCGTCGCAGCCCTTCGAACGCGCGATCGGCATCGGGCACGCGCACGAGGAAGAAGTTCGCCTGCGAGGGAAATACGCTGACGCCTTTGAGATCCGCCAGGGACCTGCCGAGCTTCTCCCGTTCGGCGCGGATCAACGCCGCCTGCTCTTCCAGGACCTCGAGCCGCTCCAGCATGAAGAGCGCCGCGGCCTGCGTGAGCACGCCGACGTTGTAGGCCTGGCGCACCTTGTTGAACTGCTCGACCCACTGCGGCCCCGCCGCAAGGTAGCCCAGGCGGATTCCGGCGAGCCCGAGCTTCGAGACCGTTCGCACCACGACGAGGTTCGGAAACTCCGGCAGCCGGGGCATCAGGCTCCTGCCTGCGAAAACGTGATAGGCCTCGTCGATCACGACGACGCCCGGCGCGGCGCGAATCACGCTGACCACCTCGTCCTGCGGGTACAGCACGCCGGTGGGGTTGTTGGGGTAGGCGAGAAACACCAGCGCCGGTCGCTCGGCCTGCATGCGCGCGATGAACCCGGCGCAGTCGAACGAGAAATCCTCCCGCAGCGGCACCGCCACGGCCTTCATCCCGGAAAACGTCGCGTCCATCGAGTACATCACGAAGGTGGGCGAAGGGAACATCATCACCGCCCCGGGGCGGGCGAGCGCGAGCGTGACGATCTGGATCAGGTCGTCGGAGCCGTTGCCGAGCATGAGCTCCATGCCGCTTGGCACGGCCATCTTGCGGGCAATCAGCTCGCGCAGGCTGCGCCCGGTCGGCTCCGGGTAGCGGTTCAGAGCGACGCGCGAAAGCACCCCGGCAAGCTCGCGGCGCAGCTCCGGCGGCAGCGGATAAGGGTTCTCCATCGCGTCGAGCTTGACCATGCCCTGAGCCTCGGCGACGTGATAGGCCTTGAGCGCCAGGATCTCGGGCCGCACCAGATCGTCGGGGCTCATTTGAACCTCATCTGCGCGGCGCGGGCGTGGGCGCTGAGGCCTTCGCCCTCGGCAAGAACAGAAGCGATCCTTCCCAATTTCTCCGCGGCAGACCGCGACACCTCGATGACGCTCGAGCGCTTCTGGAAGTCGTAGACGCCGAGCGGCGAGGAGAAGCGGGCGGTGCCTGCCGTGGGCAGCACATGGTTGGGTCCGGCGCAGTAATCGCCGATCGCCTCCGAGCTCCAGCGTCCCAGGAAGATGGCGCCGCCATGGCGCAGCTTGGGCAGCCACGCCTCGGGGTCCTCGACCGATAGCTCGAGATGCTCCGGCGCGATGCGATCGGCGAGCGCGCAGGCCTCGTCGAGATCGCGGGTGAGTATCAACGCACCGCGCGAGGCCAGCGACGCTGCGATCACGTCCTTTCTCGCCATCCCGGGAAGGAGCTTCGCGACCGATCGCTCGACGTCGTCGAGAAACGATGGCTGCGGGCAGAGCAGCATGGCCTGCGCGGCCTCATCGTGCTCGGCCTGGGAAAAGAGGTCCATGGCGACCCAGTCGGCGCTGGTGCGGCCGTCGCAGATCACCAGGATCTCCGAAGGCCCGGCGATCATGTCGATGCCGACCTGCCCGAACACCTGCCGCTTCGCCTCGGCGACGTAGGCGTTTCCCGGGCCGACGATCTTGTCGACCCGGGGCACGGACTCGGTGCCGTAGGCGAGCGCGGCGACGGCCTGCGCGCCGCCGATGGAAATCACGCGCTCCACGCCGGCAAGCGCCGCCGCTGCCAGGACCAGCGCGCCCGGCTTCGGGCTCACCATGACGAGCTCGCCGACTCCGGCGACCTTCGCGGGAACAGCATTCATCAGCACGGTGGACGGATAGGCCGCCTTGCCGCCGGGCACATAGAGGCCGACGCGCTCGAGCGCAGTAACACGCTGGCCGAGCCTCGTGCCGTCGGCTTCGGTGTAGTCCCACGAGCGCTGCAGCTGCTTCTCGTGGAAGGTGCGGATGCGCTCGTGCGCTTGCTTCAGGGCATCCGCCTGCTCGCGCGGAACCTCGCTCAAGGCTGCTTGCAACTTCTCTTTTCCGAGTTCTGAAACTGCATTCACGCCGTCGAAGCGTTTCGTGTACTCGAGCACCGCGGCATCGCCGCGCGCGCGCACGTCCGCGACGATCCGGCGCACGCTCTCCTGCACCGCGACGTCCTGCACCGCCTCGTAGCGCGTGAGCGCCGCGAGCGCGGCGTCGAACCCCGCTTCGCGCGATGACAGCCGGCGCAGCTTCATCGCCGCGCCGCCTGCGCAAACGCGTCGATCAGCGGCTGCAGCTCGCCGCGCCTGGTCTTCAGCGCCGCCTGGTTGACGATCAGCCGCGCGGACACCGGCATGATCTCCTCCACCGCGACCAGGGCGTTGGCGCGCAGCGTCCTGCCGGTGGACACGAGATCCACGATGGCGTCGGCAAGCCCGGTGAGCGGCGCCAGCTCCATCGAGCCGTAGAGGCGGATGAGGTCGACGTGCACGCCTTTTGCCGCGAAGTGCTCGCGCGTCGTGTTGACGTACTTGGTGGCGACCCGCAGGCGCGCGCCCTGTCGCACTGCCGCCGCGTAGTCGAAGCCCTTGCGCACCGCCACCATCATGCGGCAGGCGGCGATGCCCAGATCGAGCGGCTGGTACAGCCCCTCGCCGCCGTGCTCGACAAGCACGTCGCGGCCGGCGATGCCGAGATCGGCGCCGCCGTGCTGCACGTAGGTGGGCGTGTCGGAGGCACGCACCACGATCAGGCGCAGGCCGCGCCTGTTGGTGCCGATGACGAGCCTGCGGGAGCGGTCTGGATCTTCCTTAGGCCGGATGCCGACGCGCGCGAGCAGGGGCGCGGTCTCGTCGTAGATCCGCCCTTTCGAAAGCGCGATGCTTATGCTCGCCATTGGCCATATCCGGACGCGGATTCTACCGGAAATACAGGCGGCTAACGGATTCGCTGGATCCGGGCGCCGAGCGCCGAAAGCTTCTTCTCAAGCGCTTCGTAGCCGCGGTCGAGGTGATAGATGCGATCGACGATGGTCTCGCCTTCGGCCACCAGCCCCGCGATCACCAGACCTGCCGAGGCGCGCAAATCGGTGGCCATCACCGCGGCGCCCTGCAGGCGCTCTACGCCGCGCACCACCGCGGTGTTGCCCTCGATCGCGATGTCGGCGCCGAGCCGCTGCAGCTCGAGCGCGTGCATGAAGCGGTTCTCGAAGATCGTCTCGGTGATGACCGCGGTGCCGGCCGCGATCGTGGCGAGCGCCATGAACTGTGCCTGCATGTCGGTGGCGAATCCCGGATAGGGCGCGGTGCGCACGCTGACCGCGGCGGGACGGCCCGCCATTTCGATCTCTATCGACGAATCTTGCGACGTAATCCTCGCTCCCGCCTCGCGCAGCTTCTCGAGCGTCGCATCGAGCGATTGGGGTGCAGCGCCGGTAAGCCGGACCTTGCCGCCGGCGGCGGCCGTCGCGGCAAGGTAGGTCCCCGTCTCGATGCGGTCGGGCATCACGCGGTGCTCGGTGCCGCCGAGCGAGGCGACGCCGTCGATGCGGATCACGTCGCTGCCCGCGCCTTCGATCCTGGCGCCCATGGCGCTAAGGCAGCGCGCCAGGTCGACCACCTCGGGCTCGCGTGCGGCGTTCTCGAGCCACGTGGTGCCTTCGGCGAGCGTCGCCGCCATCATCAGGTTCTCGGTGCCGGTGACCGTGACGAGGTCCATGACGATGCGCGCGCCGCGCAGCCGCTCGGCGGCCGCGTGCATGTAGCCGTGCTCGATCGCGATCGACGCGCCCATCGCCTGCAGCCCTTTCACATGCTGGTCCACCGGCCGCAAGCCGATCGCGCAGCCCCCCGGCAGCGACACCTTCGCCCGGCCGCAGCGCGCGAGCAGCGGACCGAGCACCAGCACCGAGGCGCGCATCGTCCTGACCAGGTCGTAGGAGGCCGTCGGCTCGAGGATTTTTCTTGCCTGGAGGACCATGCGAGCGTCCTCGGTGCGCTCGATCTCGACCCCCATCTGGCCCAGCAGCCTCGCCATCGTGGTGACGTCGAACAGGCGCGGCACGTTGGCAAGCACGAGCGGCTTTTCCGCGAGCAGCGCGGCGCACATCATCGGCAGCGCGGCGTTCTTCGCCCCCGAGATGCGCACCTCTCCCTCGAGCGGCCGGCCTGCGGTGATGCGCAGCTTATCCACCGCTCTTCCATTCCCCGGGCGTGAGGGTGCGCATGGAAAGCGCGTGGATCTCCTCGCGCATGCGGCTGCCGAGCGCCGCGTAGACCAGCTGGTGGCGCTGCACCCGGCTGCGCCCCGCGAACTCGGCCGACACGATCAGCGCCTGGAAATGCTGCCCGTCGCCGATCACTTCCACGTGCTCGCAGGCGAGCCCGGCTTCGATGCCCTGCTTGACGCTTTCCGTCGTCACCATCTCAAGCCCTCAGCCTGGTGCCCGACTTGAGCAGCGCCAGGCTAATGAACGCGACCGACACGAAGCTTAAACCCACGATCGCCAGGCTCAGCCCCGGCGCCACGTCCGCGGCGCCGAAAAAGCCGTAGCGGAAGCCGTCGATCATGTAGAAGAACGGGTTTGCATGCGAAAGGTTCCGCCAGAACTCCGGCAGCGAATGGACCGAATAGAACACGCCGGCGAGGAAGGTGAGCGGCATGATGACGAAGTTCTGGAATGCCGCCAGCTGGTCGATCTTCTCCGACAGCAGGCCGGCGATCAGGCCGAGGGCGCCCGATAGCGCTGCGCCGAGCATGCCGAAGACGAGCGCCCAGAGCGGCGCTTCGAGCCGCAGCTCGACGAACCACAGGGTAAAGGCGAGGACGCCGACCCCCACCACCACGCCGCGCAGCATGGCAGCGAGCACATAGGCACAGAAGAACTCGAGGTAGGAAATCGGCGCGAGCAGGATGAACACGATGTTGCCGGTGATCTTCGACTGGATCAGGCTGGAGGAGCTGTTGGCGAACGCATTCTGCAGCACGCTCATCATCACCAGCCCGGGCACCAGGAACGAGGTGTAGCGCACGCCATCGAACACCTGCAAGCGCCCTTGCAGGACCTGTCCGAAGACCACCAGGTAGAGCAGCGCCGTCAGGACCGGTGCGGCCACCGTCTGCACGCCCACCTTGATGAAGCGCAGCAACTCCTTGTGAAAAAGCGTCCAGAAGCCCGTCATGCGGCTCGTCCCGTCAGCCGGAGAAACACTTCCTCGAGGTCGGGCGGCTGCACCTCGATCTCCAGGACCTTGATGCCCGCTTCACGCAGTCGTGCCAGCGCGACCTCGAGCTCGGCATGATCATTCAATTTGATGTGGAAGAGTGCGCCGTCGCGCGAAGCGATCTCGCCCGGAAACGGCGCCGGCAATGTTTCGCGGTCGAGGCGCAATCGCAGCTGCAGTCCGGAAAACATGCCGAGCAGGTTGCTCGTCGTATCGAGCGCCGCGATCCGGCCGGCCTTGAGCATCGCGATGCGATTGCAGTTGAGCTCGGCTTCCTCGAGGTAGTGCGTGGTGAGCACGATGGTGTGTCCGTCGCGATTGAGCCGGCGCACGAACTGCCACAGGCCCTGGCGCAGCTCGACATCGACCCCCGCGGTGGGCTCGTCGAGCACGATGACCGGCGGCTGGTGCGCGAGCGCCTGCGCCACGAGCACGCGGCGCTTCATTCCTCCCGAGAGCGCGCGCATGTTGACGTCGGCCTTGGCGGTAAGGTCGAGGTGGTGCATCACCTCTTCGATCCAGCTGTCGTTGCGGCGGATGCCGAAGTACCCGGACTGGATGCGCAGCGTCTCGCGCACGGTGAAGAACGGGTCGAACACCAGCTCCTGCGGCACCACGCCGAGCATGCGCCGCGCGCGGCGATAGTCGGCGGCGACATCCGCGCCCATCACCGTGGCCGTGCCGGAGTCGGGCCGCGCCAGGCCCGCGACCACGTTGATGAGCGTGGTCTTGCCGGCGCCGTTCGGGCCGAGCAGCCCGAAGAATTCGCCCTCCTCGACCGCCAGGCTCACTCCGGCGAGCGCGCGCAAGGCGCCGTAGCGCTTCTCGACGTCCCGTACTTCTATCGCGTTCAGCGTGAGGGAGCCGCCGTTGTCACGACGGGCAGCAGGCCGTCCACGCCGTAGAGGCGGGCGATGGTCTGCAGCGACTCGGGAAGGTTCGAAAACGCGATCTCGCGCTTGCGGCTGTTGGCGTCGCGCAGCCAGGTGAGCAGCAGCGCGAGAGCGGCGGAATCCATGTCCGTCACCTCGCCGAGGTCGACGGTGCGCACCCCTTCGTCCAGGTGCTGCCTGCCCTCCTCGAGAACGCGCGCGACGTTGGCGAGGGTCACCGGCCCGCTGATCATCATGCGGCGGCCTTCGCGGCGGATCATTTCTTCTCCGCGGTCGGCGCCTCGAGACCGCGGTTCTTGGCCTGCAGGTCCTTGATCAGGCCTTCGATGCCGGTCGCGCGCACCGCGTTGTTGAACTCGGTGCGATAGTTGGCGACCAGGCTCACGCCGCCCACCATGACGTCGTAGACCTTCCAGCCGGCGCCGGTTTTTTCCATGCTGTAGTCGATCGGCACCGGCTGCGCGCCGGGCTGCAGCACCCGCACCTGCACCATGACGTCGGTGTCGGCGGGCTTGGCGCGCAACGGGCGGAAGTCGAATTTCTGGTTGCTGTAGGTCGCCAGCGCGCTGGCGTAAGTGCGCACCAGCAGCGTCTTGAACTCCTCCGTGAGGCGCTTTTTCTGCTCCGGCGTCGCGCTTCTCCAGCTTTGCCCCATGGCGAGCGCCGTCATGGAGTTGAAGTTGAAGTGCGGCAGCACCTTCGCCTCGATCAGGTGAATCAGCTTGGCGCGGCCGCCGGCGCGGATCTCCTTGTCCTTGGCGATGAGATCCACCACCTCGAGGGTGACGTTCTTCACCAGCACGTCGGGTGCGGGGTCCTGCGCCTGCGCGGCTCCGAGGATGAGCGCTGCCGTGAAGCAGAGCGCGGCCTTAACGAGTCGCGACATTTCCTGCAGCCAGCACGGCCTCATAGTTGCGCGGAACACGCGGAAGATAGACGTTGGAAGGGCTCGCTTCCCTGTCGCGCGGCGCCCGGCCGTCGTGGATCAGGCTTCTGCGCCGCTGCAAATACGCATCGCGCTGGAACACGTAGCGGTCGAGGGCCGCTTCCTCGAGGATGCGGCTGGCATCGAGCAGATCGGCGCGCGTCTGCGTGGCGCGCAGCACCACCAGGGAATTGCGCACGGCATTGGGCTCCACCAGGGTAACCGGGTCCGTAGTCCAGTCGAGCACGGTCCCCGCGCCGTCGCGCAGGCTGCTCGATCCCAGGATCGGCAGCACGAGGTACGGCCCGGGGCCCGCGCCCCAGCGGCCGAAGGTCTGGCCGAAGTCCTCGTTGTGCTTCTCGATGCCCATGTCGGTCGCTACGTCATGAATGCCGAGCAGGCCGATGGTGGTGTTGAAGCCGAAGCGCATCCAGTCCATGAAGCCGTCCTCGAGCTTGCCCTGCAGCATGTTGTTCACGCCGATGAACGGGTCTGCGAGGTTGGAAAAGAAATTGCGTACCCTGCCGCGGATCTCCTCGTGAAACAGATCGCGGTAGCCTCGCGCCAGCGGCCGGGCGATGGCCTCGTCGAATCCGTCGTTGAAGCGGTAGATGCCGCGATTGAAATCCTCCCAGGGATCGCGCGGGTCGCCGTTGGTGGTGGCGCAGCCCGCGGCCATCGCGACGAGGCACGGGGCGAGGAGGTTTCGCCACCCCCTCATTTAGCGGCTTCCTTGCCTTCGGCGGCCTTGTTGAACAGGAACTGGCTGATCAGGTTCTCGAGCACCACTGCCGACTGCGTGAGCCTCAAGCGATCGCCGGTCTTGAGCATGACGCCGTCGCCGCCGGCCTCGAGCCCCAGGTACTGCTCGCCGAGCAGGCCGGAGGTGAGGATCTTGGCGGTGGTATCGCGCGGAAACTGGTATGCATAGTCCAGGTTCATCGAGACGATAGCCTCATAGCTCTCGTTGTCGAAGCGGATCTCGGAAACGCGGCCAACGACTACTCCCGCGCTTTTCACGGGCGCACGCACCTTCAGGCCGCCGATGTTAGCAAACTTGGCATGCACCTGATACGTCTGCGCGGTGGAGAACGAGGCGAGGTTGCCGACCTTGAGCGCGAGAAACAGCAGCCCGGCGAACCCGGCGGCGACGAAGATTCCGACCCATAGGTCGATGGCCGAGCGGTTCATTTTCCGTTCCCTCCGGTGAACATGAGTGCCGTGAGTATGAAATCGAGCGCCAGGATGGCAAGCGACGAGGTGACCACCGTGCGCGTGGTGGCGCGCGACACGCCTTCCGCGGTGGGCGGCGCGTCGTAGCCCTCGAATACCGCGATCCAGGCGACCGCGACGCCGAACACCAGGCTCTTGATGACGCCGTTCAGGATATCGTTGCGCACGTCGACGGCGGCCTGCATCTGCGACCAGAACGCGCCGGCGTCGACGCCGATCAGCTCGACCCCGACCAGGTAGCCGCCGAAGATCCCCATGGCCGAGAACAGCGCCGCGAGCAGCGGCATCGAGATCACGCCGCCCCAGAAGCGCGGCGCCACGACGCGGGCGATCGGGTCGACCGCCATCATCTCCATCGCCGAGAGCTGCTCGGTGGCCTTCATCAGCCCGATCTCGGCGGTGATGGCCGATCCGGCGCGGCTCGCGAACAGCAGCCCGGCCACGACGGGCCCGAGCTCGCGCACCAGCGACAGCGCCACCAGGATGCCGAGCGCCTCCGAAGAGCCGTAGCGCTGCAGCGTCTCGTAACCCTGCAGCGCGAGCACCATGCCGACAAACAGCCCGGAGACGAGAATGATCACCAGCGAGAGCACGCCGGCGAAGTAGATTTCCGCCACGGTCAGCCGGAAGCGGCGCAGCGCGGTGCCGGAATGCAGCAGCAGGTAGCCGAGAAAGCGGCTCGCGAAGCCGAGCCGCCAGATCTGGAACGTGACCGTGCCTCCGAGGCGCTCCAGCCGCGCGCGCAGGTCCGCTACGCGCATCTCAGGCTGCCGCCAGTTCGAGGTCGGCGTCATAGGCCGGCGCCGGGTAGTGGAAGGGCACCGGGCCGTCCCGTCTGCCGTTCACGAACTGGTTGACGAACGGCTCCTCGCTGGCGCGGATCGCGTCTGGCCGGCCCTGCGCGATGACGCGTCCCGCTGCCATGAAATAGACGTAATCGACCACGCCGAGCGCCTCCTGCACGTCGTGCGTCACGATGATGGAGGTGGCGCCCAGGGAATCGTTGAGGCTGCGGATCAGGCGCACGATCACCCCGAAGGAGATCGGGTCGAGCCCGGTGAAGGGCTCGTCGTAGAGAATGAGCTGCGGATCGAGCGCGATCGAGCGCGCGAGCGCCACGCGCCGCGCCATGCCGCCCGAGAGCTCGGTCGGCATCAGGTACGCCGCGCCGCGCAGGCCGACCGCGTGCAGCTTCATCATCACCAGGTCGTTGATCAGGTCCTCGGGAAGCATGGCGTGCTCGCGCAGGGGGAACGCGACGTTCTCGTAGACCGACATGTCGGTGAATAGCGCCCCGAACTGGAACAGCATCCCCATCTTGCGGCGCATCGCGTAGAGCGCGTCGCGGTCGAGCTCCCGGGTGGAGGTGCCAAGCACGCGCGCCGTCCCGCGCGTCGGCAGGTAGGCCGCGGCGATGATGCGCAGGAGTGTCGTCTTGCCGCAGCCCGATTGCCCCATGATGCCCACCACGGATCCGCGCGGAATGTCGAGACTGACCTCGCGCAGGACCGGGACAGCCGGGTCGTAGCCGAACGAGACGTTGCTGATTTCGACGATCTTGGATTGCTGCACGGCGTAATATTACCGCGCATGAAACAAGCCATCGCGAACGCGGCGCCGGCGGTGCGCATCGCCGGGCTTGCGAAATTCTACGCAAGCCTGCGGGCGCTCTCCCGGGTTGACCTCGCCGTCGAGGCCGGCGAGGCGTTCGGCCTGGTGGGCGCGAACGGCGCCGGGAAGACGACGCTGATCAAGTGCCTGCTCGATCTCACCGCCCAGGACGCCGGCGAGGCCGAGATCTTCGGCGTCGCCGCCCGGCTGCCCGGCGCGCGCGCGCGCCTTGCGTACCTGCCGGAGCGCTTCGTGCCGCCGCATTACCTGCGCGGCGGCGAATTCCTGCGCATGATGCTGGAGCTCGCCGGCGCGCGCTACGACGCGTCGCGGGCGGAGCGCCTGCTCGAGGAGCTCGAGCTGGAAGCGAGCGCGCTCGAGCGGCCCGTGCGGCAGCTCTCCAAAGGCATGACGCAGAAGCTCGGCCTGGCGTCGTGCTTTCTCGTCGAGCGCGACCTGTACGTGCTCGACGAGCCGATGAGCGGCCTTGACCCTGCCTCGCGGGTCGCGGTGAAATCGGTGCTGCGGCGGCTGGGCGCCGAGGGCAGGACGCTTTTCTTCACCTCGCACGTGCTGGCCGACGTCGAAGAGCTGTGCACGTCGATCGCGGTGCTCGACGCGGGAAGGCTGCGTTTCCGCGGCTCGCCCGCGGCGCTCTGCGAGCGCTATGCCGAAACCCGCCTGGAACGGGCCTTCATGAGGTGCATCCGTGACGCCGCAGCCGCAGTCAGCGCCTGATTCACACGCGCAGGAAGCGCGCGCAAAAGGCGCCAAGCCGGCGCTGCTGATCGTCGATGACGACGCGCTGATCACCGACACGCTGGCGTTCGCGCTCGGCAACGATTACGAGGTTTATGGCTGCGAGTCGCGCTCGCACGCGATCGAGTTGCTGCGCCAGCTGCCGAGCCCGCCGCCGCTCGCGCTGGTCGACCTGGGGCTGCCGCCCTCGCCGCACACGCCCGACGAGGGCTTCCAGCTGATCGCCGACCTGCTGGCGCATTCGCCGGCCATAAAGATCTTCGTGCTCTCCGGCCAGAACGACGCCGCGAACGCGCGCCATGCGCGCGCGCTCGGCGCGTGGGAATTCATCGCCAAGCCGGCCGACCCCGCGCTGCTCGCGCGCCAGCTGGCGCGCGCGCTCGAGCTGCCCGCGGCCGAGGAGGCCGAGCTGGTGGGCGCGAGCCCCCCGCTCGCGAAGCTCAGGAGCCAGATCGCCCAGTTCGCGGCCTCGCCCTACTCGGTGCTGATCGAAGGGGAATCCGGAAGCGGCAAGGAGCTCGCCGCCGCCAGTCTCCACCGTCGCTCGCCGCGCGCGAACCGCCCCTACCTGACCCTCAACTGCGCCGCCATCTCGCCCACGCTGGTCGAGCCGACGCTTTTCGGCTACGTGAAAGGCGCCTTCACCGGCGCCACCGCGAACAAGTCCGGATACTTCGAGGACGCGCAGGACGGCACGCTCTTTCTGGACGAGATCGGCGAGCTGCCCCTCGAGCTGCAGGCGAAGCTGCTGCGCGTGCTGGAGAACGGCGAATACCAGCGCGTCGGCGAGACGCAACGGCGCGTGGCGCGCTGCCGGGTGATTGCCGCCACCAACCGCGACCTGCGCCGGGAGATGAAGAAGGGATCATTCCGCGCCGACCTGTATCACCGGCTGTCGGTGTTCACGCTGAGCGTGCCGCCGCTGCGCGAGCTCTACCAGGACAAGCTCCTGCTGCTCGATCATTTCCGTCGTCTTTCTTCAGAAAAACCCTTCGAATTCGACGAGAGCGCGACCGCGCGCTGGCTGCGCTACGACTTTCCGGGAAACGTGCGCGAGCTGCGCAACATCGTGGTCCGGCTCACCGCCAAATACCCCGGCCAGCGCCTGTCGGCCGCCGAGCTCGAGCCCGAGCTGGATCTCGAGGCTTCGGCTGTAGGGGCGGCCGGCGCCGGCGAGGTGCTCGAGCAGGCCCTGCGCCAGCTCGAGCGCGGCGGCCCTTTCAACCTCGACGAGACGCTCAGGGCCTGGGAACGCGGCTACATCGAGGCTGCGCTGCGCCTGACGCGCGGCAACGTGAGCCAGGCGGCGAAAATGCTCGGCGTGAACCGCACCACGCTCTACAGCCGCATGAACGCGGACGAGGAGAAATAGCCCGTGGCGCTGTACCTGGAGCATTTCGGCCTCGCCGAGCCGCCGTTCCGCATCACGCCGCATACCGATTTCTTTTTCGACGGCGCCGATCGCGGCGCGACCCTCGAGGCGCTGATCTACGCCGTGCTGCACGACGAGGGTATCGTCAAGGTCTCGGGCGAGGTCGGCAGCGGCAAGACCATGCTGTGCCGGGTGCTGATGGAGCGCCTCCCGGCGCACGTCGACACCATCTACCTCGCGACGCCGTCGCTCGCGCGCGACGAGATCCTGCACGCGATCGCCGACGAGCTCGAGATGACGCTGTCGCAGGAGCGCAGGAGCGTCGCGCTGCGCGAGCTGCAGGAGCGTCTGATCGCGCTCTACGCCGCGGGGCGGCGCGTCGCGATCCTGATCGACGAGGCGCATGTCATGCCCGAGGACACGCTCGAGCAGGTGCGCCTGCTTTCCAACCTCGAGTCGAACCGCCACAAGCTGCTGCAGATCGTGCTTTTCGGCCAGCCCGAGCTCGACGCGACGCTCGCCAAGACGGAGCTGCGGCAGCTGCGCGACCGCATCACGCACGGCTTTCGCATGCGGCCGCTCGCCGTCGGCGAGGTCGCCAAGTACGTCTCGTTCCGCATGCGCGCCGCGGGCTACCGCGGGCCGGAAGTATTCGCGCTGCGCGCGGTGGCGCGCATCGCGCGC
>Ga0114945_10001130_pt1 | contig 16795 bp, 19 predicted proteins | sample OV2TP3_FD_87194 | JGI IMG/M metagenome (GOLD analysis project Ga0114945, IMG submission 87194) | Hot spring microbial communities from Beatty, Nevada to study Microbial Dark Matter (Phase II) - OV2 TP3 | ecosystem: Environmental > Aquatic > Thermal springs > Hot (42-90C) | place: USA: Beatty... | reverse complement strand
CTATTTTCATTCCACCGTACGATTCTTCGATTCCCGCTGTATGGAGGCGGGGGCGGGAGTTCCACAAACTCTGAGAGGCTGTGAAAATCGGGCCGGAGGCCCGATTATTTCACAGCCTCTCAGCTTTGGAGATTCGATCATGAATTCCCTGCCGATTCTTCTGACGATGGTGATGACGTTCGAGGCGCAGGCTCAGGAGGGGGAGACGATCCGGCTCCCATTCACGGCGCTCGAAGTCCTGCCCGCTAAGAATGGCGAGTTGCTTGTGGTCAAGTTTTCCGGAAGCAAGCAGGTTGGGATTATCGACCTGAAGCAGAAAAAGCTAACCAAGATCATCAAAGTCTCCACCGAGGACTATCGATTTGCCGCGGGCGGCAACCGCCTCCTCGTGCATGATCCGACGGCGGATGTCCTGGAGGTATATGATCTAGAAAAGTTTGAGCGGGTAAAGGCGAAGAAATCCCCCATTCCGGGCGTCATCTGCGCCATGGCCATGGGGAGCAATAACCCCAGGACGGCCTTGTTGAGAGTCTCGGAAGGAACCGGGGCGTTGGACAGAGTTCATTACGAGTTGCTCGACCTCGAGAAGTTCTCCACCGTCCAGTCCTCTACGCCTCCTCACAACAGCTCCTATCGCGATGCCGAGCAGATTCGCATGAACCCCTCGGGGACAATGTTCGGGGCCTGGGCCACTTCCCACTCTCCGACGGGACAAATCGTCGGGAGAATCGCCGGATCCAGAATCGAGATGAGCTATGAGCATGATTCCGTCGGTCATGTCATTCCGCTACCGGGGAAGGACCTCGCGGTGACCGGCTCGGGGGCTGTAATATCGTTCCAGGGAAGGAGGGTCAAAGAGCACAAGGGTTTGTGTCTGTATCCGGATCACACCGGCAACTTCTACATTGGGGTTTCCAACAAGAAAGTGGCCGTGTTTGTCTCCAACGATCACCAGCTTATCACCTCGCTTGCGACCCCAATGAGCACCCGAAACGAGTGGGATCGACAGGCCGATGCTCGTCCTTTTGTCAACTCAGCCCTGAAGGTCCTGGTCCGGCTGTCGGAGTCCCAACAAGAACTAGTCGTGGTTCCCTTGGACCCGATCGGTGACTTGAAGAGGTCCGGTTTGGACTTCCTGGTTGTGACCTCATCTCCGCCGGCGCGAGTCAAAGTTGGGGAATCACTTGAATATGAGGTCAAGGCGGAAACAAACTCGAAGTCGTTTTCGATAACATTGGTGGATGGACCCGAGGGGGCAGAAGTCGTGGGTAACAAGCTCACCTGGAGAGTTCCGGAGTCATTCAAGGAAGAACAGGTTGAGTTTCTGCTGAAAGTTTCCAATACTGCGAACGACGAGACATATCATTCGTTCCAGATTCAAGTTGCGAGAAAGGGCAAAGCGTTCTGATGTTCGAATTCCGAAGAATCCCCAGGCTATACTACTTCCGACCCCACCGAACGGAGGACTCGCATGATGGCGTGGATCGTGGCTCTCTTCCTGGCGCCCCAACAGGATCCGGGCAAGTACCCCGACCAAGGGAAGGGCCCCGAGGTGGGGGCGGAGGCTCCCGACTTCAAGCTCAAGTCTGTGGACGGAAAGACGGAGGTCCAGCTCTCCAAGTTGAAGGGAAAGCCCGTCGTCCTCATTCTCGGCAGCTACACCTGACCGCCGTTCCGAAAGCAAGCCGGGACGCTTGAAAAAACGTACAAGGCCTACAAGGATCGCGCTCTCTTTTACATCGTCTACATTCTGGAAGCGCATCCCCAGGACGGATGGAAGATGTCCATGAACGAACGGGAGGGGATCAAGGTCAACCAGCCCAAGACGTATGAGGAACGGGTACGAGTCGCGGGCGAATGCCTGAAGGGAATGAAGCTCACCATTCCCATGCTGGTCGACGACATCGAGAATACGGTGCAGAAGGCCTATGCGGGTTGGCCGGATCGGATCTACATCGTCGACAAGGACGGCAAGGTCTCCTACAAGGGAGGTCTGGGACCGATGGGGTTCAAACCGAAGGAGGCGGAGGAAGCGCTCAAGAAGTTGCTTCCCTAGCCGATTCCAACAATAGATCTCGCGGGCCGGCGTTCCACCTGTGAACCTTTGGAGCCTCCCGCATGACGACACTTCTCGCGCTCGCGACGGCCTTCGCCGTTCAGGACGATTCCGTCGGCAAGATCCTGGAACAGTATCGCTCCTATCGCCCCGCCGAGAAGGAGCTGGCGATCTGGCGGATCGATTGGATCCCCGATTTCGCCAAGGCCCAGTCGAAGGCGGAACGCGAAGGACGTCCGCTCATCTTCATTTGGAACAACAACATCACCGGACCGGAGAGTCTCTACAGCGGCCATTGCTGAGCGACGGCGGACTTGGTGAGAGGCTACACCCTCTCCCACCCTGACGTGATCAGGGCCATGGCCCCCTACGTCGTCACCCACTGGAACGGCAACGATTTCGAGAAGATGCCGGCGGAAGTCCGGACTATCGTGGAGAAGTACTCGAAAAACCGAAAGGGACCGCTCCAGTTTTTCGTGTTCGACGCCAAGGGCCAATTCGTCAAGGTCTTCAAGCCCTATCGAGAGGGACAGCGATTCGAACCTTCCCGGATGCACGAGGACTTGCTGCCCCAACTTCGGGAACTCGCGACGTTGCTCGGTCTGAAGGAGGAGTCCAAGGAGCCGGCGCTCCGGCTCCCGGACGTCGAAGGAGCCGCGCCGGTCTCGGGCGTGCGCCTCTTCCTCAAGCTCCGTTCCCGTTCCGCCCAGCCGCTCAACTACAAGGCTCCGGTGTGCGAGGCGGTCGCGGTTTCGGACGAAGAGCGGGCCGCGCTTGTCTATCCGGAGACCGAGCGGACCGTGGAGTCTGCCGCTCTCAAGCGCTGGCTGGAGCAATTCTATCCTCCCGCGATCATGGAGAGTTCGAATCGGACGCCCTCGGTCGGCGGCTCCCTCATTCTTACACCCGCAGGATCGGACGCCCGCGTCCGGTACGCCGTCCTTCGAGGCGATCTGCAGTGGACGATGGACGACAAGCGAAAATCCAAGTATCGCGGAACGGTCGCGATCGTACTGACCTATGCCCTCGACTCGTCGGCGGTCGCGACGGTCCGTGGCGTGGCGGAGGGGACGTATTCCAAGTACGATCGACGTGGAGACGGGTCGATCGAATTCGAGATGAAGGCTACGATCGAGTCCAGACCCGACTAACCGATCAGCCCGGGCGCGGCGTTGATGTCGAGTCCGGCCTTTCGGCCGGCGGCGAGCACGGCCTCCTCCAGCGCCGGCGCTCCCATGAACGTAGGCAGGGCGACGATGTGGAACGATCCCTCCTCGTCGACGAGGAGGGTCGCCTTCGAGAACGGCGCAAACTCCAGCGTGTCGCGTTTGAGCATGTCGGAGCGCCGTCGATGATCGGCAGCCTTCCGGTACCAGAATACCTCGACCACGTCGAAGAGGGTGCTGGCCAAATAGAAGAAGACAATTCCGTGCGATGGGGGGTACGCGCGCCAGAAGAGGGGCAGAGCGCCTTCGGCTTCCAGAAGCACGACCTGATCCTCCGACGCGCCGTAGGACAGCACGGACGATCGTTGCGCGGCACCTTGGAGACTCTGGGCCAAGGACTCCACGCGCCCGGAGCCGACGTCGGTCATTCCGGCGATCCGCTTCGGTCCGGGGGGCAGGGCGGCCAGGAGAGAACTCAGGAACTCGGCCTCCGCACTCGCCTCTCTTCGGTATTCCGCGAACTTCGCGTCGGGCATCGCTTGAGGAGCCAATCCGACGACGGGATAGTCCGCGATGCGGTGCAGCGACTTCGGATCGTAGAGATAGTCGAACGTCGAGAGAGGTCCCTTCACCAGGGTGTATTCTCGAAGCCCCATAAAAGCGATGCTCCGCCTCAAGGCGACAAGCGTGCACGGACATCCAGAATCGGGTCTAAGTCCATCGGGTTAGAGAGGCAGGTTTCCGTGCTTCCGGGGCGGGTTTCGATCCCGTTTCGTCTTGAGGGTTTCGAGGGCGAAGACGAGTTTCCGGCGCGTCTCGGCCGGTTCGATCACGTCGTCGATGAAGCCCCTCTCGGCCGCGATGTAGGGGCTGGCGAACTTGGCGCGATACTCGGCGATGAGTCGCTCCCGGGTTCGCGCGGGATCCTTCGCCCGCTCGATCTCGTCCTTGAACACGATGTTGACGGCCCCTTCGGGCCCCATGACGGCGATCTCGGCGGTCGGCCAGGCGAAGTTCATGTCTCCCCGCACGTGCTGGGAACTCATGACGTCGTACGCCCCGCCGTACGCCTTCCGGGTGATGACGGTGATCTTGGGCACGGTCGCTTCGCAGTACGCGTACAGGAGCTTCGCGCCGTGGCGGATGATTCCGCCGTGTTCCTGGCCGACTCCCGGGAGGAAACCGGGGACGTCCTCGAAGGTCAGGATCGGGATGTTGAAGGCGTCGCAAAACCGGATGAAGCGCGCCCCCTTGACGGAGGCATTGATGTCCAAGCACCCGGCAAGGACGCTCGGTTGCTGGGCCACGATTCCGACGCTCCGGCCGTTCAGGCGCGCGAAACCCACGATCAGGTTCTTGGCGAAGTCTCGATGCACCTCGAAGAACTCGCGGTGATCCACCAGCGTCGCGACGACTTCTCGCATGTCGTACGGCTTGGAGGGATTCTCCGGAACGATCGCATTCAACGTGTCCTCACGGCGCATCGGGTCGTCCCCCGTCGGGACGGTCGGCGGTTCTTCGGCGTTGTTTTGCGGTAGGAAGGAAAGGAGGGTCCGCACGGCGGCGAGACACGCGGGCTCGCTCGGATATCGAAAATGCGCGACCCCGCTGGTCTCGGAGTGAACGGAGGCTCCGCCGAGTTCCTCGAACGTCACCTTCTCGTGGGTGACCTCCTTGAGGACGTTCGGACCCGTGACGAACATGTAGCTCGTGCCTTCGACCATGAAAACGAAATCGGTGATGGCGGGCGAGTACACGGCTCCGCCGGCGCACGGGCCGAGGACGACGCTGATCTGGGGCACGACCCCGCTGGCGAGGGTGTTGCGCAGAAAAATGTCCGCGTACCCGCCGAGCGACTCCACGCCTTCCTGAATCCTCGCCCCGCCCGAATCGTTGAGGCCGACGACGGGGATGCCGAGGCGGACCGCATGGTCCATGATCTTGCAGATTTTCCGCGCGTGGGCCGCTCCCAGGGAGCCTCCGAACACCGTGAAGTCCTGACTGAAGAGGGCGACGGGCCGGCCGTCGACGCGCCCGAATCCCGTGACGACCCCGTCCCCCGGGATCTTGCGGTCCGCCATGTCGAAATGGGCGCAATCGTGCTCGACGAACATGTCGATTTCTTCGAAGGTCCCCTCGTCGACGAGGAGATCGATGCGCTCGCGCGCCGTGAGTTTCCCGGCGGCATGCTGCTTTTCGATTCGTTCGGGACCGCCCCCGGCGAGCGCCTTCCGGCGGAGCTTCTCCAGATGCGTCAGGCGATCCTCCGGCATGGAGGGTATGATAGCGAGGACGACCCCGAACGCCAGAGAATCCCGAAGGGAGGGAACGATGACGGCACTCGCGCTCCTGCTCTCGCTCCAGGAATCGGCGTGGGATCCGTCGAAGACGTGGGTCTTCCCCGTCGGAATTCTGGAGTGGGAGGACAAGATGACCTTCGGCTCCTTTCCCCAAGAAATGACGGAGAAGGACATCCTCGCTTTGTTCCAAGAGGCGGCGAAAGGGGACCGCTATCGCAACAAGGCGTGGAAACGTCTTCAAGACCTGGCGGAGGCGGGAGATCGTCTCGTCCTGAAGGTTTCCTTCGACATCATGGATCGCCCTGACGCGCGCCGGGACAAAGCCGCTCCGAATATCGCCCGGTGGTGGATGGACGCCGCTGTAGCCGGAAAACGATTCCATGCCGAAGACCGCAAGTACGTTTTGAAACGCGCGCTCGCTCTCGCACGGGCTGAGAATGGAAGTTTCCGAATTCAGGGGCTGGGATTCTTGACGAGCAATTCCATGACCGATTGCCCGGGACTCGTAGCGATCTTCGTTGAGATGTGCGAGAGCGAGAAGAACGACCCTCGATTCCTGAAGCTTGTCCATGAGTGGTTGGGAGGGGTTCTTCCCGATTCCGGACTGGCGGCCCGCTGGATCCTCGGCGATCCGGCCCTGGTGTACGCCGGACTCGAGGTTTTGGCGTGGACCGATTACTCTCGTTTCAGGTGGCCTCAGGAGCGACTCCACCTGCTTCTGGCGGCATCGGCGCGGCGGGATCTCCCTACCGAAAGCGCGCATCGGATTCTAGATTCGATTGAGATCTACGACGATAAGACGTATCTGGCCGTAGCTCTAACCCTCCTCCGGCACTCGGATCCGGACATTCGGAGACGAGCGAACGAAATCCGGGAACGACTCTCACCCAAGTAGGATGCTACCTCACTACCCGGAGGGTCTCCCGCACTTGGGAGGTCAAGCGGGCGCAATCCCGCTCTTCCATTTTGTCCACGAGGAGAACGGCCAAGCCTCGCTCGTACCGCACTCGAGAAACCGGGAGATCTCCCAAGTTCCTCGAGTGTTCCTTGGGCCCTAGGATCGTCACTTCCCGGCCGCGCACCCACGCGAAGGCCGCCCGATTTCGGATTTGAGTCTGCAGAGACGCCGGAGCCATCCCGGCGAGCGCGCGACCGCCGACGATCACGGTACCCGCCTGGTCTCCTGCGGACTTCACCTCGGTCGCGACCTGGGGGGTAGCGCATTCCCCGACGGAGGAGTAGTGAGATAGGGCCGGGATGGGATCGTTGTTCCGAAGATAGTGGCGGGCGAGTTCCAGGTGGGCCGTTCCGACATACCGGCTGTCTGGGTGACCCTCGATCAAGGTCTGAAGCGTCTTCACCGCTTCCTCTCTTCGACGAGAGCTCAATTGAATCCGGGCGATTCCGAAGAGCGCGACATCGCTTGTGGTGTCCCTCCCGGACGGATGGAACGACCGCGCGGGGAGTCGGTAGCGCCCGGCGAGATCGGTCGCCTCCGTACGAAGAACCAGAAACCGCTTCGTCTCTCTTCCGTCCCGGGAGAGTACCTCCTGGGTTTGATTCAAGTAGTTGCGGATCTCTTCGGGTACCGGCGAGCGATGGAGACGCGTCTCGGCATCGCGGAGACCCAGATGTTCGACTTGGAGCTGCAAGACCTCTTCGTCGGGAGGGGGATCCTCCGCGGTCAAGAGCTCCACCGCCCGTACATGATCGGCCAGAGCTTCCCGGTCGACCGCGATCGGCTCGGGCGCCACGGAGCGCGGACGCGCTAGGACGATCGTGATACCCATCAAGACGATCGCGGCTACGGGAAGGACCCAAAAGCCGTTCGCGCGACGTCGGGCATGTGCGAGCACGGCCGCGGTCAGTCGCGGCGTCCACGAGAGCCGCGGTTGAGCGCGGAGGAGCTCGTCGGACTGTCGAAGAGCGTCCAGATCGCGGCGACACGAAGGGCAGGAGGCGAGATGCGCTTCCAAGTCGGCATCCGGGGCTCCGTCCAGGAATGCGGACATCGCCTCGAGTCGATCGGAACAGGAGATCATCGTTCCTCCGGGAGGAAGGGGGCCAGGAGACTTCGCAATTGGGCTCGGGCGCGCGCGAGTCGGGAGCTCAGAGTCTTGATCGAGCAGTCGCACGCGACGGCGGCTTCCTCATAGGAGAGTCCGTCGATCGAGCAAAGCACCAGCGCGCTGCGGAAGGGTTCCTCGATTCGGTCGATCGCGTCCTCCACGGCGCGTTGGAGCTCCGCATGTTCGGCCGGATCGCTCGGTTTCAAGGGTCGAGCGTCGGGACGCTTTTCGAGGGCGCGGTGGCGGAGATGATTGAGGGCCAGGTTTCTCGCGATCGCGAAAAGCCATCCCCGGAATCCCCCGCCCGGCACATAACGGTCGGCGTGCCGGTAGACGCGTAGGAACGTCTCCTGCGAGAGATCTTCCGCGGCCGCGCGATCTCGCAACAGGCGATAGAGAAAGTTGAGCACCGCTTCGCCGTGACGCTCGAGGAGAGAGCCGAGCGCCCCGGATCGTCCGCCGGCGAGCGCACCCACGAGTTCGTCGTCGCTGTCCATGTCCCCGTCTATTCGTAACCGCGGAAGCCCGAACTACTCCCCGAAATCGTAGACGCTCGGGGGCAAGCCGGGGTTCCGCGGGTATTTCATCTCGAGGAGGTGAACGATGATGCAATCGTTGATGTGGCTGGCCGCCCTCGTGGGCGGCGGATGCGAGGGGAACTACGGGACGAAGGTGCGTTGGGAGGACTCGTTCGAGGCCGCCGTGGAGAAGGCGCGCGCCGAGGGAAAGCTCGTCGTGGTCATGGACATTTCCGGACGATTCGAGGATCCGGGGAAGACGTGAAACAACGCGCAGGCGTTCCGGGTCGGAGCGCTCTCGGACGATCGGATCGGCCGTTTTTTCGCGGAGCACTTCCGCGCGACGTGGCGCAAGGTAGGGACGTTCACGGTGCTCAAGTGCGGGGGCCTAGTCGAAGGAAAAGTGGGCGGGAATGTCGCCGTATACTTCTGTACTCCGGCTCTCGAGGTGATCCATGCGGTAGCGGGAAACGTCGACGCTTCGACTCTCCTTCGCGCTGCGGAGTGGTCGGAGCAGGTGTGGAAGGGGTTGCAGTCGCTTCCCGCGAGCGTCCATCGGGATGTCGTTAGGATCGCTCACGCGCGAGCCGGCCTGCAGGACCCTTTGATCGAGCTGATTCATGGTCGGTGGGCCGGCCGCGAGCGGGCCATCGCCCCGTGTCGGTCGCGGGCCCGCACGGAAGTCGTCCGGCTGGGATTGCCGGCCGCCGATCACGGGGGCACCGTGCATCGTCTTCTGGCGGCGAGGCCGTTGCCCGCGCTCTCCGAGATCTATCGACACGTATTCGAGAAGATTCTGGGCGAGCAGGTTTCCGACAATGACGTCGCGGAGGTGGACGTCACGGACTCCCGTAGAATTCGGACGGCGGGGATTCTCTTGCGTACGGGGCTCGAAACGCGGATCACGAAGTGATTCTTACATCGCCATCCCGCCGTCGACGACGATGACCTGGCCGGTAATATAGCCGGCCAGGTCGCTCGCCAGGAAGAGCACGGCGTTGGCTACCTCAGAGGCCTCGCCCATCCGCTGGAAAGGGATGGCGGCGACGGCGTGTTCCAGGACGGCCGCGTCCACTTTGGCGGACATGTCGGTCCTGATGAAACCGGGAGCGACCGCGTTGACGCAGATTCCACGACTCGCGTACTCGCGCGCGGCGCTCTTCGTCATCGCGATGAGGCCGCCCTTCGAGGCGCTGTAGTTGGCCTGCCCCAGATTCCCCAGGATCCCCGCGACGCTGGCGATATTGATGACGCGTCCGGACTTCGACTTCAGGAGGGCGCGCGACGCCGTCTTCAGGAAGAGGAACGCGGCTTTCAGATTTACGGTGAGGACCGTGTCCCACTCCTCCTCTTTCATTCGGAGGAGCAGGTTGTCGCGGGTGACGCCGGCGTTGTTGACGAGGATATCGAGCCCGCCGTAGGTCTGGACGGTTTTCTGCACGGCGGCCTCGATCTCGGGGGGCTTCGAGACGTCGCACCGAAGGGCGAGCCCCCGGCCGAGTTTCGCGACGACCTCGGCGAGAAGGGTCTCGTTCGTGGCGAGGCAGGCGACGTTCGCACCCGCCGCGCCGAGCGCCAGGGCGATCTCCCGTCCGATGCCGCGCGAAGCCCCGGTGACGAGGGCGGTCCGGCCGGTCAGATCGATCTTCATTCGAGGCTCACGACTTCCGCGTTGCCGTCGATCTTCCGCACGAGCCCCGCGAGAACTCCGCCGGGACCGAACTCGAAGTACTTTTTCGCCCCGATCCCTCGGATGGTGTCCTCCCAGAGGACGGATCCGCACACTTGTGTCGCCAGCGCCGCCCGTATTTCGCCCGGCTCGGTCATCGGCTTCGCGTTGACGTTCGCGTACACCGGTATTCGGGGACGGGCGATGCGGACGGTGGCCAGCTCCTGCCGCATCTTCTCTTGGGCCGGCCGCATGACGACGGAGTGGTAGGCGCCCGCGACGGGGAGGGGGACGGCGCGGCGCGCTCCGAGATCCTTGCACTTCGCGACGGCGGCCTCGAGCGCCTTCTTCTCTCCGCTGATCACGATCTGCCCCGGGGCGTTGTAGTTCGCGACGCCCACGTCGCCGAGTCCCTCGACCGCCCGGAGCGCCCGCTCGCGGTCGAGACCCACGACGGCGACCATGCCGGAGGGCGTCGCATCGCACGCTTCCTGCATGAACCGCCCCCGCTTCGCCACGAGCGAGACGCCGTCCTCGAAGGTGATCGATCCGGCGAAGACGTGGGCCGTGTATTCGCCGAGCGAGAGTCCCGCGGCCGCCTCGGGTTCGGAAAGCGTCTCGCGGGAACGATGCCATTCCAACGCGGCCAGACCGTGCACGAGAAGCGCCGGCTGGCAAAGGTCGGTCCGGTTGAGCGTCTCCTGAGGCCCCTCGAGGCAGGTCTTGAGAAGGTCCAGGCCGAGAATCTCCCCCGCTTCTCGGAACATCTTCCCGGCGGGCTCGAACTCGCGTGCGAACGCGCCCATCCCGACCACTTGGGCGCCTTGTCCGCTGAAGAGATAGGCCGTAGTCACCATCGGAGGATGATCGTGCCCCACGTGAGCCCCGCTCCCATGGCGATCATGAGGATCCGGTCGCCGCGGCGGACGCGCCCGCCGCGGACCGCCTCGTCCAACGCCAGGGGAATCGAGGCCGAGGAAGTATTGCCGTAGTTTTGGATGTTCATGAGCACCTTGCTCATCGGAAAGCCGAGCCGTTCGCACACCGCTTCGATCATCCGGAGGTTCATCTGATGCGGCACGAGGAGGTCCAAGTCCTCCGGTCGCATCCCGCACGCGGTTAGGGCCTCGCGGATGAGCTCGACAAACTTCGGGACCGCGAACTTGTACACTTCGCGGCCTTTCATCTTGATGTAGATCTCCCGCCGCTCCCAAGCCTCGGGCGTCACCATCCTTGCGGTGCCTCCCGCGAGGGCGATGATGAGGTCCTCCATCCGCCCGTCCGCTCCCACCTTGGCGAAGAGAACGTCGCTCGAATCCTCGGACGGAGCGAGGACGACGGCGCCCGCGCCGTCGCCGAAGAGGATGCACGTGGTGCGATCCTGGTAATCGGTGAACTTGGAGAGGATCTCGCTGCCGACGACGAGGCACCGCTGCGAACGTCCGGCGGCGACCAGGGCGGATCCCGTCGCGAAGGCGTACACGAAGCCGGAGCAGGCCGCGAGGTTGTCGACGGCCCCGGCGTTGAAGGCGCCCAGTTTCTTCTGCAGATAGACGGCGCTCGCGGGCACGACTCGGTCGGGCGTGGAGGTGGCGAAGACGATCATGTCCACGTCCTCCGGACGGAGCTCGGCCGCTTCGAGGGCCCGGCGGGCGGCGACGAGCGCCAAGTCGCTCACCGCTTCCTCCGGAGCCGCGATCCGCCGCTCCTTGATCCCGGTGCGCTCCACGATCCATTGATCGCTGGTCTGGACGATGCGGCTCAACTCGTCGTTGGTGAGACGTCGGTCGGGGGCGTGTGAGCCGGTTCCCAATACTCGCACGCGCCGGAGCGCCGTCATGGATTCTCCAGGCTGTCCGCGGGTTTGCGGAACCAGTCGGAGAACCGGCCCCACCAGGAGAGCTTCTTGAGGCCTTCCACGATATGCCGGTTGAGCTCGCCGCGAATGAACTCCGAGGCGACCCGAACCGCGTTGGTGATGGCGCGCGCCTTCGAACGCCCGTGAGCCTTGAGAACGATTCCTCGGACTCCGAGGACCGGCGCGCCTCCGTACTCCGAGAAATCCAGCCGTTCGAGGGAAGAGGCGACCGCCTGCTGGAGCTCGGGCGAGTCCTTGAGGGCGCCCGCAAGCCTCTTGAGCATGTACTCGCGCATTCCCTCGCCGGTCTTGAGCACTAGATTCCCCGTGAAGCCGTCCGTCACGACGACGTCGGCCTTTCCGGTGAACATCTTGTGGGGCTCGATGTTGCCGATGAAATTGAACCCCGCTTTTTCGAAAGCCTCGTACGTTTCCCGAAGGAGCTCGTTCCCCTTCGTCCGCTCCTCTCCGATGTTCAGGAGCGCCACTCGGGGATCGGCCACGTCGGGACGCATGTAGCGGAAGTACACCGATCCCATGACCGCATATTGGAGCAGGTGGATCGGCTTGCAGCTCTTGTTGGCCCCCGCATCCATGAGGGCCGCGCATCCATCGTCCGTCGGGATCGGGACCGCGATGCCCGGACGCTTGACGCCTTCGAGCGACCCGAGCCCCAAGAGGGGAACGGTGGCGCCTCCGACGAGGGCGCCGGTATTCCCTGCGGAAATGATGGCGTCCGCCTCGCCCCGCTTGACGAGGCCGAGTCCCACTCGAAGGGAGGAGTCCGGCTTTCCGCGGAGCCCCCGCGCGGGGTCCTCGTCCATCGCGATGACTTGGGAGGCATGAAGGACTTGGACGTTCGAGGGAGCCCCGGCCAGGAGGGGCGAGACTTGCGCTTGGTCTCCGACGAGGAGAACGGTGGCGTCGGTGGCGAGACGCGCGCCTTCGATCGCGCCTCGGACGATCTCGTCCGGCGCGTGGTCTCCACCCATCGCATCGACGGCGATCCGCATGCGGTTCTAATTCTAACTCGAGGGGGAGCGGCGCGCTACAGCTTCCTCATGTCCACGATCATCTCTCCCTTGTAGTGCCCGCAGTTTCCGCAAACGCGGTGCGACATCTTCGGCTGGTTGCAGCGGGGGCACACGGAGAGATTGGCGGTGTGGACGTGATCGTGCGAGCGGCGATTGCCGCGCCACGACTTCGCCAACTTTCTTTTCGGATTCGGCATGGGGGAGAACTGTAGCGGGAAGGGAATCGGAAGGCAAGCGAAACCGGGGACTATTCCAATTTGGCTCGAACCAGCTCCTCGAACTTCTTCAGCCCGGTCGAAACCTTCGACGCGTCCGACGCGCCGGCCTGGGCCTGGAATTCCCGCCCGCCTCCGCCTCCGCCGCAGGCCTTTCCGATCTCGCGGGCGAGATCGCCGGCCTTGAGCCCCTTCGATGCCACCAGGTCCTCGCGGACGCCGATCACGAAGGCGGGCCGGTCTCCTCCCGACGCCAGGATGGCGGCCGCGATCTTCTGCTTCTTGATGAGCGCGTCCATGAGGCCGCGAAGATCGTCCACCTTCCGATCGGGGAGAGATTCCGCGAGGAACTTCTCTCCGCCCGCCTCGCGCGCGCGGGCGAGGATGTCGCCGAGGCCGTCCCCGCCGGATTTGCGCAGCTTCGCGATTTCCTGTTTGAGCTCCTGGACCGAGGCGGCGAGCTGACCGATCTTTTTCGGGACGTCGACGACGGGACATCCGAGTTCTTCCGCCAACCCCTCGAGGACACCGTACCGCTCCCGCGCGTGGTCGATGGCTCGGGAGCCGCTGACGGCCTCGATGCGACGCACACCGCGTTGAATCGACGACTCGCTGGTGATCTTGATCTGGCCGATCGTGGCCGTGTGCTCGAGGTGGGTCCCGCCGCACAGCTCGACCGATCTTGCAGGACCCACCGTCACCACGCGCACTCGATCTCCGTATTTCTCGCCGAAGAAGGCGATGGCGCCTCGCTTCTTCGCCTCCTCCATCCCCATTTCCTCCTTGTTCACCGGAAGATCGGCGAGGATGACTTCATTGCACCAAGCCTCCACCCTGCGGATCTCCTCCCGCGTCATGGCCTGCGGCCATGTGAAGTCGAACCGGAGCCGGTCCGGCTCCACGATGGAGCCCGCCTGTTGGACCGTGGACCCGAGAGCGGCGCGCAGCGCCGCCTGGAGGACGTGGGTTCCCGTATGGTTGCGCATGATATCGAGCCGCCGAGGCGCGTCGATTCGCGCGCGCACGACCGCGCCGACTCGGAGAGTTCCCTTCGACACCTTGCCGAGATGGAAGAAGTAGCCGTCCGGACGCTTGCAGTCCGAGATCTCGACTTCGGCCTCCCCCTCGATTCGCCCGGTGTCCCCGACTTGACCTCCGGACTCCGCGTAGAACGGCGTGCGGTCCAGGAGCACCGCCACGGTTCCCGTTGCCTCGTCGGACAACGTCCCCGAGTTCAGCAGTCGCGTGACGGCGGGGAGGTCCTTCTTAGAAGCCGCGTACGCCCGAAGCCCCTCCTCGCCGAGCCGGATGAGGCGACGAACGCGCGCCTCCACCGGATCCTGCATCCGGGCGATCGGAATCCCGTATCCCAGAAACTCCGTCGGAGGTTCCCTGCCCTCTTTGATCTGGGCGAAGGGTCCGGTGCCGAAGATGTCCGACGCGAAGTCGCCCCTCTCTCTTTCCTTCTTCCGCTGGAGCAACTCCTCGAATCGAGGGCGGTCGACTCGCGCGTTGCCCTCGTGGCACAGGTCCTCGATCAGCTCGATGTGGAACCCGTAGCTGTCGTAGAGGAGGAAGGCGTCTTCTCCTCGGAGGAGGTTCTTGCCCGCGAGGCGGCTCTTCAGTTCCTCTTCCCCCCGGCGCAAGGCGCTCAGGAATCCCTCCTCCTCCGAGCGCAGGGTGCGTTCGACGAGTACGCGCCGTTCGAGCAGCTCGGGGTAGGGGCGCTTCATGACCTCGATCACGGCGGGGACCAGCGCGAAGAGGAAAGCTTCTTCGTGTCCGAGTTTGATCCCGTCGCGAAGGGCGGTGCGGAGAATGCGGCGAACGACGTATCCGCGTCCCTCGTTCGAGGGCAAGGCGCCGTCGGAGACGCAGAACACCAGGGCGCGAACGTGATCCGAGATGCGTCGGAGCCGACACGCCTGTTCGGTGCCGGGCTCGTACCTCACCCTCAGGAGCTCGCAGGCGCGCGCGAGGATGGGACGGAATAGATCCGTATCGAAATTGGAGTGCACGCCCTGCAGGACCGCTCCGACTCGTTCGAGGCCCCCGCCGAAATCGATGTTCTTCTGGGGAAGCGGCTCGAGAACCCCGCCGTCCTTTCTATCGAACTGGGTGAAGACGATGTTCCCGATCTCGACGAACCGATTGCAGCTGCAGGTGATATCGCATTGAGGGCGACCGCAGCCGTACTTCGCTCCGAAGTCGAAATAGAGCTCGCTGCAAGGACCGCACGGACCGTTCGGGCCTTGGGACGGGGCGTTGGCCGGCCAGAAGTTGTCCGCCTCGCCGAGCTTGAAGATCTTATCCGGGGGAAGTCCGACGTCCCGCCGCCAGATCTCGTGCGCCTCGGCGTCCTCGACGTAGACGGATACGGTCAGTCGTTCCGGCGAGATGCCCAACTCCCGGGTGTAGAACTCCCACGTCCACGGAATGGCGTCCTTCTTGAAATAGTCGCCGAAGCTGAAGTGGCCCAACATTTCGAAGAAGGTCTGATGTCCGCTCGTCCGCCCCACGCGCTCCAGGTCGCCGGTGCGGAGGCACTTCTGCGAGGTCGTCGCCCGCCGGAAGGGGAGGGCGCCGCTTCCGAGAAACATGTCCTTGAACTGGTTCATCCCCGCGCCCGTGAAGAGAAGCGACGGATCGTTCGAGGGGATGAGCGAGTCGGAGGGGTGAATCACGCACCCCCGCGTCTCGAAGAACTTCAAGAATCGGTCCCGGATTTCGTCGATCTTCATTCGGCCGCCGGTCTGCCGGCGCAGCGATTATGGGGACAAGCCGAAAGCCTGTCAAGGAGCCGCTCGGGGTGGGTTTCCCTGGATTCGGCTGCATCAGGACCATAGACTAATGACTATGGAAAGACAACGGAAGCACAAGATCCGGCAGGTCCCGGCCGGAGAGTTCAAGGCGAAGTGTCTGGCCTACCTTGATGAGGTGGACGCGACGGGGGAAATCCTCATCATTACCAAGAGGGGGCGACCCGTCGCCAAGGTCACTTCGGCCGAGGAGGAGAGACCGAGAAGTCTCATCGGCAGCGTCCTTCGGGAAAAGAACATCGTCGCTCCTACGGGCGAAGCCTGGGATGTCGAGAAGTGATTGTCGCGGACACTCACGCCTGGGTGTGGTTCGCCTCAAGCCCGGACCGGCTCTCTCCCGTAGCCCGCAGGGCGATCGACGAGGCGGACCGGATCGGAGTGAGTCCGATCAGTTGCTGGGAGGTGGCGACCCTCGTGCGGAAGGGCCGACTTGCGTTGGATCGCGACGTACTGCTCTGGACGCGCCAGGCGCTGGCACTCCCGCGAATCGAGTTACTGCCGATTTCCCCTCAGGTCGCCGTGACGGCCGCGGAGTTCGACGACGAATTTCCAGGCGATCCCGCCGATCGGCTCATCGCGGCCACCGCGCTTGCCTTTCACTCCGTTCTCCTCACCAAGGACCGACGTCTGGGAAGAACGCGGCGCGTTTCCTGCCTCTGGTAGCGATCTATCGGGGCGCGAGCGGCTTCAGGTCCGGCTCCACCCACCCGGTGCGAGCCTCCCAAGACATGATCCGATCCCGCGAGTAGTGCTCGCGGACCGTCGCCTTCATGTCCCCCAATTCGGCGACGACCTGATCCCTCAACTCGTCGAAGGGGCGCGAGGAACTTTTGTCGACGATTTCCCGGATCTTGTGGACGAAGAGAATCGTCAGCGTTTCATGGTAGCCCCCGTCCTTCGTCATTTTCACGCCCTGATGTTCGTTGTAGCGTTGGATTCCCGTGCGAACGAGCCGCATGGCCTCGTCGAAGGGATGGCGCAGGAGATACCACAAGGCGACCGAGAGATGTTCGCGATGGTGCCAATCCGCCTTCGGCCAGGAACCGTCCTCAAATCGACGGATCAGTTCCGGTCGCTCTATCTCCTTGCCG
>Ga0114945_10001129_pt1 | contig 16799 bp, 13 predicted proteins | sample OV2TP3_FD_87194 | JGI IMG/M metagenome (GOLD analysis project Ga0114945, IMG submission 87194) | Hot spring microbial communities from Beatty, Nevada to study Microbial Dark Matter (Phase II) - OV2 TP3 | ecosystem: Environmental > Aquatic > Thermal springs > Hot (42-90C) | place: USA: Beatty... | reverse complement strand
GGTTCTGCTCTTGAATGACGCAGGGGATCCGCAAGGCGCGTGCCGTCAGCACGACCGGCCCGGAGACATAACTGCCGAGGCCGAGCACCACAGAAGGGCGGATCTTGCGGAGAAGGCTCAAGGATTGGACGATGCCACGGACGAGATGGGCGACCGAGCGCATCTGTTCCGTGGCCTTCCGGCGTGTAAAGCCTGAGGCGGTGATCCCGGAAAATGCAAACCCTTCCCGCAGGACGGTCTCCCGCTCGCCCGTGGCCTTGGAACCGATGAACGTAATAACAGCATACGGGTCGAAGCGCTGTAGCTCGTGTGCGACAGCGATGCCGGGATACAGATGGCCTCCAGTCCCACCCCCCACGATGACGATCCGCATCCGTCCTCGACCCCTACTCTAGTCTGTGCTCAGGACGCCGTTCGCAGAGCACACCTGTTATGGTATGTTTGGTAGCCGTTTAGCGCATAATCTCATAAGTGAGACAGTATAGCAAGAAAATAGCATCATAATTGAGGCGCCCGGCCGAATCATCCGTGAGCCCGCTGCGGGTTGCGGGCAGAGATACCCATCAGCATTCCCATGGCCAACAGCGTGATGACAAGGGAAGACCCGCCCAGGCTCACAAAGGGGAGCGGCAGGCCTTTCGTGGGGAGTAACCCTACGACGACAGCCACGTGAAAAATCACTTGTAAGAGGAGCATACTGGTGATACCGCTTGCTAGATAGCGTGAGAAAAGATCGGAGGAACGCCAGGCCACGCTCATCCCGCTCCAGAGCAGCACCCCAAACAGCATGAGGACCAGCAAGCAGCCGACGAATCCAAACTCCTCGCCCAGCACTGCAAAGACAAAATCGGTATGGGCTTCAGGCAAGAAGAAAAGCTTTTGCTTCCCCGCACCGGGTCCGACTCCGATGCTTCCCCCCTGGCCCAGTGCCAGTAGGGATTGGACGGCTTGAAATCCAGCCCCCTCCCGCTCAGTCCAGGGATCCCAGAAGGCGAGGAGCCGGCGGCGCCGAAACCCTACGTGGGCAATGACCACGTACAGACACGGGAGCGTCGCCAGCAATGAACCCAGGAGCTGGGGAAGCGGCATGCCGCCAACGAAGAGCAGCAGCGCCCCCACTCCGACGAAGAGCACGGCCGTCCCCAAATCCGGCTGCAGCAGGAGCAGTAAAAATAAGGCTCCCACGACACTTACGAGCGGCAGATAGGCTTCCCGAAATCGACCCACCTGCGCGCCCCGCTTCGCCAATCGGTCTGCCAGGTAGAAGATTAACGCCAGCTTGCCCACCTCGGCCGGCTGAAACGAGAACCATCCCAGCTGCAGCCAGCGCTTCGCGCCGCCGACCTCTTTCGCAAATGGCGGGATGAATACGAGCAGCAAGAGCATGAAGGCGACAGAGAGGCCCAGGGGGGTCCACTTACGGAGATGCTGACAGTCAACCTGCATCCCTAGCGCCATCACGCCAAAGCCCAGGGCGGCGAAGGCGAGCTGACGTCTGACGAAAAAGTAGGGATCTTCGTGCCGCTCCAGGGCCAGGATAGCGCTGGCGCTGTAGACGGCCACCACACCCAGCCCGGTGAGCAGGAGGGCAGGCATGAGAATGAAGGGTGGGGCCCTGCGCATCCCTCGAGCCCTCCCTAACGAAGCTTCAGGGTGCTCAGACTCAACAGCGCCAGCACGATCGCGATAATCCAAAACCGCATGATGACCTTCGGCTCCCGCCACCCCTTTTCCTCGAAATGATGATGCAAGGGTGCCATCCGAAAGATTCGTTTGCCGGTCAATTGAAACGAGGCGATTTGGAGCAGCACTGAGAGGGCTTCGATCAGGAAAATGCCCCCCACCAACGGCAGCAGCAACTCATGCCTCACCAGCACGGCCATCGTGCCCAGAGCCCCACCCAGCGCCTGGCTTCCGATGTTGCCCATGAAAATCTCCGCCGGATAGGCATTAAACCAGAGAAAGCCCAGACCCGCGCCGATGAGCGCGCCTCCAAAGATGGCGATCTCACCCCCCCCCTTGATATAGGGAATCAGCAGGTAGGAGGCGAACTTGGCATGCCCGGCGATATAGGCGATGACGGTAAAGGCAAACGTGGCGATGATGAGAGGGCCCGTGGCGAGACCATCGAGGCCGTCCGTCAGGTTCACGGCATTCGCGGTGCCCACGATGATGAACACGATAAAGGGGACGTACCACCCACCCAGATCCGGTAACACTTCCTTAAAGAAGGGGACCGTCACCTGGGTGGCTACCGCCGGGTCTTCGGGATACCAATGCAGAACCAGCGCGAGTCCAAAGGCGACGAGGGTTTGAGCGAGCAGCTTTTCCCCCATCGACATCCCCTTGGGCCGCACCCGGGCGAGCTTCAGCCAATCATCCAAAAATCCGATGCTGCCGAAGGCGAAGGTGATGCTGAGCAGGATCCAAATATGGCGATTCGTCAGGTCCGCCCACAGGAGAACAGGCAAGGTCAGGGCGATGAGGATCAATAAGCCGCCCATCGTCGGGGTGCCCGCTTTGGCCTGGTGAGATTTCGGCCCATCCTCTCGAATCGTTTCTCCGATTTGATAACGGCGCAGCAGCCGGATCAGCCATGGGCCAAGGATCAGACTGATAATGAGTCCAAACAGAATGGCATAGGCGGTACGGAAGGTGAGATAGCGAAACACATTGAAGCCGGGGAAAATCGCATGCAGTGGATAGAGCAGATGGTAGAACATGGAGCATCCTTCCAGATGCCTGGGGGGTTTAACCGGTTTACCCCACTGTAAACCCCAATCTTTGCAGGGCCTCACGCGCAACGATCCGATCATCGAACGGAATCCGTCGATGACCCAGGATTTGATACGTCTCATGCCCCTTGCCAGCGATGACCACCACATCCCCGGCTTGTGCCATCGCAATGGCCTCCTGGATTGCGCGAGCCCGGTCCTCGATCACGCGTGGCGGGACACCGCCGCTCACCTCGTGACAGCCACCGACGACCGCCTGCATGATCTCCAGCGGCGGCTCAGTGCGGGGGTTATCAGAGGTGACGAGAACCACGTCGGCGCATTCTGCCGCCACCCGCCCCATACGCGGCCGCTTGCCCCGGTCCCGATCCCCCCCCGCTCCGAACACAGCGATCAGGCGACCCGCCGCGATTTCGCGTGCAGCCACCAGCACGTTGCGCAGGGCATCGTCCGTATGGGCATAATCGACCAGCACCGTAAACGGTTGTCCCGCATCCACGCGTTCGAAACGACCGGGGACAGTCACCAGACTCTCCATGCCTTGAATCGCCTGTGAAAGATCGACGCCCAACCCGGCGGCCAGAGCCAACGCACCTAAAATATTGTACACATTATGCCGCCCGATGAGGGGTGAACGGACTTCCACCTCTCGGCCCAGCACCCTTGCCCGTAGCTCGATTCCCCGCGCATGCATCTTCAGATGCTCGACGCCCACATCCGCCTTCGGCGAAAAGCCATACGTGAGTACGGGTGCCCGTATCTCCGCCAGCAAACGGCGGCCGGATGCGTCGTCGCCGTTCACCATGGCTATACCCAGGGGGTACTCACGAAAGAGGCGAGCCTTCGCCTGGTAATATGCCTCCATATCTCGGTGGAAATCCAGATGGTCCCGGGTCAGATTCGTAAAGAGCGCCGCGGCGAAGCGACATCCTCGCACCCGCTCCAGGGCAAGCGCGTGTGAAGACACCTCCATCACACAATGGGAGACCTGCGCCTGCACCATCTCCTGCAACAATCGCTGCACCTCTTCTGGCCCAGGGGTCGTTTGATCGGCTGGCCGCTCCCGCCCGCAGTAGCGATACGTGACCGTGCCAATGACGCCTGGCTGCAGACCATTCGCCCTGAGTAGGGCCTCAACCAAATAGGTTGTCGTCGTCTTCCCGTTCGTGCCGGTCACGCCGATCAAGGCCAGGGTGTGGGAAGGATGTTCATAGAATGCGGCGGTCATCTGCGCCAGTGCCAGACGGCTATCACGGACCTGAATACAGCTGACGTGACGCGACGGAAGGGGTACAGGGGGGGTCTCCGCGACAATCGCCACGGCACCCCGCTCGAGGGCCTGGGGAACGAACTGATGCCCATCCACTGCAAACCCACGAATCGCCACAAAGGCCCACCCCGGTTTCACCTGTCGGGAGTCGGATGTCACCCCGGCAATGGGTTGTTCGGGTGACCCTTGCGACAGTATATAGGAAAAGGCATCCAACAACTCGCCCAGTTTCTTCATAGCCCCACCATCGGATTGAGGGTCCGTGTCCCGTCTATTTTTCTGCTTTGGGTGTTTTTTTCCCAGGCTTACGGGCGTTTTTCGCATCCACCGTCAAGAATCGATCCCACAGATACACGCGCATACGCTCTACACTGGACAGCACACTCTCTTTGACCTCCTCTACAAACCCTCCGCTGGAAATCGTCACCAGAGACGGCCCGTTCCTCGGCCGCTCGCGCCGCACCATCGGTCCGTCGAGGGTCAGCGTTTGCCGGGTCTGGGACGGGACGCGCAGATATCGCATCGTGTGCTGTGCGATGGCGCTAAACACCGGCGCAGCAAGGACCCCACCCCACGCCTCCCCGCCCTGCGGCTCGTCGATGCTCACGAAGATGGTTGCGCGTGGTCGGTCCGTGGGGAGATAGCCCACAAAGGATGCCACGACCTTCTGCGAAGAGTATCGCCCCAGGGAGGGATCGTACTTTTGCGCGGTGCCCGTCTTGCCAGCCACAGTGTAGCCATCAACGGCCGCCCCCTTTCCAGTGCCCCGAGCGACGACTCCCTGTAAGAGGGAGGTCAGTTGGCGTGCGGTAGCCTCCGAGATGACTCGACGCCCCTGTGCCGGGGTCACTTCTTGGGCGATCTCACCCTCCTGCAGCCTGGACTTCACCACGTGTGGTTGGACGAGGAATCCGGCATTGGCGATCGCCGAAATCGCGGTCGCCAGCTGAATCGGAGTAATGGCGATCTCTTGACCGATCGAGAGAGAGGCGAGAGACAGCTCTGACCATTGCTGAGGCGCACGCAGGATGCCAGGGCTCTCACCGGGGAGATCGATCCCGGTCCTCTGGCCGAATCCGAACCGCTGTAGATACCCGTACAATCGTTCCTTGCCCAATCGCTGACCGACCTTGATCGCCCCGACGTTACTCGATTTTTCAATGACCTCTCGGAACGTCAGCCATCCAAATTTTTCATGGTCCCTGATGGAAACCCCCGCCACCTGGATGCTCCCGTGCTCACCAAAGAACATATCATCGGGTCGAATCAGTCGTTCTTCAAGCAGTGCGGCGGCAAGGATCGCTTTGAAGGTGGAGCCCGGCTCAAACGTATCCGTGACGGCGCGCTCTTTCCACGCGTCGGCGGAGTGCGCGCGGAAATGGTTGGGATTGAGCGCCGACCCACTGGCGAGCGCCAGGATCTCCCCTGTATAGGCGTCCATCACGACCGCCACACCGCCGCGTGCTCCAACCTTCGCAATCTGAGCACGTAACTCGCGTTCTGCAAAAAATTGGATGCGTTCGTCGAGGGTCAGCACCAGGTCCTGCCCCCGTGACAGCTCCCTGTGGACGTCGGGGCGGAGAAAGACCAGACGGCCGTGTGCGTCGCGCTCAAACGTCACCCGTGCGCTTCGCCCCGCGAGGGTACTTTCGTACGCGTATTCGATGCCAGCGAGCCCGGAATCATCCGTGCCGACAAAGCCGATCACTTGTCCGGCCAGGCTTTCCTTGGGGTAGAATCGCTGGCTTTCGGCGGTCAGGCCTACGCCTTTAAGTCCCAGGGTGCGAATGGCATCCGCCTCCTGGGGGGGGACTTTCCGCTTCAGCCAGACGAACTGGCGTCCCGCCCGCAGCTTTTCGAGAAGCTCCGACTCGTGCAGCGCAAGGGCCTGGGCGAGCCGAGCGACCGTCTCCTGCTGTTCGGCTACCTCGGACGGATTGGCATACACAGACTCGCGTTCGACGCTGAGCGCCAGCTCTCGCATGCCCCTGTCGTAAATCGCGCCACGCTTACCCCGGAGCTCGACCGTTTTCTGGTATTGCCGCTCGGCTAACCCGGTCAGGCGCTCGTGCCGGAGGATCTGGATATCAAAGAGCCTGAGCAGGAGGCCGAGCAGGAGGACGGTGAACACACCGACCACCACATAGAGCCGAACCACCGACGGGGAGTCGGCCGGTTTTCCGTTCATGGAGCCTTCCCCTCCCGTATGAGCACGAACACCTGCTCGGGTTTGGGCACGGCCATGCCGAGCTGCTCCGTGGCGACCCCATAGACTCGCTGCGGGTTTTTGAGCAGGGCGATCTCTAACTGCAGCTGATCGCGTTCGCGGGAGAGGTCCTTCAGCCGTTGCTCAGCGGAGTGTAAGCTATACCCAAGGCGGACGATCTGCACCCGAGGCCACATACAGACCAGCAAGCCAAGCAGGCAGAGGAGGATGCCAATCACGGCTGGTCCCAACCGGAGCTGCCCGGGTCGGGACGCCTCTCTACGGGCCTGGCTGACCTGGCAATGCTGAGGGGAGTGACGCGGAGACATATGCGGCAGCGGTGGCTGAGGCATACGGCTTATCTGCAGCATGGAGCCTCCCTGGTACACGTTCGTTTCCACCTCCCCAAGCGCGGAATCCCCTTCTCCCCGCTCCGGCTGTTGACTTCCTCCCCCTCGAGCTCAGACGCGTTCTGCGACGCGGAGCTTCGCGCTGCGCGCACGGGGGTTTTGGCGTCGCTCCGCTGCCGAAGGGGTGACTGGCTTTCGCGTCAATACTCGTACAGGTGGAGATGCATCGGAAGCCTCGGCCGCTCGAAACGTCCGCTTCACGATCCGATCTTCGAGCGAGTGGTAGGCAATGACACACAGTCGCCCGCCTGCACTCAAACATGTGAGCGCCGTCTGAAGCGTGATCTCCAACGTCGCGAGCTCTTGATTCACCGCAATCCGTAAGGCTTGAAATGTCCGCGTGGCAGGATGAATCCGCGGCGGTCGTGCCGACGGCGGGATCACCTGCGTGACGAGGGCCGCGAGCTCTTGCGTCGTTCGGAGCGGCGACCTTCGCCGTGCCCGCACGATCGCCCGGGCGATCCCACGCGCCCACCGCTCCTCTCCATAGCGCTGGATGAGCGTGGCGAGCTCGTCTTCACGGAGCGTATTGACGAGGGTTGCTGCCGTACACTCGCTGCTCCGGTCCATCCGCATATCCAAAGGCCCCTCACGGGTGAAGCTGAACCCGCGCTCCCCATGTGCCAGTTGATACGATGACATCCCCAGGTCGAGGAGGATCCCCTCCAGGTGCGGGGGTTGCTGTCGGTCGAGGGCCTGGCGCATGTCACGCGCGTGAGCGTGCAAGAGTTGTACCCGGGAACCAAAGCCAGCGAGCCGCCGCTGTGCAAGCGCGAGGACATCTGCATCGCGGTCGATTCCGATCAACTGTCCGCTCGGAGCGCTCGTTTCCAGAATCGCCGCGCCATGCCCACCTTCCCCCACCGTCGCATCCACATAGATCCCTCCAGCGTGGGGACGCAAAAAAGCCAGGATTTCAGCGACCAGCACTGGGGTATGTTCATAATCGTGCCGGAAATCCGTCGCCGAAGGTATGTTCGCGTCGTATGGCCCGAGCATCGCTGAGTTCCGCGAATTTTTGTCCGATTTCCTCGTCTCGCCCTTCCAGGCTCTGGGCATATTCTTCCCAGTGGCCACGGTTCCAGATCTCAAAATAGCTGTTCACCCCGACCACCACGACTTCCCCATCGAGCCTGGCCTTCGTTCGGAGAAGCGGGGGGATCAGCACACGCCCCTGGGTATCGACCGTACACTCGGCAGCGCTCCCGAAAAGGACGCGTTGCAGATCACGAACCTCGCGGTGCATGCTTGGCAATGCTGTGGTTGCCGTGAGCGCCTGAGCGAGCCACTGCCATTCAGCTCTTGGATAGGCGATAATACACTGACCGAACGGAGAGAGAATCAGTTGGGGGTCGCCCTGTTCAGGCCCAGGGGGGTATTTCTCGTGGAGGATTTCTCGGAAACGGTGGGGGATGCTGAAGCGTCCCTTTTCGTCAAGCTTAAGCTGGAAGGTTCCCAGGAACATGTCCCTAGCCCCACCCTTCCCCACTTCCTTCCACTTGATGCCACTACCTTATCCCCAGGCATCACGCTTGTCAAGGAAATTTTTTGGTGGGATATCCAGGAACTTTTTTACATGTATCAGAAATGACACATGTATTAATGCGCCATTGTCTGACAATCTTTTGGAGCCTTTCCTAGAGCGGTTTTCACTTGGGTTTGCTACAGCGTGTGCAAGACGCTGGATGCCCGCTTTCGCGGGCATGACGGTCGAGGGGTCAATAGAGACGGCATTCCGGCGAAAGCCGGAATCCAGGATGTCGTACATGCAACTGCAATTCGCTCTAGGACGGCACCGGAACGCTTCAGCCGGACCCCCGCAAGACACGCTTATCCCCCAGACGGATGGTCAGTTTCTGGTTATCGAAGTATTCTAGCAATGGGATCGCAAATTTGCGCGAGACGCCGACGAGATCTTTGAACTGAATGGGTGTGATCTCCCGGTGGTCGCGTAAAAATTGCACCAACAGGGCTTCGGCTTTCATGAGGTTCTCCCGATGAAACACCACCTGATCCTTCAGCCGTACCAGGCGTCCCTGGTCTACCAGCACTTGCAGCAGCTCTTTGTCGTGTCCTTTCCCCGCTTCTAATTTTTCGAAGACCTCTTCGACGCGCGGCGGCTGGTAGCCTGCGGCCAGAAAGGCCGCTTCCACTTTTTTGAGCAGCGCTTCCCGCGCATCATCCAGCGCGACCTGGTGCCCAGCCGCTCGGACTCGATCGCGCTCCACCACCACGTCCCCTCGCCGTTGGAGCTCTTCTAAGGCCTGCAGACACACGCGTTCCTCGAGCCCGCGCACCTTGGCCCGCAGCTCTTCGAGCGAGATGCCTGGTTTGAGAGGATTCTGGCGATGAAACGCTTCGAGCTGGCTTTGCAGCTCTGCTGCCAATCCTCCGAACGCCTCCGTATGGATATACCAGCCGATCTCCTGATTGACGGCGCGCACCTGCCCGGTCCGCTGTAACCCCGCCGCGATTTGGCGTACGTGCGACTCCGGCAGCTCCGTACGCGGCAGGAATTGGGAGAGACGGAGCCCCTGGTGGGAAGCCGCATAGAGATGGCGTGTGAAGACTTCCGCGGGAGTCCCCTCGGCCAGGACGCGAAGATGCGCCGTCAGATCGGCTTCTCCCCGACGGTGCTTGGTGGGCTGCACATCGAGTACCATGCCCCCGCCAATGGTCTGGATGGGAGAATAGCTCCGAATGACATACCGATCCCGGGGCAACGCCATGGCAGGTTTTTCCAGGCGGAACTGGACATATGCCTCCTCCCCTGGGGCCAATGCGTCACGGTCCAATAAGGTCACGCGCCCCATGATCTCACTCGTGCCGAGATGGAGTCGCACCCGTGCGCGATGGCGCAAGGGCCGAGGGGCATCAGGAAGATGTCGCAGCGTGGCATCCAGCATAAATGTTGGGGCGAACTCGCCCGGCCGACCCAGGACGTCCCCCCGCTCCAATTCGACCTTTTCAATCCCCTGCAGGTTGATCGCCGTTCGCTGTCCCGCCACGGCGTGGGGGATGCTTGCATTGTGCACCTGTAGCCCCCGCACTTTCACCTGCAAGTCTCTGGGGTAGATCTCCACCCGATCGTCCACTCGGACGCTACCGGAGAAGAGCGTGCCGGTGACCACCGTTCCAAACCCACGGATCGTGAACACGCGATCGATCGGCAGTCGGAATTTCCCTTGCACTTGCTTCGGCTCAACATCGGCGACCAATGCCTGGAGCCCATGCCTGAGCTCATCAAGCCCTTGCCCGGTTTTGGACGAGACGGGGACGATGGGCTTCCCCTCCAAAAACGTCCCCTTGAGGAATTCGCGTGTGTCCTCGACGACGAGATCGATCCAATCCGATTCGACCAGATCGGTCTTCGTCAGCGCCACGAGCCCGTCTTTCACCTGCAGGAGCTGACAGATGGCAAGGTGCTCCCGCGTCTGCGGCATGACCCCTTCGTCAGCGGCGATCACCAGCATCACCAGATCGATCCCCCCCACGCCCGCGAGCATATTCCGCACGAAACGCTCGTGGCCTGGAACATCGATGACACCCACCTCGGTGCCATCCTGCAGGGTGAGATGGGCGAACCCGAGATCGATCGTGATGCCGCGTTCCTTCTCCTCCTTCAGCCGGTCTGTATCTATTCCCGTGAGCGTCTTCACGAGCTGGGTCTTGCCATGGTCGATATGCCCAGCGGTTCCCATAATCACTTGCTTCATGCTTTTCCCTCATCGCCATCACCAGCGATCGGCCGTCCGTGCGAAGACACCAACCTGCACACCCTGGCCGCGCCCGTGCCGGACATCCCACGCCTGTTTGGTGGTCTGCTTTCGCTCAGCCCTGCATGCGTCCCCGAGGCATCATTCATGACACATTGTCTGAAACGCCCGCACAAGCTCGGGTACTTCGTGGTCCTGGACTGTCCGCATATCCAGTATGAAGGTGTCTTGCTGGATACGCCCCAACACCGGCGGATCGTGCCGGCGGAAGGCTCGTTCGATCTCCGCGGCCGACCGGCGATCGGATCGCACCACAACTGTCCGCGTCGGGATTTTGGCCAGGGGCAATGCCCCGGCACCCACCTCTGACACATCGGCCTGTAAGGCGATCGACCAGCTGCCACGAAGCGTCCCTCGCAGCCGACCGAGCAAGCGCCGCCCCCGCCGTTCCACCTCCCGCACGGACGCCGTGAGCATGCGTAACGTCGGGATCTCGCGCAGTGCCGCAGGGGGATCCAGATACAGGCGTAGTGTCGCCTCGAGGGAGGCGAGGGTCATTTTGTCGATACGGACCACGCGAGTGAGGGGATGTCGCTTCAGCGTCGCGATATGGCGTTGCTTTCCGACGATGATGCCAGCCTGCGGCCCCCCCAGGAGCTTGTCCCCACTAAAGGTGACGACGTCTACCCCCACGCGGACGACATCGGGAACGGTGGGCTCTGGTTCCAGGCCGTATGGCGTGAGATCGATGAGGTTGCCGCTCCCCAGATCTTCCATGACGGGAAGCTGCCGCTCCCAGCCTAGCCGCACCAGGACCTCACCAGGGACGCTTTCTGTAAACCCCAGAATGCGGTAGTTACTGGTGTGTACCTTCAGCAACAACGCCGTCCGCTCGGTGATGGCTCGGTCGTAGTCCACGAGGTGCGTTTTGTTGGTCGTCCCCACTTCACACAGAAGCGCGCCACTGGAGCGCATGATATCCGGGATACGGAAGGAGCCTCCGATCTCGATCAACTCTCCGCGCGAGACGATCACCTCGCGTCCCAGCGCAAGCGATTGCAGGGCGAGGAATACGGCCGCCGCATTGTTATTGACGACCAGGGCATCCTCTGCCCCCGTGAGCTTTCGCAGCAGGTCCACGACCGCGACATAGCGTTCCCCACGCTCCCCCCGTTCCAGATCGTACTCGAGGTTCGAATAGTGGGAGGCCAGCAGGGCCACATTCTCAACGGCCGCCTGACTCAAAAGCGCCCGGCCTAAATTGGTATGCAGGATGACGCCGGTGGCATTGATCACGCGCCGGAGGTTTGGCTGCTGCAGGCTGGCGAGGCGACGCTCCACTTCTGTGATGAGCGCCTCGTGCTCCAGGGCGATGGTGTGAAGCTCTTCAGCCGTGGTCGCCGCGAGAATCTGATGCCGCTTGTGCTCGATCACCCCACGCACGGCTTCCAGCAGCAGCGGGCGAGGCGCCTGCCTGCCGCCATTGCCCTCCTGGCACACCTGAGCTAAGGCATCGACAGACGGCAACTGACGCAATATGAAAAGGCGTTCTTCTTGCATCCCTCTCTACCTGAATAAGGGCCTATTCGTTGTACAAATTCTCATGGTACCCTAGCGTAAAGGTCGATGGGGCGTCAACGACATTTTTTCCTCAATGTTGCCTGATCTCCTCCTACACTCCCAACCACTACTCGCCTGGAGAGGCGGCAGCAGTCCCGACAGCCGTCGGGCGGGTTGCAGCGAGTATGCGTTGTAACTCCGCGAGAGGGAGGTTGCCTCCACTGATCACACAGGCAACGGTCTGGCCCTGCAATACTTCCCTGAGCTGCATCGCCGCAGCGGTCGAAGCGGCCCCGGCCCCCTCGGCGAGCGTATGGGCTTTTTCAAGCAGCAAGACGATCGCCCTGTGCAGCTCTTCTTCGCTGACGAGGATAATGTCGTCGATGAGATCGCGCATGATGCTCAACGGCAATTCGAAGGGAGTCCGCGTCGCCAACCCCTCAGCAAAGGTATCACAGGTTGGGGTCTCAATCATCTGTTGCGCTTGCCACGAGAGATACACGCACGGGGCTCTCTCCGCCTGGACCCCGATGATGCGGATGCGGGGGTTGATCGATTTGGCGACGATAGCGGTCCCGCAGACGCCGCTGCCAGCCCCGATGGGGACGATTATCGTGTCCACGTGGGGGAGGTCCTCCAGGATTTCCAGCCCGATCGTGCCCACTCCGGCGATCAGCATGGGTTCGTTCGCCACATGGACGTGATACAAACCCTGATCGTGTGCCATCTGCTCCGCCCGCAGGCGGGCGTCCTCAAAATCTCGCCCATGAAACACGATCTCGGCGCCGAGATGCGCCATCGCATCGACCTTGTCAGGGTTGGCTTCTTCTGGCATCACCACGACTGCGCGCACCTCAAACGCGCGCGCCGCATAGGCGATCGATTGGCCGTGATTACCCGTGGAGGCCGTGATGACGCCTCGCGCACGCTCACTCGCCCCGAGCGATGCGAGCAGATTGAGCCCGCCGCGCACCTTGAAGGCACCGATGGGCTGATGGTTTTCATACTTCAAATAGAGCTGCAGTCCCAACAATTTGCTCAGTGCATGGGATGGCAACAGCGGTGTGCGCAGCAGATAGCGGGCGATCACTCGTCGTGCGAGCAGAATATCCGAGAAGGTCGGGCGTCGCAACATATGCTCTCCTCTGCATGACTCGATGGGAATCTCCCTGGTGCCGTCAATCCGGGCTCTCTCTTACCTCGATTCCATGGTCGTGTCAAGCACGACTGCCAGAGGGTGTCCGTCAGAGTTTTGCAATCGCTTTCGACTGTAAATCCCTTCCCCCCTGGAGGGGGAAGGTCAGGATGGGGGGGAAATCCGGGGCCTACCCCCCACCTGAATCCTCCCCCTCCAGGGGGGAAGAGAATAAAAGGCGGTACTGTTGCCGATGCAAAACTCTTACGCGCACCCACTGCCGGAAATTGGCTTGAAGATTGCCCCCCTATGCCGTAAAATCCCTGCTCAGGGGGAAGTACAGGTCCCTCTGGCAGATTGAATGGCGGCCCGTAAGTGAGGTGACACGCATGCTGCAAGGGATGCAGGGGTTCGTCTTTGATTTCGATGGGACCCTCGCTGTCCTCAACATCGACTTTGGACTCATGCGGCGCCGCGTGAATCAAATCGTGGGCGACTACGGGCTTGATTCTCGGGGGTTTGACCACCTCTATATTCTGGAGATGATCGACGCTGCGACAGCCCACCTCGAGGACGGAGGGACGGGCAGGGGATTGAACTTGTACCGAGAGGCGCACGCCTCCATCCTGGCTCTTGAGCGAGAGTCCGCCCTGGCGAGTCGTATGCTCCCCGGTGCGATCGACGCCCTTCAGACCCTGCGAGGGTACGGACTAAAGGTCGGGATTGTCACCCGCAATTGCGAAACCGCCGTTCGCACGATCTGTTCAGCGATCGACACCCTGTGCGACGTCTTTCTTCCCCGTGAGGCGGTGCGATGCGTCAAGCCCCACCCGGAACATCTCCAGCGAGCACTTGAGTTGATGCAAGTACAGGCGCAAGCGGCGGTCATGGTCGGAGACGGACCTATCGATATCTCCGCGGGGAAAGCCCTTGGCCTGAAGACTGTGGCTGTGCTCACAGGAGGGAGTGGGCGAGAGGCGTTGCAGGCCAGCCAGCCCGATTTGATCCTGGATTCCGTGGCGGATTTGATCCCGCGGGTGCTTGAGGGAAGACTGTAAGAACAGGGTGTGCGGCGCAAGTGGAGGTCCTCCGGGGGGGGGGAAACATCTTGAACGGTAATCTGAAATTCCTCGAGAACGTGGTGCCGGCGGTCGTGAGTATCCGCTCTCATATTCCGCAAGGCCATCCCTCCGCTCGCCTGCTTGGGACTGACCGGATGGGGTCGGGTGCCTTGCTCGATACGGACGGACATATTCTCACGGTGGGGTATGTGGTCATGGGCGCACGCACGATCCAGGTCACGCTCGCTGACCAGCGGCGGATGCCTGCCACGGTCGTATGCCAGGATTTTGAGAGTGGGATCGCGGTCATTCAGACGCCCAGAGGCGACTTCCCCACGGTGGCCCTGGGCGACTCAGCCGCGCTCAAGGAAGGGGACACGACGATCATCGTCGCGGCCACGGACCAGACCGAGGATGACCCTCAGCGCACGGCCTCCTCAGGGTTTATCTCCGCCCTGCGCCCCTTCGATGCCTACTGGGAGTATATGCTTGACCGTGCCATTCTGACCACGGCGATCAATCCCGGGTTCGGCGGTGGCCCCATGCTGGATGTGTCCGGGCGGGTCATTGGTGTCGTGTCCCTGAACCTCAGCTCTGTGAAAGAGACGAGCCTGGCGATCCCCATCGACCTCTTTCAGAAGATCAAGGAGAGCGTCTTCTCTGTTGGGCGGATCGTTGGACGCAAAGCCCGCCCCTGGGTGGGGATTTATGGCGAGCCCGTCGAGGTGGGCGTGGCCGTAATCGGCCTCATTCCCAATGGACCTGCGAGCCGTGCAGGGATCAAGGTGAAAGATATCATCCTCGAAGTCGATGGTCTGGAAGTGTCCAGTCGGCGGGAGTTGTATGAACAGATGTGGAAAAAGGCCGCTGGCGAGGAGGTCATTTTTACGCTCCAACGCGGGGAGACTATTACCGATATTCGTGTCGCCAGCATGGATCGCGCGGAGTTCTACCGCTAGCGGTCCCCTGCGAGCCCCCACCGGCTGATGTCCTACCGTGTCGCTGGGAAACGTCCCAGCACCAGGCAGGCATTGATCCCACCGAAGCCGAAGGAATTCGAGAGCATATACTGGATATGCGCCTGCCGGCCGGCGTTCGGCACATAATCGAGGTCGCATTCCGGGTCGGGCGTCTCATAGTTGACCGTGGGCGGGAGATAGTCATGGGTGAGGCTGAGGGCACAGATCGCCACTTCGATCGCCCCAGAAGCCCCCAGGGGGTGGCCGTACAGCCCCTTGGTCCCGCTAATCGAGAGATGTTTCGCTGACTCGCCGAAGACCTGTTTGATCGCCATCGTTTCGATCTTATCGTTGAGCACGGTTGAGCTCCCGTGCGCGTTGATGGCTTCGATGGCTGTGGGATGGAGTCCTGCATCGCTAAGGGCATTCCTGATCGCGCGCGCCGCGTGTGCTCCGGTCGGGTGAGGGGCGGACATATGATGGGCGTCGTTGGTGAGGCTATAGCCTAAGATCTCGGCATAGATCGGCGCCCCTCGACACTGGGCATGTTCGGCCTCCTCCAGCACCAGCATGGCGGCCCCCTCGCCCATCACAAACCCATCCCGGCCCTTGTCGAAGGGGCGGGAAGCTTTTTCGGGCTCGTGGTTACGCCGCGACATGGCCCGGACGATACTGAACGCTCCGAAGGCGAGGGGAGCAATCGGCACTTCGGCGCCGCCGGCCAGCATCACCTCGGCCTCTCCACGTTGGATGAAACGGCAGGCATCTCCGATCGCGATGGTGCCCGCGGCACAGCTGTTGGAATTTGCCGTATTCGGGCCGGTCACGCCGAGATCGATGGCGATATTGCAGGAGCCGGCGGCCCCGAACACCGCCACGGCCAGCGTTGCGCTGACCGCCTTCAGACCCTGGCCCATGAAGACGCCGTGTTGCTCTTCGGCAAACGCGGTGCCCCCCAGCGCCGAGCCGATGCAGACACCCACGCACTCGGGAGATTCCTGCTCAAGCCGTAACCCGGCATCCGCCACCGCCATCTTGGCGGCACACATGGCGAACTGGGAGTATCGATCCAGGCGTCGCAGCTGCTTGCGATCCAGGAACGGCGACGGATCGAAATCCAGCACTTCCGCAGCGATCTGAGTTCGATACGGGGCCGGATCGAACGCGGTCACGCGGCGCACGGCCGATGTCCCCCGCAACACTCCCTGCCAGAGCCCGTCTCTCCCATGCCCGATGGGGGTCACCGCACCGATGCCGGTGATGACCACTCGCCGCTCCGACCGTCTCTGCATGGCTCCCCCCTCAAGCACCTCCCTGAGCGGCCTGCCCGGACTCGACATTCCGCTTCAAATAGCGCAGGGTCCTGCCCGCAATCGGCTTCACAAATAGCCCGCCCACGACGTACTTGCCGAAGAACCCACCAATGACAGGCCAGGGGGGAGAAAAGTCATGGGTGATCACAATCCGAACCCCCCCTTCGATCGGGGTGAAGGTCCAGGCGACTTCCATGCCACGGGTGACTCCCTTGATATGCCTGTACGTGATCCGTTCGTAAGGGGTCACCTCCTGCACAGCGGTCCACCGCACCGGAAAGCGAGCGCGCCAGGCCGCCATCTCGACCGTCGTCCGACGTTTCCTGCGTTGCAAGACCCGCACCCAGCGGTAATGCGGCAGAATCTGTGGCCACTTCTCGACCTGAGCGGCGACCCGAAAGATCTGGCGCAACTCGCCGCGAACCTCGATGCGG
>Ga0114945_10001128_pt1 | contig 16801 bp, 13 predicted proteins | sample OV2TP3_FD_87194 | JGI IMG/M metagenome (GOLD analysis project Ga0114945, IMG submission 87194) | Hot spring microbial communities from Beatty, Nevada to study Microbial Dark Matter (Phase II) - OV2 TP3 | ecosystem: Environmental > Aquatic > Thermal springs > Hot (42-90C) | place: USA: Beatty... | reverse complement strand
GCGAGCGGATAAAAGCTGCCTTAGTGCGGTATCCCCGGGCCATACGGAGTTCGTTTCCTTCTCTCGCCCGGGAATAATCGTAGTTGAAGGTGAGATCAATCACATCTCGGTAGGTTAAAAAGTAACGAAATTCTGTTCCCAGTCTGTTGCTGATCGCATGACCCCCTGTCCCGGTACCCCCCGCCGCGGTTATCGAACCCAATCGCTCGTCTACCGCAACGATTTTATCGGTCTGCCCCATCCCATCTAAGAAGAGTAGATGAAATCGCCGGGAGGGCTTGTAAAGAAATCTCGCTTCTCCCCCGTGGGCCTTGAGGATGTGGGGGTCAAGTGAAATGGCATGCTCATAGGAGAGGCGTTCAAGCGTGACATAATAGTTCGCATCCCCGCTGAGGACGCCCCGCCTTGCCATCCGTCCTCCAAAAAAACCTTTTTCTGTCGTGAGACGACGGCGCGCTCGGTCATTAAAAAAGTTGGTGTAGAGACCTTGCCCGTATTGAGCCACCCCGGACATCGACTCAAGGAGATCCCGCCACCAGGGTTTTTCTTCAATCGCTCCGATGGCATAACGAAGCGTCTCATCCTCACGCCTTGCCAGGGCCTCAAAAATGGCCTGTTCTTCGACCAGCCTCCCTTCAAAATAGAGGGGCTCTTTGGTCACAAAGGATCGGCGAAGGGTCCCGATCTCCTCAGGGAGTAAAATTTCCTCCGGGGTGGCATAAGGACTGACGTAGGCGGTCACCCTTTCAAGTTCTCTTTTTTTCTTCTCTTTTTCCCGATCTTTCTTTAAGGCGGCTTCGTCTATTTTCTTGGAGGTCGCCAAACGACCTCTTGGGAGTGTTCTCTCTTTTCTCGCTTCGGCCGGGGAACAAACATACCCCAAGAAGAGAAGGAACATGGAACCTCGGAAGGCAAAAGAGAGGAGGAGGGTCCTCCACTCGTCAATCGGCAAGAGGTTTTTCATCCCTAAGGAGCGGCTAAAAAGGGTTTTGGAAGACCCGGCGAACGGTGGGGAGCTTAAAGATGGAGAGGATTAAACTCTTATGCCAGTCAAATTCGGCTTCGCGGTGGGCGAGATTCAAAATATCCTCTTGAATCACCCGATCAAAGAGTTCTTCAATCTGTTCATCGGTTAATTTTGCAAAAAGCTTCCGGAAATAATAACCAAAGCGCAGTTCTTCTCCGATCGCTCTTTTCCATTGTCGATCATAAGAAGAAAGGATATTGGCAGTGAACCGATTCTTTCGGAAGGCCTCCTGGAGGGTCTCAACCGCCAGGTGCGCTCCTAAGAGTCCATAATAAATCCCGCCACCGGTCGTGGTCTTGATCTGACCCGCTGCTTCTCCGACCACCAGGACCCGGTCCGAACAGCTTTTTTCAAGGGGGCCTTGAACCACGGGCCGAAGATCAAATTCGGTTTCTCTCGTATCGTCGCGCCACCCCGGTTTGATTCGATCGAGAAGCTGCTTTAAGTAAAGATGAGGGTTCCTCTCGGAAAGGAGGCCTACCCGGGCCGCCCCGGTTTCCAGGGGGACCACCCAGGCAAAAGCCCCCGGGGCGACTTCCCGGCCGACGTAAACCGAAGTCCAGTCTTCTCCCTGAAAAGGAATGTGGACTTGCGCCCCCGCGAGAAAACTTTTGGGGGCCTGAAGCCCTGCCCACTCGAAGAGTTTGTAATTGACCCCTGTGGCGAGGATGAGAATCTGTCCGTCATGGCACGATTCGGAGCCGTCCGTCTGGACAACTCGGATCGTCACTCCCTCTTTCTTAATCCGGATCCCCTCCACCCGACTCGCCGTATGGATCTGGACACCCCGCCGTTGGGCCTCGCTGGCAAAATGCCGGTTAAATCGGGTCCGGTCAACAACGCGGGCTAAAACGTTGGGGGGGAGATAATCGAAGTAAGTCCTGGAGGGGGAGAAGAATCGGACTTGACGGATGCTCCCCAGGATGGTGTCTTCGGGAAGATCGAACTTTTGGAAGGCTTCGACGCCGATGATTCCTGTGCAAACGACCCGCTCCCCAATCGCTTTCTTTTGATCAAGGAGGAGCACTTGAAAACCGGCCCGGGCAAGGTGGGAAGCGGTGTAAAGACCGGCATGTCCACCCCCCACGACGATGACATCGTTCAAGGTTCGCCCCGCAACTCCTTAGAGTTTTAGAGTCATCCCGTCAGGCAGGTTACCATAAGGGGCTTTCTTTCTCAAATCTTTTTTTCCCGGCTTTCCCACTTCCCCCGAAGGGTGATCCCCAGAGACAAAAAAAGGAGTTTGAGATCTCTGCCAAAGGTCCGATTCTGGAGGTAATCCAAGTCATAACGAAATTTCTCTTCGAAAGAAGCATCCCGAGGGGCATAGATCTGAGCCGGGCCGGTGAGACCGGGGCGGGCCTGGTGACGCTCAGAAAAACTAGGAACCGAAGGATGGAGTTCACCCACGGCCAAGGCACGCGGCCCGACAAAACTCATCTCCCCTTTCCAGATATTAAAAAGTTGAGGAAGCTCGTCCAACGCCGTCGCCCGAAGAAACTTCCCCACCTTTGTGACCCGCTCGTCATTTTCCTGGGCGGGCTTGAGCCCCCACTTTTGATCGGCGTGAGGAACCATGGTTCGAAACTTGTAGGCCTTAAACTTCCTCTCCCCCCTCCCCCAACGCTCCTGGACGTAAAAAACAGGGCCGTTGTCTTCCCATTTGATAGCTAGTATTAAAATGAAAACAAGGGGCGAAAAAACAACAAGTCCAGTCGTTGCCAGGCAAATGTCGAAGAGCCTTTTAAAGGCTGGAGAAAACGGATTCATATTGGAGGATGGCCCTCTGTCTTGTGAAAAAGGCTTCGAAGCAAGCACGAGACCTCCTCCTTTTTTCTGCCAACAAGGAGGGTTCCTTAGAGAGCTCCCTAAGAAGATTAACGACTGATTCGGCATTCCCCGGGGGAATGCTCCAGCCGCAATCGTTTTCACGGACGATCCGTGCCGGCTCGGAATCCTCTGGAGCAATGACGAGGAGAGGCAGGCCTGCTGCTAATGCATAATAAAGCTTCCCGGGGACACAAAGACCTGCTGCTTCTTTCTTTAAGGGAATGAGAGCTAAATCGCCACAACTCAAGCTGTAGGGAAGTTCATCCGCGGGTTGATAAGGAAGAAAACGAATGTGGGTCGAGCCTCTAGCGGCGGCTTCCTTTTCTAAGACTTTACGAACTGGGCCATCTCCAATAAAGAGGAATTCAACGGATGAGTTGCCCGCCAGAGAAGAAGCGGCGTCAAGGACATCCTCGAAGTTATAAATTTTTCCCAGATTGCCAGAAAAGAGAACCACGAATCGGTCTAAAAGCTTATGCTTAACACAAAACCGGTTCTCCGATTTGGCGAGTGGACGAATCCAATTCCCGTTGGCCCAGTTAGGGATGACTTGAATCTTTTCTCTGCCTTGTCCTTTGGGGAACTTCGCCTGCAGGCACTCTGCCATTTTTTCACCTAAAACGACGATCTTTTCGGCGCTCGGATACCCCATACGATTCGACAGCTCTAGGACTCGGACTATCCACGACTTTCTACGAAGCTCACCAAGTGCCACCGCAATATCAGGATAAATATCCGAGACGACCAAAATATAGCGCTGGCCGCGAACCTTTCTGAAAAACCATCCTAACAGGGGGAGAAAGGGCGGGTCTGACCCAATCACCAGGAGAGCTTGTGGATTCATCCAGAAAACCTTCAAGAAAGCCATGAGAAAGAAACTAACACTGCTCAATATTCGTCCGAGAGATCCCTCTCGAGAAAGTTGAAGTTTGGGAACACGATAGATTTGGATGCCTTTAAAATTTTCTCTATTCGGCAGCTTTCCTTTTAGTGAATAGCTCGGCTGGCCGGTGACGACTCGGATGGAGTAACCCCGTTCTTTAAGGCCCAGGGCCAAATCGGTCAACTGTTGGGCGCTACCGGCAAGTTCCGGGAAAAAATACTGATGAAGGAAAACGAGGGAGAGAGGCACGGCGGGGCTTAACCGGATAAAACTCCCCACGGGTCAAAAACGTGAGGATACTTCATTCCCCGAAGATCTTTTTTCTTGAGATTCTGAAACTCGGAGGAAGGGTGGGCTAAAATGCAGACGTCGGCGTCTTTTAAGACTTCGAGGAGGCTCTTTCTTAGGACGAACTTGGCGTCTTCCGGAGGGCGGGGCGAGTCATTCCGAAAAGGTCGAGACTTCAAAAAGGGTTCATAAGCAAAGATTCGAGCCTTCTTGCGAGCAAGTTCCTGAATCAACCGCAGGGAAAATGAATCTTCAAAGTTCTTGACACCGGGCTTGTAGCTTAAGCCAAGAACCGAAATTCTTTTTCCTTTCAGGGGACCAACCTGCCTTCGAATTTGTCTCACGAGATCACGGGCATGGGCTTCGTTGGATTCACTAATTGCATTTAAGAGCGGTGGCTTTAATCCCTTTTTCTCAACATATTTTAAGAAAAATCGGAGATCCCGTGGGAAACAAGGGCCGCCGAAACCGAATCCCGCCTTGAGGAAACGACCCGTTCTCTCACCTCCCATAGAAAAGAACTTTTCGACTTTTCGAATGTCTCCACCGGGGAGGCGAGAACAAAGGTCGGCCACTTCGTTGACGAAGGTCATCTTAGAAGTACAGTACGCATTGTGAGTCAACTTGATTATTTCTGCTGTAAGAGGGTTCGTTCTTAAAATAGGGGAGTGATTTTTACAAACTCTTAGATAAAAATTAACCATCCATTTTAAAGTGAGAGGATCGCTCGTACCCACCAGGACAAGGGGGGGATTCAGGAAGTCGTGGATCACGGTCGTGAGGGCAATAAAAACTGGATTTGCGCAGAGGCCTATCGATTCGCCGACTTTTTTCCCCGATGCCCTTTCAAGAATTGGGCGAAGCTTGCGGTCCGTGGTTTCGGGAAGGAGGGTGCTCACCACGGCTACCACGTAAAACTTGGATTGATCTCGAAGTTCCCTTCCTAACTCTGCAACGCAGGTCTCGAGATCCCGAGTGTCCATTTCTCCTGGAGATTTTTCAGGAGTATTGACTGCAATAAATGCCGCTTCGGCTTCCGAGACGGCTTCGGCGTAATCAGAACAAATAAATCGCTTCTCCCGAAGGAGATTTTTGAGATTGATCTGAACGCCTGGTTCATCAACGGGCGAACGCCCCTGACGAATTAGGCGGAGCCGTTTGAAGTCTTTCTCGACCCCGAAAACCTGGACTCCTTGTTTAGCGATTGCGATCGCCATCGGGAGTCCTAACTTCCCAAGACCAATGACAGCAACTTTCATACCATTAACGTTCGATGAGGATATGTTCCAAGATTCTTTCGATGCGTTTGCGATCTCTATGGCTGAAGTACCAGTCGATGGTCCGGCGGAGACCGTCTATAAATTTAACTTGCGGTTGCCAGCCAAGAAGTTGTTTGGCAAGGGAGTTATCCGCCACTCGATTGTAAGGACCGGTGGGCATTTCGGGATGGAACTCGATGGGAGCATCGTGACCCGTATACCGGAGCACTTCTTTCACCGCGTCAATGACTTTGGTTCGCTCCATCGTTCCGAGGTTGACCGCCGTTCCATCTTCAATTTTTTCACCGGCCAAGAGCGTTCCGCGCACAATATCACTGATGTGGGTCCAATTCCGGACCTGTTCTCCGCTTCCCCAGACCACAAAAGGCGATTGCTTCACAAAAGCCTTTGCGATCATGGCGATGACCGCGTGATTTTCACGACCCCTTTCTCCATAAACCGTGAAGTAACGACAAGATACCGCCTTCATCCCGTAATCTTTATAGTAGGCACGGAGGGTGAGCTCTCCCATTAATTTGGCCCATCCATAAGTATTATCCGCATCATAAGGGGGCCCCACCATTTTCTCTTTTAGATAAAGTTCCTTATTCACATCTCTTTGAAGGTAATTCGGGTAAACACATCCGGAAGAAGCGTAAATAAATTTTTCAACGCCAGCTTCCCAGGCTGCTTTGAAAACCACGCCATCCAAGGCAAGATTGGCAGCACAGGCTGCTTGATGCAAGTCGACATAACCTCGACCGCCGTGACTGGCAGCCAAGTGAAAGACTCCCTGCATCCTTTTCATCATTTTTTCCGCATTTTCAGTACGACCCAGGTCGAGTTGGTGAAACTCGATTTCCTTGTTATCAATATGGCTTTGAAGATTCTCAAGCTTACCGCTGGTTAAATCATCTGCAACTCGAACGTCGGCTCCCTCTTTCAAAAGGGCATCGACCAAGTGAGATCCGATGAAAGCGGCTCCTCCGGTCACGAGGACTTTTTTATTTTTCCAGAAACTCATCATGAGAAGATTGGACCTATCTTTTCTCGAGATGATAATCTCCCATCACAAGCACCTCCATTTTGGTTCTCAGAAAACAATCAATCGCTTCCGAAGGCTGACAGACAATCGGCTCATTTTCATTGAAGGAGGTGTTTAAAACCAGGGGGACACCGGAAATCTTTTCAAACTCACGAATCAAATTCCAGAACAAGGGATTGGTCTTTCTTGAGACCGTATGAATCCTGGCGGTACCGTCCACATGTGTCACAGCTGGGATTTGATCTTTTTTCTCCGGCCGGACAGGAAAAACAAGATTCATAAACGGGGATGTGGGGCATTTCATTTTGAACCATTCGTTCGCTTTTTCTTCTAAAACCGACGGGGCGAAGGGACGGAAGTTCTCTCGGTGTTTGATCCGAGCATTGAGAATATCCTTCATCTCCGCTCGACGCGGATCGACAAGAATGCTTCGATTCCCAAGGGCTCGCGGGCCCCATTCCATCCGACCCTGAAACCAACCCACGATTTTCCCCTCTGCGATGGCCCTGGCTGCCTTTTGGCACAACTCGGTCTCACCACTCATCTTTTCAACCAAACAGTTTTCCCGCTTCAATTTCTCGTTCTCCTCTCTTAATTCCTCATTGATTTCCTTTTCGCCAAACTCCGGCCCCCAATAAGCGTGATCCATCACAAAACCCCTCGGCTGGTTCAAGCGGTGATGGACAGTATAAAGGGCGCTCCCCAAGGCCGTCCCCGCATCCCCTGCCGCCGGCTGAATGTATACTTTTTCAAAAGGAGTCTCATCAAAAATTTTTCCGTTCGCCACACTGTTAAACGCACAGCCGCCGGCCAGGCAAAGATTTTTAACTCGAGTTTTCTCATAAAGATGCCTTAACAGATGAAAGAAAGTTTCTTCAAAAATCGCCTGAGTAGATGCAGCTAATTCCTTGTCTCTCATAGAGATAGGATCTTCATGGGAGCGGGGCGATCCAAAGATCTCGCGCCATTTTTCAGAATATGCCGGTGCGAGGACTGGTTCTCCCTCCCACCAGCTCATCTCTGTTCTCCCCTGAGGATGAGTGAAGTAACCCAAGTTGAGTTTAAAGGTGCCGTCAGACTCGAGGTGAATGAGTTCTCGAAACTCCTTCAGAAATCGCGGCTCACCCCCTCCAGCCAAACCCATCACTTTATATTCGTCACCGTATTTGGGAAATCCAAGGTATTGAGTGGCGGCTGTATAAAGAATCCCAAGGGAATGAGGGAAAAGGACCCGTTTCAAAACTTTGATTCGATTTCCCTCTCCGATGCCAAGCATCGTGCTGGAAAAATCCCCAAAACCGTCAACCGTAAGGAGCGCCGCCCGGTCAAATCCCGAAGGATAAAAGGAACTTGCTGCATGGGAAAGGTGATGTTCCACGCGAGCGGTCTTGGCCCGCCACTCGCCATTTCTGCCAGAAAGGATTTCCGGATTCTCCAGAATTTTTCCAGATTGAATTGAAACGTTGAGACGTTCCCTTAGAAACGCAAAAGGGGGGTGATTTTTCAAAACGAATTGAAATTTAGGAATGAGATTTGCCGTTGGACTTCGGGAAATCGTGAGACAATCTATTTCGTTTAAGGGCGTGCCCGCTTTTTCTAAGGCTGCTTTGAAGGCCAATCTGGGCAGGCCGGCTGAGTGTTTGACGCGGTTGAAACGCTCCTCCTCTGCCGCAAAGAGGGGCTTGCCATCGGCCACCATTACCGCCGATGCATCTCCATGGTAGGCGTTGATTCCAAGAAGAATCATTTTATCCTGGTCTCTTCCACAGAAAAAGTTTCCTACCGCGAAACCGGCCCAACATCTGATTTATAAAAATCGCCATGACGATCCCTGCCACAGCACCTCCTATTACCGCAACAAGGGAGTCGTGCACCTGGACGAGACTCAGGCCGGGAAGAAACCAGAGCGTAAACCCCTGCCAGTCTCCTCTCAAAAGGTGTTTTCTGGCCATCGAGTCAAAGAGAGCGACCACCACCCCGACGCACAGAAATCCCACAACCACACCCAGGATGCCGAAATTGGCATAAAATTCCATGACTTCACCAATCCCTATCGTTGTTTCTTCCAAGAAATTCAGGCCGGTAAGACGACTCGCAAGGTTGCTGCCACCCAAGAAACCCGGCTTATCGGGCCAGAGGGGCCGTGGGATAAGGACGATGATGGCTGTCCAGAAAGTTTCTCCATGAACGTAGTCTTGATTGGAAGGGATGTTTTCCATAGCGGCTCCTACCAACAAATTCTGATTGAGCCGTTGGTCAACCCTCCTGAGATGAGCCTCGTTAGAAAGACTGAACCATTCAAAATTACTAAAGGTCTGGTACACCAGACTAACCCGTTTCGCTATCTCCTCTCCACCCCAAACCGATTCCCGAATCGGTTCTCGGTCCCTCATATAGGTCACATAAATGGAAAGTCCCAGATAACCCACCAAAAGTGTCATCATAATAAGTTTCCACAGGGGGCGAAAAAAACTCGCCACAAATGCAAGTATCCCCAGCACCGCCGCCGCACCGAAACTGACGAAGCCTTGAGTAACGAGAGTAAGGACTGGAAGGCTTACGATTCCTGTAATAATAATCCTATAAAACTTCCTGAATTTTTTATCCTGCCATGACTTCCACGCAGCGAGAGCAAAACCAATGGCGGCCAAGTTCAAACCACTCGAGACAATTGTTGAAATCGTTGGAATTTTTCTAATACCTGGAGGCAGGAAGAAAAAAAACAAAAGACCTGTCACAATGTAAGCCCTTGGAAGACGGGGGTCGGGAACGCGGATGAAGGGTTCTTGTTTAATGGCGGATAACGTCTTCAACCAATGGGGAGCGAGAAACAAAACCCCCACAGCGAAAGCGACGATCCCATAAGTGCTGAGTTTAAAACCATCCTCTACCCAGCCGGAATGGAAGCCTCTGTACCAGATGGCAAGCCAGTCACCCGAGTACCAAGGCATAATATAAAGGGAAGCGGCGACCCAATGAATGGCCCATAAATTGAAAATGTAAGCAAAGACAAGGCCGCATGCCGTTGCTTTCGTTCTTAAACGCACTAATAGAATCGAAGCCACGGCAACCGCCCAAAGAATGAGCCAAAAGGTTAGATTCGTTTCATTTGGCATTGGAGGCCCTCTTCACGAAAACGTTTGCAAGCCGTCCACCTTGAAGCGATTTTCAATGAAACCCCGTTGAATAGATAAATATAGCAGGACCCACGGTATGGTCATCGGACTTAAATTGGACAACAGGGTTACCCAGCTCCTTATGAGATTCGATATCGACGAAATAGTCAACGCGGCCGCTCTCATATTTCTTAAGCGCATCCTCTCTTCGCATAATTAGAAAATATTCTGTTGATGCAAACCATTCGACGTTAAACACCTTTTCTTCATAAGTCTTATCGGCAAGCTTGAAGGACAATTCTCGCATCCAGTATTTTTCCTCATGCATAATCATTTCTGAGAAAATCACGTAGTCGTAAAGGGAGTGGCGGGAAGCACCAAAAAGTGAAGACAGGGGTTTGTCGGGCTGTATTTGAATCGAAAATTTGATCTGAAGAACATCTTGCTGTGAAAGCGTTGTCAGTTTTTTCTGAAGACTCTCCCTACTCTCGGGCAAGGGTATCAAACCGTTGGGCATAAGAACGGTTCCGTAATTAGCAACGTGGGCTTCCAGCCATTGTTTGGCTTGAACTATCGTGTGCTGCCCCTTCAAAGACGAGGTATATTTCAGGCTTCCGAAGGACAAAGGCAAAAATAGGGCCGATGCCAAGGCGATTGAAATGAACCTCAAGGAGGGCGAGCGATTCAATTTCTCATCGGCAAGCAAGGCGGCCACCAGCAGAATGGAAGGAAAGATCATTAAGAAGATGTAGCGTTCGTAAAGAAATCCCGCTTTTGCGAGGATGAGCAAATCGGTCACTAACGCCGTGATCAGAATAACTTCGCCGGCTCGACGCCTAAAAAGCCCGATCACAAAGGCTATCAAAACCAAAACAAAGGCAACCAAACCCAACTCACGTTTCAGAACAAGAAGAACTTTGCCTACTTCGCTTAAAAAGACAACGGGCACTCCGGGGAAAAAAACTCGGAATCCAAATTCCTTTAAAAATAAAAGTCCTGTGGTAATGATGTAAGGGCAGGCGACGTAGAAGGCTAGAACAACCGTCAAAAGTCCGGCTAAGAAACTCCTATGGAAAAAGAATTTCTCTATATTCCCTTTTGAATTCCTTATGTGTAAAAAGTGCGCAGTAAAAAATGCGATTAAAAGTGGAAAGGTGTTCAACCGGATCGCTAAACTGAATCCAATCAGGAGACCGGAAAGAAGATAGTCTCTCAATTTACCCTCTCTTGCCGTATTAACGATTGAATCTAGCGCCAGGAGATAAAAGAAACCAGCCATCACAAAGGCCGATGCCAGATGCGAAAACGATAGGTGAAGAGGCAGAATCGACAGCAATCCCGCGCTCAGCCATCCCGTCTTCGAATTAAATAAGTTTCTGCCCAGGTGATAAATGGCCCCGATAGAGAGGGTACCAAAAATTCCTGAAAGGGTTCTCGCCAAAATGTATTGAGCGGAGCCATTTCGATAGAAAGCAATGAAGTAATCGTTCATCATTGAAATGAGTCCTATCATATCGTGTCGTAAGAGCGAGTGGAAAATCTCTAAAAAATTTGTGAGCAGAAAATGAAGCAGGTAGGAAAAGGAAAGAAGAAAAATATAGAGGGCCCCCGGCATCTCAATCTTTTTAGGCGGCATTCCCTCGAGCATCTCCATGCCGCTTGCAACGTAAATCTTTTCATCGGGATCGAAAAGCGCTTCTGGAAGCCAGGCATGATTCTGATAGACTCTCAAGACAAAGGCCATAAGCAAGATAAAAACCATAAGGAGCCATTTTTTTCTCCGACCACGCTCAGCTGTCCTTATCGTCCTGGATTTCTTCATGGTATTCTTGTTCCAGGTTGACTGCCCAGACATCTTGGTTTCCCCCCAAGAGATTCCGAGCCGCCTTCAATCCCGTTAAAATGGCATGATCTTGGTTGTTGTAGCGAAAGATGCCTCCTCGGCCAATAAGTTGGAGATTAGAAAACTGGTTGAAGTAAGATCGTGTAATGGATAAATGTTTATTGTAACCTTGGGTATACCGAGGATAAGCGTCCTTTTTTTTAATAATAAACCCATTCAGCACATCCTCTTTCTTCCGCAAACCCGCTCGAGTTAACTCTACCGAGGCCAACTCAATTAATTCGTTATCCTTCATCTTCCAAAGATCATCACCGAAGTTGCAAAAATATTCAACGGTCAAACCTGTAGTCCCATCATGAGGCGCCATTTCGGGACTGAAATTTCGGTAATTTGCCACCCGCGCCATTTTCACCTCTGGGGAGTGAATATAGATCCACTGATCAGGGAAAATACCGTCTACCTTTACAATGAGATTGACGCTGATATGGACGCGAAACTGCAAACTCTTGGCCGCCTCTAACACCTCGGCGGGCGGGGAAGGATTCATCGATCTGACCGTATGAGTAATGGGGAGACTGAACAAATAATGGGTCCCCGTCAGCAGTCTTTTTTCTCCTCCATTCATAGCCTCAACTCCAGTGATCCCCTGTTGATCATGTTGAATCCTTGTGACATCATGATTCAATAACACCTCATTGCCAGCTTCTTGAATCCGTTGCTTGAGGGCCTCGTAAGGCATCCCGCAACCCAGTCGAGGGTAGTAAAAGCGGTTAATCAGTGACCTGACTTTGGTTCCCTTTTCCTCCACAATTGCATTTTTAATCGCTTCGCTCAAAGATAGCCCTTTGATTCTCTGAGCCGCCCACTGAATACTGAGTTCCGAACATGGAATTCCCCACACTTTTTCTGTGTACGTCTTGAAAAAAATATCATACAACCTTCTCCCGAAAGCTTTGCATGTCCACTCCTCGAAATTATTCGGATCGGCATTTTGGTGTCGAACCAACGCATAAATATAGCTGAAGAGGCAACGAACGACTTCGATGGGACCCAATTTTGTTAAGACGTCAAAGGCTTTGAGGGGATAAAAGAACAGCTTTTGATTATGAAGAATCCTCGTGAGCCGGTTGACCTCAAGAAAATCTTCTCCGAGAAGGTCTTCCCACAGTCTTTGAACTTCGGTATTCTTTGTGAAAAATCGATGAGGACCCATATCGAATCGGTGCCCTTCAAACACAATCGTTCTAGCAAGTCCCCCGACCACGGTTTCTCTTTCACAGACTACACAACTCACTTTGTGCCTGGATAGCTCGTAAGCTGCAGCCAGACCTGCAGGTCCTCCACCTAGAATCACGACATGCATTGGCATCAACACTTCACAATAAACACCGAATAATTTTTGATTTGTTCTTTGATGATTGCCAAAGCAGACTTACCGCCGGCCACTTCTTTGTACCAACGCACCGTCTCGGCCACGGTTCGATCAAAGTCCCATCGAGGGTACCAACCCAGAAGCTGATGAGCCCTGTCACAATTTAACTGTAAAAGGCTGTCTTCATGGGGTGCCGTTGCTTCATGATTAAACTTAATTTTACCCTTACCCCAATAGAGAATAACCCTTTCTGCGACATCCTTTACGGTGTGGATCGACTCGGTATCGGGTCCAAAATTCCAAGACCCCGAATATTTTTTTGGTTCGTTATGCAACCGGGTACCCAGTAATAAATAACCATACAAGGGTTCTAATACATGTTGCCAGGGTCGTGTGGCATGCGGGTTACGTAGAGTAATAGGTTGTTGTTTCTGGAGAGACTGGATACAATCGGGCAAGATGCGGTCTCGTGCCCAGTCGCCGCCACCGATGACATTGCCCGCTCGTACGCTTGCAGCTCCAAGCCCTTTGCGTTGGCAGAAAAAGGAAGCCCTATAGGCTGCAAATACGAGCTCCGCTGAGGCCTTGGAAGCGCTGTAGGGGTCAGACCCCCCTAATTCGTCATCCTCCCGATAGCCCCAGATCCATTCTTTATTCTTGTAGCATTTGTCAGAGGTGGCGAAAATCGCTGAGCGTAGTGAGGTCGTTAACCGTACTGCTTCGAGGACATTTATGGCGCCACCTACATTGGTATCAAAAGTAAGCTTGGGCTCTTTATAAGAGAATCTCACAAGGGGTTGTGCAGCTAAATGGAACAGGAATTCGGGCTGAAAGTCGCTGAATAATTTTTGGAGTTTAGAAAGATTCCGAATATCGCCATTCACATGGTGAATCATCTTCCCCAGCCCAAGCAGCTTAAAAAGACTCTTATCTTGCTCGGGCGGCAAAGCGTAACCAACGATTTCAGCTCCCAATTCGTGCAACCACAAACTCAACCAGGAACCTTTAAACCCCGTGTCTCCTGTCACCAGGACTCGCTTCCCTCTATAGATAGAAAATGGGTGGGTCAAACGACCCACGGAGCTTCTCCTCTTTCATAGAGGGAATTGAGCAACAGGTGGTCTCGATAGGTATCCATGGGCTGCCAGAAGCCATCGTGCTCATACATCATCATTTGTCCCTTCTTGACTAGTTCCTTTGCGGGCTCTTGCTCAAACACCAGGTCTTCGCGGTCATCCACATAATCAAATAATTCTTTACGACAGACGAAGAAGCCTCCCGAGATTCTACCGGCAGCCGCCTGAGGTTTTTCGTTGAACTCCGTCACTCTTTTATTGGAATCGACTCTCAATTCTCCAAACCGTCCTGGCGGTCTGACACCACTCACGGTCAAAATTTTTTTATGAGATAGGTGAAACTTCACCAACTTTTCTAAATCAATATTTCCAACCCCATCCCCGTAAGTCAGCATAAAATTTTCTTCGCCCTTTAAGTATTTTTGGACCCGCTTGATTCTAGCGCCGGTTTGGGCATTCAAACCTGTGTCTGCAAAGGTGATCTTCCAGCCGGATTCTTTATGAGGGTCGTGGTAGGCTGCAGATTTATTTCTACCCAGTGTAAGAGTGAAATCCCTTGAATGGGCTTCGTAATTTAAGAAAAAATCTTTAATCAGATGCCCCTTATGCCCCAGACAAAGAATAAATTCTTTATACCCCCCATGCGCATAATACTTCATGAGGTGCCATAGGATGGGAGAACCGCCGATGGGAATCATCGGCTTGGGGATATCTTCGGTCACGTTTCTGATCCGAGTTCCAAATCCACCACACAAAATAACAGTTTTCATTTTTCTAGCAACCTCCATCCCAAGTTATCAAAATGCCTTAGCCATAGAATATAATTGTGGCTCCAAGGCTTTAAATAATTTGATGGGAAAGATAAGTCCAAGGAAAGTGATGAGGCCGTATAAGGTGAAAAGTCTTGTCGATCTCCACCATGAAAGGTGGAGACCCTCCAATACATTGCGAGGACGCATCCCGATGCAGATACCCAGGGCGTAGCGCCAAGATTGGACACGGCGGTATTCGATAATCCAATAGAGATAAGGGAATACAAAAATTTGAAAAAAAATGTTCTCATAAAATTTCTTGCTTTTTAAGGGCTGGGTATACGGCCCAATGGCATCGGCAACCAAACGGCCGAACATATTAAAGGGGAGCTTTCGCTCTACGACGGGACAGTGCTTCAATCTGGGTTTTGAGGCATAGCTTTCTACCTGTTCTCCTGCTATTTGAATCCCCTGACGCACGATGACTCTATCGATGCCTAACAAGGGAGCGCCCTCGGCAACGATACGACAACCGATAAACAGGTGGTAGTATTCGCTCCCGTCCCATTTCGCGGTAGCATGTTCTTTGGCTTTACGGGTATTGAGCAGGACGCCGCTCCCGAAACTAAATTTACGAAAATTCCTCACGACCACTTCGGGCCCATGGCCAAGGATCCCCGTTTTTCTTATCCGCTGAAATTTTCTCCCTGAAAAGAAATCCTCATAGTTAGTAATGACAACGCCCACGGGTCCGAAGCTTTGAATAGCGGCGTGAACCTCTCCAAGGCTATCCGGCGAAGCGAGACAATCATCACTACAGAGCAAAAAACAGTATTTGCCTCTTGCGACATCAAAACTAGCCCGCATATTTCCATCCAATTTTAGATTGCGCTCATTCTTGTGATAAATAAAAGACAATCCTGATTGCTTTAAAAAGCTAAGCAATTCCTCTTCTCGGCCATCGGTAGAGCAATTATCTGAGATGCATACCTCAAAGTTTTTAAAAGCCTGCATCATAAGTGATTTACATACCTCCATGAGAAAAGAAGTTCGGTTATATCTTGGAATACAGACGGAGAAAAACGGCTCTTCGATCAGAAAATTCCTAACTTCCATTAATTACACTTTGATAAACTTCTTCCATCTGTTTGGCAACAGAAGCCCACCGGAATTGATCGAGAACCACTTTCCGGCCTGCTTCTCCCATTTTTTTAAGTGAAGTGGGATCCTTGATAATTTCTCGCAAAGATTCGCCTAAAATTTTGGGGTCTCCCTTCACCACTCGACCCGTACCAGCCTTCTCAACAACATCCGCCAGTCCTACTTCGGGGGTAACCACCACGGGACAACCTACGGCCATTGCTTCAAGAACAGCCACTCCAAAACTTTCTGAGTAAGAAGGCAAAACAAACAAGGAGGCGCCTTTCAGTAAGGCCATCTTTTCTTCACCATAGACGGGTCCTGTAAAGGTAACTCTGTCCTTTACGTGATGGGTTCTCGCCAGTTTTTCTAAGTAAGGGCCATAGTTTTCTTCATCGTTTCCTGCAATAACCAAATGAGCTTCGGGTACATACGCGAGGGCCGGGATTAAACGATCTAATCCCTTTTTCCGGTGGATGCGACCCAGAAATAGCAGGAGGGGCGTCTTTTTCGGCACACTCTCAATGATAGGAGGCGTTTTCTTAACGCCTGGGTGATTCAGTATTTCATCACCCACACCAAAAGGAACAACGAATATCTGTGGTAGTTTAAAACCAAAAATTTTTGCCTGCCTGACTTCCAATTCACTAGTCATATGAATACCCGCTGCATTCTCTAAACCTGGTCTTCCAATCCGTTGAATCCAAATTTTTTTAAGCAAATGATTCCTGTTTTGAATCGAGTACTTCGTGAGCATGCCGTGCGGGGAAACGAGGTAAGGGATTTTGAATCGTCCCGCCATTTTCGTCGTCACTGAAGTTGGCCAAGTGTAAAGCGAATGGATATGAATTAAATCGTAATCCTTCACCTGATCGAAAAGTGTCCTTCCCATAGCGGGAGAGAAATAAAAAAAACGCAAATGGTTTGATCGAAAGTACCTGATTTTCACGCCCTCCAAATCGACCGGTGTGCCGATGGGGACATCCGAATCGAAATGACCGTTGACGTTAGTGGTGAATACCTGTATTTCGTGGCCCCGTTTGGCTAAGTTTGCACATAAGCCGTGAACGGCCTCGACAGGCCCCCCGTGCCGCCTTGCCGGCAGATAATAAGGGGTGACATGGAGAATTCTCATGATTCTCATCCTTTTTCCTGCTTTAGGTGGGAACT
>Ga0114945_10001126_pt1 | contig 16807 bp, 22 predicted proteins | sample OV2TP3_FD_87194 | JGI IMG/M metagenome (GOLD analysis project Ga0114945, IMG submission 87194) | Hot spring microbial communities from Beatty, Nevada to study Microbial Dark Matter (Phase II) - OV2 TP3 | ecosystem: Environmental > Aquatic > Thermal springs > Hot (42-90C) | place: USA: Beatty... | reverse complement strand
GCCTGATCTATGTCGGCCGTTACGCCGCGGCACAGCACGCTTGTCTTCGATCGCAATCCGAGCCGGCAGATCTCGGCAATCGCGTCCCTGTCCTCGTCGCTGCTGGCAACCGTCCCCGCTTCGATTTCGTAGATGCCCAGATCGTCGAGGGCGCGCGCGATCCTGACCTTGGCTGCCCGGTCGAAAACCACTCCCGCCTGCTGCTCGCCGTCCCTTAGCGTGCAATCGGAGATGAGAATTCGCCTATCCGGGGCCAGCCTGCCGGTCGATGCCTCGTTGAACGGGCTGGGCCACATTCCATTCCTGGGGGCATTGCTCATCGCGTCCTCCGCGACCTCGTCGCATCGGCCTCGTTACCGAGAAGGAATTCGGCCCCGCTTTCTCTCGCGACATCGCGCAGCAGCGCGTGCAGCTTTGCTGGAATCGGGATTCCAAGCTTCAGCCTTTCGGCGCGCATGCTGCGCTCCGGATCACCGGCAACCAGCACTGGCTGAGCGGGGTCCGTCGGTGTCGTGTTGTGAAGCACCTCGACGACGGCCGCGAGGTCGGTCTGGAATCCGCCGTCTGGACGAAACGCCCCGGGGTCGATGGCAAGAAAGAAATGGCCGATGTTGTCGGGATCGTTCGGGGCCTGGCTGCGGTTTCGAATGGGTGAGAAAGAAGCGCCTGCGAGCACGCCGCCGAGAACATGCACCATCAGCGCGAGGCCATATCCCTTGTGACCGCCGGTTTCCCGGGAGCCCCCGAGCGGCGTGAGGCCGCCTTCCGCTCGCTCGAACAGGGTCTTGTAACCCTCCTCTGAGTTGGTCACCGGTCGCCCCGTGCCATCCACCACCCAACCCTCGGGTAGCGGCCGATTGTTGAGCCAATGGGTCTTCACCTTGCCGGCCGCCACGCTCGTGGTCGCCATGTCGAGCACGACGGGTTCGCTTGCTGTCGGCGCCGCGAAAGCGATCGGATTCGTGCCAAGCACCGGCCCCGCGGCAAATGTCGGAACCATGGTAACGAAGCGCGTCGACGTGGCGACGAGGCCGATTACGCCGCGTTCCGCCGCGGCCTGGGCATAAATCCCGGCGGCGCCGAAATGATGGGAATTGAACACCGTAACGACGCCGCAGCCCTGGGACAGGCATTTGTCGACAGCCAGAGCCATCGCTTTGCGGGAGACGGCATGTCCGAGCCCGGCATCGGCATCGATGACTGCGGTCGTGGAAGTCTCGCGCACTATCCGGGGCCGCGCCTTGGGATTGAGTTTGCCCTGCGCGCGCAGCTGCGCATAGAGCGGCAGCATCGAGACGCCATGCGAGTCGATGCCGCGCAGATCGGTTTCAATGATGGCGTCGGTGACCACGCGCACATCGTCGGCCCCCATGCCCCAGGCGGAAAGGATCGCCGAGACCTGACGCCGCAAAGCTGCGCTGTCGACCCGCGTGACCGTTGCGCTTGCCATGTCAGACTGACCGGAGGTCGTGAATCGGTATGCCTTTCGGGTACTTGGCGGTGGTCTCGCGCGACACGCGGACGTAGAGCACCGCGCCTTCGGTTCGCGCCAAAACGATGGTGAAGTGCGACTTCGGATGCACGGAACGGACCTGGCAACCTTTGATCAGGTGGCCCATGTAGGTCTTGCCAGCCTGCGTCACGGTGAGGTGGATGTGCAGATTGGGCGTCCCGGCGGCGTAGTAGATGCCGCTGGTCGCTTCGGAGTCGTAGGTGTCGATCGTCCGGCCGATGGTTCCGAAGCCGCTGCACTCCATCATGCCGCTCAGCTCGAGGACCCCGGGCGGTGCGTCCGGGTCGGTTTCCTTCACCGGCATGCTGAGCCGCGCCTTGCGCAATCCGCCGACGATGTTCAGCACGACGCCCGACTCGATCTTTTCGCGCCGGCAGATCTCCATGATCTCGTCATAGAGATCGCCGTCGGGGTCGAGTTGCGCCCAGATCACTTCGCTCAGCTTCGCCTTGGCAACGACTGCGACCATTTTCTGTCTCCTTTGTTAATGACCTCCGAGATAGGCCGCGGCGACTTGCGGATCGCTCGCCAGCGCGGCGGCCGGGCCTTCTCGTACGACTGCGCCTGACTTCAGGACGAACGCATACTCCGAAAGGCGAAGCGCCAGGCGCGCGTTCTGCTCCACCAGGACAACCGTGATGCCGGATTGCCGGATCTGCCGGATCACCGCCGCCACGTCGGCGATCGCCTTCGGCGCGAGTCCGAGCGACGGCTCGTCCAGCAGGAGCAGCTTTGGCCGGCTCATGAGCGCGCGGCCGATGGCACACATCTGCTGCTCGCCGCCGGACAGGCTGCCCGCCGCCTGGTTGCGGCGCTCCTTGAGCCGGGGAAATATCGTGAAGATGCGGTCGATGTCGCCGTTGAGATTGCCTCCGCGGCGGGTGCAATGGCCGCCGATCTTGAGGTTCTCGACCACCGTCAGCTCTGGGAAGAGCCGCCGTCCTTCCGGGCACAGCATGACGCCGCGGCTTGCCGCCTCGTGCGGCTTGACGCCGCGCAACGAATGTCCCTCGAAGCGGATATCGCCGTCGCTGACTCGCGCGAGGCCAACAACGGCCTTCAGGAGAGACGACTTGCCGGCGCCGTTGGCGCCGAGGATGCAGGTGCAGGTGCCCGCCGCGGCCGAGATGGACACGTTGCGTACGGCGATGAGCTCGTCGTAGGCGACCGAAAGCCGCTCGATCTCAAGCGAGTTCATCGGCGCCTCCGAGATACGCCTCGATCACTTCGGGATTAGCCCGGATTTCCTCGGGCCGCCCGATCGCGATCGCCCGCCCGTAGTTGAGCACCAGGATGCGGTCGCACACCGACATGATGAGCCGGACATCGTGCTCGACCAGCACGATATCGATGCCGCGCTCGGCGCGCAGCCGCCGGAATAGGTCGGCCAGCGCGTCGGTCTCACTGGAATTCAGGCCCGCCGCCGGCTCGTCCATGAGCAGCAGGCGGGGCCGCGTTGCGAGCGCAATGCCAAGCCCCAGCAGTTTCTGCGATCCATAAGGCAGCTCGCGCGCCTTTTGCGACGCAAAGCGATCGAGCGCGAGGAGCTGCAGAATCTCCTTTGCTCCCGCTTCAGCCGCTGCAAGCTCCGCCGCGCGGACGCCACGCCCCAGGAGTCGCGCCGGCTGATGCAGCGTGCGCAGGAGATGCGCCCGGCGCAGATTGTCGAGCACGCTGGCTTCGCGAAAAATCGTGGTGGCCTGAGACGTGCGCACGATTCCCCTGCGCGCGACGGCGTCCGGCCTCAAGCCAGCGAGGTTCTCGCCGCGAAACCGAACCCTGCCCGCGGTCGGGCGCAGGGTTCCGGTAACGAGATTGAAAAGTGTCGTCTTGCCGGCGCCGTTCGGCCCGATGATTCCGAACAGCTCGCCGGCGTCCGTGGTGAAGGAGACACGGTCGACAGCCGTAAGACCGCCAAAGCGCTTGCTGAGGCCGGAAACCTCGAGAACGCCCGTCATGTCCGCCGCCGCCGACGCAGATCGCGGATGCCGCCGACGATCCCCGACGGCAGGAAGATCACGAAGGTCATCAGCAGCAGGCCGTATGTCAGCATCTGATACTGCTTGGCATCGCGCAGGAGCTCCGGCAAAGGCACGAGCAGGATCGCGCCGACCACGGGACCGATCGGCGAAGCGATACCGCCGACGACATTGATCACCAGCAGGTCGACAAGCGTCCAGAAGCTGAAGGCCTCCGGCGAAAGGAAACTGGTGTAGTGGGCATAGACGCTGCCACCCAGACCCGCAAAGAAACCGGAAACCGTGAACACGCAGACCCGATAGCTCCGCGCGTTGACGCCGAGCGACTGACTGAGGTCCTCGTTTTCGTTCAGTGAATCGAGCACTGCACCGAGCGCCGAGCGGAAAATCCGGACGGCGACGAGAAATGCAATGCCGGCAAGGCAGAGCCCGAAAAGATAGTACGCGCGGGGGGTCGACATGGCGAACCCGAGCAGGCTTGCCTTGGGGATGCCATAAATCCCGTTATTGCCACCGAAGAGCGACACCCACTCCTGGAAAATGAGCACAATGCCTTCGCCAAGCGCGAAAGTAAGCAGCACGAAATAGACTCCCTTGACCCGCAGAAAAACCGGGCCGAGCGCGGCTGCGATGGCAGCGACCAGCAGACCCGCTGCCGGAAAAGCAAGCAAGAACGGCAGGCCCAACCGCATCGACAGGAGCGCCGAAGTGTAGGCCCCGAGCCCCATGAACGCGGCATGCACCACCGAAAGCTGCCCGATGCGCAGCATCATGTTGAGACTCAGCGCCAGCGTCATCGAGATGGTGACCAATACCGCGATGTGAGTCAGGTAGCGGTTCTCGACCAGGAACGGCCACCCGACCGCCGCCAGCGCCAGAACGGCAAAGACGATCCTGCGCGCCATCAGGCCCGGCGCCCCATCAGGCCCTCCGGGCGGATTGCGATGATCGCGACGACGACACCGAAGGCAACCAGTGCCGCGACCGTGGTCCCCAGCATCGTTGCGAATGCCGACTCGACGATGCCGAGCAGCAAGCCGCCGATCACCGCGCCCGGCAGGCTGCCCAGGCCACCCAGAACGACGACGATGAATGCCTTCATCATCGGCAGCTCGCCCATGTAGGGGAACACCGTGTAGACAGGCGCCATCAGCGCGCCTGCGGCGCCGGCAAGCAGGCTGCCAATCCCGAACGCCGCCGTGTGGATCAGTTTGGGCTGGATTCCATGGAGAGCGGCAATTTCAGCGTCCTGCGCCACTGCGCGCATCATCAGTCCGAGATGGGTCTTGTTGAGGAAGACGTAGAACGCGGCGAGCAGCAGCATGGCCATGCCGCCGACGAAAAGGCGGTCCGCCGGGATGACCGCCGGACCGAGCCTTAGTACCCCGGTTACCGGCCGCGGAGCGCCTACCTCGTCGGGTCCGAAGGCAATCAGCGCGACCGACTGCAGGGCAATCGACACGGCCAGCGCCAAGATCATGCAATTGAATTCGTTGCCGATGACGCGGCGGAACAGCACTCGTTCCAGCACGCTGCCGAGCAGGCCGGCAAAGGCCACGGAAAAGACGATCGCCGGAACGTAATTCCAGCCGAGCTTGCCGTTTAGAACATAGATGGCGAAAGCGGCGGCCATGTAGAGCTCGCCGTGCGCGAAATTCACGACGCGCATGATTCCGAAGATCAGCGTGAAGCCGAGCGCCATCAGGACGTACACCAGACCCGTGGTCACTCCGTTCAGGACGATCTGCAGGCTCAGTCCGAGCATGACCTTGACTTCGCTGGGACGGCGGCGGCCGGCCGCGCGGGTCCGGAGCGCCCGGCGCGCCGCGCGGCCTCAACTCGCTTTACTCAGCCTGCCCCGCCGTTACGACATCGCCATCCTTGATGATGCCGATGTAGTTCGGCGTGAGGAACTGGTTGTCGATGCCGTAAGTCTCCTTACCGCCCAGGCGGATCGTGCCGCCCAGTACCGACTTGTACGGCAGCGCTTTGGCGAACGACTGGCGCACCTTGTCCGTGTCCGAGACCGTTCCGGCGCTCTGGATCGCGGCCATCAGGATGTACGCGCCGTCATACCAGCTCACGAGCAGCGGATTCATCTCGTTTCCGGTCATCTTCTTATACTCCGCGGCGAGCCTGCGGTAGCCGGGGTTCTGCTCATCGGCCGGGAGGTAGTTGATCACGCCTTCCGCGGCCGCCTTGCCAGCGCCCTCGATGATCTGGCGCGGCCCGGATCCGCCGATCTTGATGAAACGGCCCTTGTACCCCAGCTCGCGCGCCTGGCGCACGATCAGTCCGGCGCTTGCCGGCGGCGCGGTGCCGAGATCGACGATGTCGGGCCTCTCGGCCAGGATCTTGGTCAGCACCGGCTGATAATCACGCACCGAGCGTTCGTAGAGCTCCTTGGCCACGATCGTGTAGCCATTCTTCGTGTAGGTATCGTTCAGCAGCTTGTCGGAATCCCACCCGGTTTCGTCGTTCGGATTGATGACCGCCACGCGCTTCAGATCGGCGCGCACGTTCTTCTTGAGCCAGTTCACCATGGGCTGCGCGAAGTCAGTCGCCACCGAATACACGCGAAACATATACGGGTTGGATGGGTCGAGCGCCTTGCGGGAGTAGGCCCCGGTGATTCCGATAGTCTTGGTTTGCTTGACGATATCCATCACGGCCAGCGTTCCCGCGGAGCTCACCGGACCGAAGACGAACTTCGCGCCGTCCTGGTTGATCAGCCGCTGCAACGCCGAAATCGCAACCGCCGCCTTGTACTGCTCATCATAAGAAATGACTTCAACGCGGTAGGTCTTGTTGCCGACCTTCAGGCCGCCTTTGTCATTGACCTCCTTGGCCGCGATCTGCACCCCGCCCGCCGTGGCAAGCCCCCACTGCGCGCCTGGGCCGGTCATCGGACCGATGACCCCGATCTTGAGCACATCCTGAGCGTTAGCGGGCAGCCAGGCAGATGCGAGCATGGCGCCTATCAGCGATGCAACGATCGAACCGAGTCTGACGTTCATTGCCTACCCTCCTTTATTCAGTGTGTGTCGATGGGACGTGCCGCATTCGCGCGGCAATGAGCAGCTGCACCGGTTTCTGAACAAGCCTGACGATCCAATCTGATCGCGGCTGCCGCCTGGGGCCTTGATTCAAATCAAGCTACCGCGGCTGCGCTGGCGGGCACTTTACCGATGCTCACGACCAGCCGAACCTCGCCTGCGCCTGCGCGCTCATGCGCTCCGGCGTCCACGGCGGCTCCCAGACCAGCTCGACCTGCACGTCGGTTCCCTCCGGTGCCACGGCGCGGATCGCCGCGGCTGCCTCGTCGACGAGGTAGGGGCCGACCGGGCAGGCCGGGGACGTCACGGTCATCTCCACCCGCACGCGGCCCGGCGAGATCGCGATGCCGTACACCAGGCCGAGATCGACGATGTTCATCCCGGCTTCGGGATCGGCGACGCTCCTGAGCGCTTCCCGCACTGCGGCTTCATCCATCGACCGACAGTTCATTGCACGATAGCTTGCCCGGCCTTGATATGGGTCAAACAACGCGCCGGCGCCGGAGCTATGGTAGCTGCATGAACGCCCTCCTCATCACCGTGCTTGCCGTCCTCCTCAGCCTTGCCGCGCTGGCGGCGTTCGTCTCCGGACGCCGCGTGATACGCGACGACGGCAGGCTGCGCCTGCTCGAAATGATGCAGCGCCGCGGAGCTGCCCTGCCCGAGCCGCTGAGCGAGCCGGCGGTGCGCAACCAGGCGCACGCGCTGCGCGTCTGCGTGACCTGCCCCAACAAGGACCTTTGCGACGAATGGCTCCGCGGCAGCCGGACCGGCGACTCCTACGCCTTCTGCCCCAACACGCATTACATCGAGCAACTGCGGCAGGGCCGGCTCGCCTTCAACCGAGTTTGATCTAGGTTAAGAGCCGCCCCGCGGGCTTCGGCACGCTTGCGGCATGCCGAAGCGCCCTGTCCAGATAAAGACGCAGGCCTTCCTCGCGAACCTGCCGATGTTCAGCGAGATGAGCCGGGAAGAGCTCGACCGCATCGCTGCCGGCACCGTGCCGACCTACGCCGAGAAAGGCGAGTCGGTGTTCCAGTGCGGCGATCCGTGCACCGGCTTTCATGTCCTGGTCTACGGCCAGGTCAAGCTCGGCTTCAGCTCGCCGCAGGGCGTAGAGAAGGTGCTGGAGATCCTGCGCCCCGGCCAGACCTTCGGCGAAGGACTCATGTTCCTCGACCAGCCCTACATAACATACGCCCAGGCGCTTTCGGATTCCATGCTGCTGCACGTTGCCAAGCACGCGGTGCTCGAGGAGCTTCGCCGCTCGCCCGATTTCGCGCGCCGCATGCTCGCCAGCCTGGCGCGCCGCCTGCATGGCCTGGTGCGCGACGTCGAAGCCTACTCGCTGCGCTCCGGCCAGGAGCGCGTCATCGGCTATCTCCTCGCCGATGTCCCGGATCAGGTCAACGGCAGTCCCGTCGAGGTGCATCTCGCCCCGGGCAAGAGCGTGATCGCCTCGCGCCTCAACATGACTCCGGAGCACTTCTCGCGCATCCTGCACGATCTCGCCGCCGGCAGCCTCATCGAGGTCAACGGCCGCATGATCCGCATTCCCGACGTCGCGCGGCTGCGCCGCGGCGGCTGAGCGTGGACCTGGTGTGTCCCGCCGGCGGTCTGCCGGCGCTCAAGGCGGCTGTCGACAACGGCGCGGACTGGGTTTACGTCGGCCTGCGCGACGACACCAACGCGCGCAACTTCGCCGGCCTGAATTTCGACGCCGCCGCGCTCGTCGAAGGGCTCGCCTACGCGCGCCGGCACAAGCGCAAGCTGCTGCTCGCGGTCAATACCTACCCGCAGGCGTCGAACTGGAAGCGCTGGACCGCTGCCATCGACCGCGCCGCCGAGCTGGGCGTCGATGCGGTGATCGTCGCCGATCCCGGGCTCATGGGCTACGCCCACCGCGTGCATCCGCAGCTCGAGCTGCACCTGTCGGTGCAGGGCTCGGCCACCAGCTATGAAGCGATCAACTTCTTCCACGAGCGCTTCGCAATAAAGCGCGCGGTGCTGCCGCGCGTGCTTTCGCTTGCCCAGGTGGAGCACGTCGCGAAGCACACGCCGGTGGAAATCGAGGTGTTCGGCTTCGGCGGGCTGTGCGTCATGGTCGAGGGGCGCTGCGCGCTTTCGGCCTACGTCTGCGGCGAGTCGCCCAACACGGCCGGTGCCTGCTCGCCGGCGCGCTTCGTCAGGTGGCAGGAGACCGCCGCTGGGCTCGAATCGCGCCTGAACGGCGTTCTCATCGATCGCTACGGCCCGGCCGAGCGCGCCGCATACCCCACGCTTTGCAAGGGACGCTTCAGCGTCGCCGACGAAGCCTATTACGCGATCGAGGAGCCGGCGAGCCTCAATACCCTCGAGCTGCTGCCCGAGTTCCTGCGCATCGGCGTGCGCGCCGTGAAGATCGAGGGCCGCCAGCGCGGCCCGGCGTACGTGGCCCAGGTGACGCGGGTCTGGCGAGAGGCGATCGACGCTGCGAAGCGCGAGCCTGGCGGCTTTGCGCCGCGCGCGGCGTGGATGGCCGCGCTCGGCCGGCACGCCGAGGGCGCGCAGCAAACCCTGGGCGCCTTCTCGCGCCCCTGGAAATGAAGCTCTCCCTCGGACCGATCCTCTATTACTGGCCGAAGCAGCGCGTTTTCGATTTTTACGACGAGGTCGGGCGCTCCTGCGCCGACATCGTGTATCTCGGCGAGGTGGTGTGCTCGCGGCGCCACGAGCTCGCGCTCGAGGACTGGCTCGCCATCGGCGAGCGCCTCGCGGCGGCGCGCAAGGAGGTCGTACTCTCGAGCCAGGCGCTGATCGAGTCCGAGGGCGACCTCAAGCTCCTGCGGCGCCTGACGGCAAACGGCGCCTTCCGGGTCGAAGCGAACGACTGGAGCGCGGCGCGGCTGCTCGCCGGCACGCCGGGATGGATCGCCGGACCGCACCTCAACGTCTACAACCCCGAAACGCTCGCGCTCCTCGCCGAGGCGGGCGCGCGGCGCTGGGTTGCGCCGGTCGAATGTGCGCGCGATATCGTCGCCGGCGTCTGCGCCGGGCGGCCCGACGCTCTGCAAGCGGAGCTCTTCGCGCACGGCAGGCTGCCGCTCGCCTTTTCCGCGCGCTGCTTCACCGCGCGGCGCTTCAACCTGCAGAAGGAATCGTGCGGTTTTCGCTGCATCGAGTTCGCGGACGGCCTGCCGCTCGACACGCGCGAGGGCAAGCCCTTTCTCACCCTGAACGGCGTGCAGACCCAGTCGGCGCGCATCTACAGCCTGATCGGCGAGCTTTCCGAGGTGCGCGACGTTCGCGTCGACGTGCTGCGCATCAGCCCGCAATCGCAGCGAACCGCCGACCTTCTCGCCGCGTGGCGCGCGGCCTGCGACGGCAGGCTCGACCACGACCAGGCGCACGATGCGCTCGCCGCAGCCTCCCCCGCCGGGCTGTGCAACGGCTTCTGGCACGGCCGGCCGGGATTGGAGGCAGCGTGATCCCGCTGCCATTGCCGGCCCGCCTGCTCCCGGGGCTGGAACTGCTGCGCGGAAGGATCATCCGGATCGAGCTCCGGCATACGCCGTTCGCCTTGCAGCTGACGCTTTGCGGCGGCGGCCTGCATCCGGCCTTTGGCCCGCCGGACGCCACCATCCGCGCCGGCCTGGAAGACTATCTCGCGCTCGCGCTGCGACGCGAGGACCCCGACACGCTGTTCTTCTCGCGCAAGCTGGTGATCGAAGGCGATACCGAGCTCGCGCTCTCCATCAAGAACGCCCTGGACTCCGCCTTCGGGTAATCAGCGCAGCCACTGCCTGAGCTCGATGTGGTTGCCGTCGGGGTCGCGGATCTCCGCGCGGGCGTACGTGGGGCGGGTCTTCGGTCCCCACACCGCCTCGACGCCTTTCGCCTTCAGTTCCTCGAGCGCCCGGCCCATGTCCTCGACCTCGAGCGCCATCATGCGGTAGCCGAGGTGCTCGCCCGGCGGGCGCGCAGCAGGCTTCGCCTCCGTGTAACGCATGAGCTCGATCGTGGTGCCGCCGAGCTCGAGATAGACGAGCTCCAGGGCTCCGGGCACGGTATCGCGCGAGCGAACGCGGAAGCCGAGCACCTCGGTATAGAAGCGCACGGCGCGCTCGGGCTGATCGGTGACGAGCTCGATGTGGTCGATGCGCTTGAACATCATGGCCGGGATACTACGTTACATGCGCTCGATCAGCACCTCGAAGCCGCCGTCCGCGAGGCTCCTTCCGCTACAGGAGAAGCCGCGCTCGCGCAGCAGCGCGTACAGGGGCAGCGGCTCGTGCGGCAGGATCGCGCGCAAAGGCGCCCCCGCCGAGCGCTCGAGGGCCTCGAAGATGCGCACCATGGGCTCCGGCGGCTGCAGCCCGCGCAGATCGAGCGCCTGCGCCTCGGCTGCCGCGGCGCGCGCCGTCATCCCGATCGCGCTTTCCGTCAAGCCCGGAGAAAGCAGCCGGTCGGCAGCCGGATAGCAAACGTGCAGCTCGTCGTCGTGATGCTTGCGCACCAGCGCTGCAAGCTCCTCGATCTCGATGAGACAGCCGTCGGGATCGTGCTCCGGAGCGGCGGCGCTCAGCAGCTCGAACTGCCGCCGCAAGTACGCGTGCTGCTCTCTCAGCGCATCGACTTCCGCCTCGTTGCCGAGCGTACGCGCCATTTCGGGAAAGAGCTCGGCGTCCTCGTACGCCAGGTGCTCGAGCAGGCTGCCGCGCAACGCCCTGAAATGCGCGAGATAGGCGCCCCACTCCCCCGATCGGGCCGCGCTCAGCGCGTCGTCGAGCAGCGCCTCGAGACGCCCGTGATGCGCGTTGAGCAACTCGCCGATGCCGGCCATGGCGCCACCATCTCAGGGCGCCGCGGCCGTGCCCTTGATATGGGTCAAGCAACGGGTGAGTGCTCTGCGGCCCGATCGAACCAGGCGAGGCGCGCGCGCAGCCGCACCACTTCGCCCACGATAAGCAGCGCGGGCGGCTTCACGCGCTCGGCTGCCGCAGCCGAGGCGAGCGTGCAGAGCGTGCCCTCGACCACGCGCTGCCTCGCAAGGGTGGCTTTCTCGACCAGCGCCGCGGGTGTCTCCGCGGGCAGGCCGTGCGCCACGAGCTGCGCGCAGATGTGCGCGAGTGCGCCTACGCCCATATAAATGGCGATCGTCTGCTTCGGGCGCGCGAGCGCCTGCCAGTCGAGCTGCGCCGAGCCGTCCTTGAGGTGACCGGTGGCGAGAATACAGCTCTGCGCGTAGTCGCGGTGCGTGAGCGGGATGCCGGCGTAGGATGCGGCCCCCGCGGCCGCAGTCACGCCCGGCACCACTTCGAAGGCGATGCCGTGCGCCGCCAGCGTCTCGATCTCCTCGCCGCCGCGGCCGAAGATGAACGGGTCGCCGCCTTTCAGGCGCACCACGCGCTTGCCCTCGCGCGCGAGGCGCACCATGAGCGCGTTGATTTCCTGCTGGCCGAGGGCATGGCGGTCCTTTTCCTTGCCGACGTAGATGCGCTCGGCGTCGCTCCGCGCGAGGCCCACCAGCGCCGGCGCAACGAGGTGGTCGTAAAGCACCACGCTCGCGCACTGCATCGCGCGCAACGCGCGAAGCGTAACCAGCTCCGGGTCGCCCGGGCCGGCGCCCACCAGGCTGACGAAGCCCTCGGCCGATTGCGCGGCCGCGCTCGAGATCGCGATCTGCAGCGCAGGCCGGTCGACGACCGCGGGCATGATGAAGCTCGAGCGCCCGGCATCATCCGCGACGTTCACCGGGATGCGCAGCGCCCGCGCGGCCGCGGCGACCGCCTCGTTTACCGCGGCATCGTCGGCGGCGGCGATGGCGATTTCCGCGCCGACCAGGTCGCCGGGCTGGAAACGCCTTGGCTCGTGACGCACCGCGCCGAGGAGCACCAGCTCGGCAAGGCGGGGGCAGAGGGTGGGGGCAATGAGCGTAACGCGCACCGCCGAGCGCAGCAGTGCCTCGGCCTTCAGCGCGGCGACCGGCCCGCCGCCGACGACAATGCCCGGCTTGCCGCGCAGGTCGAGGAAGGCGGCGAAATAGGCGCGGTCCGCCTCTGGGGCGAGGCTCATCGGCCGCACTGTAGGCGGCCGGGACCGGGGAGTTTTTGATCTGGGTTAATAACCGCCTGCCGGAGCCCGGCAACCTGTCGGGATGCTGCGTACTGCCCTGCTCGCCGCGGCTGCGACCTTCTGCGCCAGCGCCGCTTCCCAGACCCCGCCGGAAGCGCGCCGCGCGGAACTGCTCAACTTCGTGCGCCACGACTGCGGCGCCTGCCATGGCTACACCCTGAAAGGCGGCCTCGGCCCCTCGCTCGAGCCCGCCGCGCTCGCCGCCAAGGACGCCGAGGCGCTCGGCTTCGTCATCCTCCACGGCCGCCGCGGCACCCCGATGCCGCCCTGGCGCGAGCATCTCAGCGAGCTCGAGGCGCGCTGGATCGTCCGGCAGCTCATGCAGGGCCTGCCGCGGTGAGGGGCGGGATTGTTTTCCTCGCGTTGCTGGTTTCGGCTTGTGCCAATCCCGTCCTCCGGGGAACCGGAGACCTCGGCCTCGTGGTCGAGCGCGCCTCCGGGCGCGTCCTGCTGATCGAGACCACCGGCCGCTCCGCGCTCGCACGCATCGAAGGCTTCGGCGACCTCTCGCACGCCTCAGCGGTGTTTTCGCGCGACGGGCGCTACGCCTATGTGTTCGGCCGCGACGGAGGCTTGAGCAAGGTGGACCTGCTGCGCGCGCGCATCGAGCGCCGCGTGATCCAGGCGGGTAACGCGATCGGCGGCGCGATCTCGCAGGACGGGCGGCTGGTGGCAGTCGCGAACTACACGCCGGGCGGGGTGCGCATCTTCGACGCCGCCACCCTGGAGCCCGTGTCGGAGGTCCCGACCGGCGCCAAGGTCGTCGGCATCGCCGACGCGCCGGGCAACCGCTTCGTCTTCAGCCTGTTCGAAGCGGGCGAGATCTGGGTCGTGGACGCATCCGATCCAAGAAACCCCTCCACACAAAAAATCCGCAACATCGGCAAGCAGCCCTACGACGGCCTCGTCACCCCCGACGGCAGGCACTACCTCGCAGGGCTGTACGGCGAGGATGGCCTCGCGCTCGTCGACCTGTGGAATCCGCAGGCCGGCGCAACGCGCATCATGTCGGGATACGGGCGCGGCGAAGCGCCGCTGCCGGTCTACAAGATGCCGCACCTGCGAGGCTGGGCCGTCGCGGGGCGCTACGCCTTCCTGCCGGCGATCGGCCGGCACGAGGTCCTGGTGGTGGACACCGCGAGCTGGAGCGAGGTCGCGCGCGTGGCGGTGCACGGCCAGCCGGTGTTCGTGGTCGCGCAGCCCGGCGGCCGGCGGGTGTGGGTCAACTTCGCATTTCCCCGCAACGACGTCGTGCAGGTCATCGATGTCCCGGCGATGAAAGTGCTGCGCGAGCTGCGCCCGGGGCGCGCCGTGCTGCACCTCGAATTCACGCCGCGCGGCGAGCAGGTCTGGATTTCCTCGCGCGACGACGACGCCGTGGTGGTGGTCGACACCGCGAGCTTCGCCGAAACCGCGCGCCTGGCGGCGGACAAGCCGAGCGGCATCTTCCTCAGCTCGCGCGCTGCGATGACCGGTTTCTGAGATGCGCGACGCGACCGCACTGCAGCTCGTCAACGCCTGGCAGCGCGGCTTTCCCCTCGCGCCGCGGCCGTTCGCGGAAATCGCGGCGCGCTCCGGGCTGAGCGAGACCGAGGTGATCGAGAGCTTCGAGCGATTCAGGGCGAACGGGGTCATCGACCGCATCGGCCCGGTTTTCCGGCCGAATACGGTCGGCGCGAGCACGCTTGCCGCCATGGCGGTTCCGCCGGAGCGGCTCGAGACGGTGGCCGCCCTGGTCAGCCGCCGGGAAAGCGTGAACCACAACTACGAGCGCGAGCACCGCTGCAACCTGTGGTTCGTCGTCGCCGCAAGCGGCGCAGCCGCAGTCGAGAAGGAGATTCTCCTTATCGAGGAGCAAGCCGGACTGCCCGTGCTGCGCTTGCCGCTTCTCGAGGAATACCACATCGATCTGGGCTTCGACCTCGTCGACCACCGGGTGCCGAGGGGCGAGCGGCGCCGCGCGGAACCGGCGCCGATGACCCCCGAGGAGAAGCGGCTCGTTGCCCGCGTCGCCCGCGGGATTCCCCTGGTGAGGCGGCCCTACGCCGCGCTCGGCCTGCCCGAGGAAGCGGCGATCGCGGCGCTCGGGCGCTGGCTCCAGGCCGGGGTCGTGCGCCGCATCGGGGCCGTAGTGCGCCACCGGCCGCTCGGTTACACGGCGAACGCGATGGTGGCGTGGGACGTCGCCGATGAAAACGCCGCCGAGATCGGGCGCCGTCTCGCCGCCGATCCCGCGGTGACGCTTTGCTACCGGAGAGCCCGGGCGTTGCCGCAGTGGCCTTACAACCTGTATTGCATGATCCACGGCCGCAGCCGCGCGCGGGTGCTGCAGGAAGTGAAAAGAATGAGGGAGTCTCACGGCCTGAAACGGTTCGCGCGATCGATCCTCTTCAGCCGCCGCTGCTTCAGCCAGCGTGCTGCCCATTATGGATGAGCTCGACCGCGCCATCGTGAACCGGCTGCAGGGCGGCTTCCCGCTGTGCGAGCGCCCGTTCGCCGCCGCGGCCCTGGATCTGGGGCTTGAAGAAAAGGTTCTTCTCGAAAGGCTGGAGAAGCTGTTGCAGGACGGCACTCTCACCCGCTTCGGGCCGATGTACGACGCCGAGCGCCTGGGCGGCGCGCTCACGCTGTGCGCGATGAGCGTCCCGGCGGCCGACTTCGAGCGCGTCGCGGCGCTCGTCAACGCTCACCCTGAGGTGGCGCACAACTACGAGCGGATGCACCGGCTGAACATGTGGTTCGTGCTCGCGACAGAATCTCCTTCAGAAATAGAAAGAGTCATCAGGACAATCGAGGCGCAAACCGCCACCCCCGTGCTCGAGTTCCCGCGGCTCGAGGCGTACTTCGTCGAGCTGAGGCTGACGGCGTGAACCGCGTCGACGAGAAAATCGTGCGCGCCACCCAGGCCGGGCTGCCGCTCGTGCCCGAGCCGTACCGCGCGATCGCCGAGGCAATCGGAGTTTCAGAGAAGACCGTCAGGTCGCGCATGCGCGAGATGCTCGCAGACGGGCGCATCCGGCGCATCGGCGCGGTGCCGAACCACTACGCGCTCGGCTACACGGTGAACGCGATGTCGGTCTGGGATGTTCCAGACGAAGCTGCGGACGCGCTCGGCGCGGCGGTCGGCGCGCTGCCGTTCGTCACGCACTGCTACCTCAGGCCGCGCCTGCCGCCCGATTGGCCGTACAACCTGTTCGCGATGGTGCACGGCCGCACGCGCCTCGAGGTCGAGCACAAGCTCGTCGAGATCAGGGGGGTCCTCGGCGCGCGGCTGCGCGCGCAAGACGTGCTGTTCAGCGCCCGCATCCTGAAGAAGACCGGCCTGCGCCTATAGGCCGTAGAACTTCTCGAGCAGCGGCCGGCGGAACTCGGCGTGGCAGGCGTTGCAGGCGGACTGGAGACTGGTGAAGGCGGCGAGCGCGGACCCTGCATCGCGGCTGCGCGCCGCGGCGGCGACGGCTTGCGCGTGCCGATTGGCCTCGGCGTCCCGGCCGCGGAAGCCCGCTGCACGCGCCCCGAGCCAGGTGATGATGCGCGCGCGCTCCTCGACCGGCGGCTGGGGGTGCGAAGCGACGCGCAGCGCGGCAGCCTCGACGCGCGCGTAATCCTCCTGCATCAGGCCCTCCGCGATCGCGGCCACCTCGCGGCCCATGTCGCGCATGATGCCGCGCAGCGCGAGCGCGCTATCTCCGGCTCGCTCGACCGAACCGGCGCAGCCGGCAACTGCTGCCGCAGCGAGCGCAGCGAGTAATAATCGTCCCGGTCTCATCTTCCCTCGCATGCTGGGGCGGCCGGCGGCCGGCAGGTTTGATTTGCATCAAAAAGCCCCCCTCCCGCGCCCCTAGCATGGAGCGACGTTCAGAATCTCACGCCTCATGCAGGAACTCGTGCGGCCGACCCCGGCCGGGCCACGCCGCGACCCCCCGGGACCGGTGGTGATCTGGAACCTGATCCGGCGCTGCAACCTGACTTGCAAGCACTGTTATTCGATCTCGGCCGATACCGACTTCCCGGGCGAGCTCACCACCGCCGAGGTCTGCCGGGTGATGGACGACCTGAAGCAGTTCGGCGTGCCGGTGCTGATCCTGTCGGGGGGCGAGCCGCTGCTGCGTCCCGACATCTTCGAGGTTTCGCGCCGGGCCAAG
>Ga0114945_10001125_pt1 | contig 16810 bp, 15 predicted proteins | sample OV2TP3_FD_87194 | JGI IMG/M metagenome (GOLD analysis project Ga0114945, IMG submission 87194) | Hot spring microbial communities from Beatty, Nevada to study Microbial Dark Matter (Phase II) - OV2 TP3 | ecosystem: Environmental > Aquatic > Thermal springs > Hot (42-90C) | place: USA: Beatty... | reverse complement strand
GGCCGCAGGCAGAGGGCATGCGGCGACCTGGCGCAGTGCGAGGGTACCCACATCCGTCAGAAGTCCATCAATTGCTGCGAGGTCGGCTCGGCGCAGCAATACCAGGGCTCGGACATTTGCGGGATCGGCGCGCCGCACGCTTCCGGGGGTATCGCGGGAGGCGGGATTCCGGCGGCTTCGTGTGCGAGCTTCCAAACCCCGGCAAAAATCAGCGCGCGCGGCACGTTATCCGCTGTGCCGTTCTCCACCCATTGCTGCACGGACTGATGCAGCGCGTCCACCCGGGGGTCGGAATGCAGCCAGGGATATCCGAGCGTGCGGGGGTCGAATGGCTCGAGCAGGGCGCGGAACCCCGGTAGCGTGAACAGATGTGAGCCTTCAGGCACCAACAGCCGGATCGATAACTGCACCGCTGGCACGCTTTCGATCAACCCGAGATCGATCACGCGCTGAAGCAAGTCGATGTAGCCCGCGAGCGTAGTCCACGGCGTGAATGCGACGAAGGTAGGGGCGAAGCCAATACCGGCATCGCGGAGCAGAGCGGTTACGCGGTCGAAGTCGCGGCCGGAATGATTCTTGTCGAGCAAGGCGAGCACTCGGTCGTCCACCGACTCGACCGCCGAGGTGATGAACAGGCACCCGATGCGCCTGAACTCCGGCAGGTGCGCGGCATGCTCGATCAGGTGCTGCACCTTGGCAGTGAAGTCGTACGTGAGCCCGGCGAACTCCGCGCCGAGCGCGCGCACGATCCTTAACGCATGCGTGGGACCGTTCAGGAAGTCGGGATCACCGAACGATACGTGAGTTGCTCCGGCCGCAACCTGCTGGCGAATGTCGGCGAGCACGATATCCGCCGGCACCACGCGAAAGCGCCCTCGATACACTGGCACCACCGGGCAATGGCGGCAATAATGCTTGCAGCCGCGGCTCGCGTCCACGAAAGCCACGGTCTTGCGGCTGCGGTCGGGCATGTTCAGGTGCGCGTAACGGTCGAGCGGCGGGAGCCCGGAGCGGTCGGGCACGATGAAGTCCACCTTGCCGAGGTCGATTGCCGGAGTCGATGCGGCGTCGGGCGCGCCGCCGTCGCGAAATCGCCGCGCCAGGGCGGCGAGCTTCGGCTCGAACTCGCCGCCGACGATCGCGTCCGCGCCGAGGCCGGCGAGCAGCGCAGCATTCATCGGCGCGTAAAGTCCATATACGACCAGGCGCGCGTCAGGCGCGAGGGCGCGAATGCGCGGAATCGCCTCTACCGCAATGCGCGTCGCGGTGTGCATGCCGACGTACAGTCCCACCATGACAGCGCCGGCAAAAACGTCAGCATCCAGCTTCTGTAAGGACAGGTCTATGCTGGCCACTTCGAACCCGTCGCGCTTCAGCCAGGCCGTGGGCGATGCCAGGGCGAATGGTTGCCGACCGAGTTCGTACGGATTGATCAGCACCACCTTGAATCGGCCGCGCGCCGCCGTGGTGGTCGCGTGAGCGAAGGCCGGCGAGCTTACCAGCGGGATTGGAACGGGGTTTGGCATTGGTAGGCGAGGCCCGCAAACAGACTCAGCGGCCGACAAGATATCGGTAGCAGGTCCCATCCGTTTTCTATCGCGACCATGGCTCAGCGGCTCATCGTCATATAACAACAAAATTGAGCGTTGCGCGCCCCGCGCGCGTCCGGCCCGCCCGAAAGGCGGGCGCACGCGATAAATTGTTATGTTTCACTTCGGTACCCTACCACTTGGGCTGGTCATTCATGTTTCAACAAATGCGTCTATAAGGTAATGACCTGATCAGGCATGTTTCCCGACAAGGCCGAATACAAATTTGGAAAACATCCAATGGTTGCCCCTTCTACTAACTTTCCATCAATGTTTCTCTCATAGCAGCATTGGTCGCAACCCATGAGCAATATATTGTGTTCCTTCGCAACCTTGGCCAGTCTTTCACCAATTGGGTCGTTTTTTACCAGGACGTAATTATTATCTTCGAAAAAAAACATCCCTACGACTTCTACTCCATGCGCCCTCTCTTCCAGCTGTGGAAGTATCATTTTCCCCAATTTGTACGAAACTGTATGGCCTTGGGTTGAGAAAATGTAAGCAACTTTCATCTGTGTCCTCGTGTGTTTAGTTAGAACCTGTCTCAAAATCGCCTGAGCGGCATGGTGATCGACGCAAGCTGCACGAAACCGGGGAAGTTTGCGGCGTAATACTCCCAACGAACCAGTAACCGGCGCTCCATTGGATCTTTACCACCTTGCCACGCTTCGTCTTGCCAATCTCCTCCCCGCCACCGTTGGCCGAGGCAGACGTCGCATCATTGAAACACTCGTGCTCTTCGATCTCGCCTTCGTCGCGCATCGTGTTCGCCAACTCGGTGAGAATCTCGCGCAACACCTCGCGATATTGGCTTACGCCCAGCACGACCCCGGAAGTTCGGCTATTTTTTTCCGGAGCTGCGATTTGCTGAAATGCGAGTGCCTGGAGCTTCTGACCGAGCGACCGCGCCACGTCGCAGAATTATGTCGTCACCCGCAACCCGGACGGTACCGCAAGCTACAGCGGCCCGCACTAGCCGGGAAGAGCACTACCTCTTGCGCAGCTTGCGGATCGCGGCGAGCTGCGCCGCGAGCATCGCGAGTTCCCCCTCCACCACCGCGATTTCCTGCTTGTCGCGCGCGCTTTTGCGCGCTTCCTCGGCCCTCTGGATCGCCTCGTTCGCCTTGGCTTCATCCAGATCGTGGCCGCGGATCGCGGTGTCGGCGAGCACCGTGATCACCTTGGGCTGCACTTCCAGGATGCCGCCCGCGACGAAGATGAGCTGCTCCTCGCCCCCGCCCGCCGGAAGGATCCGCACCGCGCCCGGCTTGATGCGCGTGATGAGCGGCGTGTGGCGTGGATAGATGCCGAGCTCTCCGGCCTCGCCCGGCAGCACGACGAACTCCGCCTCGCCCGAGTAGATCGATTCCTCGGCGCTGACGACGTCGACGTGGATGGTATTGGCCATTATTGCAGCGTCTTCGCCTTCTCGAACGCTTCCTCGATCGGGCCCACCATGTAGAACGCCTGCTCGGGGATGTGGTCGCATTCCCCGGCAACGATCATCTTGAAGCCCTTGATGGTGTCCTTGAGCGCCACGTACTTGCCCGGCGTGCCGGTGAAGTTCTGCGCCACCGTGAAGGGCTGCGACAGGAAGCGCTGGATCTTCCGCGCGCGTGCGACCGCGAGCTTGTCCTCGGGCGAAAGCTCGTCCATGCCGAGGATCGCGATGATGTCGCGCAGCTCCTTGTAGCGCTGCAGCGTCGCCTGCACCGAGCGCGTGGTGTTGTAGTGCTCCTCGCCGATGGTGTTGGGGTCCACCTGGCGCGAGGTCGAATCCAGCGGATCCACCGCCGGGTAGATGCCGAGCGAGGCGATATCGCGCGAGAGCACTACGGTCGCATCGAGGTGGCCGAAGGTCGTTGCGGGCGAGGGGTCGGTGAGGTCGTCCGCGGGCACGTAGATCGCCTGCACCGAAGTGATCGACCCGACCTTGGTCGAGGTGATGCGCTCCTGCAGCCGCCCCATCTCCTCGGCGAGCGTCGGCTGGTAGCCGACCGCGGAAGGCATGCGGCCGAGCAGCGCCGAAACCTCCACGCCGGCAAGCGTGAAGCGGTAGATGTTGTCGATGAAAAGGAGGATGTCGCGGCCCTCGTCGCGGAAGAATTCCGCCATCGTGAGTCCGGTCAGCCCGACGCGCAGCCGGTTGCCCGGCGGCTCGTTCATCTGCCCGAACACCATCGCCACCTTCGACTGGCCGAGGTCCTCCTTGACGATGACTTTGGCGTCCGACATCTCGTGATAGAAGTCGTTGCCCTCGCGGGTGCGTTCCCCCACGCCCGCGAACACCGACAGGCCGCTGTGCTTGGTCGCGATGTTGTTGATGAGTTCCAGCATGTTCACGGTCTTGCCGACGCCGGCGCCGCCGAAGAGCCCGATCTTGCCGCCCTTCGCGAACGGACAGATGAGGTCGATCACCTTGATCCCGGTCTCGAGCAGCTCGATCGAGGGCGAAAGCTCGTCGAACTTGGGCGCAGTCTGGTGGATCGACCGCCGCGTCTCCATCTCGATCGGACCGGCTTCGTCGATCGGCCGGCCCAGCACGTCCATGATGCGGCCGAGCGTTCCCTTGCCCACCGGCACCGTGATCGGCGCGCCGGTGCTCCTCACCTTCATGCCGCGGCGCAGGCCGTCCGAGGAGCCGAGCGCGATGCAGCGCACGATCCCGTCGCCGAGCTGCTGCTCGACCTCGAAGGTGAGGCCTTTCTCGGCGAGCCCGGCCTCGCCCGTGTCCACGAGCTTGAGCGCGTCATACACCTTGGGCATCTGCTCGCGGGGAAATTCGATGTCGATCACCGCGCCGATGGTCTGGACGATGGTGCCTTGCGCGTTCGCCATGGTCGTTTTTCCTAGCCTTAAACGGCGGCAGCCCCGCCGACGATCTCCGAAAGCTCCTTGGTGATTCCCGCCTGCCGGTTCTTGTTGTAGACGAGCGTCAGCTCGTCAATCAGGTTGCCCGCGTTGTCCGAGGCGGCCTTCATCGCCACCATGCGCGCGGACTGCTCGGAAGCCATGTTCTCGGCCACCGCCTGGAAGATGATCGCCTCGATGTAGCGGGTCATGACCTGATCGAGAACCGATTTCGCCTCCGGCTCGTAGAGGTAGTCCCAAACCGTCTCCGGCGCCCCGAGGCGCTCGCCCGCGAGCGGCAGCAACTGCTCGATCACCGGCTCCTGCTTCATGGTGTTGAGGAAGCGGTTGTAGGCGAGCATCAGCCGGTCGAATCGGTCCTCGGTGTAGCCGTCGAGCATCACCTTGATCGCGCCGATGAGCTTCTCCATCTGGGGCTTGTCGCCGAGCTGCACGGCCTGCGAGACGATATTCGCGCCCAGGCGCTGCATGAAGCCGAGCCCCTTGTTGCCGAGGCAGCAGACTTCGATTTCCTCGCCCTGCTGCTGCCAGTCCTTGTACTGGGCGAGCACCATGCGCAGCAGGTTGCTGTTGAGCGCGCCGCACAATCCCTTGTCGGTGCTGACCACGATCAGCCCGACGCGCGTGACCGTCTCCCGATGCACCAGGAACGGATGGCGGTACTCCGGGTTGGCGTGGCTGATGTGCGCGGCGACGTTGCGGATCTTCTCGCCGTAGGGGCGCGCCATGCGCATGCGCTCCTGCGCCTTGCGCATCTTGGAGGCGGCGACCATCTCCATCGCCTTGGTGATCTTGCGCGTGTTCTGCACGCTCCGGATCTTCATCCGGATCTCTTTGGTTCCAGGCATGGCTCGGTTGCGCGCTCAGTAGGTCCCGTTCTTTTTCCAGTCCTCGATCGCCGCCTTGAGCTGCTTTTCATCGTCCCCGGAGAGGTCCTTTTTCTCCTCCATGCGGCCGATCAGCGCGGCGTATTTCTCCTTGACGTAGTCGCGCATCGAGCGCTCCGCGGCCAGCGCCTTCTTCACGTCGACGTCGTCGAAGTAGCCGTTGTTGACCGCAAACAGCGTCAGCGCCATCTCCCACACCTGCAGCGGGTGATACTGCGCCTGCTTCATCAGTTCGGTCACCATGCGCCCGCGCTCGAGCTGCTTGCGCGTCGCCTCGTCGAGGTCGGACGCGAACTGCGCGAACGCCGCGAGCTCGCGGTACTGCGCGAGCGCAAGGCGCACGCCCCCGCCGGTGTCGCGCCGCTTCATGATCTTGGTCTGCGCCGCGCCGCCGACCCGCGACACCGAGATTCCGGCATTGATCGCCGGGCGGATTCCGGCGTTGAAGAGGTCGGTTTCGAGAAAGATCTGTCCGTCGGTGATCGAGATCACGTTGGTCGGCACGAACGCGGTCACGTCGCCCGCCTGCGTCTCGATCACCGGCAGCGCGGTGAGCGATCCGGTCCTGCCCTTCACCGCGCCCTTGGTGAAGCGCTCGACGTATTCCTCGTTCACCCGCGCGGCGCGCTCGAGCAGCCGCGAATGCAGGTAGAACACGTCGCCCGGATAGGCTTCGCGCCCCGGCGGGCGGCGCAGCAGCAGCGACACCTGGCGGTACGCCCACGCCTGCTTGGTGAGGTCGTCGTAGATGATGAGCGCATCCTGCCCGCGGTCGCGGAAAAACTCGCCCATCGTGCATCCGGCGTACGGCGCGATGTACTGCATGGCCGCCGATTCGGAGGCCGAAGCCGCCACCACGATCGTATAGGCCATGGCGCCGTGTTCCTCGAGCTTGCGCACCACGTTGGCGATGGTCGATGCCTTCTGCCCGATTGCGACATAAACGCAGATCAGTTCCTTGTCCTTCTGGTTGATGATGGTGTCGACCGCCACCGCGGTCTTGCCGGTCTGGCGGTCGCCGATGATGAGCTCGCGCTGGCCGCGGCCGATCGGCACCATGGCGTCGATCGCCTTGAGTCCGGTCTGCACCGGCTGCGCGACGGACTTGCGCCAGATCACGCCCGGGGCCACCTTCTCGATGACGTCGGTCTCCTTCGTCTCGACCGGTCCCTTGCCGTCGATCGGCTGGCCGAGCGAGTTGACCACGCGCCCGAGCAGCTCCGGTCCGACCGGCACGGCGAGAATGCGTCCCGTGCACTTCACCGTATCGCCCTCGGTGATGTGCTCGTAGCCGCCGAGAACCACCGCCCCCACCGAGTCGCGCTCGAGGTTGAGCGCAAGCCCGAAGGTGTCTTTCGGGAACTCGAGCATCTCGCCCTGCATGACGTCCGAGAGGCCGTGAACGCGGCAGATGCCGTCGGTCACCGAGACCACCGTGCCCTGGGTGCGCATCTGCGCGCCGGTATCGAGATTCTGAATCCGGCTCTTGATCAGTTCCGATATTTCGGACGGATTGAGTTGCATGACTGCTCCTGGATTGGCCTATGCCTTGAGCGCGCTCGCGAGCGCGCCGAGCTGCGCGCGCGCCGAGCCGTCGATCACCTTGTCGCCCAGCACGATCTTGACGCCGCCGATCAACGACCGGTCGATGCGGACGCTTGCCTTCACCCTGCGAGCGGTCCTGCGCTCGAGCCGGGCGACCAGGTCCGCGAGCTGTTCCGCGCCCAGCTCGAAGGCACTGTGGATCTCGGCCTCCACCACGCCCTCGCGCTCGTTGCGAAGCGATTCGTATTGCGCGCGCACTTCAGCGAGCACGTCCAGACGGCGGTTCTCGGCGAGCACCCGCACGAAGTTCTCCATCCCGCCGGAGAGCTTGCCCGCGAGAACGGCGATGAACAGCCCCGCCACCTTCGCTGCCGCCAGGTTCGGGTCGGCCATCGCCGCGCGCACGCGTGCATCGTCCGCAACGGCCGACAAATTGGCGAGCGCCGCCGACCATTCGGCGAGCCGGCCCTGCTCGTCGGCAAGCCGGAACGCCGCCTCGGCGTAGGGTCGCGCGATGGTGCTCGGCTCGGCCATCGCTACAGCTGGCCCTTGATGCGGTCGAGAAGGTCGGCGTGCGCCTTGGCATCGACCTCGCGAGCCAGGATCTTCTCGGCGCCCGCGACTGCCAGCGCCGCGACCTGCTCCCGCAGCTGCTCGCGCGCGCGCTGCACTTCCTGGGCGATTTCGGCCTTGGCGGCGGCTTTCTCGCGCGAGCCCTCTTCCTTGGCCGCCGTTTTCGCCTCCTCGACCATCTGCGCCGTGCGCTTCTCGGCCTGCGCCACGATCTCGGCGGCGCGCTCGCGCGCCGCCTGCACCGCCTCGTCGGCCTGTCGGGTCGAGAATTCGAGCGACCTCCTGCCCTGTTCGCCGGCGGCAAGTCCGTCAGCGATCGTCTTCTGCCGCGTTTCGATCGCGCGCAGCAGGTAAGGCCAGATCACCTTCACCGTGAACCAGATGAAGAGCGCGAACGTCGCGGCCTGCGCGATGAGCGTCAGGTTGATGTTCATGCCGGCCCCTCGGGAAGACGCCGCTAGCGAACGACCGCCAGCAGCGGATTGGCAAACGCGAACATCATCGCCAGGCCCACGCCGATGATGAACGAGGCGTCGATCAGGCCGAGCAGCAGGAACACCTTGGCCTGCAGCGAGTTGGTGAGCTCGGGCTGGCGCGCGGCGGCCTCGAGAAAGCGGCTGCACATGATTCCGACGCCGATGCAGGCGCCGGCAGCGCCCACGCCAATCATGAGGCCGATACCAATGCCGGTGTAGGCCTGGATCATCGCCAGAAGCTGAAGTTTCTCCATCTGTGTTTTCCTTTCTTGGGCGAAGCGGTTCGGGAGGTGGCGGCTCTAGTGGTGCTCGTGCGCGAGCGCGATGTATACCACGGTGAGCATCATGAAGATGAACGCCTGCAGCAGGACGATCAGGATGTGGAAGATCGACCAGCCCAGGCCGAGGATGGTGCCGAAGACCGTGCCGGCGAGCCCGGTCGCCGCCCACAGCCACAGCAGGAGGAAAATGATCTCGCCGGCGTACATGTTGCCGAACAGCCGCAGCGAGTGCGAAAGCGGCTTCGAGACGTACTCGATGAAATTGAACAGCAGATTGAAGAACACCAGCGCGGGCGAGAACGCGAGCGGCTTGACGCCGAACGGGCTGCAGGCGAGTTCATGCAGCCAGCCGCCGAGCCCCTTCACCGCGATGTTGAAGTAGATCATCAGCAGCCAGACCGAGAGCGCGAGCGCGAAGGTGGTATTCACATCCGCCGTCGGCACGATGCGGAATTCGTGCAGCCCGAGAGCCGACAGAATCCCCGCCACCACGTCCACCGGCAGGAAATCCATCGCATTCATCAGCACCACCCAGACGAACACGGTGAGCGCGGTCGGGGCGACGAAGCGGTGACGGTCGCCGTGGTGAAAGATGCCCTTCACCTGGTCATCGACGAACTCGATCAGCAGCTCGACGAATGCCTGGCGCTTGCCGGGCACTCCGGAGGTCGCGCCGCGCACCACCCACCACAGGAAGCCGAGACCGATGACGCCCAGGATCACCGCCGTGATCACCGAATCGAGGTGCAGCGTCCAGAAGTCGCCTTCCCCGACCGGTGTCGAGAAAAACGTGAGGTGGTGGCTGATGTAGTCGGTCGGGTTGAGTTCCTTGCCTGCAGCCATCCGTTCAACGCCCGTCTATTCGCGCACAAAGAACGCCATTGCGAAGATCAGGATCGTCGCCACGAACGATCCCAGAAATGCGAGCAGGACGACCTCACGGTAGGTCGAAAGCACCAGCCACAGCAGGATCGCGATGAGGCCGATCTTGACGCCTTCGGCCATCAGCGCGCCAATCAGGACCTCCCCTGCGGACTGCGCCCTGCCTCTCGATGCAACTACCCCGGAAGCCCAGCCGGCACAGACGCTGACCGCGCTGCCGAGGGCTGCGGAAAGCGCGCCATGGACGCCGGCCGCGACTGCCGCGGCGAGCGTCAGGACCGCAGCGGCGACCAACTGCCACTGCAGGGCGGTGCGGATCGGCCTTGCGAGCATGCCGGAATTGGCGTTCAGGTTCTCCGCATCACGCGCAAAAGCCATGAAAGTATAGTCGTTCGCATCGCGGCGGGTCAATGTTGTGCGGTGCATCAACCCGGTCGGCACGGCTCACCGAAGTTTCTTCAGCAGCTGCTCGAGATGCTCCAGACTCGAGTAGTGCACGACGAGCGCGCCACGGCCCTTGCTGCGCGCCCGGATTTCGACCGTAGTCCCCAGACGTTCCGAGGCTTCTTCCTCCAGCCGCGCGAGGTCGCGGTCGCGTCGCGCCTTGCGCCGCGCTCCCGAAGCGCCGCGAAGCAGCCGCGCAACCAGCGCTTCGGTTTCGCGCGCCGAGAGCCCGCGCGCGACGACCCGATTGGCCGCTTCCACCAGGCGTGCCCCGTCGAGCGCGAGCAGCGCCCGCGCGTGCCCCATCTGAAGCGCGCCTTCTGCGAGCATCTGCTGCACGACCCGGGGAAGATTGAGCAGGCGCAGCAGATTGGTGGTCGCGCTGCGCGAGCGACCGATCGCATCCGCGATCTGCTCGTGCGTCATGTGGAATTCGTCCGCGAGGCGCTGCAGACCGGCGGCCTGCTCGATCGGATTCAGATCCTCGCGCTGGATGTTCTCGATGAGCGCCATTGCAAGCGCCGCGTTGTCCGGGACCGTGCGCACCAGCGCCGGAATCTCTTGCAGGCCCGCAAGCCGTGCCGCGCGCCATCGGCGCTCGCCCGCAATCAATTCGTAGCGACCGCGACCATGCGGTCGCACCAGCACCGGCTGCATCACGCCCTGGGCTCGGATCGAGGCCGCGAGTTCGGCAAGCGCTGTGTCGTCCATCTTGACGCGCGGCTGGTAGCGACCTGGATCGATCGCGTCGACGGGCAGCGTCTCCAGCGCCTCCCTGCGCGCGTCATTGTCGCCTCCCAACAAGGCGTCGAGCCCGCGTCCCAAGCCCCTGGGGCGGCTCACGGGCGCTCCTGCGCTGCCAGGACTTCCTGCGCGAGCGCGAGGTAGGCCTGCGCGCCTTTCGAACTGCGGTCCCAGACGACCGCCGGAGCGCCGAAACTGGGCGCCTCGGCGAGGCGCACATTGCGCGGCACGAGGGTGCGAAACACCTTGTCGCCGAAATGCGACTCCAGTTGTTGCGAGACCTGCAGAGACAGCGTGTTGCGCGGGTCGTACATCGTGCGCAGCAGCCCGGCGATCTCGAGATTCGGATTCAGGTGCGCGCGCACTCTCTTGATCGTGGCGACGAGATCGGACAATCCCTCGAGCGCATAGTACTCGCACTGCATCGGGATCAGCACCTGCTGGGCGGCGGTGAGGCCGTTGACCGTGAGCAGCGAAAGCGACGGCGGACAGTCGATCAGCACGAATTCGTATTCGCTTTCGACCTTCGCCAGCGCATCGCGCAATCGGTGTTCCCGATGCGGCAGTTCGACCAGCTCGACCTCCGCGCCCGCGAGCTCCCGGTTCGCCGGAACGAGCTCGTATTGGCCGCTTTCGGAACGGATGCGCGTGTGCGCGACGTCGCCGAGACCAAGCAGGACGTGATAGACGGTCTGCACGAGCGAGCGCTTGTCGACGCCGCTGCCCATGGTGGCGTTGCCCTGCGGGTCGAGGTCGACCAGCAGCACCCGGCGACCGGCAAGCGCCAGGCCGGCGGCGAGATTGACGCTGGTCGTAGTCTTGCCCACGCCGCCTTTCTGATTCACGACCGCGAACACGCGCGCCATCGCTCAGTGCCCCACCCGGCAAAGCACCAGATGGCGCTCGCCGGTGAGCAGCGGCACCCGGAGCCTGCGCACGGTACGGCAATCGAATTCCGCGGGCACCCGCGCCAGCTCCTGCTCGGGGTACACCCCCTTCATCGCCGCGAGCACGCCTTCGGCCTGCGCCAGGTGCCGGCACGCGGCGACGAACTCGGCCAGATCGGCGAAGCCGCGCGAGATCACCACCGCAAAGCGTTCCTGCGGATGCCAGTTTTCGGCGCGTCCCTGGTGCACTTCGGTATTGGTCAGCCCAAGCTCGATCACGGCCTGGCGGAGAAATGCACTCTTCTTGTGACTGGCATCGTTCACGGTCACCGATCGTTTCGGCTCGGCGATCGCAATCGGAATGCCCGGCAGCCCGGCCCCCGAGCCGACGTCGGCCAGCGGTCCTGCCGGAATCTCGCTCAGCACCGCGAGCGAATCGAGCACATGCAGAATCACCATTTGCAGCGGATCGCGGACCGCGGTCAGGTTGTAGGTTCGGTTCCATTTCGCAAGCAGCTCGAGGTACGCAAGCAGCTGTTCCTCGGTACCAGCGGGCAGCGCGAGCGCGAGCTCGCGCAGTCCGCGGCGCAGCGCCGCCGCGGGCGTCATGCCTGTTTTTTCCGCGCCTGGTGTTGCAGCTTGCGTAGGTGCACCAGCAGCAGCGATACCGCGACCGGGGTCACCCCGGAAATCCGCGCCGCCTGTCCGAGCGTCTCGGGCCGGAAGCGCTCGAGCAGCTGTCGCACTTCCGTCGAAAGCCCGCGAACCGAGCGGTAATCGAGACCGGGCGGAAGCGGCTGCGAATCGTGCGCACGGCGTCGCTCGACTTCGGCGCGCTGGCGCTCGATATAGCCTTCGTACTTCGCCTGGATCTCGACCTGTTCCGCCACCACAGGATCGTCGATTACGGGTAGAGATGGAATGTTTTCCGTAAGCAAGCGATAACTTACATCAGGCCGGCGCAGCAGATCTAAAAGTGAGTGCTCGCATTCGAGAGGTTTACCCAAAACGCCGAGCAGGCCTTCACGCAGTTCCGTCTGCGGACCGGCTGAAATCGACCTGAGGCGTTCCTGCTCGCGCCAGATCGCGTCGCGCTTGCGATTGAATGCATCCCAGCGCGCGTCGTCGACCAACCCCAGCCTGCGTCCGGTCTCGGTGAGACGCAGATCGGCGTTGTCCTCGCGCAGCAGCAGCCGGTATTCGGCGCGGCTGGTGAACATTCGATATGGCTCCGACACACCGCGCATGACCAAGTCATCCACGAGCACCCCGAGATAGGCCTCGTCGCGCCGCGGGCACCACGCCGGTTCGCCCTTTACCTGCAGCGCGGCATTCGCGCCGGCGAGCAGCCCTTGCGCGGCCGCTTCCTCGTAGCCCGTAGTACCGTTGATCTGCCCTGCGAAGAACAGGCCTCGGACCGTCTTCGTTTCGAGCGACGAGCGCAGGTTGCGCGGGTCGTAATAGTCGTACTCGATCGCGTAGCCGGGCCGCAGCAGGTGGGCGTTCTCCAGCCCTCGGATCGAGCGCACCAGGTCGAGCTGCACGTCGAACGGGAGGCTGGTCGAGATTCCGTTCGGATAGATCTCGCCCGTCGTCAGCCCCTCGGGTTCGAGGAATATCTGGTGGCTCGACTTGCCGGCAAAGCGGTGGATCTTGTCTTCGATGGACGGGCAATAGCGAGGCCCGATGCCCTGGATGACCCCGGTGAACATGGGCGAGCGATCGAGGCCCCCGCGGATGATCTCGTGCGTGCGTGCGTTCGTATGCGCAATCCAGCAGGAAAGCTGCTTCGGATGCAGGTCGCGCCGCCCGAGGAACGAAAACACGGGCTCGGGAGAGTCTCCCGGCTGTTCCGTCAGTACGGAAAAGTCGATCGTTCTTCCGTCCAGGCGCGGCGGTGTCCCGGTCTTCAGCCTGCCGGCCGGGAACTGGAGCTCGCGCAAACGCGCCGCAAGCGTCACTGCCGCCGGGTCGCCGGCCCGCCCCGCCTGGTACCGCTCGAGCCCGACATGCACCAGCCCGGCGAGAAATGTTCCAGTGGTCAGCACTACCGCCCGGCCTTCGAAGCGGATTCCAAGCTGGGTGATCACCCCGGCAACGTGCTCGCCTTCCACGACGACATCGTCGACCGCCTGCTGAAACAGCGTCAGGTTGGGCTGCGTTTCGAGGCGGGTGCGGATCGCGTGCTTGTAGAGCAGGCGGTCTGCCTGCGCGCGCGTCGCACGCACCGCCGCGCCCTTCGACGAGTTGAGCCTGCGGAACTGGATTCCCGCCTCGTCGGTGGCAAGCGCCATCGCGCCCCCCAGTGCGTCGACCTCCTTCACCAGGTGGCCCTTGCCGATGCCGCCGATCGACGGGTTGCAGGACATCTGGCCCAGGGTCTCGATGCTGTGGGTCAGCAGCAGCGTCCGGCACCCCATGCGGGCCGATGCCAAGGCGGCCTCGGTGCCTGCATGCCCGCCACCTACTACGATCACGTCGAACTGCTGGGGAAACTGCATTGCCGCGCCGGCTTTCGGGAGGGCGCATGATACGTGAACGTTCCACGTGGAACCAGTGCCGCCGGGCCTCGCCGCGCATGTTCCACGTGGAACCTGCTTGGCCCGCGCTGCCTCTGCGGTTAGCCGTAAAGTGCTTGAGTATTTAACCAGCGCGTGCCTGTACTATTTTATAAGTAGCTGTTTTATTTGAATAAATTGTGACAGGCGAGCGTAATTATCTGAGGGCGCGCACGCCTCTTCATCGCTGCCTCGCGGGCGGCGCGTCCCGGCCGCGCCGCCCCGTGGCGCCCTGCAGGACCCACACCAGCGCGAGCAGCGCAAGCGCCGGAATGTAGATCCAGTGCTCCGAGGGCCGCTCGGTCGGCACCTTGATCGCGGCGACCCGGTAGCCCTGCTCGAAGCCGGATTTCTTCGCCCGGCTGCCGAACCGCACCTGCGTGACGAGAACCTGGTCCCCCAGAACCGACAGCGTGAGGCCTGCTTCTGCAATGCGCGCGCGCCCATCGCCGGGCTTGGCGAGCAGGACTGCCACCGTCTTGCGGATATCCTCGCCTTCGATGTTCGTTCCTTCGATCACCAGAATCAGACGTTCGCTCTGTGCCAGCTGCCGCGCCACTTCGTAGACCTCGCGCGCCGGGACTTCCCGGTACGGCGCGTAGAGCCGATCCATGAAGAAATCAGGCCGGAACAGCGCGAACGTCGCGCCGAGCAGCAGCATCACGTCCCACCACCTGCAGCGGGTGCGGAACCAGCCGAGCGTCGCGGCCGCAAAGGCGAGCGATGCCGCGGTCGCGGCCAGTGCGACCAGCAGCACCTCGAACCATCCGCGCACATCGATGAGAAGCAGCATCGGGTTGAACACGAACACGAACGGCAGTACCACCGTGCGCAACGCGTAGACCGAGCCCTGGATGCCGGTGCGGATCGCGTCCTCGCCCGAGATGGCCGCGGCGGCGAACGAGGCGAGCCCGACCGGCGGCGTGATGTCGCCCATGATGCCGAAATAGAACACGAACAGGTGCACCGCGATCAGCGGAATGACCAGGCCCGACTGCGCGCCCAGTTCGACGATCACGGGCGCCATCAACGTCGCCACGAGGATGTAGTTGGCCGTGGTCGGCACCCCCAGCCCGAGCACCAGGCAGACCGCTGCGGTGAAGAGCAGCATGGCGACCACGTTGCCCTGCGAAACGAGCTCGACGAACTCGGTCATGCGCAGCCCCAGCCCGGTGAGCGTGATTCCGCCGACGATGATCCCCGCCGTGCCGGTCGCGATCGCGATCCCGATCATGTTGCGCGCGCCGTCGTTCAGGCCGTCCACGATGTCGCGCAGGCCGCGCGCCGGCTGCGCGGCACCGGGCCGCATGCCGCGAAAGAATGCCGTGAGCGGGTACTGCGTCGCCATGAGAACCAGCAGCGCCGCGGTGGCCCAGAACGCGGAGAGCGACGGCGACAGCTCCTCGATCATGAGGCACCAGACGAGCACCCCGATGGGAATGAGGAAGTGCATCCCCGCCTTCACCGTAGGCCACGTGTCCGGAAGGACAGGGTGCTCGACGTCGATGTCGGGCGGAAGGTCCGGGCACTTCGCCGCGACGCGCACCGCCATCACGTAAAGCGCTGCGAGCAGGCCGCCGAGCGCCCAGGGCGCGGCAGCACCGAGCAGCCGCTTGGTCGCCTCGGCGACGAAGTAGATCGCGCCGCAGACGAGGATCGTCCCCGAGATTCCGAGGCCCCAGCCGAGGAGCTTTTGCGAGAACGGCCGTTCGCGCGCGCGCGCGGTCGGGTCGAGGCCCAGTTTCAGCGCCTCGAGATGCACGATGTAGAACAGCGCGATATAGGAGATGAGCGCGGGCAGGAAAGCATGCTTGATGACATCGGTATAGGGGATGCCGACGTATTCGACCATCAGGAACGCGGCCGCGCCCATCACCGGCGGCATGATCTGGCCGTTCACCGAGGATGCGGTTTCGATCGCGCCCGCCTTGACGCCGCCATAGCCCGCCTTCGCCATGAGCGGAATGGTGAAGATGCCGCCCGATACCACGTTGGAGACCGACGAGCCCGAGATGAGGCCGTTCAGCCCCGAAGAGACGACCGCCACTTTCGCCGGACCGCCGCGCAGATGCCCCAGGAGCGCGAACGACACCTGCATCATGTAGTTGCCCGCACCCGCCTTGTCGAGCAGCGCGCCGAACAGCACGAAGATGAAGATGTAGCCGACCGAAACCCCGAGTGCGACGCCGAACACGCCCTCGGTCGTCAGCCACTGGTGCGAAAGCATCCGCTCCCAGGAAGCGCCCTTGTGCGCCATCACCTCGGGAAGGAACCGGCCGAGCATGATATAGGCGAGAAAGAGCACGGCGAGAACCGTCATCGGCAGGCCGACCGCGCGCCGGGTCGCCTCCAGAAGCAGCACCAGCCCCAGGCTCGCGACCACGATGTCCTGCAGGTTCGGTTGCCCGGGACGGGTCGCGAGCTGCGCGTAGAAGAACAGGAAATAGGCGCCGGCGAACGCGCCGGCGAGCGCCAGCAGCCAGTCCGGGACCGGAATCGAAGCGCGCTGCGCCGGAGTGCGCAGCGCCGGGTAGCAGAGAAACCCGAGCAGGATCGCCACGCCGAGGTGCAGCGAGCGCGCCTCGGTGTCGTTCAGCACCCCCCAGCCGAGGGCGAATGGAAGCGGCGAGGCGTACCAGAGCTGGAACAGCGACCAGCCCAGCGCCAGCGCAAAAACGATCGCACCGGGCACGCCGGCTGCCGCGCGACCGCCGTGATCGGCGTCGGCGACCAGCTGCTGCAGATCGGGCACACGCGATTTCCCCGCAGCGGTCATGCGCTCTCCCGCCCCGTCAAGAGAAGGGCGAAACCGATGTTTCGCCCCTTACGTCGCGCCGCCGCGCCGAGGGCCTACTTCGACCAGCCCTTTTCCCGGTAATAGCGCAGTGCGCCGTCGTGCAACGGTGCGCTCAGCCCGTCCTTCACCATGTTTTCCGGCTTGAGCACCGCCAGCGCCGGGTGGAGCTTCTTGAACTCGTCGAAATTGTCGAATACCGCCTTGACCACCGCATAGATCGTTTCAGCCGGAACCTTGGCCGAGGAAACGAAGGTCGCGAGAACGCCATAGGTTTCG
>Ga0114945_10001122_pt1 | contig 16823 bp, 17 predicted proteins | sample OV2TP3_FD_87194 | JGI IMG/M metagenome (GOLD analysis project Ga0114945, IMG submission 87194) | Hot spring microbial communities from Beatty, Nevada to study Microbial Dark Matter (Phase II) - OV2 TP3 | ecosystem: Environmental > Aquatic > Thermal springs > Hot (42-90C) | place: USA: Beatty... | reverse complement strand
GCGCATCTGCGGCGTTGCTCCTCCTCGGCAGCCCTCTTCAAGGCTCGCCTCGTCGTCGCGCCTTGCATCTGCACCCTCGGCGCCGCCACCGCGGCCACGATCCTACCGGGATGAGCTCTTAGGGTCGGGATCGAGATATAGGATCGTCCGGCGTCTTACCGAAGACCGTGGGCGCGCGCCAGCGCTACGAGGCAGGCGCGGAGGGTGTCGAGACCGCGTCCAAGTGCGGCATGGACCCGACGCGAGTCGATTCGGGCGTATTCGTGGACGATTACGTTCCACAATCGAATCCACCGCTGAAGGGCGGTACTTTGGCGGGGCGTGAGGATCCTGTGCGGCGAGCGACGATCGCGGCGGCTACGGCGCCGCGAAGGAGGGTGGGGGGAGCCCGCGGCAAGGAAAAGGCCTTTTTACGGCGGGCTCAATGTTGCGTTCCACGACATCCCGCGCCCGGGCGTCCGCCTCGTACCGCGCAGCGGTCGGATATCGCCGGAGGGATTCCTTCAGAACGGAAAGCGCTTCTTCCGCTCGAAACAACCGCGCGAGCCGATCAGGTTCCAAATCTCCCCTCCCGGACCCGCTCTGCCAAGGCGGGGACGTACCGTTGCAAACGGATCGCTTCGTCCCAGTAGAGCAGCCGAGCGTGATGCTCGAAGTTTCTGCGAGCCTCGCACAACGCGGTACCTAGATCCAAGAAGGGATTCACGCGCCTGGACGGCAAATTCATGCTGACGGCGAAGTCATCGTCGCTTTCCGGACGAGCGGTGCCGCGAGCGGGGCTGCCCCACAGGTACGCGAACCGCACCGGGAATCGGCGCCAGATCGGTTTCAGCTTGCTTGCCGACGCGCGCATCGTTCCTCCGATCGAACATCCTATCCGGCCCGTCGACCCCTCCGGCAAAAAAACGCCCCGGCCGCGGGGCCGGGGCGTCGCGAACTCTCAGGGGACTACCTCATCTCCTCGAAAGGATCGTACCGAAATCGTCATGCCGCGAGGAGGGCCCGGAGGAACATCGCTCTACTTCTCTTCTTTTTTCTTCTTGGACTCGAACTTGGTCGCCGTCATCTTCATCTGGGGCTGTTCCATCTTGACGAGCCAACCGGGCACGTCCTTCGAGTACCAGGTCTTGGTTCCCTTTCCCGGATTGTCTTCGCCCGTACACAGCTTGTCGCCGACGGTGTACAGGACGCACTTGACTTCCTCTTCGCCGATTTTCAGAGCCACGTCCTTTTCCCACGTACCCCCGTCCTTGTGCTCCTTCGCCGGCTTCTTGCAGAGCGGACACTCGCCGTCGCCGTAGGAGGGGTCGCCCTTCTTGGGCTTATTGATCGGTTCCTCGCCCGGCGTCTCGGTGACGTTGTCGCCGAAGGTCATCTTGGTCAGGGTCTTGACCAGGATCTTCTCCTCTTCCTTCTTGTCGAGGGTCTTGGTGATCGTCATTTTCGTGCCCGACATCTCGAGCTCGAACTCCACCAGGGACCCCGCTTCGAAGGAGTTCCAAGATTCCCAGTAGTCGTACTTGAAATCCTGACCGCCCCGGGCCGACAGGGCCCACGCGCCGATGGCGAGCGTCGCAAAGATCCTCATCGGATCCTCCTAATGAAAAACCATGGGGTGATACGACGGCGGGAACGCCGTGGTGCACCCAAACGCAGGAGGATAGCGACAGAGGGGGACGAACGCTAAGGATTTGCGACGGGCTTGGGGTAGAGGCCCATCGAGGGAACTTCCAGGGCGTGATTGAATCTCGCGCGGTAGTTCTCCCAAGCGATCGACGCCGTCAGCTCCACCAGTTGACGTTCGTCGAAGTGGCGTTGGAGGCGCTCGAAGACTTCCTCGGAGACTCTCACCGGAGTCTGCGTCATGCCCTCGGCATACTCGAGGACCGCCTTCTCGACCTCGGAGAATCGATCGCTCGCTCGCCAATTCGGGAGCGCCTCGATCTGTTCCTCCGAGATCCCCACCGCGCGGCCGACCGCCGCGCCGATGTCCACTCAGAACGGACAGTCGACCAGGATCGCGGCCCGTACCCCGGCGAGAGACTTAAGCTTCTCCGGAACCGCGTGGAGCTTCTTGAGCCCCATCTCCATCCGGCCATAGACGCGGAGCAACGGCGGATGATGGGCATAGAGTTTGAGGGGTTCCAGGACGCGGCCGAACTGCCGCTTGACGTACCAATAGGCGACGCGCGTGAGGAGACCGGCTCCCTCTTCCTCGACGCCGGGGATTCTCGCCATTCCTCTTCTCGTACACCGATTCTCGCGGATTCTTTCGAGAATTTGTATGCGTTCACGCGGTGGGCATGCCGTGCAGACCACAGATTTCGCAGAAGCGCGTCGCGAACGGCCCGTGAGGCGCGATGGGCCCGTGGACGCGCCCGCAGATTGCGCAGAATGACGTGTACGGGGACGGACCCGGAAGCGCCACCGGTGCCGATCTACGAAGTCCCGGATACGAGAATCTCACTCGTACCCGATCGCCTCGATCACATTCACGCGACGCGCGAACCGCGCGGGGACCACGCTTGCCAGAAGAGCGATGACCACGCCGCTCACGAGCGCCACGACGACCGCTCGAGCGGGGAACGCGAAGGGAAGTTCGTAGCCGGACGCCCGGAGCGTCATTGCGGAGAGAGGAAACCGAACGAAGAAGAGTCCGATGGCGCATCCGAGCACGCCGCTCACGATTCCGCTGATCGTCGCCTCGAACACCACGCTCTTGGCGATTTGACCCTGCGTCGCTCCTACCGCTCTCAAGAGTCCGAACTGCCGGGAGCGCGTGAGGACGGAGATCAGGAGAGTGTTGATCACCCCGATGGACCCGATGATGACGGAGAGGAATACCTGGGCGTCGGCGAGGCGGAACCAATCCTGCACCAACTTCAGGCTGAAGGTGCGAGCCTCCCGCGTGGTATAGACGAAGGGTCGGGTTCGAACTCCCAGGCGCTTCGAAAGGTCGGCCCGCAGGAGTTCAAGATCCGTGCCCGGTCGAGCTTGAAGATCGATGTAGGAAAGGGTCGAATCCTTCCAAGACTCTCGATAGAGGGCCCGATCCAGGAGCACCACGCCGTTCGGCCACGAGTAGTCTTCGACGACGCCGACCACGGGGAAGCTCCGGATTCCGTCGGGAGTTTCCAGCTCGACGTTCGATCCCGCGCCGTGCAAGGCGACGAAATTCTTCGATAGGACGACTCCTCGATCCCCGGCGCGCGCGAGGATTCCCGGATCGATTCCCCGCGCCGACTGGGCGGCCGCGAATGTTTTCAGGTCCAACGCCAAGAGCATGATGGTGGAACGACGGTACGGGTGCAGGGCCGCCCGTACGCCGTACGCGCGCTCGACCCTCGGATCGGCCTCCATCTCCGCCAGTACCTCCTCGGGAAAAGTCGCCGAGCTGTAGGCGCCCGACGTGAGGTCGCTCCGCATGATCGTAAGATCGAAAGGGAACACCTGATCGAACCATCGGTTGAGCGCCGACTTCAACGAGTGGGAAGTCCCGGCGATCGCGACGATCATGGAAAGGCTCGCCGCAAACGCCAGCACGGTCAGAGCCGATCTCGCCGGGAACTTCACGATCGTATCGACGGCCAGGGTTCCTTCGATGGGGAGGAATCGCCGCGCCGTCCAACGAAGAAGAGTCGTGGACCAAAGCAGGACTTGCGGCAACGCCAGGGCGATCCCGAAAAACGATTGTGCCAGAGCCACGACGATGGGAACGGTTCCAGGGAGGAGCGACCACGCCGCCGACGCGCCTAAGAGCCCCGCTCCGAGGAAGAAGTTCCGTCGAAACCCGCGTCCGAGCCCCCGCCCGTACGCGGCGGCGCGAATGGCGGCCATCGGCGGGACGCGGGACGCCTCCAACGCGGGCGCCAACGCTCCCGCGATCGCAGTCAGGACCCCCACGGCTAGACCCAGGAGTACGGCGTCGATCGGCACGACCACCGTCTTCACCTCCACGAGATGGACCAGGATGTTCATCTGGTTCACGGCTTGGGAGATGAAGTAGCGCGCCAGCGAAGAGCCCAAGGCGATCCCCGCGACCGCTCCGACCGTTCCCAAGAGCGCTGCCTCGATCAGGAACGCTCCGACGACTTCGCGCCGGCGCGCTCCCAGGGCACGAAGGATTCCGATGTCCTTCACGCGTTCCACCACGGAGAGAGAGGCGGAGTTGTAGACGATGAAGGCGCCGACGAGGGCCGCGATGACGGTGATCCCGAGGAGCACCGTGCGTTGCTGGGAGATCAAGTACTCGAGGGTCGGGCTGGACTTGATCGTCGGTTCCACTCGGTATTCCGGACCCAGCGTCCTTCGAAGCTCTTCCGCCGTCGCCCCCTCCAGCGCGACGTCGATCCGATCGCACCGGTCTCCGCGCCCGAAGTGGCGAGCCGCTGTCTTGACTCCCATGACGGTCAAGCGCCCGCCCATGACCTGGGCCGGTCCGGTGTCGTCCAGGATCCCGGCGATCCGAAACGGAACGGTCCCCTTTCGCGTATCGAGCCGAAGGGTGGATCCCAGTCTCAACCCATGGCGTTCCGCAAACGACTTGGGAATCAGGACCGCGTTGGGATCGAGGAGAAGAAGCGCGGGGTCGATCCGATCCGAGTCGCGCATCCGATACCCGCGGAGTTTGGCGTCGCGCGCGAAATCGATCCCGAACACGATCATCGGTTCGTTCCACTCCATGGCGATCGTGGTGTCCTGAATGACGGGGGCGGCGCGCAATCGTCCCACCTGCTCGATCTTCGGTACGGCCGCCAACTCGATCCCCGTCCCGCGCGTGACCACAAGATCGGCTTTTCCCGCGAGAGCCTTGGCCGTTCCCTCGAAGGCCTGCACGATGCTGGCCTCGGAGACGCGGATCGAAATCGTCAGGGCGACGGCGAGCGCGATCGACATCACGGCGAGCAGGAGCCGCAGTTTCCTGCGCCGGGCGTGGCGCAGAAGGAATCGTCTAGCGAGACGCCAGGCCGTTATCATCGAGCTTTCCGTCCCTCACGCGAACCACTCGCCCCGCGAACGCGGCGATCTTGGGGTCGTGGGTGACGATCACGATCGTCTTTTTCCGTTCCTCCGCGACGGAGGCCAGCAGTTCCATGATCGAGAGGCCCGTGGCGGAATCGAGATTGCCGGTAGGTTCGTCTCCCAGGACGATGGGCGGATCCGTGACGAGCGCGCGGGAGATGGCCGCACGCTGCATCTCCCCTCCCGACAATTCGTCCGGCATGTGGGAGGCCCGATCGCGGAGACCCACCCGTTCCAAGAGCGCGCCGACCTTCGAACGCACCTCGCTTGAGGGGGCGCCGTCCAGGAGGAGAGGGAGCCCCACGTTCTCCTCCACGGTGAGCGTGGGGACGAGGTTGAAGAACTGGAAGACGAAACCGATCCGACGCCGGCGGAGGAGGGTTCGCTCGGACTCCGATTGAGCCGACGTCGCACGACCTTCCACGCGCACGTGGCCCGCGCTCGGGAGGTCCAGCGCGCCGGCCAGGTGGAGGAGGGTGCTCTTTCCCGAGCCGGACGGCCCCATGATGGCGACGAACTCGCCGCGGTCGATTGCGAGCGTGACGCCGTCGAGCGCGCGGACCTCGCGCTTGCCCTGGACGTAGGTCTTGGCCACGTTGTCGAATTCGATCATCGCGAGCACCAGAGTGTACAGCATGCGCTTGCGAGGGTTGTACGATTCGAGGGCCCGTGGGCCGTGACGCGCAGGAAGAGCCCCTGTCGAGATAGACTAGAGGAGGAAAGTGGAGGGCTTCCCGTGCAGGACGCAAACGATCGACTCCTGGGACAACTCGCCGTCGAGAAGGGCTTCCTCACGCCCGGTCAATTGGCCGGGCTCTTGAAAGTGCGGGGACGGCTCGCCGCGTTGCTGGTCGAACGAGGATGGGTCACACCGGAGCAACTCGATCTCCTGATCGACGAGGCGCTCACTCGCGCGCGGGGAGAATCCACCGCCCGGCCGGCCGAAACGATGATGATCTGCCCCACCTGCGCCGCTCCCATGGAGGTGTCCCAGAAGGAACGAGGGAAGAGCTACCGGTGCCGGAAATGCGGGATGGAGCTCGACGTCGTATCCCGGGCGTCGGATGCTTCGGCCTTCGAGCGAGGAAACATGGGGGAGCGGCCCGCGGGAGAGCGCTTCGGAAAGTTCGTCCTCGAATCCCAGGTCGGCGCGGGCGGGTTCGGGACGGTGTACAAGGCCTTCCAAACCGACCTCGGCCGAATCGTGGCAATCAAAATCCTCCGGTCGGAGAGTCCGATGGACCTGGAACGCTTCGTGCGCGAGGCGCAAACGGTCGCGAAGCTTTCGCACCCGAACGTGGTGCCCATCTACGAAGTTGGAGTCCACGAAGGGAAGCACTATATCGCGATGGAGTTCATCGACGGACCCACGCTGGATCGGGTACGGCTGGAACCGAGAAAAGCGTTGGAGACGATCCGAGATGCGGCTTTGGCGGTGCATCAGGCGCACGAGAAGGGGGTGATCCATCGAGATCTCAAACCGGCAAACATGATTCTCGATCCGGGCAGGCGTGTCCGAGTGATGGACTTCGGACTGGCCAGGCCGCTGCAAAAGGGCACGACCCTCACGGTGAGCGGATTCGCGGTGGGGACTCCTGCCTACATGGCGCCCGAGCAGGCGGAGGCTAGTGAATGCGACGCTCGGACGGACGTCTACGGTCTGGGGGCGACGCTTTATGATCTCCTGACGGGACACAAACCCTTCGAGGCGGAAGAGGCGCTCCAGGTGATGATCCAAATCTCGAGTCAGGATCCGAAGCCGGTACGGCGGCACGATCCGAAAGTCCCCCGAGACGTCGAGCCGATGGTCTCGAAGGCGATGGAGAAGTTGCCGGCGCGAAGGCGCTGGCGGACGACCTCGATCGTTTCCTCGACGGTCGGCCGATTCTGGCGAGACCGACGGGCGCCATCACGAGGTTCGTCAAGTGGGCGAAGCGACACAGGGCCGTTGCGGCCGCAACCGGAATGATTGCGGTGTGCGTACTCGCGTTGGGGATCGCCCTCACCGTTCAGGCCGTTCGTTCGAGTGCCGAGCGGAAACGATTGAATGCGGAGGCAAGGGCGGCGGAAAAAAAGAGACGATTCGAGGAGGCCCGCGATCTCTACGCGAGAATCTGTGCGCTCTGGAACGACGCCGAGGCCGGGGATCGTGCGAATGCGATGGATCGCGAGGCGCAAGCGGAGGCCCGACGAATCGCAGCCGAAAACTGGAACGCCAAGGCCCGGACGGCCCGTGAAGAGCGCGCGCGGATCCTGGAGAAGATCGAGGCGAGGAAGAAAGAACTCAAGGAATTGGAGAGGGCCGTACGCCCCTACGAAGGCGAGGAGAAGAAGCTCCCGTTGTGGCGGATGTCGGTTCAGTTGGATCAGTTGGAGCGGGAGCGACATCGCCGAGAGACGGAAACACTCCTGTTCTATCAGAAGTGCTTGGGCGTGGATCCGGGCAACCTTGAGGCCAAGAAGGCATCGGCGGAGGAGTACTATCCAGCCTATTTGCGAGCCGTCGAGCAAGGCGAGGTCGCGGCCAGGATCACCAGCCAAATGTGGCTCGAACTCTATGATGACGGGACGTTCATCTCCAAACTCACCCAGGACGGAACTGTCTACCTGGAGAGCCGTCCCCAGGGCGCCGAGGTGTTTGTCTTCCGATACGAGGAAGGCCCCGACCGGAGGCTGATGCCTCGGCCTTTTCGCGCTCGGGACCGTACATCCCGAATCCCCGCGATCGAAGGAACGCGGGAGTCCGCCTGTGCCCTGGAGCTCTCCGACTTCAATCGATTAGGGGTGACTCCCGTCGGGGAGGCGAAATTGCCCCAGGGGAGCTACCTCATCGTCCTGCGACGAGATGGATTCCGGGATGTTCGTTATCCTGTGGTGTTGGCGAGTACAACGTGGCACGCGGTCGTCGGCCTCTACACCGATGTCGAGATCGGCCCGGACTTCGTTTGCGTCGCCGGAGGACCTTTCGTCATGGGGAGAGATCCGGGAGTCCACGAGCCGCTTCATCCGGAGGAGGGGGCGCCGCCCGCTACTCTCCCGGACTTTTTCATCGGAAGATTCGAGGTCTCTTGCGAGGAATACCGTGTCTTTATCGAGGACTTGGCGCGACGGGATCTATCGGAGGCGCGAAACCGAATTCCGACGGATGTCTCTCGCGGTCCGATGTGGAAGATCGGGGACGGAGGAAAAGTCGAGTACCTCGTGGGCGGGATGGAGCGGTGGCCGGTCCTTGGGATCTCCTGGGGAGACGCGGATGCCTATTGTAGGTGGAGGACGGCGAGGGAGGGGAACCGCACGCTCTATCGGTTGCCCACCTCCGCAGAATGGGAGAAGGCGGCCCGCGGAGTGGATGGCCGTCCTTTTCCCTGGGGGTATTACTTCGACTGGAGTTTCGCAAGAGGGGCCTTTTCTGTCCCGAATCGGGAGCAGGCGGATGCCATCGGGAGATTCCTAAAGGATGAAAGCCCCTATGGCGCACGGGACATGGCGGGCATGATGAGGGAGGTCTGCTCGGACGAGGTCCAAACGGTCGGGAGCACCAGGATTTCTCGAGGCGGGGCGTGGGCCGATACGACGCCCGTGCGCTTTCGATGTGCCTCGAGATACTGGGAGCAGGCGTACGTCAAGAGCGGGACCTTGGGGTTTCGCTTGGTGAAGAAGCTTCCTCCGAGGTGAGGGGGAATTGATTCGTGGACATTAAAGTCATATAATATGGCTATGAAGGCCATAAATATTGCTGAACTGAAGAATCACTTCAGCCGCCACCTTCGTGCCGTACGAAGGGGGGAGCGGATCCTCGTCATGGACCGGAAGGAAGCGGTCGCCGAGATCGTGCCTCCTCCCAAGGCGGAAGGCTCGCCCTGGGAACGGTTGGCTCGGCAAGGTCGTGTGGCGTTAGGATCGCAGCGCTGGGAGGGGATGGAGGTATCGAAGCTTCGCCGCGCCGTTCCGATCCAGGAGATCCTCCGCGAGGTTCGGGAAGAGTAGGCGTGGCTCTGTACGCCGATTCCAGCGCCCTGCTCCGGGTCCTCTTCGCGGGACCGGGCGAGCGGCTGCCGTTGAAGAAGGGGCGAACGGCGGCGACGTCCCGAATTGCGGAGGTCGAAACGTTTCGGTCTCTGGATCGAATTCGGCTCCAGGGTTACCTTCCCGACGATCGGATCGCCCGAAAGCACAAGGAGCTATCCGATATACTCTCTCGTATCCACCTCGTCCCGGTTTCCGACGACATCATCGCGTTGGCGCGGCAACCGTTCGCGGTGAGCGTACGGGCTCTGGACGCGATTCATGTGGCTACGGCCCAAATGCTCGTAGGGGAGGTGGGCCCGATCGAATTCTGGACGCACGACGCCCGCCAGGCCACCGCGGCGCTCTCCCGCGGTCTGGAGGTACGCGGGGTCTGAAGGCCCTACTCCCCCGCGGCCAGCGCCTTCGAAAACGGGGGCGGCTCGGTCCCCGGCACGAGCGCGTAGCGAGCGAAGTCCGTCACCCCCGCTTCGCGGAGAACGTCCTCGTCGTAGAGCGCCTCGCCCGTCCGCTCCGACGGCGGCCGCGTCACGAGCGCGAGCACCGCATCGCACACGATCTGGGGCGTGCGCCACTGGTCCTCGTTCCCCGGCCAGAAATGGCGGACGGCCTGCGAGTCGATCGCCGTCACCGGCCAGAGGGCGTTCACCGCGATGTGGTGCGGCCGGACCTCTTCCGCGAGCGACTGCGCGAGAAACGTCATCCCGAACTTCGAGAGCATGTACGCCGCCTTCCCCGGCATCGGCTTCGTCTTCATCGGGGGCGACATCGTGAGGATGTGGCCGTACTTCCGCTGGATCATGAACGGCAGGACCGCTCGACTCAAGACGAAGACCGCGCGCGCGTTCACGCTCATCACGAGATCGTACCGCCTCGGCGGAGTGTCGAGGGCGTCGGCCAGGTGGAGCGCTCCCGCGTTGTGGATCAGGATGTCGATCTTGCCGAAGGTCTCGATCGCCTGAGCCACCGCCGCTTCGATCCCCGCGTCGTCCCGCACGTCGAGCCGGACCGCGAGCGCTCGCCGCCCTGTCGCTTCGACTTCGCGGGCCGTGTCGTGAATCGTGCCCGGGAGCTTCTCGTGAGGCTGATCCGTTTTGGAGGCGACGACGATGTCGCAGCCTTCTTTCGCCAGCGCGACGGCGAGGGCCTTCCCGATTCCGCGGCTGGCCCCGGTGATGAAGGCGACCTGATCTTGAAGTCTCATGGGGCGGGAGTGTATCCGAAGCGCAGGGGAGACGAAAGAGGAAGTTCGCCGAGGACCCATTGACTTTGACGAGGGAGGGGAGAGAGTTTCCACGGACTCATTGCCCGGGAGAAACTATCCATAACTCGCATCCTTCTGTTGGGCGGCATTCTCGCGATCTCTCCGATTCCGCCCCGGGAAACGACTTCCAGCGGTGAATACGATCCGGACAAGGGACCCTATACGGGCGAGAAGGTGAGATACGGCGACGATCGACACAAGCACACGAAGGTCGCCAAGTCGAAGCATTTCGGTCAGGCGTGCGGCTCCGCGCTGTCGGACGGCTCGAATCTCTGGAAAGCCTCGATCCCCCTCGGCTATCCTCAAGGACTCCGCGGGAGCACCCCGCCGGTGGGGGAGACGATTTGATCGGCCGAAAGGAGGAGCGGATGATCGGGCTCACGCTTGCCATGGCTCTGCAGGAATTCGATTACACCCACGAGAGTTTCGACGGATTCAAGATCGAGGCCAAGCTCGCGCTCCCGAAAGCGACCCAGGAGGATGCGGTCAAGCGCGTCGTCATCCTGGTGGGAGGCTCGGGGGGCTACGACATGGATCTCGACCTCTCGAGCGTCACGAAGGGCGGGAAGAAGAACCTCTGGCTCAAGGACGTCAGCGACGCCTTGGCCGGGCGCGGGTTCGCCGTGCTCCGCTACAACAAGAGACCTTTCCAAGTCGGGAAGCTGGTGAAGCGGATCAAGGAGGAAAAGCGCGATCCCACGGCCGAGGAGATCGCGCACGTGAAGCGATTCCAGGAGAATCCGCTCCAATACTACGTCGAGGACTGCAAGAGCTTCGCCGAGGGAGCGCGGAAGCGATTCCCGAATGCGAAGGTCCATCTCTTCGGCGGAAGCGAAGGGACCCACGTGGTCCTCTGGGCCGCGCACGAGCTGAAGTGGATCGCAGGAGCGGTCCTGGTGGGATTCTATGCGCGATCCCTGGACGTGGCGTTGTGCGAGCAATACCTGTGTCGGGAAGAACAGAAGTTCCGCGAGTTGGACCTCGACGGCGACGGGGCGGTCACGAAAGAGGAACTCAAGAAGAACCCGCAAGGAGTCGCCTGGTGGGTGCGGCTGGCCCCCTTCGACCACGACAAGGACGGTCGATGGACCCTGACCGAATACAAAGCCTTGCTCCTGGCCTCTCTCACGGAAAGCGGCGATTTCGGCGATGCCTATCGGATTCAGGAATCCAAGTATCCGACGATGTCGGCGATCCTGAAATCCATCGAGATCCCGGTGTTGTTCTTCCAAGGCTTGCTGGACAACCAAACGCCGGCCTACAACGCGCAGGCGATGGAGCACCTGGCGCGCACGTCGTGGAAGCGGGAGAATCTCAAGTTCTGGTATTTCCCGAAGCTGGGGCACTGCTTGGATCCTCGGGATTCGTACTACGACGTGATATACAGCCCCGTGGACCCAGGGGCGCTGGCGAAGATGGCCGAGGAGATGGAGGCGGGGTTGAGGTGAGGGAGGGGATAGAGTTTCCACAGACTCATTGGCCGGGAGTTCGTTCCTCTTTCAGAGCTCATTCCGAGACAGTGAGCGCGTCATGGAACGCGAGCGACGCGCCGCGCCGGCGACTGCCCTCGGTGCCCTTGAAATGTCGAAGCACTTCGGTCAGGCGTGCGGCTCCGCGCTGCCGGCGTTCATATCCTGAGAAGCTTTATTCAGGAGCGTCAGGATGTCTTGAGTAGAGAGTGGCGATCTCGGAACCATCTGAACGGCACCCTTGAGGCCGTCGATGAAATGCCATTCGGCCCTGTCCGCACCCAACTCCTCCGCGAATCCGGAATGACCGCGAAAGTAAGAGGCGATCTCCTTCAGAATCTCGGACCCGGTCGAGTCGCCGAAGTGCATCCTGACCTGCGCGATGCGACCTTTGGGACGAAGACCCTTCCAAGATCGGATGTACTGATAGGCCTTGTCGAGGGCGTCTCGAATTCCCTCCGTCCAACGTTCGGCGGGGATGTTGATATACGCGCAGGGGCTCATCCACAAAAATCCCTCCCGCCGTTCGACGAGCATGATTCCCGTCGGGCTGGCTTCGAATTCCGGAATGGGCTTCATGTGAACCAGAAACGCTCTTTTTCTCTCGTCCTTTCCCTTTCTAGAACATCTTGATCACGATCCCGAAAAACCTGCTGATCTCAGGCATGAGCGGAATCGCGGCGTAGCCCCGGAAATACCGCCTCCGGCGCCTTGCCCGTCACCCTGAGGTATGGCGAGTCGGGGCATAAATCGATCCGATCGCCCCCATTGGGTTCACCGGAGGTTCCAATCTCGACCTGCTCGAATACGCGAGGGTCCATCCAAGAGTCGCCCAGCCATCCGGTTACGGCGGGCTCCACCCACCCTCCTTCGCGAAACGCTTCGGAGGGTTTCGTCGCCCAGTGGAAAGGACTTTTTGCGGGCGACTCAAGGTGTTACGGCTGCACCAACACCCGCACCGTGGCGCCGTCCTTGCGCTGGTTCAGGAGCTTGTGGCCGCGCTTCTCCGACCACACGATGACGTCGTAGATGTTCAGGACGTCCGGGATGACGACCTCGATGAGGGATTTCCGATCCTTCTCGACTTGGGCGGTGAGCGCGGCCAGGATTCCCGCGCAGTTCTTGCCCGTGCCGTCGATCACGATCCAGCCGTTCCCGTGTCCGTTGCCATTTTGGCCGTGGACGGAGATCGCCCCGGACTTGCGCAGGTCGATTTGCTTCTTGAGTTCGGCGACCGCTTCCCGATGAACGGCTCCGTTGGCGCGATCCCCCTTCGTACAGGCCGCGCCGCGCACGCCGACGATGTCGGGGTTGATCCGCGCGAGCTCGTCGAAGTTCGAGAGTTTGAGATGGCCGGAGAGCGCCGTGGACATCCCGAGCTCCTTGCCTTGAAATACCATCTCCCGGAGCCGCGATTCGGGAAAGAAATCGAAGAGATTTCGGCCGTCCTTCGTCAGAGTATCGATGAGCCACCCGTCGCACGCTCCGTCCCGGGCGAGCTCGACCATGCAATTCGCATCGAGACCCTGGTAGAGATGGCTGTCGGCGAAGACCGACCCGATGAGTTTGGTCTGGGTTCCCTCCAACGCCTCTTTGGCGCCACGGAGGATGGCGACGGCGGTCGAATACTCCGTAGTGAGGAAGCCCACCTTGACGGAGGTCGCGTGGAGCACCCCGGCGGCGTACACGGCCATGGCGACCGTGCCCTCCTGATTCGGCACGACCCCAAGAGTGATCGAGACGTGCTTCTCCGGGGGAATCGCGGCGCGCAGGCGCTTGGCCAGACGCGGATGCGCCGATCCGACGAGGGCTTCCTGGAGGTTCTTGATGTCGACGATGTCGGCGCCGCCCTCGTGAGCCTCGAGGCCTTCCTCGAAGTTTTGGACGCTGACCATGAGCATCATGGGCGGACTCCTCCGGCCCGGCTTCGGACCGACTCCAGCTCCGCTTTGAGCTCGGCCTTCTCCTCGGGCGTCAAGTCCTGGAGCGGCAGCCGCACCGGGCCGCACTGGAGACCCATGAGCCGGCCCCAGTACTTGCACAGGGCCACGGGCAGAACGCCCGCGTGCTTTTGGGCGATCCGCGGCCACCATTTGTCCGAGAGATCCTTGAGCGGCTTCACGTGCTGGTCGTAGAACGCGCGGTCGACGTCGCCTTGGCAGGCACGCTCGCACCATTCCACGTATCGCTCGCCGAATCTCCAGTCGGAGGTATTGGCGAACATCACCTGCTGCTGGAAGCCCAGCTCCTTCCCTTTGAAGTAGATCCAATCGTCCGGCGTCGAGATGACCGCGTCCTTTCCCACTTGGAGATGGGTATCGATCGAAGTCTGCTGGTTGAAGCTGGCCTCCTTCACTCCGACGACGTTGGGGATCTTGCACAGCTCCTTGAGGCCTGCGGGGCTCATCGCGATTCCGAACTGGGGCGAGTTGTAGAACATGATGCCCAGATTCACGTTGTCGGCCACGACGCGCGTGAAATCGAGCACCGGCTTCTCCGCCTTCGTGGCGATGTACGGCGCGGCGAGGATGAGCAAATGGAATCCGCGAGACTCGGCATGCTTGGCGAGAGCGATCGCCTCCTTGTAGGAGGTATGGGTGACTTGCGCCGCGATCGTCCACGATCCCGCGGCTTCTTCGGCGACGACGTCGTACACCCGAAGGCGTTCCTCTCGCGTGAGGCTCCAGAATTCGCCCATGTTCCAAGTGCATCCGGCCCCCCGAGTCCCGAGGGCGCGGATCTGCCGGATGTTGTGGCGAAGCGCGTCCGTGTCGAGCTCGTCCGACGGCGTAAACGGGGTCACGAGCGTAGTGAATTGGCCTCGGAGGTTTTCGCGGGCCCAGGCCTTGGCGTCGATCTTCGCGTAGTGCGCCATCGTTCGTCCCTCCCCTGGGTTGAAAGCGGGCGAGATTGTATCGGCCCGCCTGGAGACTGTCAACCAACCCTACCGACTCTGTCTTTGGAAGTTGCGGCGTAACCCGAGTCCGAGCAATCGGTATAGAACATCGTCGCGACGAACTTCGAGTCGGGTCTAGTAATCCCCTTGACATCGACTTGGTGCCTTGATATGTGTAAGTCCCGGGACGCGGCAAGGCAGTACCGCCTGATCATGCCTAGCTCGGGGGAGTAGCTCCAGAAGGAAACCCGGAAACGTTGCAGCCAGGGCTTAGGCGGCGAGAGAGAGTTGACATGAAGAGAACAGCGTGTCTGGGGCTTCTCGCCTCGGTTTTCGCCGTTTTCGCCCCCGCGATTTCGGCGCAGGATCGGGTCGGAATCGACGAAAAGCTGGGCGAACATGTGCCTCTGGACGTCGTCGTGCGCGACGAGCAGGGGTCGCCGGTAACGATGCGGAACCTCGTTCAGGGTCCGACTCTGATCGTCTTCGTCTATTATAAGTGCCCCGGGATCTGCACCCCGCTTCTGAACGACATCGCGCGGCTCCTCAAGGAATCGGACCCGACTCCCGGCCGGGACTTCACTCTGCTGACCATCAGCATCGATCCGACGGAGACTCCCGAGATGGCCGCCCAGAAGAAGAAGGCCTACTACCTCATGGTCGGCAAGCCGATGGGCGAGAACGGATGGAGGTTCCTGACGGCGGAGTCGGCGGCGATCGCGCGGCTCACGGACGCGGCCGGATTCCGGTACATGCCGGACGGAAAAGATTTCCGCCACGCGGCCGCCCTCATTGCGCTCTCTCCCGACGGGAAGATCTGTCGCTATCTGTACGGGAAGAATCTCCTTCCCTTCGACTTGAAGATGGCCGTCCTGGAGTCTTCCCAGGGGAAGACGGGGCCGTCCATCGCGCGCGTCCTCCTCTTCTGCTTCAGCTATGATCCGCAAGGAAGGAAGTACGTCTTCAACGTAACCCGGATCGCAGGCGGGGTCACCGTCCTGCTTGTCGGCGGATTCTTCCTGTACTTGGTACTGAGGCGCAAGAAGCGCCCCGGCGTGGAGGGGAACTAGACATGTCCAACGGCGCCGCCACCGCCGTCCTTCCCGAGCACACCTTCCTGAATTTCGAGGAAGAGGAAAAGTCCTGGTTCAAGCGCTGGATCTTCAGCGTCGACCACAAGAAGATCGGCATCCTCTACGGGACGAGCATGATGCTCTTCTTCCTGATGGGGATGACGCTCGGATTCCTGATCCGCCTGGAGATGCTGGGCCCCGGATCCACGATCATGGGAGGGCGGACCTACAACACGGTCTTTACCCTTCATGGAATCACGATGATCTTCCTCTTCGTGATTCCGGGCCTGATGGCGTCGTTCGGGAATTTCTTCCTCCCGCTCCAGATCGGGGCGCGCGACGTCGCGTTCCCGCGACTGAATCTTTTCTCTTGGTGGCTCTTCATCTCGGGCGGAGCGCTCATCTACGGCTCGCTCTTCGTGGGCGGAACGCCGATCGACACCGGATGGACCTTCTACGCCCCGTACAGCGTCAAGACTTCGGCGAGCGTCTCCCTGGCCGGGCTCGGTGTCTTTTTTGTCGGCTTCTCGTCGATCCTCACGGGGCTCAACTTCGTCACGACCGTGCACCGAATGCGCTGCCCGGGGATGACGTGGACGCGGATGCCCCTGTTCGTGTGGACCCTGTACACGACCGGTTGGCTCCAGATCCTGGCGACCCCGGTGATCGGAATCACGCTTGTCATGCTCCTTCTCGAGCGGCTCCTCGGGGTGGGGTTCTTCGATGCGAGCAAGGGAGGGGATCCGGTCCTCTTCCAGCACCTGTTCTGGATTTACTCGCACCCGGCGGTCTACATCATGATCTTGCCCGCGATGGGCGCCGTTTCCGAAATCATCCCGGTCTTCACTCGGCGAAACATTTACGGATACAAGTACATCGCCTTCTCCAGCGTCGGGATCGCGATCATCGCGTACATCGTCTGGGGCCATCATATGTTCACGAGCGGGATGGCCGATTCGTCCCGCATCGCGTTCTCGCTGCTCACGTTCTTCGTGGCGATTCCGACCGCGATCAAGATCTTCAATTGGATCGCCACGATGTACAAGGGGTCGATCACCCTGGAAGCTCCGTTC
>Ga0114945_10001121_pt1 | contig 16835 bp, 17 predicted proteins | sample OV2TP3_FD_87194 | JGI IMG/M metagenome (GOLD analysis project Ga0114945, IMG submission 87194) | Hot spring microbial communities from Beatty, Nevada to study Microbial Dark Matter (Phase II) - OV2 TP3 | ecosystem: Environmental > Aquatic > Thermal springs > Hot (42-90C) | place: USA: Beatty... | reverse complement strand
CGGATGCGGTGGTGGCCCGAGGGGGCAAGCTTGCCAACTATGCCGAATACTCCGGAGACCCTCCCGATTGGGCCGTGGAAGTGCTGACCGACAAGGTCTGCTCGCTGCCCGGCGTCAAGAACATCATTGTCGGGGGCGCGATCGCCAACTTCACCGATGTGAAAAAAACGTTCGGCGGCATCATCGCCGGCTTTCGAAAGGCCAAGTCGGAAGGCAAGCTGAACGGCGTGAAGATCTGGGTCCGTCGCGGCGGGCCCCGCGAGAAAGAGGGGCTTGAAGCCATGCGGGCGCTTCGCGAGGAAGGGTTCGACGTCCACGTCTTTGACCGCCACATCCCGCTCACCGACATCGTTGACATGGCGCTTCAGACGAAGTAGCCACTCACGGGTCAGATTTAGGGAGTATCCCGAATAATATGAGTATCCTGGCCAACAAAGACACGCGGGTGGTCATCCAGGGCGGTGCGGCCGGTTTAAACGCGGCGCGGCGGATGGCGGAGTTTTGTTACATGATCAAGCGTCCGCTGAACGTGGATGCTTTCGTGTACCCGCCGGACACCGGCAAGACCAACGAGGTCCCGTACGGGAGCGGCCTCCTGACGGTTCCGGTATACAGGAGCGTGGCGGAGGCCACGGCGAACCACCCGCAAATCAACACCAGCCTGGTCTACATCGGCGCCGACCGGGCCTGCGCGGCAGGGATGGAGGCGCTCAACGACGCCAAGATCCAGACCGTCTCCATGATCACCGAAGGGGTGCCGGAGCGTGACGCCAAGCTGCTGGCCCGGCACGCGACGAAGCTCGGCAAGGTCTTCAACGGCCCCTCGTCCATCGGCGTTGTCTCGGCGGGCTCGTGCCGGCTGGGCGTGATCGGCGGCGCGTTCGATAACCTGGTCGCCTGCAAGCTGTACCGTGAGGGGTCATTCGGGGTCATCACCAAGTCCGGCGGTCTGTCGAACGAGATCATCTGGATCTGCTCGCAGTTCGCCGACGGCATCACCACGGCGATCGGGATCGGCGGGGACGCCTATCCCGGCACCGACTACGTCACCTACCTGGAGAAATTCGAGCAGGACCCGCAGACCAAGGCGGTCGTCATCGTCGGCGAGATGGGTGGGAACTTGGAAGAGCGCGCTGCCGATTGGTACGGCGCCACGAAGCGGCGGATCAAGCTGCTGGCGGTGGTGTCCGGGTTCTGCCAGGAAAGCCTGCCCAAGGGCATGAAGTTCGGGCACGCCGGGGCGAAGGAAGGGCTGAAGGGGGAAGGCTCGGCCCGGTCCAAGGCCGAGGCCTTCAAGAAGGCCGGCGCGATCGTGCCCGATACGTTCGGGGCGCTGGGTCCGGCGATCAAGCAGGTGTATGAGGATCTCGTCAAGTCCGGTCAGGTGCGACCGATTCCGGACTTGAGCCCGGCCGATCTGCCGAAGCTCCCGAAGACGATAGAGGAGGGAATGAAAGCAGGCGAGGTCATGGTCGCGCCGCTGATTAAGACCACGATCAGCGACGACCGCGGCGACGAGCCCTGCTACGACGGGTACGCGGCGTCCGAGCTCATCAACAAGGGCTACGAGATCCCGCACGTGATCGGCTTGCTCTGGGACAAGCGGTTGATCTCGAAGCAGGAGGCGGAGATTATCAAGCGCATCATGATGCTCTCGGCCGACCACGGCCCCTGCGTGAGCGGCGCGCTGGGCACCATCATCGCCGCCTGTGCCGGGATCGGCATGTCGCAGGCGGTGGCGGCCGGGCTCATCATGATCGGCCCCCGCTTCGGCGGCGCCGTGACCGATGCCGGCCGCTGGTTCAAGCATGCGGTGGACAACAAGATGACGGTGGATGACTTCCTGGCTTACATGAAAAAGAACGTGGGCCCGGTTCCCGGCATCGGCCATCGGGTCAAGAGCGTCCGGAACCCGGACAAGCGCGTGAAGGAGTTGGTCTCCTACGTGAAGGGCCTGGGCGTTCCGACGCCGCACCTGGACTTTGCGCTGGAGATCGAGAAGGTCACCTCCGCCAAGAAAGAGAACCTGATTTTGAACGTGGATGGGACCATGGCGGCGGTGCTGGTGGACATCGGGTTCCCGGTGGACAGCCTCAACGGCTTTTTCATTCTGTCCCGAACGATCGGGTTGATCGGCCACTGGGTGGACCAGAAGCGTCAGGAGAGCCGTCTCATCCGTCTCTTCGACTACCTGGTCAACTACGCGGCCCCCAAGCGGCGGGAAGTGCCGCCCTTGAAATAACGACACGGTGATGTGGGGATTCCAAGATGTCACTTGAAATAGCAAAAGAACTCTACGCGTCCATGCCTGGGACGATGGCGAAGGCCCGCAAGAAATTCGGGCGGGCCCTCACGTTGAGCGAGAAGATCCTCGTCTCGCACGCCGATAATTTCGACTCGCAGGTCTGGGACCGGGGCAAGGCCATGCTGGCCTTGCGGCCTGATCGCGTGGCGATGCAGGACGCGACGGCGCAGATGGCCATGCTGCAGTTCATGCAGGCCGGCAAGAAGACGGTGGCGGTGCCGAGCACGATCCATTGCGATCACCTGATCCGGGCCCAGACGGGCGCCGAGAAAGACTTGCTTCGCGCCATTGACGAGAACAAGGAAGTCTATAACTTCCTGGCCTCCTCGGCGAAAAAATACGGCATCGGGTTCTGGAAGCCCGGGGCCGGCATCATCCACCAGGTGGTGCTGGAGAACTATGCGTTTCCCGGCGGGCTGATCATCGGGACCGACTCACACACACCGAACGGCGGCGGGCTGGGGATGCTGGCCGTCGGGGTCGGCGGCGCGGATGCCGGCGAAGTCATGGCGGGTCTGCCGTGGGAGGTGCTGCACCCGAAGCTGATCGGCGTTCGCCTGACCGGCAAGCTGCAGGGCTGGGCCTCGCCCAAGGACGTGATCCTGTACATCTGCGGCCTGCTGACCGTGAAGGGCGGGACGAACAAGATCGTCGAATACTTCGGCCCCGGCGCCGAGAGCATCAGCGCGACCGGCAAAGGGACCATCACCAACATGGGGGCCGAGCTGGGCGCCACGACCTCGATCTTCCCCTTCGACCAGAAGATGGTCGCGTACCTGAACCTGACGGACCGCACCGACATCGCCGAGCTGGCCGAAGCCAAGCGCGAGCTGCTCACGGCGGACCCCGAGGTGCTGCAATCGCCGGAGAAATATTTCGATCAGGTCGTCGAGATCAACCTCTCCACGCTGGAGCCGCACGTGGTCGGGCCGCACTCGCCGGACCTTGCCAGGCCGATCTCCAGGATGGCGGCCGAGGCCAAGGAGAAGGGCTATCCGGTCGAGCTCAAGGCGGCACTGATCGGAAGCTGCACGAACTCGTCCTACGAGGACATCGGGCGGGCGGCCCATATCGCGCGGCAAGGTTTGAAGGCCGGTCTCAAGGCCAAGACGCCGTTCCTCGTCACGCCGGGCTCCGAGCGGATCTTCCACACGATGAAACGCGACGGCTTTATGGAGACCTTCGAGCAGATGGGCGGGACCGTGCTGGCCAACGCCTGCGGGCCGTGTATCGGCCAGTGGAAGCGGGCGGACGCGGTCAAGGGGCGCGTGGATTCGATCGTGAGTTCGTTCAATCGGAACTTTCCCGGCCGAAACGACGGCCTCAACGAGACGATGTCCTTCCTTACAAGCCCTGAGATTGTGACCGCCTATGCCTTTGCAGGCGACCTCACGTTCGATCCGGTGCACGGCACGCTGAAGACGGCGGACGGCAAAGAGCTCAAGTTCGAGCCGCCCCAAGGAGAAGAGCTGCCGGCCAAGGGCTTTGCGAAAGGGGAAGAAGGATTTGTTCCTCCCGCAGAGAACGGCGATGCGATGGTGGTGGAGATTCCGCCGGACAGCGAGCGGCTCCAGTTGCTCCAGCCGTTCTCCCGCTGGGACGGGAAGGATTTCTCGAGGTTGCCGCTCCTCATCAAGACCAAGGGCAAGACGACGACCGATCATATTTCCCCCGCGGGGCCGTGGCTCAAGTTTCGCGGGCACCTGGACAGGATCAGCGACAACATGTTTCTGGGGGCCAACAGCGCCTTCTCGGCCGAGCCCGGCAAGGGCACGGATGTGCTGACCGGAGAATCGGGCCTGACCATCGCGCAGATCGCCCGACGGTACAAGGCCAAAGGCATTGGATCGGTGGTGGTGGGCGACGAGAACTACGGCGAGGGGAGCAGCCGCGAGCATGCCGCGATGTCGCCGCGATTCCTGGGCGTGAGGGTCGTGCTGACGCGCAGCTTTGCCCGCATCCACGAGACAAATCTAAAGAAGCAGGGCGTGCTGCCCTTGAGCTTTGCCAACCCCCAGGACTACGACAAGATCGAGCAAAACGACCGTATCAGCGTGGTGGGGTTACAGGCGTTGGCTTCGGGGAAACCGGTGCAGGTGGTCATCCACAAGGCCGACGGGAAGGACGTCACGCTCCAGGCCAATCACAGTTTGACAGAGCAGCAGGTCGGGTGGTTCAAAGCCGGCTCCGCGCTGAACGCGCTGAATTAACAAACAACCACCCCCTCCCATCCCTCCCCCCTCGATGGGGAGGGTGAGGGTGGGGGGCAGAGGGAGGAATAGAGGAACAATGGGCTACGTGAAGCTGACTCCGCCGACTAAGGGACAAAAAATCACGATGGGACCGGGCATGAAGCTGAACGTCCCGGACAACCCGATCGTACTCTATATCGAAGGCGACGGCACCGGGCCGGACCTCTGGGCCGCGTCCATCCGCGTGTTCGACGCCGCCGTGCAGAAGGCTTACAACGGTAAACGGAAGATCGAGTGGTTCGAGGTCTACGCCGGCGAGAAGTGCAATCAGATCTATGGGGCCAACACCTGGCTGCACGACGACACCACCAATGCCTTCAAGGAATACCTGGTCGGCATCAAGGGCCCCCTCACGACGCCGGTCGGCGGCGGCATCCGCAGCATCAACGTGGCGCTGCGGCAGATCCTGGACCTGTATGTCTGCCAGCGGCCGGTGAAGTGGTACACGGGGGTGCCCTCTCCCGTCAAGAAGCCCAATTTTGTGAACATGGTCATCTTCCGCGAGAACACGGAGGATATCTACGCCGGGATCGAATGGGAGAAGGGCTCGGCGGAAGTCAAGAAAGTGATTGATTTTCTCCAGAAGGAGATGGGGGTCAAGAAGATCCGGTTCCCTGAGTCCTCCAGCATCGGCATCAAGCCGGTGAGTGAGGAGGGCACCTATCGGCTGGTTCGTGCGGCGATCAACTGGGCGCTGGCTCACAAGCGGAAGAGCGTGACGTTGGTGCACAAGGGCAACATCATGAAGTACACTGAGGGCTACTTCCGGAAGTGGGGATACGAGCTGGCCAAGAAGGAGTTCGGAGACAAAACGGTTGCCTGGGACGACTGCGGCGGCAACCCGCCGGCCGACAAGCTCCTGATCAAGGATGCCATCGCGGACAACTTCCTCCAGCAGATCCTGACCCGGCCGGCCGAGTACGACGTGATCGCGACGCTGAACCTGAACGGCGACTACGTTTCCGATGCGCTGGCGGCCCAGGTGGGCGGCCTTGGGATCGCCCCGGGTGCCAACATCAATTACGTCTCCGGCCATGCCTGCTTTGAGGCCACTCACGGGACCGCGCCGAAGTACGCCGGCCAGGACAAGGTCAATCCGGGATCGGTGATCCTCTCGGGCGTGATGATGCTGGAGTATATGGGGTGGACCGAGGCGGCCCGGCTGATCGAGTCTGGGATGGCCAAGGCGATCAACACCGGGACCGTGACCTATGACTTCGCGCGTTTGATGACGCAGGAGGGGCGGACCGACGTGAAGGAAATCAAGTGCTCGGAGTTCGGGACGGCGATCATCAACAACATGTAATTGGAACCTGTGTAGGGGCGGTTCGCGAACCGCCCCTACCTTGTGAGACACGATGGAACTAAAGGGCTTCGATAAGAACGTCGCCATAGACCAGGAAGAAGTCCTGCGTCCCAAGATGGTGACCGTCGAGATCGCCGGCAAGAAGTATCAGGTGCCGGAAGGGATCACGGTCATCAAGGCCCTGTGGTACAGCGGGCAGGAAGTCATACGAGGCGCCGGCTGTCTGGGGGGCTATTGCGGCGCCTGCGCGACCTACTATCGAACCAAGGACGACCCCAAGGTCCGGACGTGCCTGGCCTGTTCGACTGCGGTGGAAGACGGGATGTCCTTCACGATGGTCTCGCCGTTTCCCGCCCGTAAAGCTACTTACAATTTGGCCGAATTGAAGGATCCCAAGCAGGATCTGTTCAGCCTGTACCCTGAAGCCCCGCTCTGCCGCAACTGCAATGCCTGCACCGAGGCCTGCCCGCAGGGGATCGACGTCCGGGACGGCGTGTGGCGGGCGGTCTTCGGCGATTTCAAGGCGGTCTCCGAGATGTTCATGGACTGTGTGATGTGCGGACTTTGCGTGCCGGTCTGCATCGCGGACATCGCGCCGAACCTGGTCGCCGTGTATGCCAGTCGGGCGCAAGGGGCGTTCTTCACGGAGAAGCCGCAACGTCTGGAGGCGCGGATTGACCAGATCGAGCAGGGCCAATATGACTCGGAGTGGGATCGCCTCTTCAACATGAACGAGCAGCAATTGAAGGAAGTCTGCGCGGCAATCAAGTAGGCGCCTGCGGCGTCCGTAGCTGCGAGCTATTAGGAACGCCGCTCGGCCAAGACCTCGCGGCTTCAGAAGCCGCTGGCGCTGCCGAGCAGCGTTAAAATGGTGAGCCCCCGTAATGGAGTTGCGCGCCCTTCAGGACCTCGTCCACAAGACCCGCGACGCGCGTCGTCCCCAGAACCTGCCGAAGTTCCCCGCCAATGAACGCGACACGCTGATCAAGAAATACCATCCCGATTATAGAGAGAACGCCTACCGCCCGATCAAGTTCGGCCCGAATGCGGGCGAGCTGACGGTGCGCGAGGTCGCGGCCTTGCTCGAAGGCGACAGCCCCGTGCCGGCCGACCTGGACCTGACCCCGGCCCATACCGTAGATGTGCTGGTCGTCGGCGGCGGGGGCGCCGGCTGCGCGGCAGCCCTGCACGCCCACGCGCACGGGGCGAAGGTGCTGCTGGCCACGAAACTGCGCCTGGGTGATTCCAATACGGTCATGGCCCAGGGCGGGATGCAGATCGCCGTCGCGCCGGACGACTCGCCGGTCCAGCATTTCCTCGATACGCTCAAGGGCGGGCACATGAAGAACGACCACCGGCTCCTCAAGGTGCTCGTGGAGGAGGGGCCGTCCATCGCCAAATGGCTGCTCGAATTGGGCGTCCTGTTCGACCGGGACCCAGACGGCAACCTCCACGTCAAGAAGGGCGGCGGAAGTTCCAAGCCGCGGCTGCTGACCTGCTCCGACTACACCGGCCTGGAGCTCATGCGGGTGCTGAAGGATGAGGTCCTGAATAAGAAGATCCCGCTGCTGGAATTCAGCGCCGCTGTCGAGCTGCTCAGCGACGGAACAGGCGCCTGCACGGGAGCGGTGCTCCAGGACCTGGACAACAAGCGCTACGTGGTGGTCGCCTCCAAGACGGTCATTCTCGCGACGGGCGGCATCGGGCGCTTGCACATTCAGGGCTTTCCCACAAGCAACCACTACGGTGCCACCGGGGACGCGCTGCCGATGGCGTACCGGATCGGCGCCAAGCTGCTGCAGATTGACACCTTCCAGTATCACCCGACCGGTGCCGTGTACCCGGAACAGTTGATCGGCGCCCTGGTGACCGAAGGCATCAGGTCCGAGGGTGGGCAGTTGGTGAACGCCAAGGGCGAACGATTCGTGAACGAATTGGACACGCGCGACGTGGTGTCCTCTTCAATCATCAGAGAATGCGAGGAAGGGCGTGGGGTGCGGACCGTGACCGGGCGGCTGGGGGTCTGGCTCGACACGCCGTTGTTGGATGTCGAGCAGGGACCGGGAACGTTGGAGAAGCATTTCCCCGCCATGGTCAGGCAGTTCAAGCGGTACGGCATTGATATCGCCAAGGATCCGGTGCTGATCTATCCCACGCTCCATTACCAGAACGGCGGCGTGCAGATTGATGTGAACGGCGAGTCCGGCGCGCGTAATCTGTTTGTGGCCGGCGAGGCCTCCGGCGGTCTGCACGGCCGGAACCGATTGATGGGGAACTCACTCCTGGACCTGATGGTGTACGGCAAGCGGTCCGGGACCACCTCCGCCGAGCGCGCCAAGACCATGCTCCAGGGCAAGCTGACGCTCGAGCACCTGGCGCGGTTCAGGGCGGAGGCCAAGAAGCACGTGGCGACACTCGTCGGAACGTCGCCGATGCTGTTCCCGGACTACGTCAGAAAGGAGTAGGGGCACGGCATGCCGTACCCCTCCCGCCAGAAGGGACCCGCATGAACATTCATGAATTCCAGGCCAAGCAGTTGTTTGCGCAGTTTGGTATCCCGGTGCCGCAGGGGAAGGAGATCAGGACTCCTCTCGCGGCCGAGAAATGGGCGGAGAAGCTGGAAACTCTGCAACAACTCGATACGGCTATCCAAACCCTTAAAACCGATCCTTCGACCGCCAAGGATCCGTTGCTCTATGTCGTGAAGGCCCAGATCCACGCCGGCGGCCGCGGCAAGGCGGGCGGGGTCAAGATCACGAAGGACCGCGACGAGGTGCCGGCGTTGGTCAATGAACTGCTCGGCAAGACCCTGGTGACGCACCAGACCGGCCCTAAGGGTCGAAAAGTGCGCCGCGTCCTGGTGGAAGACGGGGTCGGGATTGCTAAGGAACTGTACCTGAGCCTGCTGGTGGACCGAGACTCCGGCCGGCCCGTCTTCATCGCCAGCACCGAAGGCGGCATGGAGATCGAGGAGGTCGCCGCCCATACCCCGGAGAAGGTCCTGAAAGAGCCGATAGACCCCGCGGTCGGCTTCCAGGGCTACAACGGGAGGAACTTGGCATTCAACCTCGGCCTTCCGGCGCTCGAGCCGACGGTGGTGAATCCCTTCATCACGATGCTCGGCAACCTCTACCGGCTGTTCATGGAAAAGAACGCGTCGCTGGTGGAAATCAATCCGCTGGTAATCACGCAGGATAAGCGTCTGCTCGCGCTGGACGGGAAGGTGTCGTTCGACGACAACGGACTGTTCAAGCACCCGGACGTGCAGGCATTCCGCGATCTGCACGAGGAAGAGCCGCTGGAGATCGAGGCAACCAACAACAATCTCAACTACGTCAAGCTGGACGGCAACATCGGCTGCATGGTGAACGGCGCAGGCCTGGCCATGGCGACGATGGACGTGATCAAGCTGGCCGGGAGCGAACCGGCGAACTTCCTGGACGTGGGTGGAGGAGCGACGAAGGAAACGGTGGCGGCCGGCTTTCGGATTTTGCTCAAGGACCGGAACGTGAAGGGCATCTTCATCAACATTTTCGGCGGGATCGTCCGCTGCGAGCGGATCGCGCACGGGGTGATCGAGGCAGCCAAGGAAGTCAACATCAAGATTCCGGTCGTGGTGCGGTTGCAGGGGACCAACGCCGAGGAAGGGCGGAAGTTGCTGCTGGAGTCCGGCCTCAAGGTGGACGTGGCGACGGACCTGTGGGAGGCGGCGCAGAAGATCGTGGCGATGACGGGGAAGAAGCGGAAAAAGGCGGAGGCGGCGGGATTCGCGGGTCCTGCCCCCGCATAGCCCAGTGCAGCTGGGCGTTTCGCCGTCGAAGTCCCGGAACCCGGCTGTACGCCCCGCGCTGCATCTGGGCGCCCATGCGGTGTCACCTGCTCAAGAGACCCCTCGCCCCTTGAGGGAGAGGGTCAGGGTGAGGGGACATAGGGCGGTGGTCCAATCCTCCTCGTGATTCTCGACGCAGGCCTGGCCATCACGCTAAAGGAGAGTATCGAATGACGGCTGGAGAGTGGTACAGAGAGTTTTACAAGAGAACTTCTGATGACAAAGAACAAATTAACAAAATTAGACTATCCACCCCGCAATATACTAAAGCAATGGGAGAGCTTCTCAAGAAAATGGCTGAAGGCCTAGGCTACAAAGTGGTAACGGAAAGGACATCCCACGGTGGCGGCAGGCTGGACCAAACATGGAAAAAGGGTGACCACGAAATCACGATTGAGCATGAACACGACTACAAGACAATAGATAAGGAGATACGGAATCTCTGCGATCATCGCAGCCAGTTGAAGGTCCTGATTACGTATGTACCGGATGAGGACTTCCTGGCCTCTGCAGTTGAGACGGCAAATAAAGTTAAGCAAGATATCGCTCAACAAGGATCATTTCACGGAGAATTTCTGCTCGTTATTGGACCCTACTGTAATAATGACTGGTTAAGCGACTGGGCAGCCTTCCATTCGATTCGAGACATAAGAATGCTTCCGTTGAGGGGCAAGCCTAATAGGTAAGGAAGGCCAAGAGCATATTGGTGGATAAGAACACGCGGGTGGTGGTGCAGAGGTTGTTCTGATCGCGCGAACGTGATTCAATAGTCTCAAGGAAGCAATCCCAACAAGAGGCGGCCATGAGTACGGTGACCTTTAGGGAAGCCCTGGATCTGGTCGAATCGCTGTCTGATGAGGAGCGGTTGGCCCTCGTTGAGATTGTCAAGAGTCGCCTTGTCGAGCGGCGGCGGGATGAAATTGCTGAGAGTGTCCGTGAGGCGAGAGAAGATTATTCGGGTGGAGAAGTCAGGAAGGGAACAGCAGACGAGTTTGAAACGCTGAAAGGGAAGTCATGAGCATTCTGGTCGATAAGAACACGCGGGTGGTTGTGCAGGGGATCACGGGCAAGGAAGGGTCGTTTCACGCCACGCAGTGTAAGGCCTATGGGACACAGGTGGTCGCGGGAGTGACGCCGGGGAAAGCGGGTCAGGAGGTCGAGGGCATTCCGGTCTTCAATACCGTCCGCGACGCCGTGAGAAAGACCCAGTGCGATACGTCATTGATTTTTGTGCCGCCGGCGTTTGCCGCTGATGCTATTCTGGAAGCCGCCGATGCAGGCATTCGCCTGATCGTCTGCATTACGGAAGGCATTCCGGTCAACGACATGGTCAAGGTGAAGCGGGCCTTGCGCGGGCGGGACGTGCGGCTGATCGGGCCCAACTGTCCGGGGATCATCACGGCGGACGAGTGCAAGATCGGCATCATGCCGGGATTCATTCATAAAAAGGGGCGGGTGGGGGTGATCTCCCGCAGCGGGACGCTGACTTACGAGGCTGTGAATCAGCTCACGACCCTTGGCTTGGGCGAGACGACCTGTATCGGGATCGGCGGCGATCCGATCATCGGCACCGGCTACATTGACCTCTTAGCGATGTTCGAGAAGGACCCGGAGACCGAAGCGGTCGTCATGATCGGCGAGATCGGGGGCGACGCCGAGGACAAGGCCGCCATCTACATCAAAGAGAACATCCGCAAGCCGGTCATCGGCTTCATCGCGGGCATCACGGCCCCGCCGGGGCGCCGCATGGGCCATGCGGGCGCCATCATCACGGGTGGGAAGGGCACGGCGGCCGAAAAGATGGCCGCACTGGAAGCCGCCGGCGTCATCGTCGTGCGCAACCCCGCCGAGATCGGCAAGACCGTCCAGGAAGCGCTCAGCCCCCGCTGCTCGGTCTAAACTCCCCACAGAGTTTTGGCGACGGTTCCGATGGCATAGGAGATGCCAACGGCCGCGGTGATAATGACCAGGTTAGTGAGGATGCGTTTTTTGATGTTCATGCCGGAGAGAAACGCCAGCAGCATGGACACCAGAATGATCATGCTGCCGGCCGTCACGAGGGAGAACAACGCGTCCTTCGCGCCGAAAAGGACCGGCAGGACAGGGACCGTGGCGCCCGCGATATAGCTCCCCCCGACGATGAGCGCCGAGCCGAGCGGCTGCTCCTCCATGGCGATCGCTGTCGTCGTCGCTCCGAGAAATTGCTGCTTGGCCGATTCCGTTGCTTTGACTTCCTTCTCGGAGCCGATCGCGACATAGACCCCGGCTCCCATCGACAGCGCGCCGGCCACTGCCGTGGTGGAGGCGGCGATGAGGACGGTGATCGCGTCGCCGAAGGCCCCAAAGAACCCGCTGACCGCTCCCAGGATCTCGACCAGACCGTCGTTCAGACCGAGAAAGATGTTGCGGATGCGCTCCGGGTTGATTTTCCGCCCGGTCAGTTTGGTGACGACCGTGTCCTCGTGTTTGAATTCATCCACCAGAATGTCTTTGACCGCGGCGCCGAGCGGCCCGTCCTTGTAACGCTTCCAGAGCGTCAAATATTTCCGCACGCCGTAGACCTCGATGGCTTCCAGAACCAGATGGATCGCGGGTGTTCCGAAGAGGCGGCAGGTTAGGATGATGAGCTGGAACTTCAGACGGCGTGGAAGGTCGAGGGTGGTAAGTTGGAGGTTGAAGAATTCCTGCCAGAAGGCGAAGTGCGTGGTTTCAACTCGGATCAACTCGTCGAGCACCTTTTGGCTGTCGCCTTCCGTGATGTCGCGCAGCGCTTTGTACAGTGAAAGGTCAAAAAGCTCGTCCAGGATGAGTCTTCTGGCCAGTCTGTCATCGTGGTGCTGTTCCATGGCCTGATTCTAGCAGATTATTACAGGCCCGTTCGCCGCCACCCCCTGCCTAGTTTATGGAAACGAAAACGGGGACAGGCTGAGCTAGCCCTCATTTTCGCCGGTAGACGTGTATCCATATCACCCTCCCTGATCAGTCTTGGGACCTGAGGCAGCCGTATGAAACTCGGCCACCTGAGGGTGAACGAGGTTGGCAAAATCTTGGTAGCGGAGCTTCACCGCCTCGTGGTGTGTCCCGGCCTGAAAGACGATCTCCTCGTCTCCCGTGAGAACCCGATCCACGTACACCTCCAGGCCATAGAGGTTCCGAAGGGCGGCACCGCGCCGAGTTCACAATCCGGGAACAATCCACCCGCTTCCTCTTCGGTGGCCAGTCTTACATGTGGTGTCTGAAAGATAACGATGAGTTGCTTGAGGTCCACCTTCCAGTTGGCGGGGAGCACTGCCATGACGAAACGCTCCCCTACCTTCAGGACCACCACCTTGGCCACTTCTTTCCCCGGCACATGCAGTGCCTGGGCTAGCTTCGAGGCCGTAAACGTCTCCTCATGAGTCAGGACTTTGCGGGAACCTTTGCGCGATCCCAATAGTCCTTCAGTCGTCTCAGGATGCTCATGGCCAACTCCTTTCAATCAAGTGAAGGCCCCTCGCCCTAAGCTCCACGCTCCTGAAAGACCAGCGAGGCTAATCGTCGAGACTGTGTGGGGCTATCCGCGCTTTCTGGAACGCAATCGCGCCGTCCACGAGGATGAACAGCGCAATCATCGTGAGCAAACCGCCACCGGTAAACCAGCCGAGCGATCCCAATTTCCAGGTATGGTCCGTCAGGCCTGCGAGAAGACCGATCAACCCGCAGACAAAACCAAGGGCAGCGCCGAGGCGAGCAATTGACGTTCTCTTATAACCAACTCTCATGGTCTATCCTCCATTTTGTGGAACCATATCAGCTCACGCCGAAGGCAAAGAAAAATCGACTTTCCGAGATGGCTGCAGAATGAGATCCTTCACTGCTGGCTATTCCGCCAAGGTCGGGCTACACTCGCTTGAGTGAGCTGATGGGGAAGTACAGCCGGAAATAGAGGGTGACCTATGCGGTTCGAGGAATTCTCCTTTGGCTCGATCCGGATTGACGGCACAACCTACGAGCACGACGTCGTGATTGACTGCGGTGAAGTCCGCAAGCGCAAGAAAAAACCGTCCAAGAAATTCCGCGACGACTTCGGACATACGCCGTTGTCGGTAGAGGAGGAGATACCATGGAAGTGCCGCCGGCTGGTGGTCGGCACCGGAGCCAACGGCGGCATGCCGGTGATGAAAGAAGTGAAGGCGGCAGCCAAGGAGCGCAAAATCGAATTGCTCATTCTTCCCACGTATAAAGCTCTTGAGGCGATACAGCGAGATCTTGACGAAACCAACGCGATCCTGCACGTGACGTGCTAGCTCGGGACAAGGGGGAACTCTCTTTCTCTCTCAATACGCCACTGGCGGGAGGATGTGGGCGGCAAACCCTAATTCTGTTGCTTCCGTTCGAGGATCTCCACGCGCTGGCTGAGTTGCTCGGTGGAGTCGTGGGAGAGCCGGAAGAGGGCGTGGATTTCCCGGGATTGCTGATCGGCGTATGCCCGTTCCTCGGCATGGCGGACGTCGATGTGGGTTAATACGCCTTCGGCCACGAGCTGAAGCTCTTGCCTGAGGCCTTTGATTAGCACGCCGGTGTGCCGCTTTACCTCATCAAAGCGTTGGTCAAGTGATAAAAAGTGCTGATCATGCCCGTCCAGTCGTTGTTCAACCCGGTCAAGGAGTTGATCAACGCGGTCGAATCGTTGCCCTACCCCTTCGAATTGCTGGTTGAGTCCTCGTAACTGCAGGTCGAGCGCATCAAAGCGCTGAACGAGTTCTTGATCCATGCCGCCTCCGCGAAAAGAAAGCGTAAGCCGCTCCGCTCTTCTTGTCAATGAGACACGGCGATCGGGGAAAGGTTAAAACGCTCTACTTCCGGGCGTACTTCCCCATCAGCTCGGCCTGCTTGAGAATGTGGCCCTGCATCGCCTTCTCGAGCTCCTTCTTAGTCGTGCTCGGAGGAAGGTTCAGGCCGGTATCGAGCGCGTACAGCTTGAAGAAATACCTGTGCGTCCCCGAGGGCGGGCAGGGGCCCCCATAGCCGATCCTTCGGAAGTCCGTCGTGCCCTGCCTCATCCCATTGGGGAGTGAGTCGCGCTTGGGGACATCTTCCTCGAGGGCGTGCGCGGTCGGTGGGATATTCCATGCCACCCAGTGCACCCAAGTCCCCATTGGCGCATCCGGGTCGTCGGTGATGAGCGCCAAGCTCTTGGTCTCGGTCGGGACATCGGACCAGTTCAAGGGCGGAGACACGTCCGGTCCGTCACACGTGTACTTTTTGGGAATCATCCCACCTGCCTCAAGCGTTGAGCTTTTCAGTTCCATCGTCGTACCTCCTCAAGCGGGCGAATAGACAGAAAGCTATACCCTAATACTCCATGACATCCTAGTAAAGAGGAGGGGCTTCTGGTACGGGAGGAGTTGATTTCTGCGGCCCGCTTCGCGCTAGAGTATGGCATGGGCGTGAGAGCGGGCCGCATCGTATTTCTCGTTCTGCTCGCCACGCCGGCTCTGGTGGAGGCTGAATCTCCTTCGCCGACCGTGCATTGGGGCGGCATTGGCTACCCCGATCAGTACACGACGCTCACGGCCGGATTGGCGGTCAATCGGTTTACCGAATTTGATAAAGAAGTCCCACCTACGCGGTACGATTCCACCATCCAGGGGACATTGGGATTGAACCTCCTCTCGCTGAGTTGGACGAAGCATTGGGAACAGGTTTGGGATCCGCTTGAAGACCTGAGTACCAATCTCACGCTGGGCATCGGCCCCACTGCAGACGAACCCAGCAAGTTCATACAAAACGAGCTCCATGGCACCTTCGGTTTCCGGCCGGTGCAATCAGGTGCGACGCGGGAAGACACCGATGCGACGGTTGATGGCTCTGTGACCGGCTGGATACGATGGCTCAACGTGCTCGGGCAGCCGAAGGATTTGTTCGGAGGCGTCGGCTTTTCAGTCGGTACGCTCTACCAGGAGCTCTACGGGAGAGCCGGGCTTCGCCGGTTACGGCCTTTCCCTGATTGGGAGAGCCATCCGCTGGCGCGCTACGTTGGGCCGCTCGGAGTCCGTTTCTCGGGCATGGGCCGCTACAGCAGATTGTTTGATGGCGCTGTGTTGCACGCCGTCAAGCCGTCCGCGACCGTCTTGCAGGCCTCCGTAAGCGCTGGGTCATACGGAACCGGTGACGGTCCCCCCGCCTGGGAGGTAGAGCTGACTTTCACGTGGGACTCAGGGCTTTTTGTGAACGGGGTCGGTCAGAGCCGCAAGGAATTCTTGGGGTCGGGGTCCGTGACCATCGGCTTCCTCCGGCTTGAAACCTGGAATGACACCTTCAACGACAAGGATAAGGGGCCGACGGGCGGGGCCACGCTCACCGTGGACCTTCTCCGCGCCTTTCCCACGTTGAATCTCGGATTCTTGCGTTGACCGACTGAGCGGAAAGTAGATCTCACGGTCTTGGGCGGTAGCGGCTGATGTTGGCGACGCGGCCGCCTGAGAAGGTCACCTCCACGAGCCACTCGTCGTTGAGATAGACCCAGACCCATGCGCCGCGAGCAATTCTGAAGGTATAGCGGGGCGGGCCGGCCCTGGTGAGGATCTCCGCTTCGGTGGTACCGGTCGAGAGCATTCGGTAGGTCTCAAAGCTGATCTCGCCGGGACGGCGCTTTTCAGGATAGGGGCGCCTCTCAACGGCGGGAGGAGGGTAGGACCCTGTGGTTACAGGCCCTTGATAGTCTGAAGGCCTTTGCCATATGTCCTCCTGCGCGGCCTGAAGTGGGCTTGTCCCCAGGAGCCACATACTCGCCCAAGCCATAATCGCGCATTCGAGCGGTCGCATCGCCTCTTCACCTTTCCATAGTGGTTTGAGCATAAAAAGTACCAGTTCGCAGTGCGTTGATTGGCGACCGTGGTTGTGTGTGGAATTGCGCAAGAAATCGGGAGGGTCGAAGCTGTACCACCGGGCCGGGTTTTATGATGCGGTCTTTGGGTTACCGGATTTCGACCAGTAGCCGCCTCAAATGAGTTTACGTCCCATTTCCCATGAGGCACAGTAGATAATATGAGCGTGCGCCCTTCCGATTCGACCGCTGCGGTCGAATCGGCTACAAGGGGGAGAGCTGAGAACAACTCTTCACCAAGGAGGTGCGCATGCAATACGTGGGGATTGACTATG
>Ga0114945_10001119_pt1 | contig 16850 bp, 16 predicted proteins | sample OV2TP3_FD_87194 | JGI IMG/M metagenome (GOLD analysis project Ga0114945, IMG submission 87194) | Hot spring microbial communities from Beatty, Nevada to study Microbial Dark Matter (Phase II) - OV2 TP3 | ecosystem: Environmental > Aquatic > Thermal springs > Hot (42-90C) | place: USA: Beatty... | reverse complement strand
GGGGACGGGACCACGAGCGAAGGCGAGTTCTGGGAGTCGCTCAATACGGCGTGCAATCTGAAACTCCCGGTCTTGTACCTCATCGAGGACAACGGATACGCCATTTCGGTGCCCGTGGAGGTCCAGACCGCGGGGGCGAGCATCTCGAAGTTGGTCTCCGGATTCCCGAATCTCTTCGTCGAAGAAGTGGACGGGTGCGATCCCCTCGCCGGTATCGCGACACTCGAACGGGCCGCGGCGTGGTGCCGCGAGCGCCGAGGGCCGGCCCTCGTCCATGCCAAGGTCATCCGACCCTATTCCCATTCCCTCTCCGACGACGAGAAGCTCTACAGGTCTCCCCGGGAGCGCGAGGCGGAGGCGGAGCGGGATCCCCTTCCTCGCTTCGCCGAATACCTCGTGGAAAACGGGATCGCCACTCGACAGGAGTTGGAAGAGCTTCGATCCTCCGTCGACGCCGAGATCGAGAAGGCCACAGAGGAGGCCTTGACGGCGCCGAAGCCCGCCAAGGAAACGGCGGCCCTCTACGTGTATTCGCCGGAAGTCGATCCCTGCTCCTCGGCGTTCGATACCGAGTCCGCGACTCCGACCTCCGGCGATCCCAAGACGATGGTGGATCTCATCAATGCCTGTCTGCACGCGGAGATGGCGCGCGACCCCCGCGTCGTCGTTTTCGGAGAGGACGTTGCGGATTGCAGCCGGGAGAAGAGCCTCGCGCAAGTGAAAGGCAAGGGAGGGGTCTTCAAGCTGACCGCGAATCTGCAGCGGGAGTTCGGGAGCGTTCGCGTCTTCAATACTCCGCTGGCGGAGGCGAACATCGTCGGCCGCGCCCTCGGGATGGCCCTCCGCGGTCTCAAGCCCATCCCCGAGATTCAATTCTTCGACTACATTTGGCCGGCGATGATGCAAATTCGGAATGAGGTCGCCCTCATTCGATGGCGATCCAACAACGCCTTCGAATGCCCGATGGTGATTCGCGTCTCCGTGGGGGGCTACCTAACGGGCGGAGCCATTTACCATAGCCAGTGCGGAGAGAGTCTGTTCACCCACATTCCCGGCCTCCGCGTCATCATGCCCTCGAACGCTCTCGATGCGAACGGCCTCTTGCGGACCGCCATCCGGTGCTCGGACCCCGTCCTCTTCCTCGAACACAAGCATCTCTACCGGCAGACCTACAACAAGGGCGCGGCTCCGGGTCCGAATTACATGATCCCCTTCGGCAAGGCGAAGGTCGTGCGTCCCGGGAAGGACCTGACCCTGATCACGTACGGAGCCACCGTCCATCGATCTCTCGTCGCGGCGAAGGGCGCGCAGGAGGAACACGGGATCGATGCCGAGGTGATCGACTTGCGCTCGCTCAGCCCCTACGACTGGAACGCGATCGCGGAGTCGGTCAAGAAGACCAGCCGAGTCCTCGTGGTGTACGAGGATTCCGTTTCGTGGGGGTACGGCGCCGAGATTGCGGCCCGGATTGCGGCGGAGCTGTTCGAGTGGCTGGACGCCCCGGTCCGGCGCGTCGCCGCGATGGACACCTTTGTCGCCTACTGCCCCGATCTCGAAGACGAGATCCTGCCGCAGTCTCGCGACATCCTGGAGGCGATGAGCGAGCTCGCGAAATACTAGCTCGCCTTCAGCACCCGCTCCGCCAGAACTCTGGCTCGCTCCGATTCAACTCCCTTGCCTTGACGACGAAGATACTCCGCGCGACATAAGAGGCGGAGCCCTTCGCCGAGGTCCGGGCACGGCACGGGTTGGGGCTGCGATCCCTGTTGAAGAAAAGCGCAGACCGCCTCGACGCGAGATCGGATCGAGGACGCCTTCTCGAACTCTCCCTGCCGCTCCAGCGCGGATGCCTGGCACAGCTGTCGGGCGATCTCGTAGTACAGTCGGTCTCGAGGCGGCATCAATCACTCTTCCTTCCAACAGTCCTTTGCAGTTAGGAACGCCGCGCATCGTGAAATTTTTCACCGGAAATTTGATTTACAACACGCTATGAAGCAACAACTTATAGGTGCGCGCCTCAAATTGACCGCTTCCGGCCCAGGGTCTCGTGGGCGCGCGCAAAATGGCCCGCAGCGAGCGCCGCGGCTCCCGAGACTTCTCCGGCCAGCGCGGTCGCGGCGCAAATCTCGGCCAGTCGTCGAGCGCCGCCCTCTCCCGTGCATCCCAGGAGAGCGAGGCAATCGCGCTGGGACGGAAGGGCCGTCCCTCCCCCCACCGTGCCTACGATCAGATTGGGAAGGTCGACCGAAACGTGAAGCGAACCGTCGGGGCCGTCTTCCATCCGCGTGAATCCGACGGACGACTCCGAGACGCACGCGACATCCTGCCCGCACGCCACGTAGATCGCGGCGAGTGCGTTTGCGTAATGGCCCTGGACGCCGATCGACCCGCTCTTGACTCCGTAGGCGGTGAAGAGCCGCCAGAAACGCGCGACCTCCGCGGACGAGATCCGGAGATCCTCTTCGACCACTCCGCGAGGGAGGTGCGCTTCCCCGATGACGCGCTTTCCGCGAACCCCTTGGAAGGACTGATGAGAGGCCTTCTTGTCTCCCGACAAGTTGGAGTCGATCGCCCAAGCGGCAGGAGCGACCGGAGCGGCGCCCACGAGCCGGCGGCAGATCGCATCCGCGGCGATCGTCACCATGTTCTGCCCCGCGGCCTCTCCGGTGGTGAACTCCAGGAACAGGACCACCCAGTTCCCGTCCCAGGCAATCCGCACGTCGGCCAGGGCGCCGTGACGAGTCGTCTCGGCGGCGACCGATTTCATCTCGTCGAGATGATCCAGGCAGAAACCCAGGAAGCGGGCGGCCTGGCTCATGCTCTCGAACACGAAGCCGGGCGCTCTTCCGACCCGCTCCGCGATGCAAACGACCGACACTCCTCCCGCGAGGCTGACCGCCTTCGCCCCACGATTGTAGGAGGCGACCAGCGCGCCTTCGGATGTGGCGAGGGGAACGTAGAAGTCGCCGCTCGCCGCGGTCCCGTTGATCCGCAGCGGTCCGATCAACCCCACCGGTATTCGGGCCACTCCCACGTAGTTTTCGATGTTCCCCAAGACCACTTGGGGGGCGTAGAGCGCCCCAGGATCGGCGAGGGCATCGACCCGACATCCGAGCGATTCGAGAAACGCACGGAGGCGCCGCGGTTGTGCCGCGGGATCCTCTCGATCCGCGGGAAGGCGGGGCCCGAGGGGCCGCGAGTCTGCGCGGACGACCTCCGCGATGCGATCCGGACTCATGCGCCCGAACAACTCGCTCCAGACTCTCGGCGAAAGGGGCACAACCCCAGAGCGAAGAATCTCCTTCGGTGTCTAGAGGATTCTGGCCCTTCGTACAGTTTTTGACTGCCGTCCCTCCGGGGCCTATAATGATCGAATCATGGAATGGACGGTGGTCGCTCTCTATGCCGGAATCGCCGTGGCGATCGCTGGGGGAATGCTGTCTCTTTCCCATATTCTCGGTCCGCGCAAGCGTCGGCCGGAGAAGGACCAGACCTACGAGTGCGGCGTCGATCCCGTAGGGACCACCAAGGAACGTTTCTCCGTCCACTTTTACCTCGTGGCGATTCTGTTCATTCTGTTCGACATCGAGACGGTCTTCCTGATCCCCTGGGCGGTGCTCTACAAGAAATTGGGCGTGCCGGGGCTGATGGAAGTCGGCGTCTTCCTGGCCGTTCTCGGATTCGGTTTGGTCTCTGGAGGAAAGCGAAAGGGTTTGGAGTGGGAGTAGAAAGCAGGCCGCCGGAAGGGACCCTGACCACGCGGGTGGAAGGACTCGTCAACTGGGCGCGCAAGAACAGCCTGTGGCCCATGCCGTTCGGGACCGCCTGCTGCGCGATCGAACTCATGGCGACCCTCGCCTCTCGGTTCGACCTCTCCCGCTTCGGAGCGGAGGTGATCCGCTTCTCCCCGCGGCAGTCCGACCTCATGATCGTCTCCGGTCGCATCGCGCTCAAGATGATGCCGGTGCTGCTCAAGATTTGGGAGCAGATGCCGGAACCGAAATGGTGCATCTCGATGGGCGCGTGCGCCTCCTGCGGCGGAATTTTCGACAACTACGCGATGATCCAAGGGATCGACCGGTTCATCCCGGTGGACGTCTACATCCCCGGATGTCCGCCTCGCCCCGAAAGCGTGATTGACGCGATCATGAAAATCCAACAGATCGTGGAGCGCGAGAAGTTCGCGTCCAAAAACTAGCGTGGACCCCACGACCGCCGTCGAGACTCTCCAGCAGAAGTTCCCCGAGCAGGTGATCTCCGCGCACGAGCACGCGGGACAGCCCTTCGTCCATGTCAAACGGGACCGCATCGTAGACCTCCTGAAGTGGCTCAGAAACGACGGGGGATTCGACATGCTCGCGGATCTCTGCGGCGTGGACTACCTCAACCAGGGGATGCCCGAGCGATTCTGCGTCGTCTATAATCTGACTTCGACGGCGTCGAACGCGCGGTTTCGAGTGAAGGCGTTCGTTCCGGAGGCCGATCCCGTGATCGACAGCGTCTCCAAGCTCTGGAAGTCCGCTCCTTGGGCGGAGCGCGAGGCCTTCGACATGTTCGGCCTTCAGTTTCGCGGACACCCCGATCTCAAGCGGATCCTTCTTCCCGAGAGTTACGGAGGCCGCCCGCTCCGGAAGGACTATCCGCTCATCGGAGAGGGGGAACGGCAGAATTTTCCCCGCTACACGAAGGAAGCCCATGGAAAGGCCCACTAGGACGCCGCTGGAGGTCGAAGAGGAGAGCGAAGGCGACCTCGGCGCGCGCCGGATGATCGTGAACTTCGGTCCCCAGCACCCCGCGACGCACGGAACGCTTCGCAACATCATCGAGATGGACGGGGAGCGAATCCTCCGCCTGGAAGCGGAGATCGGATTCCTCCACAGCGGATTCGAGAAGATCTCGGAGTATCGGAGCTACAACCAGACCGTCACCGTCTCCGACCGGATGAACTACATGTCTCCGCTCTGCAACAATATCGCCCTGGCCGTTGCGGTCGAGGAGATGATGGGGATCCAGGTGACGCCGAGGTGCGCCACGATCCGGATCATCCTCGCAGAGCTTTCCCGGATCGCCGACCACATCCTGTGCGTGGGCCTCCAGGCGATGGACTTGGGAGCCTTCTCTCTCATGCTCTGGGCATTCACCGAGCGCGAGAAACTCTACGATATCTTCGAAAACGTGACCGGCGCGCGGCTGACGACGAGCTACACGCGCATCGGAGGCCTCTTCCGCGACGTCCCCCACGACTTCGACGAACAGGTCCGCCGGTTCATGGAATCGGGGAAGAAGACGATCTCCGAGATGGAGGGAATGCTCGACGAAAATCCGATCTTCGTGAACCGAACGAAAGGGGTCGGGGCGGTCTCCGGCGAGGAGTCGATCAGCTTCGGTCTCACGGGTCCGCTCCTCCGGGCGGCGGGCGTCCAGTACGACGTCCGGCGCGCGCGACCGTACCTCGGATACGACCAGTACGAGTTCGAGATTCCGACCGAGAAGGAAGGCGACGTGTATGCGCGCTATCGCGTCCGCGTCCGCGAGATGTACGAAAGCATGAAGATCGTGGATCAAGCGTTGAAGAAGCTGCCGAAAGGACCGATCAACGTAAGCGATCCCCGCATCGTACTCCCGACCAAGGACGAGCGGAACCTCCCCGAGGGCGGCATGGAGGGCCTGATCTACCACTTCAAGAACTACATGCACGGGCACGGAGTGCGCCCTCCGAAGGGCGAGGTGTATGTCCCGACGGAAGCGCCGAACGGAGAGCTCGGCTACTACCTCATCAGCGACGGAACCGAAAGGCCGTATCGATGGCGCGTCCGCCCGCCGAGTTTCTACAACTACCAGGCGTTCGCCCGGATGTCCGAGGGCGGGCTCTTGAGCGACAGCGTTGCCGTGCTGTCGAGCCTCAACATCATTGCCGGCGAGCTCGACCGATGAGCCGCGAATTCGACTCCGCGAGTCTGCAGGAAGTAGAACGCATCTGCGCGCGCTATCCCCGGCGGGAGGCCGCACTCCTCCCCGTCATGCGTCTCCTCGAGCGCGAATTCGGCTGCGTCGACGAGCCGGGGATGGCGATGGTCGCGAGGCTCCTCGGCGTCTCGGCCGCCCATGTCTACGGCGTCTTTACGTTCTATACGCACTTCCGGCGCCCTACAGATGGAAAGTACTCCCTCCAGGTCTGCGCTACCTTGCCCTGCGCCCTTCGCGGATCCGAGGCGCTCCACGACCACCTCAAGAAGATCACCGCGGGCGATCCGCTTTTCACCGTCAAGAAGGTCGAATGTCTGGCCGATTGCGATCGCGCGCCGTGTCTCCAGGTCAACGAAGACTACCTCGACGACGTCACGACCGAGAAATGCGACCGGATGGTCGCCGAGATGAAGGCGGGATCGTGGAAATACGCCGGGCAGTCCTTCGCCGTGCCTCAGCACCGCCATCCGCCCGTCCTTCTCCAGCACGTCCTGGAGGCGGGCTCGGAGACGCTCGCCCATTATCTCGCACGAGGGGGGTACAAGACCGCCGAGGAGATCGTCAAGAGCGGGAAGAATCCGGACGACATCGTCGAAACCGTGTTCAAGGCCGGGCTCCGCGGGAGAGGTGGCGCGGGTTTTCCCACCGGTCAGAAATGGAAGTTCCTCGCGAAGAACGACCGGCCCCGGTATCTCGTCATCAACGCGGACGAATCCGAGCCGGGGACGTTCAAGGACAAGCTCCTGATCGAGCGTGATCCGCATCAGCTGCTCGAGGGGATCATCATGGCCGCGTACGCGATCCGCTCCAAGACCGCGTACATCTACATTCGCGGAGAATTCGGCCTCGGCGCGCGAGTCCTCCAAAAGGCCGTGGATGAGGCCTACGCGAAGGGCTTCTTTGGCAAGGGACTTTTCGGCACGTCGATGGAGTTGGACGTGACGGTCCATCGCGGCGCGGGGGCGTACATCTGCGGCGAGGAAACGGGGCTCCTATCCTCGCTCGAGGGCAAACGCGGATATCCGAAGATCAAGCCCCCCTTCCCCGCCGTCGAAGGACTCTTCCGTTCGCCGACGATCGTGAACAACGTCGAGACGATCTCGACGCTTCCCCATATCCTCCGGAACGGACCGGAGTGGTTCCGGTCGATGGGGACCGAGAAGAGTCCGGGCCCGAAGATCTTCAGCGTCTGCGGCCACGTCGAGCGGCCGGGCAACTACGAGATCCCGCTCGCGGTACCGCTCACGGAACTCCTCTACGATCTCGCGGGAGGCGTTCGGGGAGGGAAGAAGCTCAAGGCGGTGGTCCCGGGCGGGATGAGCGCCCCGATCCTCACGGCCGACGAGGTCCAGAACGGAGTCCTCAAGGTCGATCCCGCGACGAAGGCGGAATCGCGCGTCAAGATCAACATGGACTTCGATTCGCTGGCGGCCGCCGGGACGATGCTGGGCTCGGGCGGCGTCATCGTCATGGACGAAGACACCTGCATGGTCGACGCCCTCTGGAACACCTTGCGCTTTTACCATCACGAATCGTGCGGCCAATGCACGCCCTGCCGCGAGGGCACGGGCTGGATCGCCAAGATGTCCGGACGCTTCGAGCGCGGCCGGGGGCGGGAGGAAGAGATCTCCTTCCTCGACGAGGTCGCGTGGAACATGGTGGGACGCACCATCTGCGTCCTCGCCGACGCCGCGGCGATGCCCACGCGGAGCTACGTGAAAAAGTTTCGATCCGAGTTCGAGGCGCACGCGAAAGGGCGGACATGTCCGTACAAGCACGGGCATGCGCCGAAGCTGGAGCCCGCGGGGTCGGCTGTCCATTGACTCCCACGGGGCAGTGGCTTCGACGGATGTTCCTGGCGTCGTCGATCGGTCTCGCCGATCGCACACCGGTCCGATGGGATTCCTGTCGCAACCCCGAGTGCGCCCGCTGCCATGGCGCCGGCACCAATCGCATCGGGATCGGGCGACTGGAGTGTCATCGGTGCGGCAGCGACGGCAGGGAGATCTGCACTACGTGCCATGGTTCAGGCCGAAATCCATTCAAGCGGGACGACACATGCCCCGACTGCAAGCGGAAGCTGGTTGTGAATTGCCAGAAGTGCAACGGCGAAGGCAAACCCGCGCGCACCACCGGCCGCGGTGACGGACAGGTGGGTAGAATAGCCCTGAATCGTTCGGATCCCAATTCCGAATCCTCGAGGGTCCTGACCCGACGGCATGGCATTCGCCTCGGAGAGCGAGGACACGACCGTCCCCCGATGGGACTCCTCCTCGGGCCGATCGATCCGGGTCTTGGAAAACGAGTGAATCGCAAGCTCCCCGGGCGCGATCTTGAGGATCACTTCCCCGTCGGCACATCCGGGCGCGGCTTGTTCCCCTGCGTGGGCGTCGGCATTCCCGCGACCGTCCGCTTGAGGAAGAGGATCGCGAAACTGGTGTTGACGAGCTTGTCGGAGGATCCGTCCCGATAGTTCAGGCCCCACGATCCGTCTCCCGTCTGCTTCTGGAGCAGCTGGCGGGCCCCCAACGCATACCAGGCCATGCCTCCGAGCTTGTCACGATCCCAGAAAATCCCCACGCGTTCGATGCTGTAGAGATCATAGAAGTGATAGATCAGGGTGAGTCCGCCGTCCTTATCCTGGGGCATCGTGCGGAGGTACTCTCCCAGCCAATCTGCGCGCCGGGTCAAGTAGTGGAACGCACGATCCGCGGCCTTGTCGATCTCGGGCGACGCCCGCTCGCGCACCCGCTTTAGGATCGAGAGGCAGGAAAGAATCATCAACGTGTGGTCCAGATGACTCGGCGGATCGACCGGCTGCCACTGATTGGACTTGTCTTTCGGATCGATATAAGCCCAGCCCCCCTCCTTCCCGTCCTGCGTCCGCAACAGCATCTCCTCCGCCTTTTTCCACGTTTCCTCGGGCACGATGATGAAGGCGCTTCGAGCGGCGAAGAGGCCTAGGAGCCCATACTGGGTCGTCGAGGCGTTTCGCAGGATTCCTTCCCGGCGCGGATTGGCCGCGACCCACTTCGCTCGGCGCTCGACCTTGAGCCCCGTGCGACCCGTAGCATTCTTGCCCGTCGGCACCGGCCCGCTCCAGGGAACCGTATCGAACTTCTTGGGCACCTCCCCGTCTTGGGGCCCGTCGTAGTCCCACTGGCCGTTGTCGGTCTGCGCGTTGACCAACCACCACGCGCAGCGCGCGATCTCCGTCTGGTATCGGACGGGGTCGGCATGGGCCAACGCCATGGCGCGAAGTCCCACATCGTAGACGGGAAAGTCGGTACCGTCCAAGGGCGTCGCCAGGATCCGTTGGAGCAGCTTGCCGGTTCGCGGTTCGTTCCCCCGTCCCGCGGCCAAGAGGGCGTAGAAGACCAGGGTGTCCCCTTTGTACGCCGGCTCGTTCGGTTCCCGCGCCCACGCCTCGAGAAGAAACTTGGCGCCGGCATCCACGGAGCGGTCGATATCCGCCTGCGGCGGAGGGTGGCTCGACTGAGCCGCCGCCCCCTCCGCAGCAAGGAGGAGGAGCAGCGCCCCGCCCAACGAAACCGCGCTCTCTCTCGTCATCGTTTTGCGTCTCACCTCAATACAAGTAACGCTGCAGGATCGATTTCGTCTCACGCTCAATCTCCCCCTTCCGATGAGACGAAAACTCCGGGACCGGCTGATACTTTTCTGCGGATGGGCGCCGATTCTCGTCGATCCCGGCTCGGGCGATCTCCACATCCAGAGCGACTTCCCCGCCCGCGATGCGGGGTTCGGCAGGGGCGGGATCCGTGGGGAACGATGTCGACGTCGATGCTCGTCCCGAAACGGAGCTGCTCGACCTCGGCGCGGACGAGGTGGTGGATCAGGATCCTCCCAACCTTCTTCCGTCTCTCCCGAACCAGTGGATTCGCCGGGGCGCGAGGTCGACGACCGCCCCGGCCATCCACTCCCCCGGCTTCCCCTTGACCACCAACATCACCTCGCCACACCGGACGTGGACCAATACCTCCGCTCCGAGGTTTTCCACCAGATCGATCGTCCCCCGCCACGGACCTTCGCCGACTCCGAGATCTTCCGGCCGAACTCCGAGCTCCTTCGCGCCCGCAGGAGCATCGCACGTCATCATCCCGACCGGGATCAAGTTCATGGATGGGCTCCCGAGGAACGCCGCGGCAAATCGGGTCGCAGGCTTCTCGTAGAGCTCCGCCGGCGTGCCGATCTGCTCGACTCGCCCCCGATTCAAGAGCGCGATCCGCGTTCCCAGAGTCATCGCCTCGACTTGGTCGTGCGTGACGTAGACGGAAGTCGCTCCCAACCGGCGATGGAGCCGGGCCAGCTCGGCCCGCATCGAGAGTCGTAGCTGAGCATCCAGATTCGAGAGGGGCTCGTCGAAAAGGAACAGTTTCGGACGGCGCACGATCGCGCGGCCGATCGCCACACGCTGGCGTTGACCGCCGGAGAGCTCCCGGGGAAGTCGGGAAAGAAGCTCCCCCAACTGGAGCATGCCGGCGACTTCGACCACTCGGCGGTCTCGCTCTGCCCGCGGGATTTTTCGGACCTTGAGGGGGAACGCCAAGTTCTCGGCCACGGTCAGATGGGGATAGAGGGCGTAGGACTGGAACACCATGGCCACATCGCGATCCCCGGGCTCCAGCGCCGTGACGTCGCGCTCGCCGATGAAGATGGATCCCTCCGTCGGCGACTCCAGCCCCGCGATCAGACGCAGGAGCGTCGACTTCCCGCATCCGGACGGCCCGAGGAGGACGAAGAACTCCCCCGAGTCGATGGTGAGCGAGATTCGGTCCACCGCGACCCCATCGCCGAATCGCTTCGACGCGTCCGAGACCTCCAGCGCCTTCATCCCTTCACCGCCCCCGCGGTGAGTCCGCGGATGATTCGCCGCTGAAGAACGAGGACCAGGAGCACCAGGGGGATCGTCGCCAGAACCGAGGCCGCCGCGATCTCTCCCCACGGGAGCGTATATCGCCCGGGCATGAGGGCGATCCCCCGCGGGAGCGTCTGTTTCGACGGATCCGTGAGAAGGACGAGCGCGAAGAAGAATTCGTTCCACGCGTAGACGAAGGTCAGAATCGCCGTAGTGAACACGGCGGGAGCCGCCGCGGGAAGAAACACCTGCACGAGCGTCCGCACCGGCCCGCATCCGTCCACGCGCGCCGCCTCCTCCAGTTCGATCGGGATCTCCTTGAAGAAGGAGGCGAGGATCCACACCGCCAGCGGAAGCGTCAACGTCACGTACGGGATCCCCAGACCGAGTCGCGAGTTCATCAACCCCATCCCCTGCACCATTCCGTAGAGGGTGTGCACGATGGCGACCTGCGGGAACATGGAGGCGACGAGGATGACGCTCAGGAGCGTCTTTCGTCCGGGGATGCGGAGCCGCGCCAGCGCGTACGCGGCCGCCACCGCGAGAGGCACCGTCACGAGCGTGGTCCCTCCCGCGACGAGGAGGCTGTTTCGGAGCAGCCTCCCCACCCCATGCCGAGATTGCGCCTGTTCATACGATTCGACGGTCCACTTTTCGGGGAGGACGGACGGCGGCCGCCGTTCGATTTCCCGCGGGGACTTGAACGACGTGAGCCCGAGCCAGAGGAAGGGCGCGAGACTCCATCCGACCGCGAGCACGACGAGGGAGGCGAACCCCAGTCTTCTCATCGCGCCTCCCCGAAGAGCCGCGATCCCATCGCCCGGACGTAGAAGACGGCGACGAGCGCGATGAGGAGGAACACGACGCAGGAAATCGCGCTTCCGAAGCCGTAGTCCTGGCGGCCGAAGAGCACCTTGTAACCGAAGAACTGAAGGACGCTCGTCCCCTCCTTCCCTTGAGTGAGGACATAGACCAAATCGAATACGCGAAAGGCGTCCATGGTGCGGAAGAGAAGAGCCACGAGGATCGCGGGGCGGAGGAGCGGGAGAGTGATGGTCCAGAAACGGCGGAGGGCGCCCGCGCCGTCGATGCGAGCCGCCTCGTAGAGTTCGTCGGGGATGGCTTGAAGTCCGGCCAGGACCAGGAGCGCCGTGAACGGCGCCGTCTTCCATACGTCGGCGAGCACGATCAGCCCTTGAGCCGTGACCGGATCGGCCAGCCACGAGCGGTACGCTCCGAGGTCGTTGCCGAACAGCAGGAAGTTCGCGATTCCGTACCGATCGTCGAAGACGTAGCGCCAAGCCATGGAAGCCACGACGGTGGGAAGGGCCCACGGCACCAACACGGCCGCGCGCACCAGGCCGCGTCCCCGGAACGTGCGATGGATCAAGAGCGCCAAACCGATTCCCAACACGATCTCCAGCGTCACGGACCATCCGACGAAAAGGAGCGTGTACCGCAGTGTATCCGCGGCCTCCGGCTCGCGCGCCAGGCGAAAGTAATTGGACGCGCCCGCAAAGCTCGCGGGCTCCTGCGCCGACTCCCGGAAGAGCGACTGAACGATCGCGCCTCCGATCGGGATGAGCGCGAACGCCGCGAGAAAAAGGACGGCCGGGGCGACCAGCACGACTCCGAGGCCTCTCCGGCTCACGATCGCCCCCGCGAGACGAGAAAGAGCATCGCGAGGAGGAGTCCGACTCCGGCGGCCGCCGGGAGCCAGGACGAGGCTCCGCTCCCGCCGGAAATCTCCCGATAGAGGACGGCCTGAAGTCGGTCCGATTCTTCGTGGTAGTTCGCCAACTTGGGGCGCGGCACGGCGCTCTCCAGAATCGGCCGGAGCTCCGCGAAGTGCGGATATCGAGCGACCACCTCGCGATCGCGCATCACCCTCATCCGGCTGTGCGTCTGGGACGTTTGGAGCGTGAGATTGCGTTGGCCCTCGTACGACGCCAAGAAGCGGACGAACGCCTTGGCGGCCCCTTTCCTGCCGGAGTGAGCGGCCACTCCAAGCTGCCATCCCCCAAGGCAGCTGACGGTGCGCCCCCCCTCGAACGCCGGAAGCGGTGCCATCCCCACGCGTCCGGCGACGGCGGATTGCTTCGGATCGTTCGCGATCGCCCAGGTGCTCGGCCAGTTCCGATGGAAGACCGCCTCTCCCTGGAGGAAGGCGGCCCGCGACTGGGGCTCGCGCTGATTCAGGACCGCTCGCGGCGAAATTCGGCCGATCAACCGATCGCGCACGAACGCGATCGCCTCCCGAGTCCGAGGATCGTCCAAGTCGAGGAGACTCCCTCCGTTGGAGGCCACGATCTCGAGCAAGTTGCAGACGAGTCCTTCGTAGCGGTCGAATTGCGCGGTGTATCCGACGAGCCCGGGCCGCGCCTCTTCTTTGACGATGCGCTCCGCCTGCGCGGCGAGTTCCTTCCACGTCACGGGGGGCGCCAGGCCCCGAGACTCCAACAGGTCCTTCCGATAATAGAGAACTCCCGCGTCGATGTTGAAGGGGACGGCCATCAAACGCCCCTCGACCGTGCACGCCTCGACGGTTCCCGGGAAGAACTCCTTTCTTTCCTCCGGAGAAACCACGTCGTCCACCGGCTCGAGATAGCCGGCCTTGGCGAACTCCGTCGGCCATACCACATCGAGCAGAAACGCGTCGAGGCTCTCGTCGCGATTTCGGAGTTTGGTGACGAGGAGCGTATGAAGCTCCGTGGCGGAGTGCGGCCCGACCTCGACCTCCACGCGGATCTTGGGGTGACGCGAGCGGAAGTCCGCGAGCAAGCGATCCCAGGCCTCGGGTTGATGCGGCTTCCACATCACGAAATGGACGGTTTCAGGACGCTCGGGGTCCTGGAGGGAGATCGCCCAAACGAAAACGAGGGGGATCATTCGGCGAGGATAGGCCGGATTCCGGAAAGAGTCAACCCTGAGCCCGGGGCTCTCCATTTCCCTTCCCCCAAATCTCTCGCAAATGGGGTACACTTGTCTCGGCCAAATCGAACTTGGGAGGGAATCCGATGATCGGTTTCAACTGTCCGAACTGCACCCGCTCGTTCCAGGTCGAAGATGCCATGGCTGGAAGGACCCTCTCGTGTCCGGACTGTCGCTCGCAAGTGACGGTCCCGGGGACGGCGGCTCCCGCCGGAGGGGGACCGGCCAAGAAATCCGCAACCGGGCTCGCCGTGACCTCCCTCGTGCTCGGCATCATCGGCCTGCTCACCTTTTGCGCGTGCGGGGCGGGAGCCGTTCCCGCTCTCATCGCGGTCATCCTGGGTTTCATGGCGATGTCGAAGACGAAGAATCCGCAGTACTCGCCCGATGGCCGTGGCCTCGCCATCGGAGGCCTCATCACCGGAATGATCTCCGTCGGTCTCGCCATCGCCTTCATCGCCATGTTCGGCTTCAGCGCCATCTGGGCGAAGAAGGAAGTCAAGAAGCTCGAGACCGAGATCGAGAAGGCCCAGGCTCAGCCCTGGTTGATGGAATCGACGAAGATCGAACGAGCCGATGGCGGGTTCGTCGTGGAGTGCAGCATGACGTCGGCTTCGGGAAACGTCCAGGCGGACGGCGAATTGCGCTGCACGATCTACACCTGGGACGACGACGACACGGTCGGGACCCTCTACACCTCCATCGAGGCGAACGCCACCAAGGTCACGGAACAAACCTTCAAGACCGCGAAGGGTGACAAGTGGCACAAGGGCGCCAAGTGGACCCTGAGCGAGAAGATCTCCGTTCCCAAGAATCGTCTGAAGAAATTCGTCACGGCGGTTTTCCGCTACAAGCCGACGAGCGCGGGCACCGAGTTGAAGGACGCCGCGTCCCGGATCCGGGTGGAATAGCTACTTCGACCAGACTGGTCGACTCCCGGACGTGAGGCGCGTCTCACTCTTGGTCGCAAGTTCGACCCGGTAGACGCTCCCTCCTCGCTCGAAGGCCAAGTGCTCTCCGTCGGGGGACCACGATGGACGACGTCCGTCGGCAACCGTCCTCTCTCCGGTACCGTCGATCCCTACGATCGCGATCTCGGCGGAGCCCGCGCGGACGAAGGCGACTTGCCTACCATCGGGGGAGATTCGGGGCCTCTCTTCGCGATTCGCACTCCGGGCGATCGCCGTCCTCTGGCCCGTGATCGGATCCAAAACCAGGAGGGATTTCGGTTGCTCCGGCCCATGATCCTCCAGGGCGATCAACCTCCGTCCGTCGGGCGTAATCGAGGGATGGGAGACCATGTCGCCAAGTCGTACCCGCATACCCGTCTCCACTTCAAGTCGATACATTCCCCAACTTCCCTCGACGACCTTCCGATCGCGCTGAAGTCCGGCCGCGAAAACGATGGCCGTGCCGTCCGGCCTCCAGACCGGCTCGAACGCCTTCCAACAATCCTTCGTGAGCGCCCGGCGGTTTCGACCGTCGACGTCGACGATCCAGAGATCCGAGCCCCCCCCGGCGCCGTATCCGACATAGGCGACGCGCCGTCCGTCGGGCGAGATCGAGAATTCCCCCACCGTGCCGAAAGGCGTGATCGGCACCGCTTCGGAACCGTCCGCCTTCACGCGCCAGAGCGCGGGGAACACTCCCGACCCCAAACGCTGCTCTCTCGGCACGTCCGCGCGCGCGATGAGGAATTCCCCTCCGGGAGCCCACTCCACCTCGAATCCGGCGTAGACACCCGTAAGCACTTCGCGAGGGTTCCTTTCCTCGGGATCCAAGACCAGCACCGCTCCCTTCGCGCCCGAGAAGCTGGGATTCTCCTTCTCGGTGGTGCCCCAGAAGGCGACCCTCCCCTGAACGCGCACGAGAAGCTCCTTCAAGAGGATCTGGGCGAGCGCTCGTCGCTCGGGATTCTTGTCCTCGGCGGCTCGTCTCAGCGCCGCGATCGCGGGAGCTCCGATCTTCCTGAGTTCCGCCGCCGCCCGCTCCCGCTCCTCGACGCGTTCCGACCCGAGCCGCTCGACCGCGCCGGCGATTCGATCTTCCTGAAGGGACCCCGGCCATCGACACGGACCCGCAGGCTCGCGCGGAACGACGATAAGTCCCAGGACTCCGAGACAGACGATAAGCGAAGCCGCCATGGTCAATCTCCCCCAACGGACTCTAGGCCTAGACAACCGTGCCAGGAACGCCGCGTGTGCCGATTCGAACTGCTCCCCCTCAGGCCGGGGCACCCACTGTTGCAAGGCCCGCGCCACGTTTTGCTCCAGGGCAGATTCATTCATACCGGCACTCCTCCTTGAGCCGATCTCGCAATGATTCGCAAGCTCGACGTAGCCGCGATTCGACCGCCGACTCGGACTCGCCCGATTCCTCCGCGAGGTCGCGGACCGTCCGGCCGTCCACATATCTCCCGATCAGGAGCCCCACGATTTCCAGGGGAAGCTCGCGCAACGCTTGACGTACCCGAAGGCCGAATTCCTCGCTCGCCAGGATGTCGTCGGGAAGGTCGGTGGTATCGATCCTATCCAGGACCCGGTCGAGTTCCTGCCGTCGCGCGCTCTTCCGTCCCGAATCGCGCACACGGTTCTTGGCGATCGCGAGGATCCATGTCAAAGGCGACGCCGTTCCGCGGAAACGCTCCCGATCGCGCCACGCCTGAAGAAGCGTGTCTTGTACCAGGTCCTCCACCTCTTCGCGCGATGCCGCCGTCCATGCCGAGACGGCCGCAAAGAGACGCGGATAGAACTCTCGGAAGAACGCCGACGGGTCGCCGATCCAGGGCTCCCTCACGATCGCGATCATCCTCGCATAGGTAGGCGCGCGAAAGGTCGATTTCCGTCGGGAAATCTGTGACGAGCAACGGGGCGGATGCTACCATAACCACTCCGACATGCCGAAGATCAAGATCAACGGGCGTGAGGTCGAAGCCGCCCCGGGCAAGACGGTCCTCCAGGCCTGCCTGGACAACGGCGCTTACGTGCCGCATTTCTGCTGGCACCCGGGGCTGACGCCGGCGGCGAACTGCCGGATGTGTCTTGTGAAGATGTCCAGCAGCCGCAAGCTGGAGCCC
>Ga0114945_10001116_pt1 | contig 16860 bp, 11 predicted proteins | sample OV2TP3_FD_87194 | JGI IMG/M metagenome (GOLD analysis project Ga0114945, IMG submission 87194) | Hot spring microbial communities from Beatty, Nevada to study Microbial Dark Matter (Phase II) - OV2 TP3 | ecosystem: Environmental > Aquatic > Thermal springs > Hot (42-90C) | place: USA: Beatty... | reverse complement strand
GAGGCAGCGCTTCGAGCGCGAGGCCAAGGCGATTTCCTCGCTGAATCATCCGCACATCTGCACACTGTATGACGTAGGGCGCCAGGAGGGGATTGATATCCTGGTGATGGAGTTCGTGGAAGGAGAGACGCTGGGGCACCGGGTGGAGCGCGGGGCGCTGCCCGTGGAGCAGGTGCTGCGGGTGGGAGCGGAGATAGCGGACGCGCTGGACAAGGCGCACCGGCAGGGAGTGGTGCATCGCGACCTGAAGCCGGGGAACGTGATGCTGACCAAGTCGGGGGCAAAGCTGCTGGACTTCGGGCTGGCGAAGCCCTCGGCGGGAGCGCTGCTGGGAGGTACGGCGTTCACGGACGCGGTGACGGCGGCGAGTCCCATCAGTCCGACCTCGCCGGTGACTGCGGCAGGGATGATCGTGGGGACGTTCCAGTACATGTCGCCGGAGCAGCTGGAAGGGAAGGAAGCGGACGCGCGGAGTGACATCTTCGCGCTGGGGGCGGTGCTCTACGAGATGGCAACGGGGAAGAAGGCGTTCCCGGGCAAGACGCAGCTTTCGGTGGCCAGCGCCATTCTGGAGAAGGAACCGGAGCCGATGAGCACGGTGCAGGTCATGGCACCGCCGGCGCTGGAACACGTGGTGAAGGGGTGCCTGGCGAAGGACCCGGAGGAGCGCTGGCAGAACGCAGCGGACGTGAAGCGGGAGCTGGAGTGGGTGGCGGCGAGCGGCTCGCAGGCGGGAGTGGCGGCGCCGGTGGCGGCACGGCGCGCGCAGCGCACGCGGCTGCTGCAGGTTCTGGTGGCCGTGGGATGGTTGCTGGCGGTGGCGGCCGCGGCGGGGACCTTCTATTACTCGCGGCGGGCCTCCGAGGCGGCGCGGCTGGTGAAGGCTGAGATCAATGCGCCGGCGGAAGGCACGTTTTCCGGGGTCATCTCGGGCCACATTGCACTCTCTCCGCAGGGTGACCGTCTGATGTTTCTGGTGCCGGGAGAGAAAGGGCCCAGCATCTGGATGAGGGAGCTGCGCAGCGGGGAAAACCGCATGCTGCCGGGAACGGAGGGGGCAACGTTTCTGTTCTGGTCACCCGACGGACGCTCAGTGGGATTTTTTGCCGACGGAAAGCTGAAGAGAACGGAGGCCGGAGGCGGGCCGGTGCAGGTGGTGTGCGAGGCGGCGGCAGGCCGCGGGGCTTCGTGGAGCCCAAAGGGAGTAATCCTGTTCACGCCCAACATCGAGGAGCCGCTGTTCCAGGTGGCGGAAGGCGGCGGAACCCCGGCCGCGGTAACCAAGCAGGTCCAAGGGGGCAGGGGCATGAGCCATCGCATGCCGCATTTTTTGCCCGACGGGCAACACTTCCTGTTCATCGTGCGCGGCCAGGAGGACAAGCAAGCCGCGCTGTATGCGGGCTCGCTGGACGGCGGAAAACCGCAGTTGCTGATTGAGCAGGCATCGGCGGCGCAGTACGCGGCGGGTCACCTGCTGTATGTGAAGGACGGCAACCTGGTGGCGCGGGCATTCGATGCCGGGAGCCTGAAAGTTTCCGGAGACCCGGTCCCGGTGGCGGAGAAGGTGGAATACTACAATCCGCGGGACATCGGGAACTTTTCCGTTTCGGCCAATGGAGAGCTGGCCTTCCGAAAAGCGCCGTTTGCGCAAGTGCAGCCCAATTGGATGGACCGGGCAGGGAGGGTGCTGAACAGCTTTGGGGAGAAGGGTTTCCTGGAGGCTCCGAGCCTCTCTCCCGACGGCAAGAAGGTGGCCATATTCCAGCGCGAGGCGACGGGGCAACCGGGCGACATCTGGATCCTGGACATTGAGCGCAACACAACGTCGCGGCTGACGTTCACGCCTTCGGGAGCCGGAAACGCGGTGTTTTCACCCGATGGCAATCAGGTCATCGTGGCGCAATGGACGGGATGGGGCGGCACGGCGATACGGCGTCCGGCGGGCGGAACCGGGGCCCAGGAAACCTTGGCCGACCTGGGTCGTCCGATTATTGTCTTTTCCTGGTCGGGCGACGGACGGTACCTGGTGTTTGGCACGCAGAACCCGAAGACGGATTGGGACATTTACTACATTGCGCTGCAGGGAGAGCGCAAGCCGGTCGCGGTGGTGGAGGGACCCGGTTTTCAGTCCGACGGTGCACTTTCTCCGAACGGCAAGTGGCTGGCCTATGTCTCAGGGGAATCGGGAAACCTGGAAGTGTATGTGACGGATTTTCCCGGCCCGGGCGGCAAGTGGCAGATCTCCAGTGGCGGCGGCGACAACCCAAAGTGGAGCCGGGAGGGCCGCGAGTTGTATTTTGAGGCGAACAACAAGCTGTGGACCGCAGAGGTGCGCGCCGGAGAACGATTCGACGTGGGCAAGACCAGGGAACTGTTCACGCTGGGAGCAGATGCGGGCGCCTACGACGTGGCTCCGGGGGGCAAGTTCCTGGTGCTGCGCACCGCGGGCCAGGTGTCCTCGCCGCCCGTAACCCTGGTGCTGAACTGGCCGCAGCTTCTGCAGAAGTGAGCCACCCGGCGGCGCCTCAAAGAGTGGCCAAAGCATCCATGGCGACGCGGGCAGCGTTGTGGCTGACAGAGCGCCGGGTGCGGCGGCACGCGCTGCTGCTGGGCCTGGTGATGTGGTCGGTGTACGCGGTGGACCTGGCCACGCCGGGGCTGCGCGACCGCGCCGGACTGCTGAAGGCCTCCGACTTCCTGCACTTCTACACCCTGGGTTCGCTGGCGGCCGAGGGCCGCGGGGAACTGCTCTACGATGCGCAGGCGCAGGCGGCGGAGTCGCTGCGCCGGGTGCCGGAGTCAGAAGGCGTTTTCTTCCAGCCGGTGTATGGCCCACAGGTGGCGATTCTGTTTGCGCCGCTGGCCAGGCTGCCCTATGCCTGGGCGGCGTTTCTGTGGGTGACGCTGAGCGCGCTGCTCTACGCGCTGTGCGTGCGCGCGGTGTGGAAGACGTGCCCACACCTGAGCGCGCACGGCAACTCAGTGGTGCTGCTGGCAGCGGCGTATCCCGCGTTTTTTCAGCTGGCGGCGCACGGGCAGAACTCGGCGCTGGCGCTGGCATGCTTTACCGGCGCGCTGCTGGCGCTGCGCGCGGAGAAGCGCCTGCTGGCGGGTGTGGCCATCGGGATGCTGATTTACAAGCCGCAGCTTGGCCTGGTGGCAGCGGTGGTGTTCCTGGCGGGTGGCGAGTGGCGCATGGTGATAGGGGCCGTCGCGGGAGCGGCGGCGCAACTAGCCGCCGGCTGGGCGTATTTTGGCACGCCGGTGATGGAAGCGTATGCCGCTACCCTGCGCCAGTTGCCGCAGATGGCAACGGTGCTCGAGCCCAAGCTCTACCAGATGCACTCGCTGCGCGCCTTCTGGCTGCTCGCAGTGCCGTGGGCGGGAGTGGCGCAGGCGCTCTACCTGCTGACGGCGGTGGCGGTAGTGCTTTGGGCGGTGGCGGCCTGGCGCAGTGGCGCGCCGCTTGCTTTGCGCTATGCCGCGCTCCTTCTGGCCACCGTTCTGGTGACGCCACATCTCACCGTCTATGACCTGGTGGTGCTGGCGCCGGCGCTGCTGCTGCTGGGCGACTGGTCGCTGGGCCATCCCGAACACAAGATGAACGCAGGAATGCGCGTGGCCCTCTACCTGAGTTTTGCGCTGCCGTTGCTGGGAACGGTGACCGAAGTGACGCGGGTGCAGCTCTCCGTGGTGGCGTTTGCCGCGCTGGCGTGGACGATGGCGGTAGTGCTGCGGGATGCAGCGGCGATGCGAGGGGAACAGGCGGTCAGTTGATGGAACAGGAGCCGGGGCCGCGAGGGTCGCCGCAGGTGCCGCAGGGCGCAGCGGAGGCGCGCACGGGAGTGGGGCGCTTAGACGCCCCCACGGCGAAGACCGAGAACTGCTGCTCGAGCTTGCGGCTCTGGCAAGCAGGACACTCCGGTTTGCTCGCGCCGACGACTACAGCTTCAAAGCGATGGGAACAGCTCTTGCAAACGTATTCAAAGATAGGCATATGAAAAGTACTCCCGCCGGAACACGGCCCTACTCAAGAACATATCACCCGGGATTTCCGAGCGCAATTGCGGTGTTTACAATGAAGCCGTGAGCGAAGCAGCGAAGAACACCGCATGGAATCCGGAGGCTGATCCGTTCGTGCCGCGCGCGGGGCTGGCCGGGCCGCACCGGCAGACGCTGGCGAGCTGGCTGCTGCCGCGGCGGCACAGACTGCCCGCGGCGGAGGCGCGCCGGTGCCGCGTGACCGCGGACGTGGAAGTGCTGTGCCACTGCCACTGGCAGGCAGAGCGCCAGTCGGCGCCGACCGTGATCCTGGTGCACGGGCTCGAAGGGTCGAGCGAATCGCAGTACATCGTGGGAACGGCGGCGAAAGCCTGGGCGGCGGGCATGAACGTGGTGCGCATGAACATGCGCAACTGCGGTGGCACGGAACACCTGGGCCCGACGCTCTACCACTCGGGACTTTCGAGCGACGTGGGCGCGGTGGCGCGGGATCTGATTGCCGCTGAGGGCCTCACGCGGGTGGCGCTGGCCGGCTTTTCCATGGGCGGAAACCTGGTGTTGAAGCAGGCTGGAGAGTGGGGCGGAGCGCCGCTGGCGGAAGTGCGAGCGGTGGTGGCGGTTTCGCCCGCCATGGACCTGGGCGCGACCGCCGATGCCCTCCACCTGCCGGAAAACCGGCTCTACGAGTGGAATTTTCTCCGGGGATTGAAGCGCAGGCTGCAGCGCAAGGCGCGCCTCTATCCGCAAATCTTCAGCGCCGATGGCATGGGCAGCCTGGGCAGCGTGCGCGAGTTCGATGACCGGGTGACGGCACACTATTGTGGTTTTTTGTCGGCCGAGGATTACTACACGCGCTGCAGCGCCTCGCGCGTGGTGAGCGCGATTGCGCTGCCGACGCTGATCCTGAACTCCGAGGACGACCCCTTTGTGCGCATCCTGCCGGAGTCGCGGGTGCGCGCGCAGGCCAATCGGAACATCACCTGGGTGGAAACGCGGCACGGCGGCCACTGCGCCTTCCTGGCGGCTGCGAACGGCTACGACGGGCGCTGGGCGGAACGCCGCGTGGTGCAATTTCTGCAGTGCTTCTAGGTTTTTCCGGCGAAAAGTGGTTTCATAGTTGCGTGCAGGCCGAATTCACCGTCGAGCTGGCTGCCGGAGACGATTGCCTGGAAGTGCCGTGGGCTTCTCCCGACGGCGCGCTGCGCTACTACGACCTGCGACGGCGCCCGGAACTTCTGCTGAACATCGAAGAGGCGCATCAAAACCGCGAGCTGGGGGAGTTCCTTTCCGCCATCAACTCGGGCTGGTCCGTCCTGGAAACCGCCAAGTGCGATACCTGGGCTTCGAGCGAGATGAACGAGGAAGAGGCGGTGTACGGTGCGGCGTGGAAGTTTGGCTCGTACGTGGACCTGATCTTCACCGAAGCGGCACCACGAGTGGAATTTGAGGCACACGAAGATTTTGCCGGGCGGGTCACCGAACTGCTGCGGCGCGTGCCGGAAATTCCCGCGGCCGCGGAGTTCGTGGTGCGTCGCTGCACCTACCACGAGCCGGCCGCACGCGAAGGTTTCTGCGTAACGTTCTATCTCTACGGATACGGCGACGATGAAAGCGACGCGCGCCGGCGCTGGGGCATCGCCATGAAGGTGGTGGAAAACGCGCTGCTGCAGCTTTCCGCGGCTCAGCGCAAGGCGGCAGCGAAAGAGCGCTAGGACCAAGCCTCCCACAACCGCTTACCGGCAAAACTCAGGCGCGCTTCCGGGCAGGCCTCGGGCTGGCAGAGCAGGCAGGCTTTCCCGCGCTGGCGCGGCCAGCACCTCGAGGCGGCAGTCGCTGCGCGCAGCAGCCACATCTTCGACCGTTGCGCGCAACAGCTCGGCCACACTCCAGGCCTGGGCAAAACAGCCGCGCGGGCGGTGCGGCGGATCGGCGTCAAAAATCTCTGAAACCTGACCCAGGCAGGCCTCCTCGAGGTGTGCGCGAAACCCGACGAGCCACTGCTCGATCTTTTCGCGCGTGGCGCGGTTGCTGCCGAACGATTTGATCCAGGCGGTGACGAACGGGCCCATGAGCCACGGCCACACCGTGCCCTGGTGGTAGGCGCTGTCTCGACTGAAGGGGTCGCCTTCGTAATGCGGGCGGTACCGGGGGTCGCCAGGGGCGAGGCTGCGCAGGCCGACGGGCGTGAGCAGATCGCGTTCCGCCACCTCGAGGATGCGGCGGGCTTTTTCGCGCGGCAGCATGCTGTGCGGCAGGCTGACGGCGAAAACCTGGTTGGGGCGGATGGAGGCGTCGCGATTGGCGCCATCCACGACGTCGTACAGGCAGCCAGCTTCCTCGTTCCAGAACTGCTGGTTGAAGCTGCGGCGCGCCTTCACGGCCATGGCGGCAAAGCGCTTGCGGTCCGCGGGCCTTTCGAATTGTGCGGCCAAATCTTCCATCACGCGCAGAGCGTTGTACCACAGGGCCTGGATTTCGACCGCTTTGCCGTGGCGGGGCGTGACCACCCAGTCGGCGATCTTGGCGTCCATCCAGGTGAGCTGCACGCCGGGCTCGCTGGACGCGAGCAGGCCGTCTTCGGTCATATGGATGCCGTGCCGCGTGCCGCGCACATGCCAGTCCACAATGTCTGCGAGCACGGGGTAGAGCTCGTCGCGCAGGAAGGCAGCGTCACCGGTGTAGGCGAGGTAGGCGCGAGCCGCTTCGAAGAACCAGAGCGTGGCATCGACCGTGTTGTATTCAGGAGCTTCGCCCGCGTCGGGAAAGCGGTTGGGTAGCATGCCGCGATCCACGTGGCGGGCAAAGGCGGTGAGTACCTGGCGCGCCACGTCAAAGCGGCCGGTGACCAAAGTGAGCCCGGGAAAGGCGATCATGGTGTCGCGGCCCCAGTCGGCAAACCAGGGGTATCCGGCGATGACGGTCTTCTGGTCTTCGCGAGCGACGATGTATTGCTCGGCGGCAACTGCGAGGGTGCGCACGAAGTCGTCCTGCACCGGGGCCGAGTCTGCGATGGCCTTGCGGCGGGCGAGTTCTGCGGCGCGAAACGCAGGCGCCAGATCCGCGGTGCGGGGCTCGGTGGAAGCGATGACGACAGCATTATTGCGATCGGCCGCCAAGTCAAACGTCAGGCGGAACGGACTGTAGAGGTCTTCCTGGAAATCGAGGCCGCGCTCGCGCTCCACCGCGTATTCGAAGTTCAAGAACCAGTCGCCTGTGGCGTCGAGCCCGGAGGCGTTGTGTCCGAAGTAGAGTGTAGGGAGGCCGCCGTAAGGAGTAATGCCGGCCAAGCCGGGTTGAGACTCGACGTGGCCGTTTAGGCCCTCGTTGCGGTGCGTGGTGCTGTGATAGTCGCGAAAAGCGATGAGCGGGCGAATTTCAAGACGACACGGGTCGGGCAAGCCGCCCTTCGAGCGCAGTGCGTATTCCACCACCGTGGTGTTTTCTCCGTGGACGATGAATACGGACTTCTCAATTTCCACTCCCTCCACTTCGTAGGTGAAAACTGGGAATGGGTCGAGGCGAAACTGCCTGAGATAGCGATATCCCTGCGGGTGGACCGCTCCCGGGTACTGATTGACGGAAAGGTCGAAGGGCTGGTCGCCCAGCACGAGCGTTTCCTCGAGTTTGGAAAGCAACACGAGGCGCCCGACGGGCGGCCGCGTGGCGGCGGTGAGCAGCCCGTGGTAGCGGCGCGTGTTCAATCCGATGACGGTGGATGCAGCGAAGCCGCCCAGGCCGTTGGTCTCCAGCCATTCGCGCGATTGCGCTGCTTCCTGGTTTCCGCAGATGTCATTGCCGAGTTGAATCATGAGATGTGGCTCCGGGTTGCTTTCTTCTCGAACTTCAAGCCAGGCGGGTTTCCGTGATGCCGCAGCCGGGACAACTGTGCATCTCTTCCACCAGCGCGCCGAAGGCGGCATCCACCTTGGCGGCCTGTTCGCGGGTAACGGGCTCCACCAGCTTTTCCGCGTGGTGGTTGAGCTCCATGTTGCACTCCTGGCAAATCATTTTTTCCCTCGCCATGCTGCCTCCTGTTCGCGCCTACTCGAGTGCGATGTGCTCGCGGCCGTGGCGCAGCGTCTTGGCCATCCAGATGAGCTCATCAAGGAACTTGCCCACGCGGCGCACGTAGGCCTGGTCGAGCAGCTTGCCGTTTTCGTCGAACACCTTGCTGACGGTGCCGAAGTTGACGTCCCAAAAGATGGCGACGAGCCCCAGCTCGCGCAACACGGGTAGAAAGTTCTGGATACCGCGGGCGCCCCCGAAGGGGCCGGCGGAGACGCCAACGATTCCCGCCGGCTTGTGGATGTACTCCTTCAGGCAGCTATCCAGCACGTGCTTGAGCAAGCCGGGAAAGCTGTGGTTGTACTCGGGAGAGACGATCACCAGGCCGTCGGCGTGGTTCATCTTTTCGGAAAAGCCGGGGTCTTTCACGCCCTCGCCGGCGTCGTCCACGGGGAGCGGCAGCGCGGCTATGTCGATCAGCTCGGTAACCACACCCGGGCGCCTGGCCAGCTCGCCAGCCACAAAGCGGGCAGCGTGCGCGCTCATGCGGCCCTTGCGCGTGGTACCGAGAATCACCGGAATGCTCAACGGACGGTCTTCGCTCATGTCATTACTCCAGAGGAGCCACTTCGCAGAATACCTTGATGGCGCCCTTCGCCTCGGTGAGAGTCTGCATGAGTTGCCGGTAGTTTTCCAGGCCGCGGACGGGATGGGTAAGCAGCCTGGCGAGCCAGCCGGGGTAAGTGAGCTCGGCCTGCGCCAGATCCTGCGCGCCGCGCTCGAAGTCCTCGCGGCTGGCGTTGACGCTGCCCACGACCACCTTGTTGCCCAGCACGAAGCCCTGGTTGATGCGATCCGCGGGAATTTCTACCTTGCGATCGCCGCCGGTGATGCTCACAAGCGAGAGCACGCCGTTCTTGCCCAGCACTTCCATGGCATCGAAAACCAGAGGGGAAAAGCCCGTGCCCTCCAGAATGAAGTCGAAGGGGCCGAACTGCTCGGAAACCTGCTTGAGGCTGGTGGACTGCGTGCTGAAATAGCGCGCGCCGATTTCCTCCAGCAACTGCGAGTTGAGGTAGGGCGGCTGCGTCCTTCCCAGGGCGACGACCTCCAGGCCGCGCAGGCGCAGGAAAAGGGCAGCCAGCAGGCCGAGCGTTCCCGTGCCCAGCACGGCGGCGCGGCGCGGGCGCCACACCTTGAGCCGCCGCTGGATTTCGTAGGCCTGCCCGATGGCCTTTTCCGCCACGCTGGTGGGCTCCATCAGCACGCCAGTTTCCTTGAGGCCGGCGGGCATCTTGACCAGAAACTCGTCGGCATCGACGTAATATTCGGAGAGGTAGCCATGGCGCAGGTTGATGCCGCGCTCGAAGTAGGTGTCGTCGGTGGTCATGTCCTGCAAACCGATGCGGTCGTAGATGCTGGAGCCGGGGCGCCGTACGGAGGCGACGACGTAGTCGCCGGGCGCGAACGCGGTGACGTTGGGACCCACCTCAACCACGCGGCCGAAGCTTTCATGCCCGATGACGAGAAAGTCAAAGCCCTCGGGGGCGGCGCCATACTCGGCGGCGTTGATTTCTTTGTCCGTTCCATCCACGCCCACGCGCAGCACCTTGACGAGCACGCCGCGGCCGCCGGCGATGTCAATGACTTTGGGCTTGGGCATTTGCGCCAGGTGCACGCTGTCAGGCTTGCCGGGAAAGACGGCAATGGCCTTCATGGTTTGACCTTCGGGTGTGGCGGCCGACTTCGGCCGGGCTGCATTCTGTTCTGTCACGATGCTCATCACGTCACTTCCTTCTAGATTGAGATTCTCTGTTCAGCGGCGCGCTTTGGCGCCGGCGAGTTCTGCATCCGCGCTGTTAGCGTTGCGCTTTGCCCGTGGCGCGGTGGCTGCCTCACCGCTCTGCTGGATCAGTTTGGCCACCAGCCCCGTCCAGCCGGTCTGGTGGTTGGCGCCAACGCCGGAGCCGTTATCGCCGTGGAAATATTCGTTGAAGAGCACCAGATCGCGCCAGTGGGGATCGGTCTGGAAAGTTTCGGACTGGCCGTGCACCGGGCGGCGGCCCGCGGCGTCGCGCAGGAAAATGCGCGTGAGGCGCCGAGAGATTTCTTCGGAGGCCTCCCAGAGCGTCATCATGCGGCCCGAGCCGGTGGGGCACTCGACCTTGTAGTCGTCGCCCAGGTAGTGGTGGAACTTCTGCAGCGACTCGATGAGCAGGAAGTTCACGGGAAACCAGACCGGCCCGCGCCAGTTTGAGTTGCCGCCAAAGAGGCCGGTGGAACTTTCGCCGGGCTCATAGTCAACGCGGTGCTCGTGCCCGCCGACGTTGAGCACATAAGGATGCTCGCGGTGGTAGCGGGAGACGGCGCGAATGCCGTAGGGCGAGAGGAACTCGTTCTCATCGAGCAGCACAGCCAGGATGCGGCGCAGACGGTCGCGATCGACGATGGAGAGCAGACGGCGCTCTCCGTGGCCCGGCGTGCGCATGCAGGCCAGGTTCTCCACCAGGTCGCGACGGTTATCGATGAACCACTCCAGGCGGCGTTTGAAGTCGGGCAGCTTGCCGAGCGACTCAGGTTCCATGGTGGCCACGGCAAACAGCGGGATCAGGCCCACCATGGAGCGCACCTTCATGGGCACCATGCTGTCGCCGGGGAGGTGGAGCGCGTCGTAGTAGAAGCCGTCTTCCTCGTTCCACAAGCCCATGCCGTTGTGGCCCAAATGGTTCATGGCGTGCGCGATGTAGAGGAAGTGCTCCCAGAACTTGCTGGCTACGTCTTCGTAGGCGGGATCTTCCTGCGCCAGCTCCATGGCGATGGAGAGCATGTTGAGCGTGTACATGGCCATCCAGCTGGTGCCGTCGGACTGCTCGATGTGGCCGCCGGTGGGCAAGGGAGCGCTGCGGTCGAAGACGCCGATGTTGTCCAGGCCGAGAAAACCGCCCTGGAAGATGTTCATGCCCTCGGCGTCCTTGCGGTTGACCCACCAAGTGAAGTTCAGCAGCAGCTTGTGAAAGACGCGCTCCAGAAACTGGGTGTCGCCCTTGCCGCGGCGCTTTTTCTCGATCTTGTAGACGCGCCACGCCGCCCAGGCGTGCACGGGGGGATTGACGTCGCCGAAGGCCCATTCGTAAGCGGGCAGCTGCCCGTTGGGGTGCATGTACCACTCGCGCAGCATGAGAACGAGCTGCTCTTTGGCAAAGTCCGAGTCCACGAGCGCCAGCGGGATGCAGTGGAACGCGAGGTCCCAGGCGGCGTACCAGGGATACTCCCACTTGTCGGGCATGGACAGGACGTCGGCGTTATAGAGATGAGTCCACTCGTGGTTGCGCCCATTCTTGCGCTCGGCGGGCGGTGGCGGCTGGCCGGAATCGCCGTTCAGCCACGGCCGCACCACGTAGTGGTAGTACTGTTTGGACCAGAGCATGCCGGCAAAGGCCTGGCGCATGACGGCCCTGGAGTCGTCGGAGACGAAATCGGGAGTGACGGTAGCGTAGAATTCGTCGGCCTCGCGGCGGCGCTGGGCAAAGGTGGCGTCAAACTCCGCGCCCAGGGGATCGGATTTCGCCGGGTCGCGGTCGCTGAAGCGCAGGCGGATTACAACTTCCTGACCCACTCGCACGGTGAGCTGGTAGTGCGCGGAAGCCTTGGTGCCGGCCTGTGCGGGATTCACCGCGTCCCCGGCTCCGTGCACAACGTAATCGTTGATGCCGTCTTTCACAAAGGGCGAGGCGTTGGGCGTGCCGTAGAGTTTCTGGAAGTTGGTTTCGTTTTCCGTGAACAGCAGCTCCGGCTTGCCCTCGCAGGTAAGCCAGCGACGCCCGTAGGCCGGCTGATCGAGCTCGATGACCTCTGCGGATGCCAGCTTTCCGCCACGGCGGAGGATAGGCTTGGGCTCGTCGTAGCCCCAGGACCAGGTGTTGCGGAACCAGACGGTGGGCAGCAGGCGCAGGGACGCGGTTTCCGGACCGCGGTTCACGACGCGCAGGCGAACCAGAATGTCTTCCGCATCGGCCTTGGCGTACTCCACGAACACGTCGAAGTAGCGGTTTTCTGCGAACACGCCGGTATCGAGCAGTTCGTACTCGGAGCTGTGCTTGTCGCGGCGGCGGTTTTCTTCCACGAGACTTCCGTAGGGGAAGGCTGCCTGCGGATACTTGTAGAGATAGGACATGTAGGAATGCGTGGGCGTGCTGTCGAGGTAGAAGTAGTATTCCTTGACGTCCTCGCCGTGGTTGCCTTCGCTGCCGGTGAGGCCGAAGATGCGCTCCTTGAGGATGGGGTCGCGCTCGTTCCAAAGTGACAGCGCAAAGCAAATGTACTGGTGGCGGTCGCAGATGCCGGCCAGGCCGTCCTCGTTCCAGCGATAGGCCTTGGAGCGGGCGTGCTCGTGCGGGAAGTAGTCCCAGGCAGTTCCGTAAGCGCTGTAGTCCTCGCGCACCGTGCCCCAGGCACGCTCGCTCACGTAGGGGCCCCAGCGCTTCCAGTGCGCCTTATGCGTGCGTGCCTCTTCCAGCCTGCGATCTTCTGCGGTCATGTTTGTCTGTGTTTTCATGGTCCCTCGGTGGTTCGTTGTAAGGTCGGCATTTTCCCTAGCGGCTGGGCGGCTCGACCAACTCCATCACGTGGCCGTCCGGATCGCGCACCAGAAATCCGCGGCGAAATCCCAAGCCGTCGTCTGCCAGGGAGATTACACCCGTGGAAACAAACGGCGTGCGCGCCTGGCGCAAGGCGGTCGCCGCTGCCTCAATGTTTGCCACCTGCAGGCGTGTCTGGTGATGCACCAGGTCATTGGCGCGCTCATCCAGGGGCATGGGGCGGCCGTCGCGCGGTGCCAGATACTCCAGAAGTTCAATGCCGGGCCCGACGGGCGCGTGCAGCGTGGTGATGCGCAGCCGGGCGCCGAAGACGTTGTTCAAGCGCTCCTGTTCCGGCCCGTAGTTCTCACTCTCCCCCACAATCCGCATGCCTAGGAGATTCCTGTAGAAAGCCAAAGTTTCATCCGTGTTCCAGACGACGATGGCGGTGTGGTCGATGCCCAGGAAAAGGTCGTCGCCCGGGCGGTGCCATTTGGGATCGCCTTTGTCGGGCGGAAAGGCCAGAACCTCCAGGGGGTGCCCGTCCGGATCCTTGAAGTAGAAGGCCTGGATGCTGGCGGCGTTCTTGTTCCACTCCGGCAGGCGCTGCGGGCCGGTGGAGGTGTGCTCCACCTTGTGCTGGCGCAGCCGACGGTAGGCGCGGTCCATATCGCGCACGATGATGGCGATGTGCTGGAACCAGCGGTCGTTGGAACGCGCATCCACAGGGATGGGCCGCCCCTTGGGGGCGAGGTATTCCGTGAGCTCAATGAACTCGCCGCCCAGCCGCATGCGCACCATGCGCATACGCAGGCCGAAGACTCCCTGCAAGTGCTCGTATTCTTCACCCGTGACTTCGACGTCTGAGACTTTCTCGAACGAAAGCACCTTGGAGTAGAACTCAACCGACCGGTCCATGTCGGAAACGGTCATGCCCACGGCGTCCACCGCCTGCACCTGCACGGGAACTTGCGCCAGCGTGGCGGGAAGCGAAACCAGGAGCGCCAGCAGGAGCGCAACGGGCAATCCCAGATTCTTGGCCAGTCGGTTTCTCATCGTCGTTGTGCCTCTAAGAGAACTCTACGCGAGCCGCTTCAACAAATGGTCGCCTACGCGCAAGGCGTTGGCCATGATGGTGAGCGCCGGATTGACGGCGCCGCTCGACGGGAAAAAACTGCCGTCCACCACGTAGAGGTTGTCCACTTCGTGGGCCTTGCAGTTGGCGTCGAGCACAGAAGTTTTGGCGTCGTTGCCGAAGCGGATGGTGCCGTTCTGGTGCGCCACTCCGGCCAGCGGTATGCGCTGGCCCACGAAAAGGCTGCGGGCGAACAGGCCGACGTGGCAGTTGTGGCCGTGCTCCGGGCACTTGGTCTGCTGCTTGAGCAGGTCCTTAAGCTTGGCGATGAGGCGCTTGTGGCCCTCCTCGTTGTTCGGCTTGTAGGAAAGAACGATGTTGCCCTGGCGGTCGAGCGTGACGCGGTTGTCGGGATCGGGCAGATCTTCCGACGTCAGCCAGAAGTCGAGCGAATGGCTCGCCATCATGTCCAGGGTAAACCCGGGGGTAAGCGGCGGCGCGCCTGCCTTCAGCGTCTCGCCATCCAGCTTGCCCACGAAGGAGATGTGGCCCATGGGGTACTGCCATTCTTTGGAGCCCAGGTAGAAATCGTTCACACCCAGCGTCTTCTGAAACACGGTGGAGTTGGGACACTTGGAGATGGCCATTTCCACAGAGTTGACGTGGCCCATGTAGTGGCGGCCGACGACGTCGGAGCCGTTGGCCAGGCCTCGGGGATGCTTGTCGCCGGTGGAGCGCAGCAGCAGCGCGGCCGAGTTGATGGCGCCGCAGGAGGCGACAACGACGTCGGCGGTGTACTCCTCGCGGACGCCGTTACGCTTCACAATCACTTTGCTGACGCAGCGGCCGGAGGCGTCTGTCTCCAGCCGCTCGGCATAGGCATTGGTCAAAAGGGTAACGTTGCGGTGCGCCAGAGCGGGATCCACGGCACACACCTGGGAATCCGACTTGGCGTCGAGCAGGCAGGGGAAGCCGTCGCAGGTGTTGCAGCGGATGCACTTGCTGGTGTGGCGATTGTTCTCATCGAGCATCACGCCGACGGGCACGTGGAACGGCTTCAGGCCGTGGCGCGCGAAGTCGTTACTGAGCTGCTGGATGCGAGGTTCGTGGCTGACTGGCGGATGGGGATACGGTCCGCTGGCCGGCGGGTCTGTCGGATCCTCGCCGCGCAAGCCGTGCACGTGGTAGAGCCGCTCGGCCTGCAGGTAGTAGGGCTCCAGGTCGTCGTAGGAGATCGGCCAGGCGGGAGACACGCCACCGTGATGCTTCAGCTCGCCGAAGTCCTCCTTGCGCAGCCGGAACAGGGCCGCGCCGTAAAACTTGGTGTTGCCGCCGACTTAGTAATTGGTATGCGGATGGAGCTCTTTGCCGTCCCCGTCGCGCCACTTTTCCTTGGTCTGGTAGAGGCCCTCGACGTTGACCGCCTTGGGGTCCCAGTTCTTTTTCTCGCGGGGCACGTAGTCACCGCGCTCCAACACAAGGATCTTCTTGCCGGAGGGAGCGAGCTTCCAGGCGAGGGTGCCGCCGCCTGCTCCGGTGCCGATGATGATGACGTCGTAATGGCCGTTCTGCGCCATGTGATTACTCCTTCCAGAAATATTCGCGCTCTACCTAGGGCCGTATTCCGGCGATGTTGAGACGCATGCGGTAGAGCCCGCTGCGCGCGCACAGATAAAGAGTCTTGCCGTCGTCATCGCCCCAGGCCATGTTGTGCACGTGCCTGGGAGCGAGGATGGTGCCGAGGTGCTTGCCCGCCGGCGAAATCACCCAGAGGCCGCCGGGCCCGGAGACATAGAGGTTGCCCTGCTGATCCACCTTGATGCCGTCGAGGGCGTCCTCGCCCGCGGCTGCAGTCATGTCGAAAAACAAGGTACCGTTTGCCAGCGTGCCGTCAGGCCTGGCTTCGTAGCGCATGACGACCTTCTTTTTCTCGTCCCAATTGCCCACGTAGAGATACTTTTCGTCGGGCGAGAACGCGATGCCGTTGGGCCCGGTGAATTCCGTGGTCAGCAGTTGCAGCTTGCCATTGCGCAGCGAATACACGCCGCTGAAAGTGAGCTGCTTCCGGGGATCGTCGAAAAACTTCGGCAAGCCGAAAGGCGGGTCGGTGAAATAGAGCGTGCCATCGGAGCGATAGACGAGATCGTTGGGGCTGTTCAGCCGCTTGCCGTCGTACTTGTCAGCCAGGACCGTGAGGCTGCCGTCTCTGTCCAAACGCGAGACACGGTGGTTGCCGTGCTCATTGATGGTGAGGCGGCCCTGGCCGTCGAGCGTAAGTCCGTTCGAGCCCGGCTGGCCGTACTCGGCGATGTCCGCGCCCGAATAGCCGCTGGGCGTGCGGAAGACGCTGAGCTGCCCGTCCTTCGCGTACTTGTAAATGATGTTGCTGTTGGGATCGCTGAACAAGAGGTAGCCGCCGCCGCGCACCCACACCGGGCCCTCAGTGAATTTGAATCCTTCGGCCAGCTTGAAGATCTTGGGGTTCGGGCCGACGATCGCATCCATTGCCGGATCCAGCCGCACCACTTCCACATTGACTTCGCTGGGAGTGACGGCGCGGGGGCCGCGCGGTCCGTTATGGAACTCGAGCTTTGCGTAACGCATCCAGATGAAGTTAGTGGGCGGATTGGAAAGCGGTCCGTTAATGCCGAAGACGGCGAGCTGAATCTTCTGGCCGGGCTTGACGTCGCGCGCGATCACCAGCCGGCTGGGTGCGTTCCATCCGCCGACGACGGATCCTCCCATCTGGCCGAGCGAGCGTGGCAACTCGCCATCCACCCAGATCTCGGCGTAGTCGTCGAGAGCGGTCTCGAACACCACGGTGGAACCGGTGGGGTCGAAGTCGCCGATGCGGTCGGGGATTGTGAGCCGGATGCGGTACCAGTTAAAGCCCAGCCGCCCGGAGCCGCGCCGTTGCTGCAACGTGCCGGGCGCGATGACTTCCCACTGCGAGTCGTCAAAATCCGCGCCGCCGGCGTGGGGCGTGTAGTCGTAGGTCTTCACCGGGGCGCCGGTGGGCTGGCCGTCCGCCCCGGGGCCTTTGAAATCCACCTCGATGATCTTCGTGTCGCTGTAGCGCCACGATCCCTGCACCAGGCGCGCCCCTTCGGCGGTGGCCAGATCGATGGCGGCCAGCGGCGTACCCGAGGGAACATCGGACGCACGAACCTGCGCAACGGGGAGCGCGATCGCGAGCAGGAT
>Ga0114945_10001115_pt1 | contig 16879 bp, 16 predicted proteins | sample OV2TP3_FD_87194 | JGI IMG/M metagenome (GOLD analysis project Ga0114945, IMG submission 87194) | Hot spring microbial communities from Beatty, Nevada to study Microbial Dark Matter (Phase II) - OV2 TP3 | ecosystem: Environmental > Aquatic > Thermal springs > Hot (42-90C) | place: USA: Beatty... | reverse complement strand
TGGTCGCGGCAATGAACCGCACGTCGATCTTCTTGGAGCACGTCCCGCCGACCGGCCGCACCTCGCCTTCCTCGATCGCCCGCAACAGCCTGGCCTGCAGCGTCAGCGGGAGATCTCCGATTTCGTCCAGAAACACCGTGCCGCCGTCGGCCAACTCCAGCAGGCCCGTCTTGTCCGCCACCGCGCCGGTGAAGGCCCCCTTGACGTGGCCGAAGAGCTCGCTCTCGATCATGCCTTCCGGAAAACGCGTGCAGTCCACCACTTGGTACGGCTGCTCTCGTTCAGGGCTCCGATCGTGGATGGCCCGCGCGAGCAGTTCTTTGCCGGTCCCGGTCTCCCCCACGATCAAGACCGTCGAGCGGACGGCCGCCACATCGGGGACCATCCGCAGCAACGCCTGCAACGCCGGGCTGACGCCGATGAGGGTCTCAAAGCCTTCCGGGGTCGCGGTCATCCGGCGCAGCGCCCAGTTCTGGTGCAAGATCTCGGACATGCGCATTGCCCGGTGGATCCGGGCGGAAAGCACCTGGGAATGAATGGGTTTGGTGATATAGTCAAATGCCCCTTGCCGCATCGCCTCGACGGCCGCGTCGATCGAATTCAGGCCGCTGACCATGATCACAGGGATTGAGAGATTGAGGGCCTGGACCCGTTTGAGGAATTCGATGCCCCCGATGCCGGGCATCCTGACGTCCGCCAGCACCAGATGGATCTCCTCCTGCTCGAGGGCTTTGAGCGCACCCTCGGCCCGTGACACCACCGTGAACTCGATCGTCCGACCCTCATCCTCGACAAGTTCTTGTTCGAGCGAGCGGAGCAGGATTTCAGCGTCGGCCGCCTCGTCTTCCACCATCAGAATACGAAACACGTGCCGTTTGTCTCGCTTCACGCTTCCCTCTCCTCTCGCATCTCCTGCTTCACCTCCGCCGACTCCAGCTCTCCGTAAGGCGGCAGCGTGAAGAAGAATGTACTCCCTTGCCCCGGCTCGGATTCAACCCACACCCGTCCCTGATACAGCTCAATGATCTTTTTGACGATGGCCAGACCGATCCCGGTCCCCGGAACCTCGTCACGGCCAAGACGCTCGAACGGGTCGAATATCCGTTCCCGATCCGAAGGCGCGATGCCGACCCCGTTGTCACGAACGAAGAGGACCGGCTCGCTTGCCGTGCCCGCAATGCCTACCTCCAATTCGAGCCGGCGCTCCCGTGAAGAATATTTGACCGCGTTGCGGACTAGGTTATCCATCACTTGAGATAAATGGACACGGTTACACGCTAACCGCGGAAATCGTTCAGCCACTCGCACCCGGGCGCCCAGACGCTGTACCTGCCCCTCGCATCCCTTCAACACCTCTCGGATCACTTCGGCCGGAGCGACCGGTTCGACCGCCTCGCGGATGGTCCCGATACGAGCCAATCGGAGGACTTCCTCGATGCGAGCCATCAGTTGCTGGCCGTTCTCCTTAAGCCACGCCAGGTACCGGTCGGCTCGCTCATCCCACCGTCCCTTGTAATCCATCTGGAGCAGCGAGGCCAGTTCGGCCATCCTCCGCGCCGGTCCTTTGAGATCATGCGCCATATCCGCCGCATACCGTTCCAACTGCTGGAGTCGGCTTTGCAGCCCGGCGCCCCGTTGTTGGGAAGCCTCATACAGGCGCACGTTCGTGATAGCGATGGCGGCTTGGTCGGCAAACTGCTGGGCCAGTCGGACCTCCCATTCCGTAAAGGCCCGTGTGGCGCGTGTGTGAACGAAGGCAAGAATCCCGAAAGCCTCCCCTTGACCTCGAAGAGGGACCGCCAGCAGACTTTTGCCGCCAAGGCGGTCCCGTACCTGCAACACTGATTCAGGCCTCGCCGTCAGGTCCTCGACGACTTGTGGAGCGCCCGTCGTCAAGGCTTGGAACGCAAACGGCGTCTCCTCTCGGATCAAAACAGACTGTCGAAGCAATTCATGCCACGGACCGGACGCCGCCCCCACCTTCCAGCAGCCAATGGTCTCATTCCAGAGCAAGACCAGACACAGGTCAACGTTCAGCACACCACCCGCACGGTCGGCGATCCGCTTGAGCACTCCTTCGAGACCGTCAGGACCAATCGTGATGACATCTTTACCAATCGCATGGAAGGCTTCCATCTGGCTGATGTGGCGCGCGATGCGCTCTTCCATCTCTTCCATCGTCCGGGCGAGCCGGCCCAGTTCGTCTGTCGAGACGATGGGAATAGGCGTGCACGGCCGACCGCTGTCAAACTCCTGCGCCGCCGCCGTAAGCGCGGCGAGTGGACCCGTGATGGTACGAGTGAGCATTCGGCTTCCGAGCCACCAGAGAGCCAGGATACCGACGACGACAACGCCCAGTCCATAGCGCGTGAACGAGGCCAACCGGTTCGAGCGAGCCTGCTGATCATGCAGGATTGCCCTTTGAACATCCTCGAGGGTTTTGAGGTCGGCCCGGATTCTATCCAGCGCTGACTGGCCCTCGCCCGACTCAATATGGGTCCGCACGGGCTGGAGCTGGCCCAGCCTGACCGCATCTATGAGCCACTTCTTCCGCTGCATGAGAGACCGGACGTTTTTCTCAATCTCGGTCACCAGCCGGAGCTGGTTTTTATCCTCACTGATCGCGTCCTTGAGTCGGTGAATTGCGGGATCAAAGCCCTCCTCGGACGCATAAAAGGGATCGAGGAATTTCTCGTTCCGGGCCAGGACGAACCCGCGGAATCCATCCTGCATGTCCACGACTAAGGCCTCAATGGTTTGGGTTTGCATCTGCATCGCAAAGAGGCGGACCACTTCATCTTCGACCACGAGGAGCTGCCGGATGGTGGTCAGATAGAGGACCATCAAGCCGACAACCGGCAGCATGGTGACGGCGAGAATCAGCGCCACTTTATGACGGACCGACAGGCCGCCAAAGTTCAGGATCGGTCGCATGCCTCCTCAGATCCTTTCCGGAACCCTGTTGATCCGGCACCAGTAGCTGCCGATCGCGCGGGCGATCTCGACCAGTTGCTCGAAGTCGCCCGGCTTGGTGATGCAGCTATTGGCACCGAGTCCATAGCTTTGAATCAGGTCCTGGTCGAATTGCGAGGTCGTCAGCACCACGATGGGGACCAAGGCGTTGTCCGGTTTCGCCTTGACGAGGCTGAGAAACTCGTGCCCGCCCATCAGCGGCATATTCAGATCCAGGATGATCACCGCCGGAACATCCAACGCTGGCCGGTCGCTAAACCGGCCCTCGGCGTTCAGATAGTCCAACGCCTCCTGGCCGTCGGAGACCGTCACCACCGGGTTCTCAACCTTAGCCCGCTCGAACGCCAGACCGATCATTTCACGATCAACCGGATCGTCCTCCACGACCAGAATCGGCCTGCGTTGCTGCATGACGTGACGACCTCCCTGCACTTCGGTAGCCTGCATGTGGTCTAACATGCAGGGCCTTAGAAGATCAATAGATTGCAGGATTTCCCTCCATCCTCCCCCCATCTTGACACTCGATGAGCCATACCCTAATGTCGAGTCTGGAGACCAGTGCGCATGCCGGTGCCCGCCACGATCCTCTCGGCCGTGACCCATCCGGGAACCCTCGTTTTTCCGGAAAACCAAGGGACTATAAAAACCGTCGCGAAACTCATGGGGAGCCTTGTGGCATCGCCGCACCCGACCGGCGTCGTCTGGCACCGTCCCGAGGAGCCCCCCGCAACCGGCCTCCGCATCCTGGTCACTGCGACGGGCCACGGCATCCTCTATGGCGAACATGGCCTCCGCATCCTCTATGTAGATCCAGGCGGGACGCCCTTGCACGAATGCGCCTGGGACACACGCGGCCAGGGACCGTCCCCGCTTCTTCGTGCGCGGCTGCACCTTGACTGGGGACAATGGGTGGGCCTCAAAACCGAGGGCCTAATCAACGTCGCCCGCTTCGACATTTCCAAAAAACTCGGTTGGCAATGGCTGACCCGAGAAAACCTCCATCGCATGGCCGCCCAGTTTATGGGCATCACCCCGGAAGAGGTGGCCTTTTTTTACGACGAAAAGAGTCTGGTCCTCGACCCGCAAGGGCTTGTTACGCTTCGCCATCGGAAGGATGCCTTCTATGTGTTGGACGACGGCACCTTTGCGCGGCCGCGTTTTATGGCCTGCATGGGGGCCATGCACTGGGGACAGATCGACTTCCTCCCGGTGGTCGAGCTGTTTCAATCACTCCTGCCCGGGACGGGAAGCGCCGCTTTCGAGTTGATCCGGGGCCTCTACGACGACCAGAACGAGGGCCAGATGCCCCGCTTGCTTCGTTATCGGGGGATTCCGACTTATCCCTCGCCGCAGGCTTTCCAGCTCTTCTCCACCTATTTTCAGCCGCAAGGCCCGGGTGGAGCCGACCCATTCCCCGTTTTTATGGACCCGGCCCGCTCCGGTGAGGTCATCTGGCGCCCGCGCCCCAAGACGCCGCGTCGGCACATGGATCTCGCCCGGGGCTTATGCGTCACGGTAGTAGACGGCGCTGTCCAGAAGGTGACCCTGCAAAACGATCCGGCTGCGCTTCCTTTCAACCGCCCCAGGGAAAGCGGGGCGGCGCCGGGCGGCCGGCTGGCCGGAGCCAGAAAGAATGTGTTGCAGTTACAAGATGGGGCTCGACGCGATGAGATTCCCATCCGGCCGGAATGGCACGTGACGAAAGAAACGCTGCTGCCTGAAACTCGTTCAGGCCGGGATTCGACATGGCGGGCCCTGTTCCCGGACGGCGTCCCCGAACTTGACCCTGTACGCGTCTATTTTGCCGTCCCCTTTTATCCCGATGACGGCACGGTGGCGGGCGAAGTGGCCACCCAACCCTTGGCGATGGAACAGACGCTCGACTATCTCGGACGCGCGGGCATCGCGAGGGGGGCATCGAAACCGCTCCGCGCCGTGCTCATCAATAACTGGGACGTCGTCATCGCAGAGTGCCTGGACAGCACGCACGCAATGAATCACACGGTCCTCTACACCAGGCCGGAATTTGCTCTTCGCCAGGCTCAGCGCGCGTGGGATCAAGCCGCCGCGGCCGGGCGCCTCTCGAATCTCCAACATATGTCTTTTCTCCAGTTCGAGCGGCATCGAGAGATGGCATATGCTCACACGTATGGGTTGATCTTTAGCTGGCTTCCGTTCGCGTCATACCGTCGTCGGGCCGCGTGCGAGCGGGAGGTGGGTTCCGTGTCGAAGGCGTTGGCGCCCGGAGGCTTCGCCATTCTGGTCGGCCCACCCTGGCTGGATGCAGCCTGTGCCCGCGCCTCGCTCAGCTCTGTGGCCGCCGATCCCATCGCCGAAACTCAGGGGTTTCGCATGCACCGTGCGATCCTGCCCAATGCGCGGGTCAACCCTGAGGCTACGCTCTACCTCGTGAAAAAGGCCTGAGCGGCGCTTGACTGAGGACGCCGGGCAGAATACCCTCGATCGCATGGCGAACATCTGGGATACATGGGGCCGTGACCAGTACGTCGGCCTGGCGCCGTGGGCCTGGGTTCAGTTGGAGAGCGCGGAATCCCCCGGGCCTTTTCCGTTTATCGGCGGCGTCGCTCCCGAGGTTGTGGCGAGTCTTCATGAAGCCCACAGCCTCATGCAGAGCGCCATTGATACCGCTATCAGCGACGTGTTCGCCCACCGTGGGCCGCTCGACGATCCGGGCCGCCGGGCCCGACTCGAAGACGCGTACGCCGAGGTTGTCAACTCACGACCGCACTTGCGCGCGCACATCCGGTGCGGGCGCGACCGGGACGGCACGTTTCACTGGGAGTTCCCCCGCGACCCGACGAAATCCGCGACTATCACTTACGCGGGCCTGCGCGTCTTCAACGCGGCCACCAGACAGGCAGTGCCGCTGGGCTTCGAGCGGCCGATCGCCCCGGCAGTCGGGAAATTCGTCGGATTCCTGGACGGCACCCGAACGGTCTCGGAGATTCGGACGGTGGCAACGGCGTCCGGCCTGGACCTGGAGCGACACCTGACCCGTCTGCTGGAGATCTTCAGAACGCATGACTGTCTGGCCGTGTCCACACGCGCTTCGGTGAAGACCCAGTGGCTCGACGCGACCCGCGACCGCGGCGTCGTCCACATCGGCCATGCCGCCTTGTTGTACCGGCAGAGGGACGATTTCTTCCTCTTCGACCCGTGGCTGCTCCCTTGGTTCGCCGAATCGCCGGTCCCCTCTCTGTGGACCTCGCTGCTCCCACGTCCCGCCGCCATCTTTCTGACGCATGACCACGACGACCACGTGGACCCCCGAACGTTGCTGCACATGCCGAAAGACGTTCCGATCATCGTCCCGAGCCGGAAAAATCGCCGGTCGCTGTACTTTGATTACCCGACGCTGTTGCGCGAGTTGGGATTCGCCCGGGTCATCGAGCTGGCGCACGGAGAAACCTATGCCTTCGAGGGGGGATGCGTGGCCTCATTGCCGTTCTTCGGAGAGGATCCGTGCGACATCGAGATGCCCCGCAATTGTTACCTGGTGGCCGACCGCGGCCGGAACACCCTCGTGCACGCCGACAGCGGGCCAACCAATTCCGGCAAGTCGGCGATCAAAGAAGGCGTGATTGATGATCTGGTCCGGCGGCACGGGCCGATCGCGACCGTCTTCGCGTCCCAGCAGCAACTGATGGAAGTCCGGACATACGCCGCGCACGCCTGCCTGTCCCATCCGGGACAGTGGCTGGAAACCGGCGAGAATGGGTACCTGACGAACGGCTACCTCGCGCAGCTTGCGGCAACCGCCAAGGCCCGTCTGTTCGTCTCGTATGCAACCGGCGGCGCGGACTGGTACCCGGACCACCTGTCCTTCATGTTCAGCCGGCGCAACCCGGCCCGCACGGCGCTCCTGACTGCGAACTGGGAGCCACCGGAGAAGCTCAAGGAACTGTTGGCGCCTTACGGGTGCGGGTATCACTATACCCAGGCACTAGATACCTTCAGGCCAACACCCGACGGCGGCACGGAGGTGCTCTCCGCCGCCGAACGGCTGTCGCCCTTGCAGCTCTATCGGCTCGACCACGGCGACCCCCCGTTCATGAAACGGTAAAGGGGACTGTCCCCCTTCCGACTGGGGACTGTCCCCGTCTTGCCTATGTCACAAGAAGACTTCACCAAGGCCCTCAAGCTGTTCGAGCTTACCGAGTCGTTCACGCGAGAGGTGCTGGACAAGAAGCGACAGGAATTACTCGTGACCTGGCACCCGCATCGTTACGCCAGCCTCACCAACAATCCGCGGAAGTACATGAAGATGTACAAGCAGGGCGAAGCCATGACGAAAGAGATTACCGCGGCATACGAAGTTCTCCTCAATAGGCTAGAAAAGAAGGAAAGCTGAAATTCTTTACCCTCGCCCCGCTTGCGGGGGAGAGGGTCGGGGTGAGGGGAAAATCCGTTCATGCTGAGCCCGTTGAAGGGCTCAATCGTACACTTCTCTGCGGTGGCCGATTTTGAAGACAATCACTTCCCGTTCGGAATCAAGAACGTGATAGAGGATTCTATAATCGCCGACGCGAAGGCGCCAGCCCGGACGGTGAGAGCCTTGAAGTTTCTTGCAACCTCGTGGACGCGGGGTGATTGTGAGGCGCTGAAGGGCTGCATCAATCCGCTGGAGGATATCGTCTGGAAGGGCGGTCAGTTCTCGTTCTGCACGCTGGTCTACAATGAGGCGATAGGTCACAGTCGCCCGGCTGCCTTGAGACGCTTACGCACCTCCTCATAGGGAACCAACTGTTTGACCGTTCTGGCTCGATCTTCCAATTCAAGAGCGTCCCGCAGATCCTCCAGCTCTTGAATGAGCTTCTCATAGTCCCGCACTGTAAGCAGGACCTCGCGTTTTCTCCCTCCCTTGTCAACCACGTACTTCGGCGCAAGTTGCATATTTCCCTCAAAACTGGTTTCTAGAACCCATATTCTACTCCAAGCCATGTGGCCGGTCTACTTCGCAGCCCCTTGTTTAACGTAATCTATTTTGCCTTCTTCACCTTTACGAGGTTATCTGCCACGCCAAGCGGGTAGGTTATCACTACTTTATAATAGTCTCCAACCTGTTCAAAGTCCGTCAGGATTGAGAGCGGCAGCTTGGCCGACCACGCGTAGCGCCGGAGTTGGTAGGCAGGGTCGGGGGCTTCCTTGATATTCACGGCCGGCTTCTTGGCTTCGAGGAAAAACTTGCGCGCGCCGCCGATCCGGAAACAGTAATCAGGGGCGCCTACCTTGATGGCGTCTTCGTGAATGACGTCTTTGTACGCCTCAGCGCTCCCTTCCTTGTTCGCCACGTCCCACCCGAGCGCCTCAAAGAACGGATTGATGAACTCCTGCCGGACCTGAGCTTCGTTATAAGCTGGGCTCCGGTACGACTCGATATTCCGTTCAAATCGCTCGATGAGGTCGGCGATGATCTGGGGTAATGCCTGGGGCATGAGCGCTCGCAACGTATAGGCCTGGAAGTAGCCTAGGATTTTCTTGGAGGAATGGTATCACTGGAAATCAGTACTGTCACGAATGGAGCATGCCTAACCCCTCACCCTGCCCTCTCCCTTAAAGGGGGCGAGGGGGAAATTTAGGAGAGACCCTTCGACAGGCTCAGGGCGACCGGAAGAAGTAGAGCCCACACATCACTTGAACAGCATCGACACCGAGCCGCTTCTGGTGATTTTGGCGATGAAGGGTCTTTTGTGCTTCCTGAGAAATTTTGAGATGGCAGGGAGGGCCTTCACGAATATCTGAGCCATCTCATCCCCTTTGAGATCGCCGGCCGTTAGAACGAACGCGCCGACCCCTGCTTTCATCAATGCAGCGCGCTCAAGATTGCGGTACCGGATGCGGTGATCTTTTGTGAGGACGATCCAATTCTTCTGTCCGGCCCGAGTCAACCATTCTTCGTCCTTGGCGGCAGGAGGGAAATGGTCGTCGTGGACGTGCACCGTCACGCCTGCCTGGCGCAGGGCCGTTGCGATTCGATTCTTTCCGAGGGACCGATCGAGCGAAAAAACAGGAGATTCAGGCGGCGGCTTCGATAGAGAGCTCGCACCTGATCGCTTCTTCGATTTCGAGCCGCTTGCGTCCATAATCGTCCGCTAGTTCATCCATGGATTCTCCGGCCTTGTAGCGCTCAGCTATGACGGCAGTCGCGATGCCAGTTCCCGCCAACACAGGTCGGCCAAAGGACACATGCGGATCGATTACGACGGCCTTAGGTTCTTGGGCCTCTCTCTTTCTCGTGAAAGGATAAAGTTTTATCGGAATACCGGAAGAATCTCTCTCTATACGGCGCAAATGTGCTTCCAACAAACTACGCATCGCTAGTTGACCGTCCCGAGAGATGTTAATCAACTGATCTACCTTTTGAACGAACAGGTCCAATCCATCGGTCTCAAATTCCCGATCCGCCAAGGGATGGTTGGAGGAAAATTCTTTCTCTAGGAATCTGATGGCGATTCTCACTTTATCCAACGCGATCTTATGTTCTCGACGGATGGCGTCAAGAACATGAACCTCTACAAGATTCATGAAGGATAGCGACTTAATGTCCGGATCGGGCAGATAGATGATCGGTTTCGCAAACTTATTGCCCGATTGGGTCGGGTAGTAACGACCGGAGACCCAATCCCTGATCGTGGCAGGCGGGATACGAAGATAGTGTGCCGCCTCTATGATCCCATAGGACGGCATCTCACGAACGTCTAGGTTCTGATTGAAGGCATGGCTCCTTTTCATAGACTGATTTTATAGACCTAAATCCTACTAGGGTCAAGTTTTGAAGGCCGTTCGACAGATTCAGGCGGCGCTGAATACTCCCCTCACCCCTCCCCTCTCCTTCAAAGAGGGCGATGGAATACTAAGAGCCCTTCGAGAGCCTCTGGGCGAACGGAATCAACGCAGCAAGCCCGACGCCTTCAATGCGTAAATCTGGGACAGATTTTAAATCTGTTCTCGTTTCTGCGGTTCTGTGATGTTCCCGATCTACCTGAGCAGGTAAATGTAAGCGTCCTCGATATAACGGCCAAGAATAGCACTCCTGGAAAAACGAATACCGGTGCCCCCACCGACAGTGCCGAGAGCGGTCCTCAGAAGCGTAACGACCGTATCCTCGGGATCAACCACGGTGACATCCTGTAGCGCTACCACGCAATCGGGAAGTTCCCCTAACGACTGTTGTATTTTCTCGTAAGCCGTCCTGGGTCCTTCCTTGGGCACTACCGGGGACGCGAACAGGAGTTTCCATTCGTTCGGCTCCGACTTGTAGTACCAAAGAGCCGCGTCAACGGGCCATTGCTCTTCAGCCAGCCGCTTGGTCAGAGCCGCCCCGGAAGAAATCATGGCGTCACTGAGATATTCTTTTACCACCACCTCTTCAGCCATGGCAGTACTCCATTGCTTCCGTCTAAGACCGCAGCGAAAAAGTCGTTAACGATCATCTCCTCGACATTCGTACGATAGCGGAACGCTTCGTTCCAGCCTTCTACAATTTCCCAGTTTACACTGAAGGCTTTGTTCCGGCCAACTTCAACCTTAAAATTTCCCTTCAGGCCAGAAAGATTCAGCAATTCCTTCAGGTCATGCGTATAGGAACCTTGGATCAGTCTTTTATCCGGAAAATCATGTTCACGTATCTGCTTCGCAATACAAGCCTTGAGGGCGCATTCAACAGCGTACCCGAGCAGGTAGTATGCACCCTGACGATGGCCTTGATCGCGCAAGGCTGTCGCCTCCTGCACCCGGATCTCGGCAATCGTCTGCAAGTCAGTACGGTTCATCAAGACTAGCGAATTGCCGTGGACACATCAGTCCCTCTGCCTCTTGAGACACCGAAACCGGAAAAGGATTAATCTTGAGGAGAAACACGACCACCCCCGCCCATCCCTCCCCCCTCGAGGGGGAGGGTAAGGGGGGGCCACATTCTTTTACGGTGCGGCGTGGGAGTGGACGCGGGCCATGGTCTGCTCGCCTTCGTCGCCCCGGGCCACGGGCCAGGTCACCAGGCCCGAGACGCTGTCTCCTGAGCGGAGCTTCGCGTAGATCTGCGGCAACCGATTGGTCCCGTACTTCGAGATGTACAAAAAGACGTGCTCGCGGGCGTTGACTCGAACGGCCCACGGTTCGAAGTCGTTCTGATAGAACTCCTCGCAGAGTTGCATCGCTTCGAGGCAGGTTACGCCCCCCGGCGCGTTCAGCGTGTAATAGTAATCGAGCGGGAGGTCGTACTCTTCCTGCTTGTGAATCGTGATCCCGAACTTCTCCGGATTTCGCACCATCGGCGTGTGCCGGTACGCCACGAAGTAGAATAACTCGACGGAGTTGATGTGCTCCTTATTGTCGAGGAGGAACCGCCTGGTTTCTTCGGCCTCCTCCCGGGTCTCGCCGGGAAAGCCGTAGAACGCCATCACGTGGTTCCAGATGCCGGCCTGGGCGGCCTGGAGGAGATTGTTCTCGATCACGGATTTCTTGACGTGCTTGTCCATGAGCCCGAGCACGCGCTCGTTGGCCGACTCCATCCCGTAGTAGAGCGTGCAGCACCCCGATTGGGCCGCCAGCTTCCAAAGCTCCGGGTCCTGCAATGACTCTTCAAACCGGATCAAGGTCGTCCACTTGATCCGCACGTCCTGCTCCACCAACAGTTTGGTGACCTTCTTGAACAGCGCCGGCGGATACGATTCGTCGGCGAACAGGAAATGGTCGGCGTGATACTTCTCCTTCAGGGCTGCGACCTGCTGGACGACATCGTGAGCCGACAACCCCCGGTACTGGTCAAAGTAGCCCTGCCCGTGATCACAGAAAGTGCAGCGGCCCCAGTAACAGCCCCGCGTGGCGAGGTACGGAAGGATGCGCACGGGCACGAAATAGCTGTCCAGCGGGAACCCGTCGAAATCGGGGAGCGGGAGCGCCGAGGTCTTTTCTGTGTAGATTTCCTTGTTCACGTGGATTCCGGTCTCGTCCCGATAGATGAGGTTGGGGACCTTCGCCATCTCCCGGTCGCCGGCGAGCGCCTCCAGCAGCCAGAGCAATGCATGCTCGCCCTCGTACATGATCGCCGAGTCGAAGACGGTGATGAAGAACCGTTCGTGGTGCGGCAGCTCTTCCTGCAACCGGGTGATGATATTCCCCCCGACCGTGACATGGATCTGCGGAAAGGCCTCCTTGATCATCCGGCAGAAGGTGAGGCCCGCCAGGAGCTGCATTTGGGTGCCTATGGACACGCCCACCACATCCGGAGCCTCGCGTCCCACGGCGGGGAGCACCAACTGCCGGCACACGTCGCGGTAGGCATTGACCTGCTCGTCCTCGAGGCAAGCGAAGACCTCGCGGGAAACGCCGGGGCGGTAGCCGAGGTTGCTCTCCATGGGATAGAAGACGAAGGAGGCCGGATAGTAGGCGGCCGAGATGTACTGCATGACCTCGCGGAAGGTGTTCAGCGCCGATTCCACCTTGTCGGCGTCGTAGAAGTCTTCACTACGGACGATCCGCTTGGCGGTCTCGGCTTGTTCGGCCAGATGAAGGACATCCACCCCGGACTTCGCCGTCAGGAGCGCCTTCTGGTCGGCTTCCTTGGCCGACAACCCCTCGGCCATCTCCTTGGCTTCCAGCGCGCGAAGCTGCATCGTCATGCGCGCCATGATCCAGATCAAGAAGGTATCGCTGAAGAACAGGTCGTACATCTCGATGTTGACGTCCTTCTGGACGACCTCGTGCCCGTTCTGCCGCAACACCGCTGTCAGGCTGGGCAGCGCCAAATAGGGCGCCGTCGGCACCCATTCCGGGGGAAACAACAGCATGGCCTTCAGCCTGCGTCTTCCCCCGTTCTTCGCAGACGCCTTCTCGAGTTGGATCAAGCCGCTCTCCATTGTCAGCAGACCTTTTCCGAGATGGCGCCTGACGCACCCGCGCCGACGCCGGACAGCCTGAACTGGAGAGCCGGCAACCTGTTCGTGCCGAAACGGGACACATACAGGAAGACATACTCCCGGATGTAGATCCGCAAGTCCCACCCCGGATAGTGGTTGCGCTCGAACTCTTCAAAGACCCGTTCCGCGTCCTCGACACCGAGCCCTTCCTTCACCGTGAAGTAGTAATCGAGCGCCAGGTCCCATTCCGGGTTCTTGTAGGGCGTCACCCCGAACTTCTCGGGGTTCTTGGCGACCGGCGTGTGCTTGCTCAGGTCAAAGGTCCCGAACCCGATCGAATGCACGAGCTCCTTGTTATCCTCGAGGAACCGCATGGAGGAGTAAGCGTCTTCCCGGGTTTCCCCGGGGAACCCGAAAAAGCCCATCACATGGTTCCAGATGCCGACGTCATTCGCCAACTTCAGGCTCCGGTGAATGACCTCGGTCGTGGTCGCCTTGTCCATGAGCTTCAGAACGCGCTCGCTGCCAGACTCGTACCCGTAATGGAGGAACTTGCACCCGGAGGCCTTGGCATCGTTCCACACCGCCTCGTCGGACAAGCTCTTCTCGAACCGCATGTGGGTCGTCCACACGATATCCATGTTGGTCTCGACGAGCTGCCGCGTCAGCTTCCGGAACAAGGCCGGCGGATAGGACTCGTCCGTAAAATGGAAATAGCGGGTGTTGTATTTGGTCTTGAGTCCTCGGATTTCCTCGATGATCTCCTCAATCTTCTTCGTCCGGTACCCTGCCGTGTAGCCCTCGCCATGGTCACAGAACTCGCAGCGGCCCCAGTAACAGCCGCGGGTCGCCAGGTAGGGCAGGATGCGGTCCGGAACAAAATATTTCTCCAGGGGGAGGCCGTCAAAATCAGGGGGCGGCAGGGAGGACATGTCTTCGGCATAGGTCAGGGATGACGTATGGATCCCCGAGGCATCGCGATAGATGAGGTTGGGAATCCCGGCCAGATTCCGCCCGGCTCCGACCGCCTCGACGAGCTGCAAGAAGGCGGTCTCTCCCTCGTAGACGACGGCGCTGTCGAACAGGGCAAAGAGCTTCGGCGTGTCCGGCAAGACATCCCTCAGCCGCGTCACCGTGTTGCCCCCGATGGTCACGTGAATGTTGGGAAAATGCTTCTTGATGAGCGCGCAGAACGTCACGGTCGAAAAGAGTTGCTGCTGGAACACGATCGAGATGCCGATCACATCCGGCCGCTCGACCTCGATCGCGGGACGGAGGATGTGCTCGAACACGTCCCGGTACACGTTGACCTGGGTGTCCTCCACGGCGTCCAGCAACTCGGAAGACATAAAGACCTTGTAGGAAAGGTCGGTCTCCATGGGAGGCATGCAGATCCGGGCCGGGGCATAGACCAACGAGATCGTGTCGGTCGCTTCGCGAAAGGCGTTGATGGCCCACTCCAGCTTCTCCGCCTCGTAAAACTCCGGAGTCCTAACGATCCGTTTGGCCGTTTCCACTTTGTTCGTCAATTCGTCCATGCGGTCGTGCGTGAGCTTGCACAAGGCCGCCTGCAACTCCCGCTCGGAGTCGGTCAAGTCGCGCGTGCGCGAGAGCTTCCGCAGGCGATCCAATTGCTGGGGCACCTTCTTGAGGACCCGCCGCATGAAGTCCCCGCTGAAAAACCAATCGTACATCTCCAAATTGACATCCTTCTGGACGACCTGGTGGCCGGCGGCTCGGAGGACCGATGTCAGAGTGGGCAAGCTCAGGTAGGGCTCGGAAGGGAACCAGTCGGGAGGAAATACCAGCATGACCTTCGTCTTCCGGCTCCCGGCAGCGCCGGCCGATTGCCGATCAAGCTGGAGCACCGGGATAGTGGCCCGCTCTCCCTTCGAGTAATCAATCTTCATGAGCGAAGACCCCTTTAAACAGGCTCATTCTATGCGGCCCCAGAGAGGATGGTCAAGCCTAATCATTCTCAAAGACCCACCTTGACAAACCACCTAAGGGCGGCCACAATCCATCATTTTTCAAATACTTTGGAGGTCTCCTCATGGACCCGGCTACCTCCGGAGAAGGTCAGGCGATGACGCCCCAGGAAGCGAGAGAGCATTTAAATTACTTGATGTCGCTCTGTTTGCGCAAAGAGGAGGCCTTCGGCTCCCTAGCGTTCGGGTTTGCGCGAGACCATGACTTGGACCAACTGGGCCTGCTGCCGGAAGAACAATTCAACCTCTGGATGGCCTTGTCGGACGCGTTTGCGGAGGAACCGAAACGCTACAAGTTCAAGTTGGAAGCCTTGAACAAGGCCGTCGAGGTCGTGCATCGCTCCAAATACGTGGACCAGGCTCTGCTGCGAGACCTGCGACGGGAGATCCAGAAGACCGAAGCCGAACTGGCCATTTACAACGAGGCCTACAGGACCCCTAAGCCTGCCGCGCTCGAGAAGCAACAAATCATCGTGGAAACGGACTTGCCGGACTATTTCCTCACGGTCGCCCAGAAGCGGGCCACTGCCTACTATCAGCAGAAATTTAAGTTGTCCGCGGAAGCCCACACGGCCCAGCACTTCAAAAACCCGGGCACCGAACGCAAGTTCCAGCCCGAGAACCTCATCGTCCACAAGGAGTTCCCGGGCGCGTGCGCCCCATTCATGAACGCGCGCACCAACGCGTTTCACCTCATGCTGCCGTTCGACCTGAAGATCAGCCGAAAGCCCGACGACCCCCTCGTCGCCGGAGTCCGGATCTGGTACGCGAAGATGGGCTACTCCTATCCGCTCCGCTACGAGATGGGCAAGCTCTGCAGTTACTGGGGAGATCAGGTCCTGGACATCGCGCTGGATGACCCCAATTTACTTTTCGTCTCCGCATCGGAAGTCAAAGAATCCGAATTGGGGACGGTGGATCGAGCGCTGCCGCCGGATGTCGCGCCCGACATCGGCCTGTCGCGCGCCTTCCTGGAGGGCTCCAATACCCTTGGGCCCTACGTGCAGATCGTGTGTAACGTGAAGGTCTGGTTCGACGCCTCAAGCATCTCGCTGTTGCTGCAAGGAGCCCCGGATCTGAATGAGTATGGGCTTACCGGCGCTTCCGGCCTGGTGGTACGGACTTACGGAACGGAGAAAGTCGCGGCCTATGCGGGCGCCTCCAAGAAGCTGTGGCAGGAAGGGCTCAGCTTCAACTATATCAACATGCACCTGGGACTCCTGCCGGACACCGACACGGCCTTCGTCCCCTTTAATACCCCCATCTTTTCCGTGTATCCCGTCTTGAACCGGCAAAGCTATACGTTCAAAGACGGCAGGGCTATGGAGTAAGCGGTTGTCGGTCAGAGATTTCGCTTGCAGGGCTTACACAGGAGCTTGGTGTTCGATTCGGTGGGCATGCCGTACGGCTCGACGCAGTAGATCCCCACATCCTCGGTGGCGCCGCATTGGACGCACTGTCCTTCATCCCGTTCCCAGACCAGGTTCTTCAGATTCTCCGGGACGTGAGGCTCCCCCGCATTCGTCATCTCATCCAGCCACTTCGGCATGCTGCAGCACTCCTTCCCGCCAAACTGTAGTATACGCTATTGAGCCTGCCCGCTTGTTCATAACTCAATCCGCCGCCCGGAGTCAAAGGCGCGGAGACCCGGCAGCGGGTTGACTTACCGGAGCCGATGGTTTACTCAGCTTGCTTGCGCCGTCGGGTCCGTCGGCGCGACAATGACATGCAGGTCGTGACGAACGGATGAGGTGACATATGCGCGTACGCTTCCAGGAGTTCGCTTCTCGCAGGTTCACGTTTCACAAAGACCCGGTGTTGGTCCTGGATGAGTTCTGGAGCCCGCAGGAAATGACCTACTTTCAGGACGCGATGAACCGCTCGCGATGGAAAGCCCTCGCCGACATGCCCGAGACGTCCCAAGCCTTTCCGAACTGCGGGAACTGGCTGAAAGCCGAAATCGGCGAACTCGAACGGCGAGTCTTTCTCGACCGGCTGGCCCTCCCCTGCATCATGGATTACATCGAATCGTTCCCGAAC
>Ga0114945_10001114_pt1 | contig 16893 bp, 20 predicted proteins | sample OV2TP3_FD_87194 | JGI IMG/M metagenome (GOLD analysis project Ga0114945, IMG submission 87194) | Hot spring microbial communities from Beatty, Nevada to study Microbial Dark Matter (Phase II) - OV2 TP3 | ecosystem: Environmental > Aquatic > Thermal springs > Hot (42-90C) | place: USA: Beatty... | reverse complement strand
GGCGAGCGCCCGGTGCGGACGAAGCCCGAGACGCCCGCGCGCCAGACCGAAGTTAAATGAAGACACCCCCTCCTAGGCGTCTGCTTGCAGGCTCCGAAGCCGCTTCGTATAATGGCCGCAGGTCATCCGACATACAAACCCAGTTAACTTGCAAGGAGGCTGGACCATGGCAGTGACGCCCTTCGCCCGCTTCGTGGATTGGCTCTTCGGCATCGAACCGCTCTACGCCCACTGCGATGTCCCGTGCGGCATCTACGATCCTCACGGGGCGGCCATCGCCGCCAAGACCGTCCACACCATGAACAAGAAGCTCACCGAGCTGCCGATCCCAGCCCCCAGCGCCTCCGCCCAGGAACATCTCGAGCATCGCAACACCATCGTGCGCATGGTCCAGACGAAAGAAGCCCACGCCCAGATCTGCAAGCAAGAGCTGCTCATCCTGTGGGCCGACTATTTCAAACCTGAACATCTCTCGATGGCTCCGGATCTTCACGACACGTTTTGGAAGGCCGCGAAGCTGTGTTCTTATAATAAGCAGCACGTGGATCTCGCCAAATCCCAGGAATTGATGGATGTCGTGGCCCGCATCAGCGCCCTCTTTCAGAAGGCCGAAGCTGCCAAGAAGAAGTAGGTCGCCGCTGTCGTGGCTCTTCGGCCGTCGGCTCATGCGCATCCACGGTGAGAGCATGAGCCCGCAATTGCACCCCGGCGAGGTCGTCGTCATCAATGAGCGCGCCTTTCGCGAGCATCCGCCGCACCGGGGCGACGTGGTGGCGGCGCAGCCCGCGGCGCTCGCAGGGCAAGCGCTGGTCAAGCGCCTCGTCGGGCTTCCGTACGATCGCATCGAAGTGGATGGGCGAAAGTGGCAGTTGGACGGCGGACAGTTCTTCCTCTTGGGGGATCAGCGGACCGACAGCTTGGATTCTCGCGCGTTCGGGCCGGTCAACCGCGAGGAGTTATTGGGACTCGTATCGAGGCGCTTGTGGCCATGGCCACGGCACGATGCGTTGCCGCCGCCTCCCGATGTCGTTTCTGCGCATCACTTGATTCATCTCAGCAACACGACACCGCTTGAAACGACGTGGATTGCTCACAACCCCTCATGAATGTATTTGGCACGAAACGTGCGTACAGAATATAGGGCAGAAGGCGCTACCGCGTCCAGGTAGGGCCGGTTCGACAACTCAGAACGCAGGAGAGAGACGCTCTCTTCTGCGTTTTTTGTTTGGGTGGTGGAACGGAGGAGGGGTTCATGTCAAAGCGTGGATGGGTGGCGTTGTGCCTCATGATGGTGGGCGTGTGGCAGCCCCGCGCGCATGCGGTGATCGTGATCAATGAAGTCCTGGCGGATCCGCCGTCGGTCGGAGGGGATGCCAACGGGGATGGCGTGGTCAGCACGACCAGGGATGAGTTTATCGAGCTGGTGAATCGGGGTGTTGCGGATGTGTCGCTGGCAGGATGGAGCCTCTCAGATGAGACAAAAATCCGCCACGTCTTTGCGCCGCAGACGCTGATCCCGGCAGGCGGGTTCTTTGTCGTCTTTGGCGGGGGCACCCCGCAGGGATTCTCGCATGTCGCCGTGGCCTCGAGCGGAGGCTTAAGCCTCAACAATACCGCAGACCGGGTCGAGCTGCAGGATGAGCAGGCGATGCTCATGGATTTCCTCCTCTATGGGATTGAAGGAGGCCAGGACACGTCGCTGACAAGGTCACCGGATGCCGTTGGAGCGTTTATCCAGCACGCCAACGTGAGTCCGCTGGCCTTTTCTCCCGGGCGAACGATTGATGGAGCGCTCCGTCTGCCTCCTGAAGAGGGGCCTACGCCAGGCACGAGCGCACAGCCGACCATGCCCGAGCCGTCGTCATTGCTACTCCTGGGAGCAGGACTCGTTGGGGTCGCCCGCCGTCGTTATTCCGTGTGATCACCGTTCAGCTTTCTTCGCGCAGCCGCAAAAATATAGTCACGGAGGTTGCCCGCGCGGTTCCTGGAGGTATAATGGACCGTGATGCGCAAATTTCTCCTTATCGTCGGCTTGCTCGTTGGCCTCGCGGTCGTTGGGCTGGTGATTTTTCTGGCGACGTTTGACGCGGATCGCTACCGACCGCAACTCATCCGACAGCTCGAGCAGGCGGTGGGCCGACCCGTGACGCTGTCGCGCCTCTCCCTAGGCTGGCACGGAGGAATCGCGATCCGATTGGAAGGATTGGCGATCTCTGAAGCAGACGCCACGACGGGCGAGCTGCCCATCCAGGTTGAATCAGCGAGTGCCGTCGTCCGCCTGGCTCCGCTGTTGCGCAAGGAGGTGCGCGTCGCATCGGTCATCCTGACGCGTCCTCAGATCTCGGTGACCCGGGATGCGCAGGGCCGGATCAATCTCCTGGGCTTGGCTGCTGCCGCCAGTCCTGCGGGAGCCTCTGGTCAGACAACCGCCGTTGGCCGACACACCATCTCCGTGAACATCAACTCGCTTCAGATCGCGCAGGGCACCCTGCATTGGAGGGATGCCTTGACGAAGCCGCCGATGGATGTCTGGATGAGGCAGATGAACATCGTCGTCAAGCCGCTGGTGCCCAGTGACCCCATGGAGATCGACGTCACAGGGGCGCTGGCGAGCGATTCCCAGAATCTGCAGCTGAGCGGTCGTCTGACGTTGCCTACGTCAACCGACCCCGGTTCCCTCGAACAACTCCGGTTTACGCTCGAAGCGGTTCCTCTCGAGGAACTTCTTCCGCCTGTTGAGCCGACGCAACCGCATATGCGCGGCAAGCTGACGATGCGCCTGCAAGGCGACGTGGGCACGCTGGATTCAACCCAACTGCTTCGCTCGGTAACCGGCGAGGGGACCCTGGCTGTCGATCAGCCCGTTGTCGCGAACTTGAACATCGTGCGCGCCGTGTTCGAGCGGCTCTCCATGCTGCCCGGCCTCATGGAAACCCTCGAGGCCCGCCTGCCAGCGGAATACCGAGAGAAGCTCCAAGCCAAGGACACGCCCTTAACACCCTTGAAATCCTCCATGAAGATGGAGCGCGGGGTCGTGCGGTTTGATGACCTCCATGTGCGCACGGATACCTTCGGGCTCATGGGCACCGGGCAGCTTCATGTCGATGGCACGTTGGAGATGCGCTCGACCTTGCGAATCGATGCGCCGTTATCCTCGGCCATCATCAAAAGCGTGGAAGAGCTACAGGCGCTGACCAATTCGGAAGGAGAGCTGGAATTGCCGCTTACCATCCAGGGTCCGCTCTCGCATGTGGCCGTGCTGCCCGATATACCGTATGTGGCCTCGAAGCTGCTCACCACCAAGGCGCAAGATCTCCTCGGCAACCTCCTCGATCGCGTGCTGGAGAAATCCGCCCCCGAGGAGACTGCTCAGCCCGCCAACCCTTAGATAAGCTCAGCGAGCCTTGCACCGTCGAACCAAAGCGTTACTGTCTCATTTAGGAGACAGTTTTTGACCAATGATCGTCCTGGTCAAGAGCGCGACGTACGGCGGATCGGGCGGATCCGTCGCGGTGTCCTATAACGGCGGTTATGCGGCCCAAGTCATCGCCCATGAATTTGGTCACACCTTTGGGTGGCTCTTGGATGAATACACGCTGTATACGACGAATGGGGTGCTGAGCAACACCGTCGTTGCGAGCTGCTACGCCGGCATTCCCCCCTCGGCGGATTGGACTAGCTTGGTGACCTTGGCGCAGTACGCGTTAGGGTGCAAGTATCCGAATTGGTATCGTTCCTCGCCCTGCAGCATTATGGGGAGTGTGACCTGTCCTTACTTCAATGCGGTTTCGCAGCGGCAACTGAACGCGAAGCTCGATGCGTATACCGGCAACACGAATCCGACGCTCACGTTCACGGCCAGCCCGATGCTCATCAAGCTCAACGGGTCCAGCGTGCTCCAGTGGACCGGTGCCAATCTCACGGGCTGCAGCGCCTCGGGGGCGTGGAGCGGAAGCCGGCCGGTGAGCGGGACCGAGTCCGTGAGTCCCGCGGCCACCTCCAGCTACACGTTAACCTGTCTGGGGTCCTCAAGTACGCTCACGCAGACCGTGACCGTGACGATGGATACGCAAGCCCCGACGGTGACGTTGCTCGCTCCCACGAGCGGCAGCACCGTCAGCGGCATGGTGCCCGTGAGCGCTTCCGCCGTGGATGATCAAGGGATCAGCCGAGTGGATTGTTACAACGATGACGTCCTGATGGCTTCCGACAACACGCTGCCGTATGGGACCAGCGGGGATGCGACTCGAGATCTCGCCGGCGGACACATCATCAGCGTCCGCGCGTTTGATGTCGCAGGCAACATGGGCATCGCCTCGGCGACCGTCACGGTGGCGCAAGCCGCTCAGGATACCCAGGCGCCTCAGGTGGCGATTCTCAGCCCTCTCGACGCGACGATGGTCAGCGGCAAAGTCCAAGTGGCAGCTTCCGCCTCTGATTCGATCGGTGTCGCTCTCCTTCAACTGTATATCGATGGTGTGCTGCGAGCGTCTACAACGGAGAGCAGCGTGAGTATGACGTGGAATGTCCGCAGCCGATCCATCCCTGTCGGCGACCACACCATCACCGTCAGGGGGATCGATGCTGCCGGAAACGTTGGAACCTCCAGTATTACGGTGTTCAAGTAGCACAGTGTTCAAGTAGCACCTTGACGTTTCCGCGGGACGTCAGGTAGACTTGCGCTATCTGTGATCCACGTCTTTGACACTCTCGACAACGGCAAACCTAGAGTGATCTAGGGACTCCTGCACGGAGCATCGTGCGGGACGCTGAACTGACGTGGTTCAGCGGCAAAGCCGCCGACCCAACCTGCGTGAGGCAGGGGAAGGGCAGCGGGGCTACCGAAAGAGCGTTGGATGTGTGCACGAGCCCTCAACAATCAGCGGTACCTTGCGCGCGAGGCGCGGTACCGTCTTGTCTTTTCTCCCTCCCATGGCTGAGAACTCGCTCACCGTCAGCTTCCTTGGGGTCATCAGCGGCTGTCTGCTGATCATGGCCGTCACGATGGTGCTGATGGCCGTGGTTTTTTGCCGAACGCTCGGGCGGCTCGAGGCGAAATTGCAAGACGCGGATGAGACATTGCGTCACGCCCGTTCTTCCTTGCGGCACGTCGATCAATTCTTCAGTCGAGCCGACCGCGTGAGCCGGCATGCCGAGACGGTACTGGATCAGGCCTGGGCGGCTGCCTTGGAAGCGTGGGCGCATCTGGGTCGGTTGGGGGAGCAGATCAAGGGATTCTGGAGTGGACGTCATGGGGACAATGGGGCGAGAGCGGAGTCTCGCCCGCATCACCGTCGTTGGACGGGAACCAGAAGGAGGGTTGGGGGATGAAGCATCGTCGTCAGTTGAACGGGTCGCTTCAAGCGGCGACGGCGTTTACGGTGGGGGCCACCTTGGGGAGCCTCTGTGCCTTGCTGTACGCTCCGACATCGGGCACTGCGGCGCGACGTCGGATCGCCCTGAAGGTCCGGCAGTTGGAGCGGACGGCGGCTCGTCGCATCGGCATGACGCAGCGGCTCCTTGCCCGGAGAGCGGCGGAAGTTCGTGAGGCGACGGCAGGATGGATCGCCAAGTACGGCGCGCCGGTCAACGGCCGGTCGCTGCACCGCCGCCGACGGCTTCAGCACGCCGCGGCGCATTAAGCGTCGCGGTGTTCTTCAACAAGAAACGGCAGCCCGCGCGCTGCCGTTTTTGTTTATAATGCCTCCATGAAAGATGCGGCGGCTCGACAAGTCGGCGAGGACCTGAAGGTCCTGCTGGAGCGGCTCCGGGCGTTGGCCAAAGAGGCGCGCCGCGTGCGCAGTGCCGAGGCCGACGCGTTGGAGATCGCGGTGGTGAACCTCGATAGCGCGATCGACATTTTAACCGACTAAGAGCTCTAATCCTGTCCAAGATGACCCAGGCGTCCTGTGGCCCGGGCGCGATGCAGCATCCACACGAAGACGGCGCACCCCAGCAAAAAATACAGCGCATTCAATCCGAGAATCAACAGCCACATCGTCCAGGGCACCGAGCCCTCCCACAGCAGCGTTCGCATGGCTTCGAACACGTAGGTGCTGGGGAGCGCGCGGGCGAGGGGTTGCGCCCAGGCCGGCAAGACGCTCAGCGGATAGAAGACGCAGCTAAACGGCTGAATGAGGATCGGAATCCCCCAGATGAGAGCTTCGGCCGCATACCCAAAGCGCAAGAGCAGTCCCGCCGTCCCCACGCCGACCGCCCATCCGAACAGGAGCAGATTCGCCGCCAGCGGGATGAACGCCCATCCAACGCGCATGATGTTGAACGCATAGAGGGCGTGAGCGATCAGGATCAGCAAGACGGTGACGATGCCGACCTTCAACGCGCCATACAGGAACGTCGCCGTGACCCATTCCCAGAGCCGGATCGGCGCGATGAGGATGTTGATGATGTTGCGCGTCCAAATTTCTTCCATGAGCGAGATGGTGACCGCCTGCTGGCCTCGGTAATGGATGTCCCAGGCGATGAGGGCTCCGATGAGGAAGATGAACAAGCGCGCGGTCGGTCCCTCCGTCACCCGCTGCAGGTAGAGCGTGATGAAGCCCCAGACGAGCAGGTCGATGACCGGCCAGAAGACAATGTCGAAGGTGCGAATGAGGCTGCGCCGATGAAGCACGACGTAGCGCTCAAAGAGCGCCTCAATCCGCTGAAGGGACGCGTGCAGGGTCTGGGTCCGCGGGGGCGACATCGACGAGCTCTCCGCTTTGGGCGACTGTGATAAACAGGTCATCGAGCGAACGGCTGTGAAACCGCGCGAGCACCTCGGCTGGGGTGCCGGTGGCGAGTACCTTGCCTTGATGGAGGAAGAGGATGCGGTCGCAGAAGCTCTCGACCTCGTGCATGTTGTGCGTGGTATGCACGATGGTCAGCGGCCGTTCCCGTTGCAGTGATCGCAGCAGCCCGCGCACCCGCTGCGCCATGTAGGGATCCAAGCTGAGGGTCGGCTCATCGAGCATCAGGAGCGCCGGCTCATTGAGCAGGGCTTTGCACAATTTCAGGCGCATGTGCTCCCCGGCCGAGAGGGTCCCGACCAGACGGTGGAAGCGCGGGGAAAGGTCAAAGCGTTCCACCAGCGCCTCGATGCGCTGGCGCGGTTTCGGCACGTGGTACAATTTCGCGAAGACCCTGAGGCATTCAGCCGCCGTGAGATTCGAGGGAAGATCGACGATGGCGGAGGCGAAGTTGACATGCGGCAGAATACGCAGGCGGTCGGTGATGGGCGAACCACCCAAGACCCGGATCGATCCGCCGGCGGGCTGCAGCAAGCCGAGCACGATGTGCAGCAGGGTGGTTTTTCCGGCTCCGTTGGGGCCCAGCAGCCCGAAGGTTTCGCCCCGGGCCACGGTGAACGCAAGCTGATCCAGCGCGGCGGCGCTCGCGCGCGGATAGCGATAGACCAGCTGAGAGACTTCAATGGGTGCGATGTCCATGACGGCGAGGATTCCATTATACCGAAACGCTTCGGGGAGCGGCAGTGGCAGCAGCGGGACGATGAGTTTGAGGAGGGGGGCGATGATGTGGGGACTGCTCGGATTGATCGTGGTTGGCGTGATCTGCTGGGGCATCCTGGCCTACAACGGACTCGTGCGTTCCCGTCAGGGCGTGAAGAATGCCTGGTCGCAAATCGACGTGCAACTGAAGCGTCGGCATGACCTGATTCCGAACCTCGTCGAGGCCGTGAAAGGCTACCTGGCGCATGAGCGTCAAACGCTTGAACAGGTGATCAAGGCGCGCACCCAGGCGGTCAATGCCAGCAATCTTCCGGAGAAGGCTGCGGCGGAGAACGTCTTGACGCAAACCCTCCGTTCGCTGTTTGCCGTGGTGGAACGCTACCCTGATCTGAAGGCGAATCAGAATGTCCTCGCGTTGCAAGAAGAGCTGACATCAACCGAAAATCGCATCTCCTTTGCCCGCCAGTTCTACAACGATCAGACCGCGCGGTTCAATGCCGCGATCGAGAGTGTGCCGGTGAATCTGGTCGCCAACGCGACCGGCTTCGTGAAAGCGGAGTTCTTTCAGATTGAGGACCCCGCGCATCGCGACGCACCTGCCGTGAAGTTCTGACGCTGTGGGTGGGCAGCACGCGGTAGCTGGTTCTCGCGATGCCATTTACGCATGTGGAGATTGAAGAGCGCACGACCCGCACGATCGCGGCGCTGTTTCTTTTTCTGGTGGTCCTCTATACGGTTTCGCTTGTCGCACTGGTAGGAGGGATCAAATTCTTCCTCGGGTTGGAGCGCGTCGCGGGACAGAGGGCTTGGCAGCGTCTCCTCACCCCGCTGGAACTCGCCCAGGTGCTTGGGGTCTCGCTGACTCTGAGCGGACTCCACTGGGTTTTCTCGACGCACCAGTTGTTTGAGCGCGTCCAGACCGCCATTGGAGGGATGCCCCTCGACGCCCGTGACAGCTACCACACGAAATTGTCCCATATCGTCCAGGAGGTTTCGATCGCGACCGGCGGGCGCCCCATCGAGCCCTATGTGATCAATACGCCGGCGGTCAACGCCTGCGCGTGGACCGATTTCGCCGGCCGCGCGGCGATCGCGGTGACGGAGGGCGCGCTCGCCCGGCTCAGTCGCGCCCAACTCGAGTCGGTGATTGGACATGAGGCGGCGCATGTCGTCAGCGGCGACAGTCTCACCACCAGCGTGTTCTGCGGACTCTTTGCGTTGCACGAGGAGGCCCTGAAACGGTTGGCGAAGCTGCTGGGCTCCAGCGACGACGTGAGGGGAGAATCTGGCGGCCGGCTCGGGGTCGTCATCTTCTTTGCGTGGGCGGTGCTGCAGGCGACGGTCGGCATGAAGACACTCTGCGAGATGTTGATTTCGCGGGAGAAAGAGTATCGGGCGGATGCGGTCGCGGTGCGGCTGACGCGCAATCCGCTGGCCTTGGCCGAGGCGCTGTCGATTCTGTCGAGACGGTGGCGCGGTGTCGGGACAAGAGGCGAGTCCCTCTCGAGCATCTTCATCATGGACCCGGGGGCGGAATCCTTGAGTGAACGGGAGGGGTTGTTCGCTGAGTGGTTTTCCACGCATCCGCCGACGGATCGGCGCATCGGATTGCTGCTCGGCATGGCGCATCTCGATCCTGAGCGTTTTTCGGAGCAGGCATCAACGTCTCTTCGGCGTTTCCCTCCTCGTTCGCTCCCCGCTCCGGTCAAACCTGATGAAGGGGACCCGCGGTGGATGGTATGGGAGGATGGGCAGTGGAGAGGTCCGTTTGGGCTTGCGGAGACGATGGGGGTCAAACAGCTTGTTCCGGAAAGCTGGGTTCGACGAGTCGGTGAGGACATCACGCGACCGGCGCATCAGGATGCCCTCTTGCTTGAAGCGTTTCGGCAACGATACGCGAAGGCTGCGGAGTCTCCTCATCGCCTGGAATGTCCCCGCTGTCGCCTTGGTTTGGCCATGGTGCTGTACGAAGGCGCCCCCATCGAGGAATGTCCCGCCTGCCATGGTTGTTATGTGGAGTCGAACACCATGACCAGGCTCTTTTGTCGCCAGGAATACGATTTCCCTGAGCCGGTCAAACGGCTGGGGGATGCGCTGCTTTCTGAGGAAGGATATGCGCTGGCCCGCCAACACCTGCGCGCCAGGCGGCAGATCTCAGCCGGTCGATCATGCCCGCGATGCGGCGCTGCCGTCCTGCGCAAGTATTACACCGACGCGTACCCCGTGGAAGTGGAACAATGTTGGGAGTGCGGATTGGCATGGCTGGATGATCAAGAGCGCGAGTTGCTGCAATACCTCTATGAGAAGCGGGAGCGCCATCTGGTGGATGAGCGCGGACCCAAAGGGCGGCTTTCTGATTGCTAACCGATGCTGCGGTTTCCGGTTTCCCCAACAACTTACGCTGAACTTCAGCTGAAAATGCAACAGCTTGGTGTCCAGGAAGCTGATTTGGAGGAGCGTTTTATTCGCTCGAGCGGGCCAGGAGGTCAGAATGTGAATAAGGTGGCGACGTGCGTCGTGCTGCGGCATCGGCCCAGCGGTCTTGAGGTGCGATGTCAGCGGGAGCGCAGCCAAGCGCTGAACCGCTTTCTGGCGCGCCGTCTGCTCCTCAAGCGGCTGGAGGCGCAACGGTTAGGGACGCTCAGCGCCGAGGCGCAGCGCATCGCTAAGATTCGACGCCAAAAGCGCAAGCGGTCGAAGCGCGCCAAGGAGAAGCTGCTGCGCGAGAAGTTCTTGCGCGCACAGAAAAAATCGCTGCGCGGCCGCGTCGGCGCAGGCGAGACGTAGATCCCGGCATCGGGCAATGTGGAGCAGTCACACGGGAGGAAACCATGCATGCACGACGGTGGATTGTCGGGATGGTGGCGGTGATGGGAATCATGGGTTCGGGAGCTCGCAGCGAAGCGGCGCGGCCTCGCGCGACGATTGAAACGACGAAAGGCGTGATCGTGATCGAGTTGGCGAACGACGAGGCGCCAAAGACCGTCGAGAATTTCATCAAGCTGGCCAAGCAAGGGTTCTACGATGGCATCATCTTTCACCGGGTGATCCCCGGCTTCATGATTCAGACGGGAGATCCGACCGGGACCGGCCGCGGCGGGCCCGGCTATACCTTTGCCGATGAAATCTCGCCGAACCTGCGTCACATTGGGCCCGGGGTCGTCTCGATGGCGAACGCAGGGCCGAATACGAACGGGAGCCAATTCTTCATCACGTTGGCGGCGACTCCGTGGCTGGATGGCAAGCATGCCATCTTCGGCCGCGTGGTCGAGGGGCAGCAAGTGGTGGAGCAGATTGGGGCCGCGCAGCGGGATGCGAACGATCGCCCGCTCGCGGAGATCTCAATGAAGCGGGTGACGATTCAGGAATAACCCATGTCCATGCGACGGCGGCGCGTTCTGGTCGTCTACAAGCAAGACGCCTTTACGCAATATGTCGAGCAGCCGCGCGACGCGACGCTGCGGCGCCTGCTGCGTCAAGGGCATCCGGATGTGCTCGACATGCAGCGCGCCCATCGCACCCATCGCGCGACGCTGGAGGCCGTCATCCGGGTGTTGCAGGCACTTCCCGTCACGTTTGATGTGGCCGCTCGCGCGCACCTGAAGGACTGCGCGCCCTACGACCTCGTCATCTCCGTTGGCGGCGACGGGACCTTTCTGCAGGCCGCCCGCCACGTGCCGCGCACGCCCATTCTCGGCGTCAACTCCGATCCTCAGCGCAGCGAGGCCGTGTTCTCCGCGGCGACGCGCCGAACATTCCCCGCGCTGTGTCGCCAAGCGCTCGAGGGCCGGTTGCCCGAACTGCGGCTGTTGAAGCTTCAACTGAAGCTCAACGGAGTGGTCTTGCCCCAGCGGGCCATCAACGATGCGCTCATCTGTCACGAGCATCCGGCGACCATGAGCCGATATCGTCTTCGCCTTGGTCGACGAGAAGAGCTGCAGAAAAGCTCAGGGGTATGGGTGGCCACGGCGGCAGGGTCCAGTAGCGCGGTCTTGGCTGCCGGGGGCCGACGCACCCCGTGGCAAGCTCCGGTATTCCAGTATCGGCCGCGCGAACTCTACCACGGGCGATTGTCGCATCCTCGCTTGCGGGGTGGGGTGTTATCGAAATCTGCGCGGCTGCGCGTGACCTGGCTCATGCGTCACGGGGCGGCGTTCATCGACGGTCCGCATGTGATGATTCCGCTTCGCTTTGCCGATCAGCTCGAGATGAGCCTGTCGCTGGAGGATCCGCTGCGGGTGATGGGCCTGAGGCCATCCCGCCGCCGATAACGCAAACGACCCCCGGGATTCCCAGGGGTCGTTTGGCGTTTCCCGCACGTCGCGTGCGGGTGGGACGCAGACGTTACGCTCTGACGACGTTCGAAGCCTGCGGGCCTTTGGGGCCTTGGGTGATTTCAAACTCCACGGCTTGACCCTCTTTTAAGGATTTGAAGCCGTCACCTTGGATAGCGGAGTAGTGGACGAACACATCTTTCGATCCGTCGTCCGGGGTAATAAACCCATACCCCTTTTGGTCACTAAACCACTTCACCGTTCCCTTTGCCATTCGACTACACCCCCTTCCTTGCTCCACAAACACGAAAGCCGCCCGGCAACCTGATCGGTTCCCTTGCGGCTTTTACCGAAACAGTTCGCGTTCTGTGTAACTGACGTGCGGTACTGACCCGTCCGTTTAAAACGGTCGAACTTGCGTTAATACGTTAACCTCGAACCGCGCTGCCCTTCATAACCCCAAGGTTTTCAAGTGATTGCAGCGCCTTGAACATGTCGCGATGCTGGGGAAGCATCCCCAACCCGCCCATGTTTGACTCCGAACTGACCTCAACTATACGCGAAATGCGCTTCTCTGTCAATAACAGTCTCTACGGTGATACAATAGCCGCATGAAGATTGCGCGGCGCGGCTTCTCCACGGCTCACAAGATATGGCTGTTTGCGATTGTCCTCTGGCTGCCGCTCGAAAGCCAGGCGGCGGTCGAGGTCAGGACGGCCAGGGTAGCCGGACAATTCTATCCGGAGCAGCAGGCGGAGCTCCTCGATCTTGTGACGGAGTTCATCAAGCGTCAGCCCGAGGAAGCTGCGACCAAGAAGCCTCGCGTGCTCATCGTCCCGCATGCCGGGTACCAATACTCCGGGATCGTGGCGGGCAACGGATTTCGCCAACTGAGCGGCCATCATTACGAGGCGGTCGTCGTCGTTGGCTTCACGCACCGGGGGCGGTTTGAGGGAGCTTCGGTCGATACCGTCTCGGCGTATGAAACGCCGCTGGGAATGATCCCGGTGGATCAGGAGGCGGTGGCGATCCTTCAGGCGCACCCTGGCGTGCATCACCTCGAGGCGGCTCACGAGACGGAGGAGCATTCCCTCGAAGTGCAGCTGCCGTTCCTGCAAGTCGCCCTCGATCGGTTTCGGCTGGTGCCGATCCTCCTGGGCAATGCCGACGTGGAGGATGCGCGCCGACTCGCCCGGGCGCTCGCCCACCTCGCTCGCCTGGGCGATTATCTCTTCGTGTTTAGTACCGATCTCTCCCATTATCATCCCTATGCCCAGGCCGAGGCGATCGATGAAGCGACGATCAATGCGATTCTGACGGAAACGCCGCAGGCCGTGCATCGACTCTTTGCGCGCGGCGATCTCGAGGCGTGCGGCCAAGGGCCCATTCTGACCAGTCTGTTCTTGGCAGCCGATCTGGGGTATCTCAAGCGGGACCTGCTCTATCGCGCCAACTCAGGCGATACGGCCGGCCACCCGGAGCGCGTCGTCGGCTATGCGGCCATCGCGATGATGGAACGTCCCCGCGCGGCGCATGAGGCGTTCTCCGCTGCCGCGGGAGGGGCCTTGGTCAGAGGAGCTCGGCAAGCGCTGGAGCGAGCCCTGCAACCCAAGCCGCAAGGCCCCGCCCTTGCCATTCCCCTCAGGCGCTACCCGGAGCTTTCGAAATCGCGCGGCATTTTTGTGACGCTGCGCAAGCATGGCGAGTTGCGCGGCTGCGTGGGGCGGATCGTGTCCGATCAACCCTTGGCAAGCACCGTGTTCGTGGTGGCGCGCGAGGCGGCGTTTCACGATGCGCGATTTGCGCCGGTTCGCGCGGAAGAGTTGAAGGAACTTCACGTGGAAGTGTCGGTCTTGACCGCCCCCGCTCCCTTGCGGCAACTGAAGGATCTGGTCGCGGGTCGCGATGGCGTGATCCTGCAAGACCAAGGGCATACCGGAGTGTTCTTGCCGCAAGTGTGGGAGGAAACCGGATGGACGCGCGTTGAATTTCTCGAGCAACTGGCGAGTCAGAAAGCCGGGCTCGCTCCGGAGGCGTGGCAGCGGGCCCAACTCTTGACATTTCAAGATCAGGTGTTTGAGGAGTGACCGTGGCCGTTGGTTCTCGCCGCGTGTTCGCGGGGCGCCGTCGGGACGGCGCACTGATTCGTCTGGCATCGCGCATGGCGATGCAAGAGATAGCGATGCGACGCGACCCATCGATACACCCAGCCGCCGACCGCCGACGCGCCGGGCAGCCATGTCAGCGGGGCGAAGGGCCACAACAGCGGCAGGTGCCGGCTCAGCCGCGCAAACGCCTGAAACCCTCCCGAGAGACGTCCGTTCGGTTCCAATAAGACCATCTCGCTGCGGCACCGCTCCGGGGTGAGGGCCGGGTGGAAGCGGCGCAAATCCGGTTGCGCGTGAAAATCCAGCGGATCGACCCATCCCCACAGATCCAAGACGCGCAGTCGTTTCACGCTCTCGAGGCAGAACCCGCAGCGCCCATCGTACAGCAGCACCGCCCGCCCGCGCGCGGCCTGCGCCGCCTGCCGCGTTTCAATCCATTGCACCACCGTCTCCGGAGGGATGAAGAGCAGCATGAGCGACGGAAACAAGAACAGGAAAATCGTGGGCACATGCAACGTCATCCACAGCATCAGTTGGAAGGCGATGCCCAGCGCGATGCCGACGGTGCGCGTGCGAGGGATGAACCAGAGGAACGGGAGCAGCAGCTCAAAACCGATCAGCGTGACGCCAAGGCCATAGCACACCGTCGGCTGCTGGGCCAGCCAATGACGCAGCGGAAATTCCCGCACGACGCCGATGGCCGGATAGCGCATCAGCGCGTAATAGGGATTGCCGGTGAGCCAGTTGCCTCCGGCGGTGATTTTTTGCAGCGCCGTGTACCAGAAGGTCCAGGCGATTTGCAACTGGAGCAGTCGCTGAACGAAGAACGGCCGCATCCGCCGGTAAGGTGTCGGCTTGCCGCGCCGCACGCTATCAACGGAGAGAAAATCACCGGGATAATTCGTCAGGCACATCAGCACCATCGTCACGAGCAGGATGTCGAAGCTCAAGGTGCCGATGTGATAATTGTTCAGCGCATAGAAGTAATAACATGAGAGCGCCAGCGCGATGCCGCTCGCTTGCGTGAAGCATCCGAGAGCGAAGGCCGCCAATGCAACGCAGCAGAGCGCGGCCATGGTCCACACGAGCCCATCGGGGCTGCGCTCGATGAGCCGGAGAATCCACAGCGGGAAAAACGAGAAATTCTTGGTCCGAAACGCCGTCGAAAGATAGTTGTCCTCCATCTGAAGGAACGAGGGCAGGACATGCGCGCCGACGGTGAAGGCGACCGCGACGCGAAACAGGCCGAGGCTTAAGGAGGGTCGCCGCTCAAGAAACGCCCGATGCCACCACCGGGCGAAGGAGGTCCACGGCGCATCAGGCATCACACGGATCATGGCGTCGAGGAGGTTCCGTCGCAGGAGTAGGCGATTCGAGCCACAGTGTGCGTGGGAGCTGTCAGCAGGTCCGGGTACGCGGCGTACAGGATCTGAAACCCGTCGTACTCAGGGAATTTACGCTGCAGATAGCGGCAGAAAGGCAGGGCGGTCACCGGGTCAGTGGCGGGATTGCGGCACAGCCCCAAGAGCACGGCCATCTCGTACTCGTGCGGGTTCAGTTGTCGCGCCTGCTGACATTGCGCCGGCGTCGCCACGGCGGCGGGAGACAGCACACCCACGAGCACATTGCGATGGATATTATCATAGCCGACGGCGCGGGTCGAGAAGATCGCATGGGGATCAATCTGCTCTCGGTTCGTGCCCCGCAGGCCATAGACTTCGGCAAAGCCATACGCGGGCTCAATCTCATAGAACATAATCCACCCGGCCGGCGGAAACAGCAGGGGGCATTTCGGCAGCTCGCGTTGCAGCAGCGGGCGCAAATAATTCGCCCGGAGCGACTCGTAATGGAACAGGAGCGTCCACGCGATGACGAAGCCGGTGATCAGCACGTTCGAGGCCCGCCGCATCCTTCCTCCTCTTCAATAGTACAGGCCTTGAGCGTCGAACTGCAAGTTGGGTTATAATAACGCCGTTCATCCGAGATCGCATGAGGATTCCGACATGACCTCCCAAGCCCATGACGCGCTCGCGCGATGGTATGCGTCGCTCCCCACGCTTCATGCGGCGGCGCGGGCGAAGTTCGGACGCCCGTTGACGCTCGCCGAAAAAATCTTGGTCGCGCATGTGCGCGATCCGGGCACGCAGACTTTCGCGCGGGGTGCGAGTTACCTGACGCTGCAGCCGGATCGCGTCGCCATGCAGGATGCGACGGCTCAGATGGCCATCCTCCAGTTCATGCAGGCGCGGCGCGATACGGTCGCCGTGCCGACGACGATCCATTGCGATCATTTGATTCAAGCCCGCGTGGGCGCGGCCGAGGACATGAAAGCGGCCTTGGAGGCCAATCAAGAAGTGTACGATTTCTTGCGCAGCGCCGCCCTGCGGTATGGCATGGGATTTTGGCAGCCGGGCTCGGGGATCATCCATCAAGTGGTGCTGGAGCAGCATGCCGTGCCGGGTGCGTTGCTCATCGGGACGGATTCCCACACCCCCAATGGCGGCGGCCTGGCGATGCTCGCGATCGGCGTCGGAGGCTCGGATGCCGCCGAGGTGATGGCCGGCTTGTCGTGGGAGCTGAAATGTCCCACGCTGATCGGCGTGCGATTGACCGGTTCGCTGAGCGGCTGGGCCGCGCCGAAGGACATCATCCTCACACTGTGCGGCATCCTGACGACGAAGGGTGGGACCGACGCGATCATTGAATTCTTCGGTCCGGGGACGCGCTCGATCAGCGCGACCGGCAAGGCGACGATCACCAATATGGGCGCCGAGGTCGGCGCGACGACGTCCATCTTCCCCTTCGATGAGCGGATGGCGGCGTATCTGACGGCGACCGAGCGGGGGGAGCTGGCGGAGCTGGCCGTGCGGCACCGCGCGGAACTCACCGCCGATCCGGACGTGGAACGCGACCCCGCGCGCTATTTCGATCGCGTCATCGAGATCGATCTCTCGACGCTGGAGCCGCATATCGTCGGCCCAGATCGGCCGGACCTGGCTCGTCCCATTTCGCAGCTGGCTCGGGACGTGGCGCAAGGCGGGT
>Ga0114945_10001112_pt1 | contig 16899 bp, 17 predicted proteins | sample OV2TP3_FD_87194 | JGI IMG/M metagenome (GOLD analysis project Ga0114945, IMG submission 87194) | Hot spring microbial communities from Beatty, Nevada to study Microbial Dark Matter (Phase II) - OV2 TP3 | ecosystem: Environmental > Aquatic > Thermal springs > Hot (42-90C) | place: USA: Beatty... | reverse complement strand
GCTCACGTTGCGGTTTCCCGGCAAGGTGAAGGACGTGGTCGTGCTCGCCGGTGACGGCGCCACGGTGGACATCGGCCTGGACTACACGCTCCAGTCCTGGTTCCGTCAGGAGATGTTCACCACCATCTGCTTCGACAATGAGCTATACGCCAACACGGGCGGCCAGGAGAGCGGCTTGATGCAGAAGGGATTTGTGGCGAAGATGGCGCCGGTCGGGAAAAAGTTCGACAAGGTGCGCTTGCCCGAGATCGCCAAAGAATCCGGATGCGTCTACGTGGTGAATTGCACGGTCAGCAAGCCGTCGCTTGTGGAGAAGGTGATCAAGAACGCCGTGTACATCGCCCGCGAAATCGGTCCGACGTACATTCAGTTATACACGCCGTGCATCCTGGAGATCGGCAAGAACAGCATGGAAGGCCTCCAAGAGATGCGCGACTCGGAAAAGCCGGGCGAGCGGTTTGCTTACAAGGAGTTCATCTCGGACCAGGCGAAGGCATTCCTTGCCGATCTGGCGGAGAAAGAGAAGGCCAAAAAGGCCTCCGCAAAGGAAGCGCTGGCTCAGGCGTAACGACCCGCGCGAAAACAGAGGAGACAGCCCATGATCAAGCGGCGCATTAACATCCGGATGTCCGGCCTGGGAGGGCAGGGCGTCGTGACCTCGGCCCATGTCATGGCCATGGCGGCCTCGAAAGACGGGCGGCAAGCGATCTCGAACCCCTTCTTCGGAGCCGAAAAGCGGATGGCTCCGGCCGAGGCGTACGTCCGGATCGGCATCGAGCGGATTTACGACCGGGGGGAGTTGGTGTATCCCGAAGTGATCGAAGTGTTCCACCCGCAGGTGATCAACCAGGGCAAGAGCTACACCATGCCCTTCTATTCCGGCATCAAACGGGGCGGGCTGGTGATCATCAACTCCAACATGGAATTGTTGACCGACGAAGACAAACAGCGGCTGGCCGATCTGGAGGTGGCCGTGTATTACGTGAATGCCACCGAGATTGCGCTCGAGATTGCGAGCACCGAATTGTCCACGAACATGGGCATGATCGGGTCGGTCGCCGGAATCACCAAGTGCGTGTCGATGCAGGCCTTGGACTTGGCATTACAAGATCGGTTCGGCAAGAAGTACGTCGCGTCCGGCGGGACCGCCACGCTTGACCAGGCGATCACGAAGAAATTTGCCAAGAAGGAGCTGCTCCTGGCCAAGAACCTGGCGGTGGTGAAGAAGGCCTACGAATTGGGCGCGGAGTGGGCCGAGAAGAATCAAGTCGAATTGATAGTCGCGGCGGCATGAACGGAGGAAAGGACGGCGCATGTACAACGTAGCGGTGGTAACGGATGAAAAGTGCGTGGCGAAGAAGGGGTGTCGCCTCTGCATCATGTACTGTCCGGAAGCGGATTGCATTCTCCTGGATACCACCAAGATGGTCGCCAAAGTGGTGACCGATGTCTGCAAAGGGTGCGAGCTTTGCAAGGTGGTGTGCGATGCCGCCAAGCACCAGGCGATTGAAATGCTGGCCATGGGCGCGGATGGGAAACTTTTGCATAAAAAGGGAGAGGCGGCGGGGCTCGGGCAGGCTTACGCAGGGTAGACCGCTTATTCCCCAGAGGGTTTTAGCGAAAGCCCCATGGCGGCAGCGTCGTGGGGCTTTTTGTTGGAGCGGCCGGGAGGGTCATGATATGAACGACGACATCAGGCGGTCGGTCCAGGAAGCGCAGGAAGCCTTGGCGCGGGTCAACCAGGCCTTTGAAGACTATTTGGAAGAGCTCAAGAAGAAGGGGGGCGATTCATCCGAAATTCTCCAAGTGGCCAAAAGCGCCGATGCCTTGAAGGACAGCGGGCATATTTACCTGTCCTGGGCCCGCCATTATGCGGGGATGGGAGGCGATGAGGCTTCGACGGAGGACATTGACGAGGACGAAGGCCGGATCGGAGGGTTTTAAGGACGAAAGAAATTGATCGCGACGGCGTGGATCGTTTACTATATGCCCGCAAGTTCCTGAGTCCGTACGTGAACATGTTCCCCGGTAGCTCAGTTGGTAGAGCAATCGGCTGTTAACCGATTGGTCGCAGGTTCGAGTCCTGCCCGGGGAGCCAATCTTCCCACCTCTGGTCTTTCTATAAAAAGTTCTTACCCGAAGACGGCCAGGACCAGGATGCCCAGCGCGATCCGGTAGTAGGCGAAGGGCTTGAACGTGTGCTGCTTGATGAAGGTTAGGAAGCCGGCGATGACGATGAGGCCGGTGACGAACGCCGTCGCCAAGCCGATCGGAAAGAGCAGCGCGTCACCCTGAAAGAGCAGGTCGCGCGACTTGACGATCTTGTACCCGGTTGCCGCGATCATAGTGGGCAGCGCAAGCAGGAAGGAGAATTCGGTCGCGGTCGTGCGGTCCATCCCCACCACGAGCCCCCCCATGATCGTCGCGCCCGAGCGCGAGACCCCCGGAAAGAGCGAAACGCACTGTGCGATCCCCACCCACCAGGCCTCGCGCAAGCCGATTTCTCCGAGTCCCCTGATGCGCCGCTCTTTCACGGTATGCTCGATGAGCAGAATCACCGCTCCCCCGGCGATGAGTGCGCCCGCCACGGTCACCGGCCCGAACAGATGGGTCTCGATCCATGTGTGGGACGCCAACCCCAGGAAGGCCGCCGGGAGGAAGGCGAGTCCTATTCCGTAAACGAGTCGCCGGCTGAAAGGGTCCGTCGGGAGCCGTTGCAGCAGGTCCCACAGACGCTCGCGAAAATACACGACGACCGACAGGATGGAGCCCAACTGGATCGCAATTTCAAAGCTGACGGCGTATTCACCGGTGATGCCCAAGGCATGGCCGACGAGGATGAGATGGCCGGTGGAGGAGACCGGCAGAAACTCGGTCAGGCCTTCGACCACGCCCAGGATGAGAGCCGCCCACAGGGTCATACAGGTGCCGGCATCATCGGCAAGGGTGGTGGAGTTGTCAAGGACGTTCACCGCTCGCGTATTCGGGCTGTTGACAAACAGGGGAGTTTCGACTACATCTTGAACGGCGCAGGGCACGGAACACCTGCGCTGGCCGTGGGTCATGAGGGAGACGGTGGCATGAAAGAACGGATTGCGGGGGCGGCGAGTCTGCTTCTGCTGGCGGCGCTGGCCGGGTGCGTAAGCCAGGGCACCTACGATCAGACCTTGCGTGAGGTGCAGTCCGTCAAGAACGACCTCGACCGGGTCCGCATCCAGAACGAAGGGCTCAATAAGCAACTGATGGGACTGAAGGAATCCAACAGCAAGCTCAAGGAGGAGGTCGACAAGCTCAACGCGCAAATCGCGCCGCTCAACGAAGCGGTCGTGAAAGAACGCCAGGCCGGCGAAGGCAAGCTGAAGGATCTGGAGCGCCAGCTCAAGGAACTGACGGCGTCGAAGAAGGCGTTGGCCCAGGAGCTGGAGGTCGCGAAGCAGCGTTACGAGGACTCGTTGAAGATCCAGAAACGGCAGGCGAAGGAATTGAAAGAGCGCGAACAATCGGCCCTGCTCCAGCCTCCGACGCAGCCGGCGAAGCCTGTGGCGCCTTCTGCTCAGGAGCCACAGCAGCCGGCCGCCAATTTTACTCCCGCTCCTGATCAATTGGTGGATATCAATAAAGCCACGCAGGCCGAGCTGGCGGTGGCCTTGGAATTGGCCAAGGAAGACTCCGACAAACTGGTCAAGAACCGCCCATACAAGACGAAAGAAGAGCTTGTCACGAAAGCCGGGATCGCAAAAACGACGGTGGATAAAATCAAGGACAGGATCACCGTCGGGCCATAGCGTTCGCGTAGCGAAAACGGGAGAACAGGGCCATGCCGCCGACTCGGTGGCATGGCCTTCGTGTTTGTGCGGCGGTTTGACACTATGGCCGGGGCTCCCCTAATATGCGGTTTTGGCTGCATGATTCGGGTATGCCGAACCGTTGGAAGTAACTAATGCGGCGGCCCAGGTGTCACATGACAAAGGGGAGAGTCCGCATTCAAGCCTTGCAGGGGAGAGTTTCCGCGGCTGGAAGGAGGAAAGAATGGGACTGAAGACGTGGGCGCTGGCGGCGATAGCCGTATGCCTGGTGGCTGGAGAAGGAAGCGGGACCCTCGCGGCCGCCGCCGAGGTCATGTCCCCCCAGACTGTACCGGAGGTGTTGACCTTGGGGAAGGCGGTCGAATTGGCGCTGTCCCATCACCCCAGCCTGCGGGTGGCGTCCGGCACCCAGGCGATCAACGAAGCATTGGTAGGGCAGGCCCAGTCTGGGTTCTATCCGCAGGTTCAGGGATCGCTCGCCAAAACGCTGCGGACGACCAATTCGACCAGCACATTCCAAGGCAGTGGGGTTCCGCGAGCTGCCACCGGCAACACCACAGGATTCAATCAGAGCAGCGTGACGCTCAACCAGTTGCTCTATGATTTTGGGACAACCAAGTCCAGAGTTGACACGGCGCAATTCAACCTGCACGCCGCCAATTCGGACGCCGAGACGATCTTGCAGACGGTCATCGTCAACGTGCAGCAGGCCTATTTCGGCCTTCAGCAAGCGCAGCGCCTGGTCACGGTGAGCGAGGAAGCCATCACGCAGTTCAAGAAGCACCTCGATCTGGCCAAAGGACGCTTTAAGGCCGGCGTGGCGCCCAAGATCGACGTCACCACGGCCGAGGTGGACCTGTCCAACGCCCAGTTGAATTTGATCACGGCCAAGAACAATCGCCTGGTGGCCCGAGTGACCCTCAATAACGCGATGGGGATCAAGAGTTCGGATGTCTACCGGGTTGAAGAGCCGACGTCCATGGTGCATGACCAGATCGCTCTGGAGGAAGCGGTGGCATTGGCCATGCGCCTTCGGCCTGAGATGATCTCCCAGCTGGCCCAGGAAAAGGCGGCTGAGGCGGCTATCAAGACGGCCCAAGGCGATTTCCTTCCGACGGTCATAGGCTCGGCTAACTACTCCTACAGTGGGATAGAATTTCCGTTGGTCTATAACTGGAACGTCGCGGGCACCGTGAACGTTCCGATCTTCAGCGGATTCCTGACCAAACAGCAAGTCGCCCAAGCGCGCGCGAATCTTCTCAGGACCAAGGCCAACGGAGAAGTCCTCCAGCAGAATATCCTGCTGGAAGTGAATCAGGCGCTCTTGAACCTGGAAGCGGCCAAGGAACGTTTGCGGGTGACGGCGGTGACCGTCGTCCAGGCGAAGGAGCGGCTTGCGCTGGTGGAGGGGCGCTACCGGGCCGGCCTCAGCAACGCGATCGAGGTAACGGACGCCGAGGTGGCGCTCGTGAACGCCCAGGTCAATGACGTCGTGGCCGTGTCGAATCTCCAGGCGGCCAAGGCCCAGCTCGATCGGGCGACGGGAACCAGCACGCCGGCAAAAGGCAGTTCATGAGCAAAGCCAGGGGGATCGCTGTGAGCGCCCTGCTCATCGTGGGGCTTGCTACGGCCGGCTATATCTATTGGAACGGGGAGCAAAAGCCTGCGGTCAAGTATAAGACCGCGAAGATCGAACGCGGGACGGTGACCCAGGGCGTCACGGCCACCGGTACGATCAATCCCGTGATCACGGTGCAGGTCGGCAGCCAGGTTTCCGGCATCATCCAGGCCCTCTATGCCGACTTCAACTCAGTGGTGAAGGCCGGCCAGGTCGTGGCCCAGATTGATCCGGTCCCATTCCAGACCAGAGTCACGGAAATGGAGGCGAGTCTCCAGAATACCTTGGGGAATCTGGCGCGCGCGCGCGCCGATCTTGCTTTGCAGAAGCTCAACTTTGACCGCGCGAAAGCCTTGTTCGAGCAGCAACTGAACGCCCAGCAGGATGTGGATAATACCCGGACGGCCTATGAGACCGCGCAGGCCAATGTCCTGGTTGCGGAGGCGCAGGTCAAACAAGCCCGGGCCCAGTTAGACACGGCGAGGGTCAACCTGGAGTACACCACCATCCATTCTCCCGTCAACGGCATTGTGATCTCGCGGAATGTGGACGTCGGACAGACCGTGGCGGCGAGTTTCCAGACCCCCGTGCTGTTTACAGTCGCCAAGGATCTGACCAAGATGCAGGTGGACACGAACGTCAGCGAGTCCGATATCGGCGGCATCACGTCCGGCAAGCCCGCCACGTTTGTCGTGGACGCGTACGCCAATCAAACGTTCACGGGCACAATTCTCCAAGTGCGCAACGCGCCGATTACCGTTCAGAACGTCGTGACCTATAACGTGGTGATCGGGGTGGACAATACCGATCTCCGGCTCAGGCCAGGCATGACGGCCAACGTCTCGATCATCGTCGCCCGCCGGGATGATGTGCTGAAGGTTCCCAACCAGGCCTTGCGGTTCAAGCCGGCCCTTGCGAGGGCGGGGGAGAAGGCGGGAGGCCCATCCGCGACGGCCGGAGGGAGACGTGACGGTGGAGGGCAAGGCGGCTCTTCCGAAGGGAGAGGGCGCGATGGCGCTGAGGGCAAGCCCAAACCGAAGGTCTGGCTGCGCGGCCTCCAGGGAGAGCCGTCGCCGGTGGAAGTCAAAACCGGGATCACGGACGGGGCCTTTTCCGAGCTCGTCGAGGGCGCCTTGAAGGATGGCGATGAAGTCATCATCGGCGTGGATGTGCCGAAGGGGCCGCACGGCAGCAGCCTGCCGCCCGGATTCGGCTCCCAGCCGACGCAGCGGCCGAGCACCGGCACGCCGAGAGGGATGTGAGATGAGCCTCATCGTATGCCGGGACCTCGTCAAAACCTATCACCTCGGCGAGATGGAGGTCCGTGCGCTGCGGGGGATCTCGCTGACGATCGAGGCCGGCGAATGCGTGGCCGTCATGGGGGCGTCGGGCTCCGGGAAATCCACCTTGATGAACATCCTGGGGTGCCTCGACGTGCCGACCAGCGGCACCTACGTCTTGGAGGGCACCGATGTGTCCACCTTGGACGGAAGCCGGCTCGCGGAGATCCGCAACCAGAAGATCGGGTTCGTGTTTCAGAACTTCAACCTGATTCCACGAACCACGGCGCGCGAAAACGTGCAATTGCCGCTGTTCTACCGGGGGGCGCCGGCAAGCGTGCAGCGGGCCCTGGCCTTGCGCGCGCTGCAGCGCGTGGGGCTTGCCGACCGCGAGCACCATCATCCCGCCCAATTGTCCGGCGGGCAGCAGCAGCGTGTGGCCATCGCCCGCGCGTTGGTCACGAACCCTTCCATCATCCTGGCGGATGAGCCCACCGGCAATCTGGACAGCCAGGCCTCCCGGGACATCATGGACACGCTGACGCAGTTGAACCTTGAGGGGATCACCATCATCCTGATCACGCATGAGGCGGACATCGCGCGGTATGCCCACCGGATCATCATGATGAAAGACGGGGTCATCCAGTCCGATCGGCCCGCCGGCGACACGTTCGGCGCTCGCCCCGCGCCGCAGGAGGCCGGAGCGTGAATTTTCTCCTGATGACGGTGCTGGTGGCGTTCCGCGTGCTCGGCCGGCATCGGATGCGGTCGGTGCTGACGATGCTGGGCATCATCATCGGGGTGGGGGCCGTGATTGCGATGGTCAGCATCGGGGAAGGCGCCAAGGCCGCCGTGCAGGCCCGGATCGCCTCCTTCGGCACCAACGTGATCACGATCCTGCCCGGGGCCTCGACCACCACGGGGGTGCGGACCGGCCATGGCGGGGCGGTGACGCTGACCACCGCCGACATGGAGGAGTTGAGGAAGATTCCCGGCGTGACGGATGTCGGCTGGGCCCGTCGCGAAGCGATGCAGGTCATCCATGAAAACAAAAACTGGTTTACGACGGTCAACGGTGTAACGCCGGGCTACCTGGTCATCCGCGGCTGGTCCACCGTGAGCGGGGACTTTTTCACGCAGAGCGATGTGGACACGGCCGCGAAGGTCGCGCTGATCGGCCATACGGTCGCAGAGAATTTGTTCGGTCCCGGGGAAGATCCCGTGGGCGCGACGATCCGGGTCAGGAACATGCCGTTCAAGGTCGTCGGCAGGCTGATTGCGAAGGGATTCGACACGAGAGGGAGCGACCAGGACGACGTGGTCTTCATTCCGTTCTCAACCGCCGAGCGAAAGGTCATGGGCACCAGGTTCCTGGGGTCCATCGGAGCCGGATTCCTCTCCGCGGAAGCTCCGGAGCAGATGGCGCCGGTCGTCGACGAGGTCAAACGGGTGCTCCGCCAGCGCCACCGGTTGCGGCCGAACCAGGACGATGATTTCACCGTCCGCAATCAACTCGATTTGGCGAAGGCTCAAGAAGGCGCCAGCGAGGAGCAGAGCATGTTCCTCCTCATCGTGGCTTCGATCTCGCTTTTGGTGGGAGGCATTGGAATCATGAATATCCTGCTGGTCTCCGTCACGGAGCGGACCCGGGAGATCGGCATCCGCATGGCCGTGGGAGCCAAGCGGCGGCATATCGTGATGCAATTTCTGGTCGAGGCCGGTGTACTCAGTGCTGTCGGTGGTCTGATCGGAGTCGGGTCGGGCGTGGCGAGTGCGAAGGTTGTCTCTCAATTGCGCGGCTGGACACCGATCTTCTCGCCGAAAGTCCTGGTCGGGGCGTTTATCTTCTCCGCCATCGTCGGCATCGTGTTCGGTCTCTACCCGGCATTCAAGGCCTCCCGGCTGAATCCCATCGAAGCGCTGCGGTACGAATAACTGTAAAGGGAAAAGCGATGTGGAATCAAAACTTCATGTTCACGCAGGCCGGGACCACGCCCGTTGAGAAGACCGAGAATGAGCTGTTTCACGACATCCCCCAGGTGATGGACAGCGCGGGGCTGAACGGCGAGCGGTATATTTCCGTGTGGGTGCAGGGGGAGCAGGAGCAGGGCAAGCCGGTGGCCTACTCGAACGTCTATGCGCGGACGGCCATTCTCGACGTCGGTCGTGGAACGGGCATGCTGCAGCCGCTCCAGGGCCGCTCGCACCAGATCAAGAAACTACTGTCCGAGGCTCAGAAGACCTGGATCAAGGCGTGGTTGATGAAGACGTCCGCCGAGGCCTGGGAGAACAGCGAGGACTCTTTCAAGATGATCTTTGAGGAAGACTGACCGCGGACAAAAGAAGACCGACGGCGCCGATGTGAGCCACCGTCGGTCTGCCTCGACGAGTTACTTTTTCTCTTCCTTCTTCTTCTTCTTCTCTTTCTTCTCAGCCTTGGCGTCGTCCTTCTTGCCCTCGTCCTTCTTCATCTCACCGGCAGGAGCGGCGGCAGGAGCGTCAGCCTTCTTCTCTTCGGCCGCGAAGGTGGAGCCGGCAAAAGTCAACCCGATCATCACCGCGAACAGCGCTGCGAAAAGTGCCTTCATTCAGAATCACCCCCTCCCTTTTTGAAGCGTGCGTAGCCTCGGCTTTTCCTAAGCATTTCGTATGCCATGGCGTTTTTTGCTCGAATTCAATATTTATTTATATTTCAATAACTTAAGAGGCTGAAATTGGGACAGTAAGAGGCTGGGTGTGGAGCGAGTGCCGGGTTTGGGGCAACGGCCACCCGGATTGCGCTATACTCCCCTTCGCCGGTCACCGGGGGCTTGCACATGACTCATGGTCGAAAGCGGTCTTGGGCGGTTGCGGCGGCCGTCTGTGCGCTGCCCGTGGCGCTCTGGGCCGCCAGCCCCACAACCGCTCCTGAAGTTCTCTATGCCCCCGAGGACCGGCCGGCCGATCGTCTGCTGGCTCTCTACGATGAGGCCCGGCAAAGCATCTATTTGGCAAGCTACGGCTTCACCTACCCTCCGATCGTGCGCGCGCTGGTGGCGGCGAAAAAACGCGGCGTGGATGTCCGGGTGATCACGGATCGCGGGAAACTGGACGACCCGAAGCAGCGTGCTGCGCTGGAGACGTTGCGGCTTGCCGGCATCCCGATCAAGGTGAACCGGCACGACGGATTGATGCATCTCAAACAGGCGGTCGTGGATGACCGCGTGAACACGTCCGGTTCGATGAATCAGACGGCCAGCGCCGCTCGCTACAACGACGAGCGACTGGATATCTTTCACGATCCCGGCAGCACGCATCGGGCGAAGGAAAAATTTCTGAAGATGTGGGCCGACCACGCCCGGTATGAGGATTGGCGTTGAAGTGTGACGTCGTCGTGGTCGGAGCGGGAGGGGGCGGCGCGATCCTTGGCCTGGCGCTCGCGCAGAAGGGTGTTCCCGTGCTGGTCCTGGAGCGGCAACCGGGTCCGCCCACCGCTCTTCGCGGCGAGACGATCCAGCCGAACGGCCAGCGGATTCTGGAACAGTTGGGCGTCCTTGCGGCGCTCACGCCTGAGACCGTCCAGGCCGTGCAGCGCTTTCACTTCGTCGGGATCGGAGGAGAACGGCTCTGCACGATGGACTACGGAGTGCTTCCCGCGCCGCACAATCGCGCGCTGGTGGCCCTGTCCAGCGCCGTTCAGCACCTGATTCTGGACAGGCTTGCCGCCCAGACAAGCGCGCAACTCTGGTACGGGGCCGAGTTTCAGGGGATCGTCCAGCGAGACGGAATAATCGGTGGAGTCGTGGTCCGTCGCGCGGGAGAGGAGGCCAGCACGGAGATCGAGGCGCGATTGGTGGTCGGAGCCGACGGGGCCGGGTCGCTGGTACGGCGCGCGCTCGGGATCAAGGCCGACGTCCACCGCTATCGGCAGGGGTACTTGATCATGCTGCTCCCGAGGCCGGAAGGGATGCAGGGCGAGGCCCGGTACTATGTCGGGCGCGGGGAGATACTTGGGTTATTCCCGGCTCCGGGTGCGCGTGTGGTGGCGCTCTACATGGTCGAGGCGGATGCCGTTGGGGATATCCAGGCGCGGGGGTTGGGTGCCTTCAAAACTCGACTCGGAGAAATCGACGCGGCCCTGGCCGGGCCGATCGAGGGCCTGACGGCGTGGGAGCAGGTCGGCTTTCTGCCCTGCACGCGGGTCCGCGCGGACCGCTGGGTGGTGGAGGGCGCGGCGCTGATCGGGGATGCGGCCCATGCGATGAATCCGCACGCCTCCCAAGGGAGAATGCAGGCGATGGCCGATGCGATGGCGCTCGCGGAGGTGATTATCCGTTGCCGGGAGAAGGGGGACTGGTCGGCTCGAGCGGTTTCCGCTTACGAGCAGGCTCGCCGGCCCCAGGTGATGATGCTGCAACGGCTGGCGGACGAACAGGTGCTGTTTTGGAACGCGGCGGACCCCGTCCGATGCTTCTTGCGGGACCGGGTCTTCCGAGGCATGGACCGGAACGCGCGGCTCCGGTATCAGGCCCTGACCGCCACCGCCGGACTGCGCCCGACGCCCCCGCTGACCTGGACGGATAAATTCATCGCCGCCGGGGTCCTGCCCGATCCAAGGGCCGATGTGATTCCCCCCCCGCCGCCTTGACTTGCTCCGCTCCGAGTGATACCAGTGGTTCAGGCTGGGGCGTAACGGGGAGGAACCGTGAAGAAACGCTTGCTGGGCGCGGCCGTGGCATTGGTGGCTGTGATGCCGGCCGTCTGGCTGGGGATGACGGGAGAGTCCGCTGTCGCGGAGCAGTCTCCTGAAGACAAGCGGGGCATCACCGTGATGCCGCGGGTGGCGTCGGGGAGCGTCCCCATCGCCGGCGAATACCGGGCCTTGATCGTCGGCATCGACAAGTACAAACACGTCCCTCCGCTGGAGACCGCCGTCAAGGACGCCGTGGCGTTGCGCGACGTGCTCATCGCGCGGTACGGTTTCCGGCGGGACCGCATCATCGAACTGCTGAACGAGCAGGCCACACGGACCGGCATCGAGGACGCGTTGTTTCGGCTGGGCCAGGAGGCCGGGCCCGAAGACAGCGTCTTCATCTATTATGCCGGGCATGGGCAGACCGATACGGAGAAACTGCGGGGTTGGTGGGTGCCGGTGGAGGGGAAAGAAAAGTCACCGGGCACGTTCATCACCAATGCCAGCATCCGGGACGCCATCGCCGCCATGAAAGCCAAACACGTGTATCTCGTCGCCGATTCCTGTTTCAGCGGCACCCTGTTCGCCAAGTCGCGGAGCCTGCCCCCGCTCAATGACAAGTTTTTCGCGAGACTCTACCAGAACAAGTCACGATGGGGTTTGACGTCAGGAATGAACGAGCCGGTGGCCGATCAGGGCAAGGACGGCCACAGCATCTTCGCCTATTTCTTCCTGAAGTTGCTGCGGGAGAACGAGGAGCCGTACCTGGTGCCGAGCCACATCTACGCCCAACTCGGCCCTCTGGTGGGGCGCAATGCGGATCAGGTGCCGCAGAGCGAGCCGATACAGGGCGCGGGGGATGAAGGCGGACAGTTTGTGCTCCGTCTGTCCACCGGGGCTGCGGGAAAGTCCGGCGTCGGCGTGTCCGGTGCAGCCAAACCCGAAACAGCGACGAGCGCGGCGTTGAGCAAGGCGGAGCAGGAACTGAAAGCGCTGGAGGCGCAGGAGCGGCAGATCGAGGAGCAGAGCAAGCTCGCGGCGATCCAGCGGCAGATCGAGGAAAAGAAAAAGAACATCGAGGAGGCTCGCCGGCAGGCCGCCGCTCCTCCGCAACTCAGCGCGAAGGCGGAGCCGGCTCCGACTCCTGATTTGCGGCGTGATGACCCGGGCGCTCTGGAGCCGAGGCCGCAGCCGCCGGCGGAAGCCGAGCAGTGGATGACCCGGATGCTGGATAAGGCGCGTCACGCCTCCCAGGAAGAGTGGCCCGGTCAGAGAAAGCAGATGCTCGCAATCCTGAAGAGCCGCATGATGGAGCATGGCGAGGTGGACCCCCAAGCCGGTAGGCGTGTCATGACGGCGTTCGAGAGGACCCTTGAAGAAGCCCGGGCCATGCCGGAGGGAAAGTACCTGACCCTCAAGCCACGGCTCGTGACGAGAATGATGCAGGCGGTGGCCGGTGCCATGGGGCGTCCGCCTGGGGGTGGAGACGTCATGCCCGGAGAGCGCCTGGAGACCAGTCCCGCCCAGAAACGTCAATTCCGCTAGATCCGACGTTCGCGGTTGCCACGCCTCAAACCGTAACTCCTATGCAGAGCTTGCTGTAAGGAGAAGCTTAGACTGCTTCGCCGTAGAGGGTAGTGACAGTGGCGTCGGTGATGCGGACGGGGGTGAGGCTGCCGGGCTTAATTGAAGAAAGGGGGTCAGGCACCTTTTCGTCTTCGCGAAAATGAGCCAGACCCCTCTTGGGGAAAACCGTGACGATGTTGCCGTCGGTGCGGCCCATCCACTGATCGGACGAGCGCTTTCCATCACACTCCACCAGGACTTTGACCGGCTTCCCGATCATTGCCAGGTTCTTTTTCAGTGAGATCGCACGCTGCCGTTCGACGAGTCGCGTGACGCGAGCGGCCTTGACGTCGTCGGGAACGTCGTCGGCGTACTTGCGGGCTGCAATGGTGTTCTTGCGCTCCGAGTACTTGAAGATGAACGCGGAGTGGTACTCGACCTGTTTCACGAGATCTTCGGTGTCCGCAAACTCCGCGTCGGTCTCGGAGCAGAACCCGGCGATGATGTCGGTGGTAAGGGTGATCTCCGGGCAGCGTGTCCGGATGCGATCCACCAGCGCCAGATACTCCGTCCTCGTGTACGTCCGGTCCATCAACTGGAGGATGCGGTCATTGTCGGCCTGCAGCGGCAGGTGGATGTGCTTGCAGATTCTGGGATGGCCCGCGACCGCTTCCAGCAGCTTCTCCGGAAAATCCTTCGGGTGCGGCGAGGTGAAGCGCACCCGTTCGATGCCCCGGATGTCGGCCACTGCCAGCAAAAGGTCCGCGAAGTCATGGGCGCCGTCGCGGTAGGAGTTGACGTTCTGACCGAGCAGGGTGATCTGCTTGCACCCGCTTGCCGCAAGGGCCTCGGCTTCTCGCACCACGCCGTCAAAGCCCCGGCTGCGCTCCCGGCCGCGTGTGTAAGGCACCACGCAGAACGTGCAGAAGTTGTCACAGCCCCGCATGACAGCGATCCAGGCCGTGACTCCCTCAACGCGGTCTGGCGTGATGTCGGCGTAGGTCTCGTATTCGGACAGGTCCACCGCCATGCGCTTCCGTCCGGCCGCGGCCTTTTCCAGCAGCTCGGGAAGCGACCGATAGCTGTCCGGGCCCGCCAGGATGTCGATGAGCGAATCACCCTCCATGAGGTCCTTTTTCAGGTTCTGGGCCATGCAACCCAGCACGCCGATCACCAGGCCTTTGTCTTCCTTGAGCGGCTTGAGCGCCCCGAGGTGCCCGTAGACTTTGTTGTGCGCGTTCTCGCGGATCGCGCAGGTATTCAACAGCACCACGTCCGCGGTCTCGGCCGAGTCGGTGAAGCGGTAGCCCTTGTCCTTGAGGATCGAGCGCACGAGCTCCGTATCGTACTCGTTCATCTGGCAGCCGAATGTTTCGATAAAGACATGTGGCGCGCGCATGGCGTCAGCGCTCTTTTCGGATCGTGTCGAGGGCGGCCGGCACGCCTTCCTTGATGGTGGGATACTTCAGCGTCCATCCCAGCGCCGCCTTCGCGCGGTCGTTCTTGACCCGCGTCGAGCAGATGATGGATTCCGCCCACAGCTCGCCGGCCTGCCTCGCGCAGTCCTCCTTCGAGACGGCGCCGGGGCGCGGCTTGTCGAGCGCGCGGGCCACCGTGGAGAGCCACTCCGTTTGCGTGACCGGCCGGTCGTCCACCAGGTTCAGCAGCTGTGTGACGGGGCGGTCCTCCGGCGGAGGTGCATAGCCGAGCTGCTCGGCCGCCAGCACGTACGCCTCGGCGAGGTCTTCCGCGTGCACGAGGCTCAGGTAGTTCTCGCCGGAACCGACGATGCGCGCCTGGCCCTGTTCCAGGCCGGGCAGGAGTTGCTCTTTGAACCAGCTGCCGTTCCCATAGACCCATCCCGGGATCATGAACGTCGCCGGCAGGCGCTTGGACTCGGCCAGGTGCTTCAGCTGATTGCGCGGCGCGCTGATGAAACGTCCATAGCCGACCGGCTCCAACGGCGTGTCCTCGTCCACCCATTCCTCACCGTGCTCCCCATAACCGAGGACCCCGAAGGTCAGGATCGCGCCCCGAACCTGGCCTTCCATCGTCGCATTGATGAGAATGCTGTAGGCGTCCGTCTGGGATTTCAGGAGCTCAGGCACCTGCCGCATGGCCGGCGGCTGGCCGCGCTTGCCCGGCATCGTGCAGCCGATCGCCACGTCGAACTTCTCGATCTTGCGCTCCCAGGGGCCGTTGGTCAGGAGGTTGCCGATGATGGGTGCGCACCCCAGTTCCTCAAGGATTTTTCCGCGCACCCGATCCCTGGCCAGGCCGTAGACTTCGTGTCCGTGGGCCTTGAAGGCCTTGATCAAGTGGCGGCCGATGAATCCGCTTCCGCCGGCGATGAAGATTTTGAGGGGCACGCCCATTGTGTTACGCTCCGATCGTTTGTAAGGAGGCAAGGTCCGCAACGGCGCCCAGGGCGAGGCCGTCCATGGCGCCGGTCAGCCGGACCGGTCTGAGTTGGTTGTTGAGGTCCGCCTCCGCAGGCACGCCGACCCGGATGTAATTGTCCGTGAGCCCGGTGAAGAGTCCGGATTGGTTACGGGTTTCGAACAGCACGGAGACCGTCCATCCCATGTGCCGGTGATAGAACGCCATGCGCTTGGCCCGTGAAAGGGCACAGAGTTCTGCGCTACGGGCCTTGACGGTTTTCGTCGGGACCCGGCCGGGCCGTTTGAGGGCGACCGTGCCGCGCCTGGGCGAATAGCTGAACACGTGGAAGTACGCAAAGGGAAGATCGGCGGCCAGCGCGCGGGTGTTGGCGAACGCGGCGTCCGTTTCACCCGGGAAGCCCACCATGAGATCGGTGCCGAGCCCGAGGTCCGGCACCATCCGAACCGCTTTTTCGATGAATGCGGCGTACTCCTTCGCCTGGTAGCGTCGATTCATCGCGGCCAGGATGCCGTCGTCGCCGCTTTGCAGCGGCACATGGAGGTACCGGCATAGCTTGGAGGGGCCGGCCATGCGTTCCAGCAGCCGGTCGGAGATCGTGGTCGGCTCGATCGAGGAAATGCGGATGCGGGCGAGGCCGGGAACGTCCTCCAGCAGCCCGATCACGTCGTCCAGCGATCGGCCCTCGCAGGAGTACCGGCCGACGTTGACGCCGGTGACCACCAACTCCCGGTGGCCGCGCGCGACCAGGCCCTCGGCCTCCCGAAGCAGATCGTCGGGGCGGCGGCTGCGTTCGTGCCCACGCGAGAAGGGGATGATGCAGAAGGCGCACATGAAGTCGCATCCGTCCTGCACCTTCAAGTTCGCGCGGGTGCCTTCGTACTCCCCGACGCCCCCGATCGTGAAATCGTCGCGGCTGACCGTGCGGGTGTGCAGGACCTCCGGCGCGGGGCGGCGTTCCAGGGACGTCAGGTGCCGGGGCAGATCCATTTTGTATTGCGTGCCGACGATCAGATCGATACCCTCCATCTGTCGCAGGGCGTCCGCGCCGGTCTGGGCATAGCATCCGGTGACCGCGACGAACGCATCAGGCGAGGCGCGGCGGATCCTGCGAATGAGGCTCCGGCAGTCGGCTTCCGCGTTGTCTGTGACGGAACAGGTGTTGACGACGACGAGGTCGGCGGGCCGGCCGAACTCGACCAGGTCGTAACCGCGGCTGCGGAGCTGGTCGCCGAGGAGGGCCGTTTCGGCCTGATTCAGGCGGCACCCGATGGTATGCAGTGATGCGCGTGGCATGGGAGTCGGATTATAACGAGGCCGCGGGCGCCGGCGCAAGGAAGATGTCCGCGCGCTGAACTCAGGCGGAAGGTCGCGTGGCGCGATTCACGCGCCGCTGGTGAGCGGCTTCTTGATTTTCTGCAGCAGGCTCTCGAGCGGAGCCGTCTCCGACGCCTCGGCGGTCAGCACGCTGATGCGGGCGGCAATCCTGGAGGCGATCTCCATGAAGGCCTTGGCCTGCGGCGAGTCCGGGTTGGCCACGACGAGCGGCATGCCCAT
>Ga0114945_10001111_pt1 | contig 16908 bp, 16 predicted proteins | sample OV2TP3_FD_87194 | JGI IMG/M metagenome (GOLD analysis project Ga0114945, IMG submission 87194) | Hot spring microbial communities from Beatty, Nevada to study Microbial Dark Matter (Phase II) - OV2 TP3 | ecosystem: Environmental > Aquatic > Thermal springs > Hot (42-90C) | place: USA: Beatty... | reverse complement strand
GCCCTTGCCGCCACCGTACGGAAGGCCCATGACGGAGCACTTCCAGGTCATCCACATGGCGAGTGCCTTGACCTCGTCCAGAGTCACCTCGGGATGGAATCGGATGCCGCCCTTCGCGGGACCGCGGGTCGTCGAATGCTGGACTCGATGCCCGATGAAGACCTGGACCTTTCCGCCGTCCATCCGCACCGGCACTCCGACCGTGAGGCACTTGCGGGGAGTGGCCAGCGTTTGGAAGGCTCCCTCGTCGTATCCGAGGAAATCGCAGACCTCTCGAAGCTGCTGGAGAGCGACGCTCCATGGATTGGGCTTGACGAAAGAAGGCGCGGGTTTCTCCTGACCAGCGGCACTGTTCTTGTTCTTGGTCTTCACCGGCATGAGCGTTTCCTCGATTAGGAGACCGCGGAACGGCCTTGCTCGGAAGTGGACAACCGGATCGCATCCTCGACCGGGATGACGAAGATCTTTCCGGCCCCGATGGTCCCGGCCCCCGCGAGAGTCTTGATCTCGCGGATGATCTCATCCACGATCATCTCGTCGACCACGATCTCGACTTTGGCTCGATCTTCGAACTGCGGGACGCCGTTCTTCACCTTGCTGCGGGTGCCGAATCCCTTGGCCTCGGTCACGCTCATCCCGTCGATGCCCTTCCGGATGAGCATGTCGCGCATCTTCTCGAGCTTCGACGGCATGAGAAAGCATTCGATCTTGCGTAACATGAATTCACCTTTGGAGGAAGAATCGTATTCTAGGGGGCGGTGAAAGGGACAGGCAATAAAAAAGTGAAGGGAAGCATCCGAGTCGGCCCGGCCGGCTGGTCGTACGAAGACTGGAAGGGGACGGTCTATCCCGATCCTCCGCCGCGAGGATTCGATGAGCTCGCGTTCCTCGCCTCCGTGTTCCCGACCGTGGAAATCAACAGCACGTTCTACCGGCCGCCGAGCTCCCGAACCTCCGAGAGTTGGGCTCGGCGCACTCCCGCGGGATTCCTCTTCACGGCCAAGCTCTGGGAGAGGTTTACCCACGAACGGGAAAACTTCTCGCACGACGACCTTCGCGTCTTTCAAGAGGGCTTGGCTCCGCTTCTGGCGGAGGGCAAGTTGGGCGCGCTCCTCCTCCAGTTTCCTTGGAGCTTCCAGGACTCGCCCTCCTCCCGCGATCGAGTGAAATCGGTGGCCGAGGCATTCGAGGGATGGGCTCCTCTCGTCGTCGAACTCCGTCACCGATCCTGGCTCGACGCGAGGGACTATCTCGCGAGTCTCCGGCTCGCGTTCTGCAACATCGATCAACCGAAATCGTCGACCTCCATCACGGGGACCGACCTGGTCTTGGGGCCCGTCGCCTACGTTCGTTTGCACGGGCGAAACGCTCGGGCCTGGTTTTCGAAAAGCGCCGGCCGAGATGAAAAGTACGATTATCTCTACTCGGAGGACGAGCTTCGGCCATGGTCGGAGAAGTTGCTGGGAATGGCGGAGCGCGCCGATACCGTGTTCGCGATCACCAACAACCACTTCCAAGGAAAGGCGATCGTCAACGCCCTGCAGCTGATTCGGCTCGTCGGCCAGGACCTCCCAGACCTCCCCGAACCCCTCCGCGGCCGGATTTTTCTTGACCCCTCATAGGGGCTCTCCTAGACTACGCCTCCCTTCATTGGAGCGAATGGATGTCGAACCAGCCTGACGACGAAAAGGTGAAGAAACTCACCGCCGAGGGCGAAAAGCTCGACGGCGAATCGCAGCATCGGAGTCTCCGCGCCCTCCATCGCCGGCTGAATCGGACGCGCGCGCGCGTCGAGGAACTCGAGGGCGTAGAGGAGAAAGAGGCGAAGGAAAAGAACGCGCCTCTGGTCGAAGAAGCCAAGAGGAGGATCGCGTCGCTCCGGGAGGAAATTCACAAGGTCCTCGCGTCGTCGGACCGCGCGAAGCGAACTCGGTTGAAGCGAGTGCAGCGCCGCCTGCGGAAGATGCGCGTCGTTCCCTTCGAGGAGCTCCAGAAGCGAACGCAGCAGCGCGCCGATCAGATCGGCAAGGCGCTTTCCGACATGACCAAGGGGATGAAGAAGGTGCAGGCGAACGCCTACGTGCACTCGTACCGCAAGAAGGTCAAGTCTCTGAACAAGAAGGTGAAGAAGTTCGCCCGCATCCAGAAGAAGAAAGAGGCGCAGGCCCCAGCGGCCGAGGGCGAGAAAAAGGCGTAACCGCTCGCCAGCCCGAATGAAAGAGTACGTCCTCCGCGCCGAGGATGGTCCCGCCCGGTTCCGGATCGACTACGAAAAAGAACTCAACCCCCAGCAGCTGGAGGTCGTCCTCGCAGGAGACGGTCCGCTCCTGGTGATCGCGGGGGCCGGAAGCGGAAAGACGCGCACGCTGACGTATCGCGTCGCACGGCTCTTGGAATCCGGAGTACCCGCAAGTCAGATCCTGCTCCTGACCTTTACGAACAAGGCCGCGCGCGAGATGCTCCGCCGCGTCGAGCTGGTTACCGGGGGCGAGCACCGCCGGATCACGGGAGGCACGTTTCATCACGTCGGGCATCTGGTCCTGCGGCGGAACGCGGAGCGGTTGGGCTATCGATCGAACTTCACCATCCTCGACCGCGAGGACGCCAAGGACCTCCTTCATGGAATCCTCGCGAAGAATCGGACCGTCGCGACGTGCAAGACGGCGCCGAAGGGAGACGTCCTTCTCGAGATCCTGAGCTACTCCGTAAATACCGGAACGGCGTTCGAGCGCGTCCTGGCCGATAAGTGGCCCGTGTTCGGCGAGATCGAGGGGGAATTGGTTCGATGCGTGAATCAGTACCGGTCGAGGAAGCGCGACCTCAATCTCGTGGACTTCGACGATCTTCTTCTCTGCTGGCGCGATCTCCTTTCGAAGAACTCCGACGTGCGCGAGGCGCAGCATGCGCAGTGGCGATACCTGCTGGTCGACGAGTACCAGGACACCAATCTGCTCCAAGCGGGAATCGTCGAACGCATCGCGGGCGAGGCCGGGAATCTGATGGTGGTGGGAGACGACGCGCAATCGATCTACTCCTTCCGCGGCGCCAATTTCGGCAACATCATCGACTTCCCGGAGCGGTTTCCCACATGCCGGATCTTCAAGCTTGAAACCAATTACCGCAGCGTCCCCGAGGTTCTCTCCCTAGCCAACTCGTCCATCCGAAACAACGCTCGGCAGTTCCCCAAGGTGTTACAGGCTTATCGGCAGTCGGGCGTGCTCCCCGAGATCGTCCGATGCGGCGACGTAGACGAACAGGCGGGGTTCGTGGCGAAGAGGATGCTGGACTTGCGAGACGAAGGCGTCGAGCTCCGAGACATCGCCGTGCTGTATCGGGCGCATTGGCACTCGATGGAACTTCAAATGGAACTCACCCGCTTGGGAATTCCCTTCGTCGTGCGAAGCGGAGTGAGGTTCTTCGAACAGGCGCACGTCAAGGATGTGGGGGCATACCTGAAGATCGTCACCAATCCCCTGGACGAGCTGGCGTGGAAACGCGTGCTCAAACTCTATCCCCGCATCGGGGCGGCCACGGCCGATCGGATCTGGGAGGCGATTCACACTCGGGAACATCCGCTCGGGGACCTCGAACACGAAGCGGTGCTGAGGGCGGTTCCCTCGGGCGCGCGGCGTGGCTGGGGAGAACTGGCGGCGGTCCTCCGGCGTCTCGATTCGCAAGATCTCCACCGCTCTCCGTCGGAGATGATCCGAGCCTTGGTGAATTCCGGATACGAGACCCACCTCGTGACGACGTACGCGAATTTCCATGCGCGGCTGGACGACCTGCGACGGCTGTCGGAATACGCGGTGAAGTACGAAACCGCGGAGGCCTTCCTGGCGGAGCTGGCCCTTTCCAACACGGTCGCGGGACGGGAGGCGGTGGAAGAGGGCGCAGAAGACGAGGCGGTCGTCCTGTCCACCATTCACCAGGCCAAAGGTCTCGAGTGGCGCGCCGTCTTCGTTCTCTGGGCGGTCGAGGGGAAGATCCCGGATGGCCGCGCGCTCAAGGAAGAGGGGGGAGAGGAGGAGGAGCGGAGGCTCTTCTACGTCGCCGTCACGCGCGCGAAGGACCACCTCTACATCGTCTGGCCGATCCTCGCCAACGAGCGGAATCTTCAGGGAGTGATCCAGCGACCTTCGCGGTTCATCCAAGAGCTGGATCGATCGACCTTCGAGGAGTCCCAGGTCGTTCTGGGTTAACGCCGCCCTCGGAGAGGCGGCCCCGTGGATTCGACCTCGCTCAGGATCTCGCGCGCGCGTCCCGCGGGGATCGCTTCCCGCAATCGCTTCATCAATCCGCCGTAGTAGTGGAGATTGTGAAGCGAGACCATGGCGAGTCCGAGGATCTCCTCGACGTTGAAGCAGTGACGAAGGTAGGCGCGAGTGAAGTGCCGGCAACAGGGGCAATCGCACGAGGGATCGAGCGGCGAATCGTCCAGGGAGAAGCGGCTGTTCCGGACCTTGAGCATCCCGACGCCCGTGAACGCCCACCCGTTCCGGCCGAGGCGGGTCGGCAGGATGCAGTCGAACATGTCCACCCCGGCGAGGACGGACCGCACGATGTCGGTGGGCGTCCCGGCCCCCATGAGATAGCGGGGTCGATCGTTCGGGAGGATCGAGGACGTGTACTCGACCACCTCGTACAGGGCCTGGGCCGGCTCGCCCATGCTCAGGCCTCCGATGGAGAAGCCGGGGGGGGAGGTGGCCGCGATTTCCTCGACGCAGCGCTTACGTAAGTCGAGATTCGTCGCTCCCTGAACGATTCCGAAGAGCGCGCGTCCATCTTGGGGCTGGGGGCTCCGCTTCCACCAGGCGGAGGTCCGCGCGGCCGCGCGGTCCGCATCGGACTTTTCGCAGGGCCACGGCGACGGTTCGTCCAGAGGCATGAGGATGTCGCTCCCGAGCTGGGTCTGGATGTCGACGACACGCTCGGGAGTGAGAAACACGGTCGAGCCGTCGAGATGAGAGCGGAATTCCGCCCCGTCGTCGGTGACGCGGCGCAAGTGCGCGAGGCTGAACACTTGGTATCCGCCGCTGTCCGTGAGGATGGCGCCGTCCCAGGACATGAACCGATGGAGGCCGCCCAGCTTGGCCACCGTCTCGGCTCCCGGCCGCAGCGCGAGATGATACGTATTGCAGAGCACGACCTGAGCGCCGGCATCGCGAAGTTGCGATGGAGAAATAGCCTTCACCGCCGCCTTGGTGCCGACGGGCATGAAGGCGGGGGTCTCGAACGAACCGTGGGGAGTTTCGACCCGTCCGACGCGGGCGGAGGACGCAGGGTCGCGACCGAGAATCGTGAACCTCATCGAGAGGGGCCGATTCTAGGTTCGCCGGGGGAAGGCTTCAAGGGTCTAAGGAGCGGGCCGGACACCTGGACCGTGCCCGGCCCGCGAGCCTCGGGTAGAGCAGGAACGCGTCCTCCGGACGCGGACGGTTACTTCTGGGTCACCTTCAGCGTGCAGTATCCGTATCCTCCGCTTGGGTACGCGCGGAGTCGAATCGTATAGGTGCCGGACGTCGAGGCATAGAGGGTGATCTTGCTGGCCAGGCTTCCGTTGGAGTCGTCGTCGTAGGCCACCATCGATGAGCCCAGATACAAGTAGAGATAGGTATCCGTAGTCGTGCCGCCGGTAGCATTGCTTGTCGTGATGGTGTACGTGCGCCCGGCGGTGACATTGATCGTGTAGAGGGAGTAGAGACCGTCCTCCCGGCGCGAGTATCCCGACTGCCATTCGAAGCGTTGACTCGACAGATTGAGCACGGTGGTTTCCGTGCTTGTCGAGGTGGTGCCGGTGGTGGTCGACGTCGTGGTGCTGGTGGTTGATGTCGTAGTCGAGGCCGTTCCTACGACGCTGCGGTAGAAGGCTCCGCCCGGCCCGGAGTAGTAGGGTTTCCAGACTCGGATCTGATGGGTCCCCGAACTGGTCGCGGAATAATTGAGGATCTCCGCTACTCCCTCCCCCCCGCTATTGAGCTCCAAGATGTAGTTTCCCGACGGGCCATACAGGGAGATTCGGTAGTCGGCGTTGTAGTCCGGATAGACCCACACCTGGAGTGCCTGGCCTGTGGAGAGGGTGAAGCTGTACCAGTGACTGGTGAGGGATCCGGACAGTTGAGTGTAGGAGGGGGAGGCAAACATGTAGATCGTCATTTGATTGGCGAAGTAGAACCCGCCGGACCCCCAGGCTCTCGTCACCCGCAGCTGATACGTCCCTGGCGTCCCGGAACTCGGCACTAAGTAGCTGATGGAATCGCTCACCCCGCCGCCGTAGTTCGTGGAACTCGCCACCAGAGCGCCCGTCGGCGAATAAAGATACATGTTGTAATCGGCGTAGGAGTCGGGCGTCGAACGCGGATTGACCTGGTATCCCGGCGCCATGGAATAGTAGAAGGTCATGTCGTACGAGTAATAGGGGAGAGAGGTCGTGGCCGACGGACTCACCGTAGCGGTGTAGGTGAATCCTCCATAGGTGGGACCTGAGATGCGCACCACGCTGACTCGCCACGATCCGGAGGCGCCGGACGAGGGGACGGTGTAGTTCAAGGTGTCCGTCACTCCCGGACCTTCATAGGTCTGGGCGATCGGATAGGTCGAATACGGGGGATACAATCGAATCTGGAAGTCCGCCGTGTAATAGTACGGAACGGCGCGAACCGAGAGACTCACGCCCGGTCCCATGCTGTAGTTGAAGTCTTGCGGTCCCGGGTAATAGGTCTGGGCTTCGGCCAAGCCGGAGACGGCGAAAACAAGAACGACAGTGATCCAAGCGCGCCGCATCATGGGTCGCCTCCTGCTGAACGGAGAATCGATCGGGCTTCTATCACGAGAGCGCGTTCCGTTTCGTGTTCGACGAGGTAGTGCAGCCATGCCTTGTCCGCGTCCCGGTGGAATTGGCCGAGACGGCGGAGACCCCACAGTCGCTGCGGAAGGGGTTTCTTGACATCCCGAGTCCATTCGGCGAGAACGGATTGCGCCTCTTCCCGAGCTCGAAGCTCGAGATCCCCGATCCACGCCTCGAGACGGATTCGCTCATCCTGCGGGAGACCGAAATCCTCCTGCGCCGACCGGATCGGCGGGGTCGACACTTCGTTCCGGCTCTCGATTCCCCGTGTCCTTGGGACCGGGAGAAGGACGAGGTCTTCAGAGCTCACCCCGGTGCCGGTGCGTACTGATCGCACAGGTTCGCTGGGGCGCAGCGTCGCGACGGATATCACACTGAGAATCCCCAGCCCCGGAAGGAGCCACCGACGGGTCACGGTTCACGTCCCCTCGCATGGCTCATGCCAACAATCCTCGGACGGTGCGTGGGGGTGGAACGGTAGAGGATGGATCCGTCGATTGGGTTTTGACCACCGGCGGCGCATGCCTTAGACTCCAGCGCTTGTGAAGCTCGTAATCCTCGACGCCTCCCGCGAATCGGATGTGGTGCGTTGGTCGCGAGGCACGGTCGCGGGGGATCTGATCAAGCAGAACAAGGGACGCACCATCTGGCGCGTCGCCGCGGGCTCGCCCGGTCTTTTCGTCAAGCGCTTCGCACCGACGCCTCTCCGAGATCGCGCGACGAAAGAAGCGAGGATGCTCGCGGCCCTCCATCGCGCCGGAGTCCGATGTCCTCGACCCCTGGCCACCGCGCGGGATGATTCGGGCACATACCTGGTCACGGAGGAATTGGCCGGCAGTCGCGATCTCTACTCCCTGATTGCGGAGGGAGTCCCCGACCTTCGCGGCCTTCTCGCGAAGCTGGCCGGGGTAGTGCGCGATTTGCACGAGGCAGGGTTCGAGCATCAGGACTTACATGCCGGCAACATTCTCGTCCGCGATGACGACCTCTTCGTCCTCGACGTTCATCGCGCTCGCCGGAGAACGCTGTCGCTCGGGGCGCGGCTCGATGGGATCGCTTTCATGGCGATGTCGTTCGCCGACTCGGTCTCTCTGATGGAGATCCATCGATTCTTCCGGGCCTATCCCTTGCGGGATCGAAAGGAACTGGTGGCGGCCTGGGATCGACTCCGTCGGATTCGTCGGGAATTCTGTCGACGTCGAGCCGCTCGATGTATGCACGATGGATCCGAGTTCGGTGTTCGTGGAAACGTGTTCTTTCGAAAAGGCATGAATCCGGAGGGACTTCTTGACGTTCCACGAGAAACCGTCAAGAAGACCGGCCGCGAGAGCCTGGACCGACTCCCAGGCGGCCGATTCCTCAAGCGGACGGCGGCCTCACGCGCTCGGCGCATCTGGAAAAACGCCCACGGATTGGCTCTCCGAGGGATTCCCACGCCGAAACTATTCGCCTGTGGCCCCGGCTGGGTGGTGGGGGAATGGGTCGAAGGTCCGAATCTCGGGGACGTCGTCCGGCGAGACGTCCCGGAGATGAGGCGCGCGGAGCGGGAGGAGTTTCTCTTTCGGCTGGCGCGATTCGTCCGGTGCCTCCACGCTCGGGGCGTGTGTCACCGCGATCTGAAGTCCTCGAACATCCTGTCCTCGGAGCGGGGCTTTTTCCTCGTGGATCTCGATCGCATCGTCTTTTCGGGCGAAGTCGGTGACCGAGATCGGATCTTCAATCTTGCCCAGCTCAACGCGTCCGTGGATGCGGCCTTGACGCGCGGGGATCGACTTCGCTTTCTCCGGTACTATGTGGGGCGCGATCGGGGCCGTTGGTTGCAGCTTCGGGAGTGGATCCAGGAGATCATGCGCGTCACGGTCGCGCGGCGCCATCTCTGGCCACCGAGATAGTCCAATGTGCGGAATCGTCGGCGTCGTGGGTGCGGGAGCTTCTCGCGAACGAGTCGAACGCATGGCGGATCGCCTCGTTCATCGCGGGCCGGACGACGCGGGGATTTGGGGCACCCCCGGGGTTTGGCTGGGCCATCGGAGATTGTCGATCCTCGATCTCTCGGCGGCCGGCCGACAGCCGATGACCTTCCAAGAGTGCGCGATCGTCTACAACGGCGAGATCTACAACTACCGCGAGTTGCGCCGCGAGCTCCCGGGACCGTTTGTCTCCAACACGGATACGGAGGTGCTGCTGCACCTCTACGTTCGCGACGGCGAGCGCTGTGTGGAGAGTCTGCGAGGGATGTTCGCTTTCGCCATCTGGGATGCCGGGAAGAGACGACTCTTCGCCGCGCGCGACCGCCTCGGAATCAAACCGTTTCACTACCTCGAGAGTGCGGAAGGATTTGCGTTCGCGTCCGAAATCAAGGGACTGTCGGATTTCGCTCGAGGAGACCTGGATCGTACGGCCCTCGTGGACTACCTGACCTACAAGTACGTCCCGACGCCGAAATCGATCTACTCCTCGATCCGGAAATTGCCGCCGGCGCATACGCTTTCCTTCGACGGCCGCGTATCCCTTCGCCGGTACTGGTCTCCCGAGCCATCGGAAATTCGCTCGGATCCCGAAACGACTCTCGAGGAACTTCGCCCGCTCCTTCGCGATTGTGTACGCAGTCACACCCTCTCCGACGTACCGCTCGGTGTCTTCTTGAGCGGCGGCGTGGACTCGACCACGCTGGTCGCCAACTTGGAGCATCCGAAGACTTTTACGGTGGGCTTCGATGTCGGAGAACACAGCGAGGCGCCGCACGCGCGGCGGGTCGCCGAGCACTTCGGGTGCGAGCATCGCGAGGAGACCGTCCTGGGGTTCGACGTCGAGGAGGCGCTCGACGCCATTCCGCGGATGTACGACGAGCCATTCGGGGACAGTTCCGCCTGGCCGACGTACATCGTTTCCAAGATGGCGAGAGGGGGAGTGAAGGTCGCGCTCTCCGGCGAGGGCGGGGATGAAGTGTTCTCCGGGTACGGTTGGTATCGGAAGTGGCAGGAGCTGCATTCGCGTCGCTCGGCCCGCGTCCTGGCTTCCCTGCTTCCCCCTTTTTCGCCGGCCGGTCGCTCTCTTCATCGTAGGGGAGCGCGGGAGCTGGATCGCTACGCAGCCTTGGTGGGCGCCTTCACGCTTCCGCAATTGCGACGGATCTTGGCGCCCGGATTCCTGGACGAGGAGTACGATCCGTTGGAACATCTTCGGAGCCGGTGGCGCGAGGATCTGGAACCGGTGAAACGGATGCAGTGGGCGGACCTCCATACGTTTCTGCCGGACGACCTCCTCGTCAAGGTGGATCGCGCAAGCATGGCGGTCTCCCTCGAAGTGCGCCCGCCGCTGCTCGATCACCGGCTCGTGGAATTCGCCCTGACGCTCGATCCGAAGCTCCTTCGGGATGCCGAGCGCGGGAAGCTGTTGCTTCGTCGAACGATGGAGGGGCTCGTGCCTGCAGAAGTGCTCGCGCGACCGAAAAAGGGATTCAGCATGCCGGTGCGGAAATGGCTGCGGGACAGGCCCGATCTTCTGCGGGGAGCCTTCGTGCGGCTCGCGCGGGCCGGAGTCCTGCGGTCGTCTCGCCCGCCCCGACTCGATGGGGAACAAATGTGGACCCTCCTAGTACTCGACCGATGGTGGAGCCATGGCCGCCCGACGTGAACTTTGGTTTCTCCAGCCCTTCCGATTCCCTTCGGATCACGCGCACTCGATCCAGATCCTGAACACATGCCGGTCGATCGCCGAAGAAGGAACGTCGGTGAGGCTCATGGTCCAGCGGAATCCCGAGCGTCCCGTAGCGGATGTCGATGAGGGGTTGCGATGCTATGGTTTGCTTCCTCACGAGGGGTTGCGAATCGACTGGCTCCCCACGACGCACAAAGGAATTACGGGGGCGGCGGCCCGTTTTCGGATATGGCGGGCGAAGGGACCTCCGGTGTTCTATGCGCGACACTTCCGGTTGGCCGCCTGGTCGGCGCGGAGGGGACCGACCATCGTCGAGCTTCATCGACTCGATCCCGCCTCGGAGAGAGCGGTCGCCCGAGCTCGGGGAATCGTGACCATCGCGACTCCTCTCCGCGATGCGGTGCAGAAGGTCTTTCAACCACGTTCGCCGATCGAGGTGATTCCCGACGCCGCCGATCTGTCCAAATTCCCTCCGGTGCAGCGCGACGGCCCCCTGCGTCTGGTGTACACAGGTCACTTTCACGAGTGGAAGGGCGTGGACGTCTTGATTCGCGCTCTCGCCCTGCTGCCGGAGGTCTCCGCACTGGTCGTGGGGGGGAGGTCCGATGGGCGCGGCGAGGAGTTGCGAAGGCTGGCCGAGCGCGAGGGAGTCTCGGGTCGCATCCGGTGGATCGGTTTTGTCCCCCAGTCCGAAATCGCCGGCCACCTCACGCGGGGCGACATCGGAATCGTGCCCACTCGGGCGCAGAACGGTCAGGACATCGCCGCGAGTCCCCTCAAGCTCTTCGAGTTCATGGCCGTCGGAGTTCCGGTGGTCGTCTCCGATCTTCCTTCCCTGCGGGACATCGTTCGCGACGGCGAGAACGGGATCCTGTTTCGCGAAGGGGATCCCGCATCCTTGGCCGAGGGGATCCGAAGAGCGGACTCCGATCGGAATCGCCTCGTGAGCCGGGCGACGGAAGAGGCTCATCGCCACACCTGGCGGGAGCGTGCCCGGCGCATTCTTGGATTCCTGGATCGCTTGGGGCTATAATTTCCGCCCCATGGGACGGCCGCAGGTCAGCGTCATCCTCTCGATTTTCGATCAGCCGAGTGCTTTCACGTTTTCCCTGCTGGGATACCGGAGGCAGACTTTCCGGGACTTCGAGATCGTGGTGGCGGACGATGGATCCGACGACGAAACGAAGGAGATCGTCCATCGCTTCCGGCGGGAGGGGGGAATCGAGATCAAGCACGTGTGGCAAGAGAATCAGGGATACCGGCGAGCCAAGATCGCCAACGAAGCGGTCAAGATCTCGGAAGGGCGAACGCTCTTGCTTTCGGATGGAGACTGTATTCCGCATCGCGATTTCGTGAAGGTGCATGCGGACAAGGGCGAACCCGGCGCGTTCTGTACGGGCGGCTACGTGATGCTGACCGCCGAGTATTGCGCGAAGCTCACCGAATCGAACGTCCGAGAGGGGGAGTACGAAGGACGCTTGACCTCCGGAGACCGTTGGAAGATGCGGCTCCACCATTGGAAGAGCACGATCGGAGTCTTGGTGGGCAATCCCAAGAAGCCGAAGGTGTACGGCTGCAATATCTCCGTCGACCGCGACGTTTACTACGCGATCAACGGATACGACGAAAACTTCGCCGGATTCGGGAAAGAAGACAGCGATCTTCGGAACCGGCTCCGGAGATACGGTGCGAAGCCGATTTCCGTATGGGGGCGGGCATGGGTGTACCACGTGGACGACTCGATCGACCCAAAGATCCGGCGGAGACGGATCCCGCGTCGGAAGACGCGCGACTATTACGATCGGCCGAACGTGCCGGTACGGTGCGACAACGGTCTCGTCAAGGGTTAGGCACCGACGCCAGGCACCTCCCGGACATCGCCATGGTCTGGGCGAGGATTCTGCGGGCCTTCTCCATCAGCTCCCTCATCTCCTCGTCGGTTCCCGCATGGAGCCGCACTTCGTTGATCCGTTCGATGAGAACGCTGATCGCGTCGTTCCTATCGTTCTCCCGCATAGCCTCTCCTCTTTCGCAACCCATCCGTCATGTATTTCGGCTGAGGGGGCCGGGAACTTGAGCCCGAAAACGCGGGCCAAGAGGCGTTCCGGGCCATGCATCGGTTACCCATATGGGCGATTTTTCTTGGTCGGCGGCGCCACCTCAGTACAATGCGCCGCGTGAAAGCGCTGCGGATGGCGATCCTTCTGGCGGTCGCGGGATGCGGGCGAGACTCCGACGACGGATCCGTTCCCCTAACGATCGCGGCCACGGATGGGGAAAGTCCGCCCGAGGTGAGCACGGGGTGGTCCGCCGTCTACTCCGGCCTGGAGCTGTCGGGGATGGCGATTCCGCGTCAAGGACTGGCCAATCCTACGCTGAAGGCGGCCCTCGGAGTGACCGCGGAACCGTATGGATCGCTTACGCAACAGGAAGGCCATGAGTGGGTCCGAGGCAAGGTGAGCTGGTTCGGCGGACCGGCGGACTTCGTCGTCGGTGCGACCGAGACCGGCGCCATTACGGGAGAAGTCCTCCGAAAGCTCAATGACCCTCTCCATCCTCCGGACTCGACGCTCCTGCAGAGGCCCGCGGACTACTATTATTGCGCGATGCGGTGGAACTACTCTCCGCTCGGCAAGAGCTGGTGGGCGAAGGCTCGGATCCTCGTCCTCAATCCCAAAACCGGGAAGGCCGTCGTTCTTCGCCCGGTCGACTGGGGCCCGGGCCTTACGGAAAAGCGGATCCTCGACCTCTCCCCTCAAGCGATCAAGGATCTGGGTCTTCAAACCGATCAGGAGGCTCTCGTCGCCTTCGCCCCGATGAGCACTCCCCTCGGGCGCGTGAATCCATAACCCTCCTCCTGGAGAGAAGGTCGAATTGAATCGCGCCGCGGCGAGCAGGCATATATATAGAGGAGGGATGATCCTCGGGGGGACCATGCGGATTCGAATCCTCGCCGCGTCGCTCGCATCCTGTTTCCTCCTCGGCGCCCGAGTTTCGGGGAATCGCATCGCCGACGAATCGGAAGTGACTCGCCAAGTCGATGCCCTGCTCTCCGATGCGTGGAAGCGGGATAGTCTGCCGGTTGCGAAACGGGTAGACGACGCGGGGTTCCTCCGTCGAGCCTCGCTCGACATTCGGGGGAGCATCCCGAGTTCCGAAGAAGTCGACTCGTTTCTTCGGGAAACCGATCCGGAGAAGAGACGGCGGAAAATCGACGAGATGCTGGGCGAGCCGAAGTACGCGCGACATTGGGCCGCGCTGCTCGAAATCCGGATGATCGGGCGCGACTCGCGGCGTCGGCTGATACAGACCTACGGGCGGGATCCGGCGGCCGAATGGCTGGAGCGCGGACTGGCGACCAACCGTCCCTACGATGCCCTCGTTCGGGACCTCCTTACCGCCGAGGGGGTCAGCGACCAGGATGGCGAGATCGCCTTCGTGCTTCGGTGGAGCGATTCTCCCGCCAATCTGGCCGGTCAGACCAGCCGACTCTTCTTGGGCATTCGTCTTCAATGCGCGCAATGCCACGACCATCCGTACGAGAAGTGGAAGCAAGAGGATTTCTGGTCGATGGCGGCGTACTTCGCCCGGGTGCGACGTACGACGGTCACGGCGATGGACGGTCGCAATCAGGCGGTGGAGATTCTCGAGGGGCGTCGCGGGGACGTGACGATTCCGGGAACCAAGAAGAAGGCGGCTCCTCGTTTCCTGGAAGGAGCGGCCTTGGACCCGGTCGTGCCGGGGAATCGGCGGGTCGCGCTGGCGGAACGCCTCACGGATCGATCCAATTCCCAGTTCGGCCGCGCCTTGGTGAACTGGGTGTGGGCCCAGTTCTTCGGACGGGGATTCGTACAGCCCGTGGACGATTTCAGCGAGACGAACGCCCCGGTCCATGCCGACGTGCTGGAACTCTTGACTCGCGATTTCGTCGAATCGGGGTACGATCTGAAGCGCCTCATTCGGATCATCGCCGGTACCGAGGCGTACCAGAAGGATTCCCGAGGAGAGCCCGATCGGATTCACTTCTCGAAGGGCTCCGTCCGCGCGATGACGCCCGAGCAACTGTTCCGATCCTTGGCTCAGGCCACCGGATTGGAAGAGGTCGTGAAGGTGCGCCAGAAGGGAGCTCCGGTAGCCGTGGAGCGAGAGATGCAGGGGGCCCTGGCCGGGTTCGTCTCCCGATTCGAGAACGACGAGATGTCGGAGATTCTTCGTTTCGAGCTGACGATCCCACAAACCCTGATGATGATGAACGGCCGTTTCAACGTCGACGTCCTTCCGGCGAAGGCGGGGGTGCTCCTCAAGATCCTGGATCGATTCAAGAAGCCCGCGGAGCGGATCGCGGCGATGGTTCTGTCGGCTCTATCGCGACCCGCTACGGAGGCGGAACAGGAGCGCTTTCAAGCGTACCTGAAGCTGCACGGCGATCAGCCGGCGGCTTGGATCGATCTGTACTGGGTTCTCTTGAATTCGAGCGAGTTTTTCTTCAATCACTGAGGACTCTGAGCCGGCTGAGGGATCGCAACCGATGTTTCGAATCGCCCTGGTCTACGGCACGCTCTTGACGCTTCTGGGCCTGGGAGGCTACTTCGGCTCGGGTCGGGCGAGCGTCACGGCCCTCATTCCCGCCTTCTTCGGAATTCCGGTAATCCTCTGCGGGGTCCTGGCGATGCGGGAAGAGGCCCGAAAGCACGCGATGCATGTCGCCGCCGCCCTCGGCTTCTTGTCCCTCTTGGCGAGCGGGGTGCGCTTGACGATGGCGCTGGCGAAGGGGGGAGGCCGTCCGTTGGCCGTAGGATCCCTCGCCACGATGGCGATTCTCTCTCTCGTCTTTCTCGCGCTCTGTGTGCGTTCGTTCGTGGTGGCCCGGCTTCGACGCAAGACGGATGCTTCATGACGATCGAGGGTGGTCCGCGCATGCCCCTTCCGATATGATCCCATCGTGCGGACGGCCCACCTTTTCTTCCTCGGAATGTGGGCGGGTCTCATCGCGGCAGAGTTCATCATGGAGGCCGTGTGCCGGGAAGGAGCGATGGCCCGTGCCGCCGCGGTCGTCCATTTCTGGTTCGACCTTTGTCTTGAAATTCCCTTGATGGTGTGCGTGCTCGTGACGGGAGGGGTTCTCTTCTCGCGGACGTGGCCGCCCTCCACCCTGCATTGGGTCAAACTCGCTCTGGCGGTTTTCGCCATTGCGTGCAACGTGTATTGCGTGGGCGTGGTGGTGCGGAGGCGGGGACGGCTCGAGGATCCGGGGGAGCTCGCGCGAGGGCGGCTTCGAGTTTTCGCTTCCGGGGTAGGCGTTCCCTTCGGCCTGGCGGCGCTGTATCTGGGATTACGGTACTTCTAACGATCGAATACCGGATCCCGTCCGACGCGCAGATCCGGGCCCGGTACGTTCGAGACATCTCGTTCCTCACTTCCAATCACGAATAGGCTAGTCCGGCACCTTCAGAGGAGGTCCGCACCGGCACGTCAGCTGGATTCGCATTGGATCTCCTCACTTCCTCGATGCCGTCGATCGAGGCCCTCATGCCGAAATAGATATCGCACGGTAGTCCTTGCCGTGGATGGCGTCGCTCCGATCACGCAAGCTGCACGACGTTGAAAATTCGGATTTCCCTAGGTATTCGCAGCACAACGGACTACAGGGTTAAGACGATAACCTCATCCCTTCTGGAGGTAGAGCGATGCTGAATCATGGGAAAGGGCTCTTGCTAGTCCTCCTCGTGGGATGCGGCGGAGGGGGAGACGCGCCGGCGTCCCCGGTTTCTGAGCAGCCGGAATCTCCCCAGAACCCAATCCCCGAGCAACAGCCAAATCCTCCTCTTGTGGAAGGAGACGTGCTGTTCTCCTTCTCTCCCATTCACCCCGATGAACTTCGGCGCATTGTTCCGCTGGGGAACGTAAATCCCCCGGCGCACACCCTTCCGACAGACCACATCTACTTCTACATGTGGTACTACGACGATGGTCCTGTTCCCGATGCGGGCCGCAAGCATCAGGTGTATGCCCCCGCGGGAGGGAAAGTGGACTCGATCATCCAGCCTGAGGGGGGAGACTCCCAGGTCATGATCCAGTGCACGTCCACCTTCTACTATTATGTGGATCACTTTCTTCCGGTGCCGGAGTTGAAGGCAGGCATGACGGTCCGGGCGGGCGATATCCTGGGGACATCGAGTGGCCCTTACGGGATCGATCTCGGGGTCATCGATACGAAGGCCACGCTTGCGGGATTGATTGACCCGGATCGGTACCACTGGAAAACCAAACATGCAATGTCGCCGCTCCTCTACTACGATGAACCACTCCTGAGCACCCTCAAGGGAAAGGTTCTTCGGAAGGGCGAGGACAAGCATGGGAAGATCGATTACGACCAGCCCGGCCGCCTCATCGGAAACTGGTTT
>Ga0114945_10001110_pt1 | contig 16910 bp, 17 predicted proteins | sample OV2TP3_FD_87194 | JGI IMG/M metagenome (GOLD analysis project Ga0114945, IMG submission 87194) | Hot spring microbial communities from Beatty, Nevada to study Microbial Dark Matter (Phase II) - OV2 TP3 | ecosystem: Environmental > Aquatic > Thermal springs > Hot (42-90C) | place: USA: Beatty... | reverse complement strand
CCTGGGGTATACGCTTCCCATTTCCTGTCTTATGACCGTCATTTTGACCTTTAGTCGGCTTTCGGCGGATAACGAGATTTTGGCCATGCGCTCGAGCGGCATTCATCTCAAAGATATTTTATTTCCGTTCATCATTCTGGGGCTCCTGGTGAGTCTTTTTTCCATTCTCTTAAACGAACAGATCATTCCCTATGCGCATCACCAACAGCGCAGGCTCTTAAAGGATATCGGGGTCAAAAACCCCACGGCCGCCCTTGAGCCGGGATCGTTCATCCATGCCTTCAAAAACCAGATCCTTTTTATCTATCGTATTGAGGGAAACAGGCTCTACAATGTCCGCATCTACCAGCCCCAGAGGGAAGGCACCCCTCCCCGGACCATCATTGCCCAGGAAGGGGAATTCACCCCTGTCCCGGGAGAGAATAAAATCAAGCTCAAGCTGATGCAGGGAACATCCGACGAGCCGGATTTAAAAAATCCTAGCACCTTTTATAAATTAAATTTCAGGAATTATTTTATGACCCTGGATATTTCCCAAGGAAAAGGGAAAATTGAGAAAAAACCCAAAAGCATGACTTTTAGAGAGCTTATCCAGAAGATCCAGGAACTGGAAAAACTTCTCGTTCCGACAGCGCCCCTTTGGACCGAATACCACCGGAAGATCACCTGGTCCTTTTCTGCTTTCGTTTTTATTCTCTTGGGCTTTCCCCTGGCGGTCATTACCCATCGGCGGGAAAAAACAGCCAATGTTGTCCTGGCGATGGTGTGCGCGGCCGTTTATTATCTTCTTTCCCTGGGCTGCGAGGCCTTAAGCATTCAGAATATCAGCCCTCCGGCGATTACGATGTGGATGCCGAATATCATTCTGGGGGGAGTGGCCCTGGTTTTAAACTACCGGCTATGCGCATCCTAGACAACTACATCCTCAAATCCATTATCACCATCTTTATCTCTTGCATTTTCATCTTCTGCTTTTTATACGTCCTCATTGACATCGCCAGCCATCTCTCCGACTTGATTGAGCAAAAAGTCCCTTGGAAGATTCTTTGGGGCTATTACTCGTTTTTTCTTCCCGTGGTCTTAGTCCAGACCTTAACGGTGGCGTGTCTGTTGTCTGTCATCTTGAGTTTCAACCGTCTTAATCACCAAAATGAAATTATCGCCTTAAGAAGCTGCGGTTTGAATTTCTGGGATATCACGAAATCCGCGATTGTCTTCGGTCTCTTGGTCTCGATTTTTATCTTCTGGCTCAATGAGCAGTTTGTTCCCCAGGCCACGGTCTCCTCGCAGGCGATCCGAGACGAGAATACGGTTTTGGCGGCGAGCGCACAAAAAAAGAAGCGGCCCGAAATCAAAAATCTTACCTTTTACGGGCTGAAAAACCGGTTGTACTTTATTGACTCTTTCAATCCTAACAATTATGGGCTCAAAGGAATCACCATCGTGGGGCAGGACAACCAGCAGAATCTCCAGGAAAAGATCGTGGCCCTCAAAGGCTCCTGGACGGGAATCGCCTGGAAATTCTATGAATGCCACATCACTTTATTTGATCCCTCCCAGATCACCCAGTCTCCTCAGATCAAATACTACCCGGAGAAATTGATGGATATCAAAGAGACCCCCCAGGATTTCCTCAAACAACGGCTGAACGTCCAGGCCATGAACAGCCGGCAGCTTTATGAGTACATTCAACGGTTTTCCCATAGCGGCGCGACCAAGGCCATCAACAACCTCAAGATTGACCTGCACCAAAAGTACGCTCTGCCGTTTGGGAATCTCGCCTTGATTGTGGTCGGAATGCCGCTGGCTATGATGAGTGGGCGCAGAAAGGCCTTCAGTTTTACCTCCTTAGGGATTGCAATCATGCTGGGATTTTTATTTTATGTGGTGAATGCCGTGAGCCTGGCTTTGGGAAAAGGGGGGCTGATTCCTTCGGTTTTTTCCGCATGGCTGGCGCCGCTGATTTTTATGGGGATCGGGATGTATTTGATTAGGACGAGATTTTAATGGCTAATGGCTTATAGCGTATGGCTTATGGTAATAATTATAAAAAATTATTGGCCATCAGCCATTGGCTATATACAATACGCCATTAGCTATAAGCCATTAGCTCAGCTTTTATACACCCGCGGCAGATGATTTCCTAAACTGCAAACAATTTCATAGCTGATCGTATCGGCATACCCTGCGAGCTCGTCAGCGGTTATCGAAGCGTCTTTTTGCCTTCCCAAAATCACCGCCTCTCCTCCTATCCGAAGCGATGGCACCTTCGAGACGTCAATTGTGATTTGATCCATGGTCACGCGGCCGATGACGGCGCAGCGCCGACCGGCAATCAAGACAAAAGACTTATTGGAAAGGCACCTTAAATAACCATCTTTATATCCGATTGCCAGGATCGCCACCTTCATATCCCGAGGGGCGACAAAAGTGTGGCCGTAGCTTATCCCGTGGCCTTTGGCGATTCCTTTGACAAAAAGGATTTTCGATTTCACGCTCATCGCGGGTTTTAAGGAGATTGTGGATTTCCGCCTTGAGACCGGAGACAACCCATAAAGCATGAGCCCGGGCCTCGCCAGATTCAGGATCTGGGTCTGGTAGCCCACCAGGCCCATGCTATTGGCCGCGTGGATGTAGCGCACGACCACGCCGCTTTGATCCAGACGCTGGACGAGATTGTATAAATCCTGGATCTGTTTTTGGGTAAACCTGGCATTGGTCTCGGCCAAAGGAAAATGCGTATACATCCCCTGGATCGATAAATTCCGCAACGGACTAAGCCTCCTGACAAAATCAAAGGCCTCCTTTAAAGGCACCCCCAGCCGGCCCATCCCGGTATCGACCTCGACATGAATGGGCAGGCGTTCGTTGATGGACCAGGCATAGCGGTTTAAGGCCAAGGCAAAGGACATCGTACAAACCGTCGGGATTAAATTGTAATCGACGATTGTGGGGACATGGGACGGCAGTGTGCTTTCAAAAACCAAAATCGGTTTTTTGATGCCGTTCTTACGCAAAACGATCCCTTCCTCGATATCAGACACCCCGAAGAATCCCAGGCCCAATCCCTCGAGCAGGGTCGCCACCCGAACCAAGCCATGGCCGTAGGCGTCTCCTTTGACGACACAAAGGACCTCGGTCGTTTTGCCGGCCAGCCTTTGAATCTCTTTAAAGTTATGACGGATGGCGGTTAAATCCACTTCGACCCAAGTGGGGAGCTCTAGCGGATGAACCTCGTGCGCAGATGGAAAAATCATTTTTTTACCTGCCCGTCGGTCATCGGCGATCCTGGCAGGCCCCGTAGAATCTCGTAGAGATTTATACGGGGCAGGCGGGCCTGGCAGTCTTCTGGATAAAGATAGAAAGGCGCGAGCCGATCGATCGCGGCGAATTCTTTTTTTAAGAATTTAGGATGCGCTAAAAGCGCCAGATTCCTTGCGCGGGGGTACCAGTCTTTTTCGCTGGCGAAGCGCACCGAGTTTAAGTGATCTTGTAATAATCGAGCAATCTTCTCCTTAAATAACCCCACAGCCTCTCCGATAAAAAAAATCTTAAGGTTAGGCCCCACCTTCGAAAGCAATTCCTCAATCCCAATCAAAAGATAATCGCTGTTTCGCTTGAGCTCGCCGTTTTGTTTTTCATACCAGCAGGCGTACACCAGATTTCTTTTGGCGTCTCCCAGGGCGCAGATAGGCCCGTCAACTTGGGCGGGCGCGTTCATGGCCAGGACATCCAGGCTGGGGATCCCAACGACAGGCTTTTGAGTCGCGAAGGCAAGCCCTTTGACCGTGCTCAATCCCACGCGCAGGCTCGTGAAAGAACCCGGCCCCAGGCCGACCGCGTATCCATCGAGACCCTTGAGGTCAAGCTTGCTTTTTTTAAGAATGGCCCGGATAGCCGGAATAATCGAGGAAGAAAGCACCCCTTTTAAGCGGATATTGCGCTCGGTCAAGATACGGGCGTCTTCACTTAAGGCCAGACTGAGGTTTTTTGTGGAGGTCTCCAGCGATAAGATTTTCATATTACGTCTTACATTTTTCTTAACTTGACATGGGATAGATTCCTCAGGATGTTATCATACCGTTTTGATCGGCTCGAAATCTTAATCAAACGTTTACTGTCGCTTTTATGAATGAGCTCAAGGCGAAGAGATTCTGCCGGCCATAAACTCCCCAGCTTTTGTGCCCACTCGACTACGGTGACCCCTTGATCGTAAAAGTATTCTTCGTAATCCAACCTTAAAATCTCCTTTTGCTCCTCAAGGCGGTAAAGATCGAAATGAAAAAGCGGGAGTCTTCCCTTGTAAGCGTTCATCAAGACGAACGTCGGGCTGTTGACCTTCGCAGGGTCGATCTTCAAGGCCTGGGCGATTCCCTTGACGAGCGTGGTCTTCCCGGTTCCTAAATCTCCCAAAAGGCAGACGATCTCTCCGCCGCGGAAATGCCTCGCGAGCAGCGTACCCCATTTCATGGTCTCTTCGGGATGATGGGAAACAAGAGTCAGGAAGGACATTAATTCAAAAATGCTCAAACCCTTTCATAGTGACATTCCTTTTGCGGCCCTGGGAGTCCATCAACGTGATCTTCTCTTTTTGAGCAACGATCTCACCGATCGGGTAGAATCTAAATTTCTTATTTTTTAGCTTCAGCAATCGTTGGCCTTGCTCGTTGGAAAGCGTAAAAAGCAATTCGAAATCCTCCCCATCGGTTAACGCCTCTTTGAGGGTGGCGCCGGGAGTTTTGGGAATTCTCTCTTCATAAAGACAGGCCCCCCCATGGCTTGACTCTACAATATGGCCCAGATCCGAAGCCAACCCATCCGAGATATCGATCATCGCGCTGGGCCCAAAGTGCTTGACGAGAAACTGCGATTCCGCAATCCTCGGCATAAAAGACAAATGCTTATCCGTCTCAAACGACCGGCCCAACGGCCCCGTAACAAAGATCACATCCCCAGCTCGCGCGCCGGCGCGCGTCACCAAATGTTCCCTCTGGACTTCCCCGATCAAAGCCACGCTGAGGATGATCTTCTGGCTTTTCACGGTATCTCCTCCAACAACGCCGATCCCAAAGCGCCGGGCCAGACGATTGATCCCTTGGTAGAGTTCGCTAACAAATCGAATCTCTAAGAAAGGCGGGACGCCCAAAGAAACAACCGCAAACTTCGGTACCCCCCCCATGGCCGCCACATCACTGATATTGCACGCCAGGGCCTTGCGGCCAATCGCCGAAGCCGGCATGGCTCGGGTGAAATGCACGTCCTCCACGATCATGTCGGTCGTGAACAAAACAAACTTTTCCCCAGGTCCTTTTCCCAAAGAAAGCACGGCCGTATCATCCCCGATCCCTTGGATGACACCCGGCGCCAGAGGCGCTCTCTTGGCCAAAAGCCGGATCAATCTAAATTCGCCGAGGTGTGATAGTTTTCTCAAGGTTACTTTCTGTTTTACTTCTCAAATATCAAGGTGATTTCCCTACTCCAAAAGCTTTCGGGCCAAACGGTTCAGCTCTGGATTCGCCAGCGCCAGGACCTTTTTCTTCACGGCCCTGGAAAAGTATTCCCGTTCGGTCTTACTGAAAGGCTCGCCATTGAGTTTCTTCTTAAACAGCTCTTTCTGCTTGGGCGAGAAAAATTGTGAAAGGGCGTATTCTAAGGAAAACTCGTCATACTTTGCTTGAGTTTTTTGTGCCTTTAATGCCTCTTCCTGCATATAATTATCCAAGAGAGTCTTCAACCGCGAAACATTGAACTCTTTATTTCCCAATTTAAAACTTTCGAAATGGCCCATGCGATCTCTAAACTCCCAAAACAATTTGGATTCTTCAGATGAAAGATCGTTTTTCATTTGATCGGCAAAGTTGAATCTTTTTTTCGTCACTCTATAAAGGGCCAGGGACATCACCAAAAGCTTTCGCCACTTCCTTCGATCGGTGTCGTTAGTCAGATACGCTTCTAACTCTTTAACATTAAAATCTCCCGTTTTATACGCGTTAACCAAAAGCACAGGAAATCCCTCCCAATAGCGGGCATTGTCACTTTTGACAACTTCCGCCAAGGTCTTATTAACATTCCCATGGCCCGCGTCAGTCTCTAACAAAGGAAAACCCAAGCGGCTTAATTTTTTTTCCAGTTCGTTGGCTGTCATATAAGATTTCCCTTCATCAACTGCCGTTTAAAATGCTCCCAATGATCCAGCAGCCGGTTCTCCGGCTCATGGTATTGGGCTGTTTCTTTATACCTGCGCTCGAGTTGACTCAAGTCAATTTCTCCCTTTTTAGCCTGATAAAGCATGAGGCAGTCTTCCACATCTGCCGATGAAGCCCGGAATATTTTCGACATACAAAAATTTGTATTAAAAAATACAACTAATTGTACTGAAATATACAACTTTATTCATTGTCTATCAATAACTTTAAATATCGGACGTCAAGAAGGTGCTTAATGAAGAACTCAAGCCCCGAGAGCTCGCGGGAGATTTTGGTGATGAGGGTCTGGTAGGCGTTGGGGGTAGTTAGGTGTTTCATTGGTTATTCCGTTATGTCTCTAAATATTCTTTTAATACGAAAAATAGCCTCATTGAATTTAATCTCACTACCATGTTCCATGAGAATAAAATTTTGTTTACATTCTGTACAATGCAAATTTCTATTATTGGCACCCAAGAGAAGCCTAATATTACATTTAGGACAATAAGGCAACGGCATTTTTCTTTCTCTTCTAATTGGTATGCTGTCGACATAAATGAGCTTCCAGATGATCCCAAACTTAGAAAGCTGGGTTTTATCCCTGTATATTTTTTCTTGTCTTTTATTTAGTACCCAACGACCTAAGCCATCAAGTTTCTTTTGAATATATTCAGACCAAGATTTTAATGTTTCATCAAGATAAGCACTCGCTTACGCTCGTGCGCCTTTCTTTGCGGTAACATTGTTCCAAAAGATTTCCGTGAGTTGACCCTGCCCTAACTCTGTTAATTCAACCTCATCCATACTTAATACACCGCATTGAGGACAAATATCTGAGGGGTCGGGAAGTTTTCCGACCCCTCATCCTGAGCGGAGCCCCGAGGCAACGCCGAGGGGCGGAGTCGAAGGATCTTTTGCGATAGACCCTTCGACTCCCCCCACTGCTTCGTTTTGCTTCCGCAAAAGCGAAGCAAAACGGTGGGGGTCGCTCAGGGTGAGCCCCGACAGAAAAAACTCCCCGATGGCTCAAATATCTTCCTGATATTATTCCCAAACGGCGGGGAGATGATGCCTCTTTCCGTCACAATGCCTCTGATCAAATGATGGTCCGTCACATCAAAGGCGGGATTGTAGACTTTGACGTCGCGGGGGGCCAAAGGGTGTCGGTGGATTTCAATCACTTCCCAGGGGCTTCTCTGCTCGATGGGGATCTGATGCCCGGTTTTGGTGTTCAAATCAAATGTCGATTGCGGGGCAACCACGTAAAAGGGGATCCGGTGATATTGGGCCAGGACCGCCAGATTGTATGTCCCGATCTTATTGGCGGTATCGCCGTTTTTGGCAATCCGGTCCGCGCCCGTGAAGATCACATCGATCTTTCCTTGCTTCATGAGGGTGGCGGCCATGTTGTCGCAGATCACGGTCGTATCGATCTTCTCTCGTAAAAGTTCCCAGGCGGTCAGGCGGCTGCCTTGCAAAAGAGGTCGGGTCTCGCAGACGTAGACCTTCAATCTTTTTCCCTGGCGTTTGGCGGTATAAAGCACCCCTAAGGCCGTGCCGTAATCCACGGTGGCCAGGGCACCGGCGTTGCAGACCGTCAGAATATTCATCCCGCTTTTGATCAGCCGGGCCCCGAAGTCCCCCATCCGCCGGCAGACCCTTCGGTCATGCTCGAAGATTTGAAAGGCCTTCTTTTTGAGAAGGCGTTTTAAACCGGTGACGGAGCTCTTGGGGTGAGAGGCCATTTCGTGCTTCAGGGCCTCGAGGCTGTTGAACAGGTTGACCGCCGTGGGGCGCGAGGTGGCGATGTATTGACAGATCTTGGCCACATGGTCCGTAAATTTTTGGGGGGCGTGGCCTCTGAAGGCCTTGATCCCCAAAAGAACGCCGAAGGCCGCGGCCACACCCAGGGCCGGCGCCCCGCGGACACTCAGATTCCGGATGGCCTTCCAGAGAGTCGGGACATCCCTGCACGTAATATACTCCAGCTTCATCGGCAGTTTTCGCTGATCAATGATTCTGACAGACCCTTTTGTCCAAGCAATAGTTGAAATAGGCATGGAATTTTACTCCTCTATCCTCGGGAAAAGCGGTGGATGGCTTTTAAGCCTTGTGCCGGGTTTTAGCCCGCCCCATTTGAGCGTGCTTTGTCCCGCTCCCAGAACATCCAGCACCACACCACAGCGCTCGGGCATGACCGGCAAAAGAAAAAGAGCGCTGATCCGCAAGGCCTCGGCCGCGGTATAAACAACGCCTCCTGCCAACGCGGGATCGGTCTTCATCAATTTCCAAGGCGCCTGGGACTCGATAAACTTATTGACCCGGCGGACAAAGATCAGGACCTCTTCGATCGCCTCGTGGACCCGGAGCTCCTGAATGAAACCCCGAAGTCTACCTTCGAGTTTTACGGCTTCGCCTTGGATCTCTTTTCCCTCGAGAGGGAGCTTGATTTGCTCCGGGATACATCCCCCGAAATGCTTCGCGGCCAGGCCGCTAACACGGTTTAAGAGATTCCCAAAATCATTCGCCAAGTCGCTATTGTAACGTTTGATAAAAGACTCCAGAGTAAAGCTGGCGTCCTGGCCTAAGACCATCTCTCTCATCAAATAATAGCGCACCGCGTCCACCCCATACTGCTCAATGAGCTCCAAAGGGTTGACCACATTGCCCAGCGATTTACTCATCTTGGTCGATCCGGTCAGCCACCAGCCGTGGGCGAAGATGACTTTGGGCAATGGAAGCCCGAGGGAAAAAAGCAGGGTGGGCCAATAGACCGCGTGCGTGGTTAAGATATCCTTGCCGATCAAATGCAAAGAGGCGGGCCACCATTTTTGAAAATTCTCCTCGTTGGAGGCATAGCCAGGGGCCGTGATATAGTTGAGGAGGGCATCCACCCACACATAGGTCACATAGTCCTGGTCAAAGGGCAGATCGATCCCCCAGCTCATCCTGGATTTCGGACGCGAAATGCACAGATCGCCCAGAGGCTGGCGCAGGAATCCTAAAATTTCGTTCCGTCGAAAAGTTGGCTGAATGAACTCCGGATGGCCTGCAATATGCTCCCCCAGACGCTTTTGGTATTTTCCCATCCGGAAAAACCAATTTCTTTCTTTAAGCCTTTTGATATCGCGAAACTGGCCTGACTCTTTTTCTTTGTCGGTGATAAACCGCTCCTCGGAGACCGAATACCATCCTTCGTATTCTGAAGAGTAAAGATCCCCCCTCTCATAAATCTTCTGCAAGGCCTTGTGCACAACCTGCACATGACGGGGCTGGGTTGTCCTTAAAAAATCATCATATTGAATCTCCAGCTTCTGCCAGAGCTGCAAGAACCGCGGGGCCAAATCATCGCAGTGGGCTTGAGGGGAGAGCCCGCGTTTCTCGGCCGCGCCCTGAACCTTTTGGCCGTGCTCATCCAGACCGGTCAGAAAAAAGACCTCTTCTGTGTTAGAGCGATGGAACCGGGCCAGCACATCCGCGAGGATGGTTGTGTAGGCATGGCCGATATGCGGCTGATCGTTGACGTAATAAATGGGGGTGGTGATGTAGAACTTCTTTTGAGTTTCCATAACCCATCTAAATTCCAATCTCCCCCGGCCCGCCTGTCACGAAGGCCGGGGCGGGCAAATCACAAACAATAGATAATACCCAATGACCAAAACCCCAACATCAAAGATCACTGTGTATTGGATATTGGGTATTGTTTGTCCCTCGGATCCCGAAGATCCATCAAGAAATCCTCGGGATCTGAGGGATGATTTGGAATTTGTATATTGGAAATTCTCCTTATTGATTTTAATGATCGAGGCCCTTTTCAAAGAATACCATCGTCTTCCGCCCCTCGCCCAAATCCACACTCGCGTACCGCTTGAGGATGTTGACCTCAATCACCGTCCCCTTGCCTTCGGGAGTGGAGATTTCCTGTCCGGATTTCGGCAGGGATTTGGCGTATTCTCTGTAGACAGAATATTCGTAAGCCATACAGCATTTGATCCGTCCGCAGACACCGGAGATGCGGGTGGGATTCAAGGGCAGGCCCTGTTCTTTGGACATCTTAATGGAGAGCGGATGAAAACCTTTCATATAAGACGAGCAGCACAATGCCCGTCCGCAGACGCCATAACCGCCAATAATCTTGGCCTTATCCCGGACTCCGATCTGTTTAAGTTCAATCCTAACGCGAAAAACCCGGGCCAGATCCTTGACCAGATTTCTGAAATCCACCCGGCCCTCGGAGGTGAAAAAGAAGATGATCTTGCTTCCGTCAAAAGAATATTCGGCTTTCACAATCTGCATGCTGAGCCTACGGTCGTGGACCTTGCGAAGGCAGGTGCCGACCGCCTCGCGGGCCTTCAGGCGGTTGTTCTCAATCTGCTTCAGGTCGCCTTCTGTCACCCGGCGCAGAATCCTGCCGCAAATCTGCGTGGCCTTCGACTTGCAAACGCCTTCGGGATGAGAGACGACCCTCCCAAACTCCGCGCCCCGGTCCACCTCCAAAATCACATAATCGTCGCGCTGGCACTCCACGTCGTTTAACTCGTACAAAAAAACAGACCGGTAATCCCCCAGTTGAACCTCAATTATCCTCGCCATAATCTCTCCTTGAGCAGCATCAGAGGGATTTTGATATTCAGATTCTCTTCCAAAAGCCCCGCTGCCTTGACGATTCCTCCCACAATCCCGTTAATCTCGTTAAAGGAATACAGACCCTTAAACCTTTCCAAAACCGCCAACCGATCCAGATGGACGAGCCGGCTCGTATCACAATGTACTTTCATGAACAGCAAATCCCGAAACCAGCTTAAAAGCACCTGCAGGATTTCTTTTGTCCTTTGTTTATCCAAGAGATTCCGCTTCAAATAGGTTTCTCCCTGATCCGCTCTCAGCAGGATATGATCGATGATTTCATTTTTACGGTCGAAGAATTTATCTTTCTGCAATCTTTTGGCCCGGGAAAGACACCCTTCCGCATAATGGGATAAAAAATGAGCCCTTAGCTCGTCTAAGGCATGATCTCCTTTTAATTCATCGGCCAGTTTCTGGGGACTGCCCCCCAAAAGATAAAACCTCTGACACCGAGAACGAATCGTTGGCAGGACGATCTCTGGGCAAGCGCTGGTTAATAGAAAGACAGTCCCCGGTGTGGGCTCTTCCAGCGTCTTCAAGAGGGCGTTGGCGGCCTCAGCGGTCATATTCTCGATATTCTTGATGATGCAGACTTTCAATTTGGCTTCGAAGGCCTTGAGCTGGAGTCGGGCGATGATTTCTCGAATCTGTTCGATCTTGATCGTCTCCCCGGGTTTGCAAGTCACAAAATAAATATCCGGGTGGTTCCCGTTACTGATCTTGCGACACGAAGGACATTGGTCACAAAATCCCTCTCCTGGGGAAGCTTCACAATTAAGAACTTTGGCCACGCCGAAGGCCGTTCGTGTTTTGCCAACCTCGGTCGGCCCGATCAAAAGATACGCATGGGCCAGCCGGCCGCTTTCGTTTAAAGCGGCAAAACGCTGGATCAAGTATGTATCCCTGTCACCCATGGCTTAAAAACTCCTATAACCCCAATAACCGATCCACCCAACCTCTCAGCTCTTTTTGGATCTCTGCTTTGCTGCGATTGCCTTGGATCAGTTTGATCCGCTGCGGCTCTTCGCTGGCCAGTTTGAGATAACCGGAGCGCACGCGCTGATGATATCCCAGAGATCGTTGCTCGATGCGGTCTTTCTTTTGACCTTTTCGAAACAGGCCTTTCATAACCCCAAGATCGAAAATAAAGGTCAAATCCGGCTTGATATTTTGGGTGGCGTATTTTCCTATTCTCCGGATGAAATCCAGATCGACACCGTTTCCATATCCCTGATAAACGATCGTCGAATCCAAAAATCGGTCACAGAGGACAACCCGGCCTTGTCTTAGAGCCGGAAAGATCCGCTGCGAGACCAGCTGGGAACGCGCCGCCATATACAAAAGAGTTTCACAGAGGTCATTCATCTTTTTGTTTTTGACATCCAGGAGGATCCGGCGGATCGCCTCGCTAATCTTGACGCCTCCCGGCTCCCGCACCCATAGGGGGTTTTTACGTCGGGCTCTCAAATACGCGTACAGGAGCTTGATCTGCGTGCTCTTGCCGGAGCCCTCGGAGCCTTCAAAGGTGATAAACTTCCCTTTATATAATCTTTTCATTTCCTAAATTTTCCTCCAGCTCTGTCCGGCCGGAGTATCTTCCACCACAATTCCTTTTTGTTTTAAAAGGCCGCGGATTTGATCTGAGCGTTTAAAATCTTTGTTGGCCCGGGCCCTCTTTCTTTCTTCGAGCAATTCTTGCTCTTCCTCTGTGACCGCCACTTCTTTCTCCTGAGAAAATAAACCAAAGACCTCGTGGGCCAGGCTCTCCACCGTATCCACGGCGTTGTAGATAATGCCGGTGTAATGTTGGTTGTCTTTTTCCTGTTCGATAAATTTATTGGTCAGGGTAATGAGATCGAAAAGGCAGCCCAGGGCCTGTGGGGTGTTGAAGTCGTCGTCCATGGCCTTAAGAAAACGGTCTTGGGCCTGCTGGACAAAATCCGCGGCGAAAGGCCCTAGCGAATTTTTTCCCTTCATGATGTCGTAAGCCTTCCAGAAAAGGATATCAAATCTTTCCAGGGCCTTTTGGGCTTCCTCCATTTTTTTCTCGGTAAAATCCATACCGCTGGCATAGTGGGAGAAAAGGAAAAACATCTTCAACTCATCCGCGGTGTATTTTTTCAAGCAATCACCGACGGTAATAAAATTGCCCGTGGACTTGGCCATCTTCTGGCCGTTGATGGTCAAGAGCCCGTGATGAATCCAGTACCTGGCAAAGGGCTTGCCCCACAAGGCCTCGCTCTGGGCGATTTCGTTTTCGTGATGGGGAAAGATGAGGTCACGGCCGCCCGCATGGATATCCAGAGTCTGGCAGTTTAAGTATTTTAAACTCATGCACGAGCATTCAATATGCCAGCCCGGGCGCCCCCCTCCCCAGTAAGGCCAGGAGGGCTCATCGGGAAGGGATTTTTTCCAGAGGGCAAAATCCAGAGGATCTTTTTTCTTCGCGTCTTTCTCAATCCGGACCGCCTCTTCGAGCTTTTCAATGCCCTGACCCGACAGCTTGCCGTAACCCGGAAATTTACGGACACTAAAATAGATATCGCCATCGACTTCATAGGCGTATCCTTTGGCTAGCAACCCTTCGATATCCCGCACCATGTCGGGGATGTTTTCCGTGGCGCGGGGCTCCTGATCCGCTCGATCAATCCTTAAGCCTTTTAAATCCCTGTGATAAGAATCGATGTTCTGTGCGATAATCTCTTTCCAATCTTGATTGGTCTCTTTGGCTTTAGTGATGATCTTATCATCGAGGTCGGTTATGTTCCGGACAAATCTCACGTTGAATCCGCGGTATTGGAGGTAGCGGCGAATCATGTCAAAAACATATAAACTGCGGGCATGGCCGATATGACACTCATCGTAGACGGTCACCCCGCAGCAATACATCTTAATAGTCTTGTCCCGGGAATCGGAAGCTTTAAGCTCTTCTTTGGTTTTCCTCAGCGAATTGTAGATGCGGATGGGCATGGTATTAATAATCAGAAATCAGTAACCAGAAGCGAGAAGTCAGAAGCCGGAAGCTGACGGCTGGTTTCTTGCATCTGGCTTCTCGCTTCTGAATACTGACTATCCTTTCAACTTCTCCTCTAAAGCCCTGACTCTCCTCAAGAGCTCCTCCACATTCTGCATCATGGGATCCAAGACATGAATATGATCGAGCGTATTGTCAATCTTTTTGCCGTCTTGTCTGGTGATGCGCCCCGGCACTCCCACCACCGTGGCGTTGGCAGGGATATCTTTAATGACCACGGCATTAGCGCCGATATAAGAATTGTCCCCGATCTGGATGTTCCCAAGCACCTTGGCGCCGGTCCCCACAACGACGTTATTCCCTAAAGTCGGATGGCGTTTCCCGGATTCCTTGCCGGTTCCCCCCAGCGTCACTCCCTGAAAAAGCGTCACATTGTCGCCAATCACAGCGGTCTCTCCAATCACAACACCCATGCCGTGGTCAATGAAAAGCCCAGGGCCGATCCGGGCCCCCGGATGGATCTCAATCCCCGTGAGAAAACGGGCGGCCTGGGAAAGAAATCTCGGAAGAAAAGGAATCCTCAGGAGCCAGAGGGCGTGGGCCAGACGGTGCGCGACAATCACATGAAATCCCGGATATAACAAAACAACCTCCCACATTCCCCGGGCCGCGGGATCCCGCTCCTGGGCGGCCCTGATCTCTTTTGAGAAAAACACGCTACAAAAGCCAATCCAAGCAAAAACCGCCACCCCAAAAATCACCATACCCCATAAAATGCTCATCGAGATCTCCCATCTTTGATTAACATTACAACCGCATACGCGGCGATTCCCTCGTCCAATCCGCCCAGCCCTTCCTGAGTCGTGGCCTTGATGTTCACGGCATTTAATTCCAGATTTAAGGCGCGACCGATTGTCTGGCACATCTTGGGTTTAAAGGCTTTGAGATTGGGCTCTTCGGCTATGATCACGCAATCGATGTTCCCGATCCCAAATCCTTGTTCTTGAACCATTCGGTGGACTCTTTTCAACAGGACCAAACTCGAAATTCCTTTGTATCGTTTATCGTGGTTGGGGAAATGCTCGCCGATATCCCCCTTGGCCAACGCGCCCAACAGGGCATCGCAGATGGCATGGAGAAGGCAATCGGCATCCGAATGGCCCTCCAGCCCCTTGGCAAAGGGAATCCGTACACCCCCCAGGAATAACTTTCTTCCCACAACCAGGCGATGAATGTCATAGCCTAATCCGATTCTGATAAAACCCTGAAGAATATCCTGGCCACGCATAAAAATCCTTATTTCAAAAACGTCTCGGCCCACTTTAGATCTTCCGGGGTGGTGATTTTGATATTTTGATAATCCCCCATGACCACCTTCACTCTAACCCCCAGCTTTTCCACCAGGACTGCATCGTCGGTGGGATCACCCCGTAAAGGGGAAGCCAACACCTCTTTACGGGGCTCACAGCAAAGCATCTTCTGATAAGCTTCTTCTAACAGATCCTTGTGAAAAACTTGAGGGGTCTGGATCTCCCAAAGCGTGTCCCGGACCAAGGTCTCTTGAACGTATAAATTTTTAGGATCCACTTTCTTGATCGTTGGCTTTACCGGAACAGCCACAACCACCGCCTTCTCCTGGCGCATCCCCATCAAGGCTTTTTCCATCAAAGCCGATGTAAGAAAAGGGCGAACACCGTCATGAATCAGGACCCCCCGGGTATCCTGATCCAGACAGGCCAGAGCGTTTTTTACCGAATCACAGCGCCGGTCTCCTCCCGCGACAATCTTCTTGACCTTGGTCAGTGCGAATTTCCCTACCAGCTCTTTAAATCTTTTGATGTTATTTTCTTGTGCTACAACAATAACACTGTCGATGAAAGGACATCCCTCCATGACCAACAGGGGATAAATAAAGAGGGGTTTCCCTTTAAGCAAAACAAGGGGTTTGTCCTTCCTTTTGCTGAACCTTCTCCCCTCGCCCGCCGCTGGGACAATGGCCTGGACCTTCATGAAGATTCCCTGATGATTTTTGCAAAGATCATCCGTCCGGCCTGAGTCTGCAGGACCGAGCTGACAGAGACCTTGACTTTCTGGCCGATAAGCCTTCGGGCCTCGCTCACCACGACCATGGTGCCGTCATCCATGTAGGAGACGCCCTGATCCGGCTCTTTGCCCTCTTTGACCAAGCGCACCTCTAAAATCTCACCGGGAAACACAACCGCCTTTATGGCGTTCACCAGTTCATTGATATTCAAGATGTCCACCCCTTGAATCGTGGCAATCCGGTTCAAGTTAAAATCCGTGGTGCAGATCCTGGCTTCCATGATTTTGGCCAGGCGGATGAGCTTGGTATCCACGTCCTGCTCGCCCACCATATCCTCTTCTTGGATCCGGACATCCATTGCCGAATCTTTCTGCATGGATCGTAAGATTTCTATGCCCCGGCGCCCGCGCTGGCGTTTGATCGAATCTTCGGAGTCCGCGATCTTCTGCAGCTCATTTAAGACAAACCGCGGGACCACCAGCCGTCCGCTCAGGAATTTCGTCTTATAGACATCCGCCACCCTCCCATCAATGATGGCGCTGGTATCCAGGAGAATCACCCCTTCCTTGATATCCTGGCGTCGGAACCGGACATACGGGATAATCACGTTGAACTCATCCTTTCCCCGCAGGGCCATGACCGCACCCAAATAGGAGAATACCAGGGTAAAAATAACTCTCAAGATCGATTGAACGAAATCGCCCAGCGGAAGCAAGGCCAAGATATCCGAAATCAGTTTAGCCATAAAAAGCCCCAGAAGAAGCCCAAAGACCATGCTGGAGAGCCCCCTCACCGAAACCCGGCGCAGACTGACCTCCACGACAATCAACAACAAGGCCGATGCCATCCCCGCCGCAACGCCCCAAAGCGTTTGATCAACCATCGAGCCGATCTGGTAGCCCACAATGCCGCTCATCAATAAAAATAAAAGCCGGATAAATAAAAGTGTCATTTAAGGTCTCCTCACTTTTTAACGTCAATACACTCCAACGCCTCTCTTAAGGTTTCCACGCCGGTCAATTCGATTTTGCTTTTTATCCTGTCTTGAATATTCAAGTTGCTCTTGGGCAAGATGCATCTT
>Ga0114945_10001109_pt1 | contig 16911 bp, 15 predicted proteins | sample OV2TP3_FD_87194 | JGI IMG/M metagenome (GOLD analysis project Ga0114945, IMG submission 87194) | Hot spring microbial communities from Beatty, Nevada to study Microbial Dark Matter (Phase II) - OV2 TP3 | ecosystem: Environmental > Aquatic > Thermal springs > Hot (42-90C) | place: USA: Beatty... | reverse complement strand
TAATAGGCAACTGACTGGTCTGACTTCCACAGACTGGTTAATCAACCCTATGGGCGTTACCAAAGAGCAAAGGGAGTTATCCACATATTCACAGAATTAACCAAGAAAGAAAAAGTAGCAAAAAGAAAGAAAAGCTGCTGCTATGTTGCTACAAACTCGGGAAAGACCTAATAAATCTTATTGCCTTTTTCTCTAAACTCTCGGGATTTTTCTTCCATCCCTTCCTTAAGGGCAGACATCTCCTCTAATCCCCGCTGGGAGGCGTATTCACGCACATCCTGGGTGATCTTCATCGAACAAAACTGTGGCCCGCACATGGAACAAAAATGGGCCAATTTTGCACCCTCGGCCGGCAGTGTCTCATCGTGAAAGGCCTTTGCGGTTTCCGGATCCAAAGAAAGATTGAACTGATCCTTCCAGCGGAATTCGAACCGGGCCTGGGAAAGCGCATCATCCCAAGCCTGGGCGCCAGGATGGCCCTTGGCCAAATCCGCGGCATGGGCCGCAATCTTATAGGCCATAATGCCGGCCTTGACATCATCCTTGTTGGGCAATCCGAGGTGTTCCTTGGGTGTCACGTAGCAAAGCATCGCGGTCCCCCACCAGCCAATCATGGCGGCCCCAATCGCGGAGGTGATGTGATCGTAGCCGGGGGCGATATCCGTCGTCAAGGGGCCTAAGGTATAAAACGGGGCCTCCTGACACAGGATCAATTGTTTCTCCATGTTCTCCCGAATAAGATGCATGGGGATGTGGCCCGGCCCCTCAATCATGGTCTGGACGTCGTGTTTCCAGGCGATTTTCGTGAGTTCTCCCAAGGTTTCGAGCTCGGCAAATTGGGCGCGATCGTTGGCATCCGCAATGCTCCCCGGGCGCAACCCGTCCCCCAGAGAAAAGCTCACATCGTATTGCTTCATAATCTCACAAATCTCTTCAAAGTGGGTATAGAGGAAGTTCTCCTGATGATGGGCCAAGCACCACTTGGCCATGATGGATCCCCCTCGAGAGACAATCCCGGTTTTTCTTTGCGCGGTGAAGGGAATGTAGCGCAGCAAAACGCCCGCATGGATGGTGAAATAATCGACCCCTTGCTCGGCCTGCTCGATCAAGGTGTCACGGTAGATGACCCAGGTCAAGTCCTCGGCCTTGCCGTTGACTTTCTCTAAAGCCTGATAAATGGGAACCGTGCCGATGGGAACTGGGGAATTGCGTAGGATCCACTCCCGGGTTTCATGAATATCTTTTCCTGTGGAGAGATCCATGACCGTGTCCGCGCCCCAGCGGCTGGCCCAGATCATCTTTTCCACTTCTTCGGCGACCCCGGAGCTGACAGCGGAATTTCCAATATTGGCGTTGATCTTTACCAGAAAGTCCCTCCCGATAATCATCGGTTCCACCTCAGGATGATTGATATTCGCCGGGATAATGGCCCGGCCCCGGGCAATCTCGGATCGGACGAATTCCGGATCGCATTCCTCTCTGATCGCGACAAATTCCATCTCCGCGGTTATCATGCCCCGGCGGGCATAATGAAGTTGCGTCACGTTAGACCCATGTTTGGCGCGCAAGGGTTTTTGGGATAATCCTTGCCTCTCTTCCCCATCCCCGCGGTTTAAAATCCACAACCTGCGCAAAGGCGCAAGTCCTTTAAAAATATCAATGGGGGTGTCGGGATCCGTGTAAGGCCCGGAGGTGTCATAAACGATGACCGTCGGATTGGGAATTTCCTGCTTGGCATGATCAAGAGACGAAGACTGGGAGATCTCTCGAAACGGCACACGGAGATCTTTATAGATCTTGCCGGGGCGGTAGACCTTTTTTGAGCCCGGCAATGGTTTATAACTCAAATCTCCCTGAAGAGCGCTTAAAGCCTTAAGGGGGGTCTGGATATCGTTCAAGGATTTTAATTGAGTGATCATATCCATCACCTTTTGAGGGCATTGACTATCTTAAGCCCCTCGGACTGAAAAATATTATATTCCAAAGAAAACGATAAGACAACGACTAATTCCGGGCCTTTAGCGCCTTTAGTCTTTTATTTTCGATGGGGAATGCAATTTGCTAAAAGATCAGACCAAGGAAGATTGAAATAGGGTTTGATTTTTATAATTTTCCCATAATGATACAGGGCCTGAGGGCAAAGCCCTTTAGCGTCATAAATCTTCGCCAAGCGGAAATGGGTATCCGGGCTTTCCGGCTCTAGCGCTAACACCTTCTGGTAATAAAACAACGCCATGTCCTCCTTGTTGAGTTTTTCGTAGGCTACTCCAAGATTGAATAAGGCATCCGCATGATAAGGGTTCATGGCAAGACTTCTTTGATAATAGCTGACGGCGCTATCAAATTGGTCCTGAGAAAGCAGAACGTTTCCCAAATTGTATATCAACTGAGCGTCGTAAGGATTGATCTCAAGGGCCTTTAAATACTGTTCCTGGGCCTTTCCGTATTCTTTTCTTTTTTCCAAAATTGTACCTGACTTTGAGAGTCTCAAAAACTCGATCGCCTTAGCCTCTAAAGCCACCGGCCTAAACACCATAAAGCTAAAGGAAACAAAAAGCGAGGCAAGCAAGATGGGCTTTATATTCTTCTCTCTTATTTTTTCAACGAGCCAGAAGATGCTAAAGGCCTCGTAGAGGATTAAAAAAGGCAGGATGCTGGCGCGGTGTTTTGTTGTAAGGAAAAAAATCAAAGTAAAAAATAACTGGCTGAGGATCATCAAATTCGAAAAACCACCCCCCGGATACCCTCGCCTCGTAAGAATCATTCCTAGAAGACCCAAAGAAACGATGAGCGAAAAAGGGTTAAAGTCTAACAGTTTCTTCCATTGGTGTTGCAGCAAAAGATCAATATCATGGGCGCCCTCGTGTTCCACCCAGAAAAGGTGAAATTTGCGGATGAGAAGCTTCATATAGTCTGCGGGCGCGCTTCTCATAAAGTTCAAACCCTGATTTCTCCAGAATCTTGACACCTCGGCAGCGGTCAAGGGCCTTCGCAAGATCTGTTCGGCAACGATCTTTTGATCCTCATCTTGTCCCTGATGCGTGGGGCGAATAAAGCCAAGATTGTCAAAAATCCCGTCGCTTTGCGGATTGTTGCCAACGTAGAAACTAAAACCGCTCTGGGCGCTGATTAAAATCCAGTCCCCTCCCTGAACACGGTTGCGCAACAAAACCAAAGACAAGACCAAAACAACCCCTAAAGCCAAAGGGATTAAAATTTTTAAGTCTTCCCTTCTTTGGCGAAACCAACCCCCCAGCCGGAGCACGACCAATCCCATAAAGAATAAAATAAACTTTCCGTCCCCTAACATGCTTAGGCCCAGAAGAATTCCTAAAAGAAATGCCTCTTGGGGATGATATTTTTGATTAAGATCCAGAAAAGCCCAAACCACAAGGAGGCTCAGGGTGACCACCACCCCAACCGGAAGCATCAGCCAGTCGTAATAAATCAGCACAAAGTTACACGCCATCAAAAGCGAGGCGGCCAACCCCACCCTTTGCCCAAAAATTTTTCGCCCGACGAGGTGCATCAGAACACAGTTTGCTGAACCCAAAATGAGATGCAGAAACCGAATCAGGAAAAAATTCCCTAAGGTGAATTGATAAAGGACGGCCAAAAAATAGGGATAAAGCGGCATGCCCCAAAAAACCGATTGCTGACTCTGTCCAGAAGCAATCTCATGGGCCCACTCGTGATAATAGAGGACATCTTCGGAAGGAGATTCGTAGAAAAGATAATGTTGCTTCAGAAAGGCCCAATAAAGAAGCCGGAAAGAAAGTGCAAAAATAAAAATTCCGATGCCAACAAAGACGTCTTTGCGATAGGCTTTGGGAATCATGAAAAAATAAGATGAGAAACGGCTAAGACCGCTAGGGCGGCGGTCTCCACTTTAAGGACGTTGGCACCCAGAGAAATCGCGCGAAACCCGGAATCCAGCGCCAGACGGACTTCTTGGGGTGCAAAATCCCCTTCCGGGCCGATTAAAAAGAAGATCCGTTTATGACCTTTCCTTCTTTCCTGGGACAAAACTTCAAAGAGGCTTGATCTTTCTGCCCTCAAACAGGCCATCAACCCTAAATCATCGCGGCCTAGTTTGGGCAGCACGTCCTTAAAATCTGTAATAGGCTGAATGACCGGAACAAAGCGGCGGCCGCACTGTTTGGCCGCATTGACTGCCACGGTCGAATACCGGCTTTTCTTTCTTTCCCTGTGCTCGCCTTTTAATGAAATTTCTGTCCGCTCTGTCTTTAAAGGAAATACCTCGTCAACGCCGAGCTCCGTGCCCTTTTCCACAATGAATTCGAATTTGCTCTTTTGGGGAATGGCACAAGCCAGGATAATCAAGGGGCTCTTTGGAAGCGGTAAAGGAAGGACAGAATCTCGGTGGACTTCGACTTTCTTAGGTGTGATCACGAGAATTGTCCCCGCAATCTCGTCTCCACGATTGTTAAAGATACGGATGGGGTCGTTGATTTTCAAACGAAGGACATTTTTGAGATGATGGATCTCGTGGGGATCGTTGATCTCAACGGTTGCTTTTTCTAGATCCGTGTGGGGACAAAAGAATCGATGCATTGGGGGAGTTAAAATAACTCTACTTCGCCCCAAAACTACGCCCTCCTCAATGTAAAGTTATGAGGGGCTTGTTTGGGCGCTTCGTAGAGAATTCTTCGCCTTGAGAACTGTTCTTCGAAGCCAAACAGCAAGTCCCGCCAAAGGCGGAACGTAGCTATTTGGCGAAGAAGAATGGACCGAGGGGGATTCGAACCCCCGACCTCCTGATTGCGAACCAGGCATTCTCCCAACTGAACTATCGGCCCATAAATTTGACGTTATCATAACAAAGATGCTTTAGCCTAGCAAGGCCTTTAAGTTCAAGAAAAATTACGGTGTTGCACGCCTGCATTAAGGATATGTTATAATAACGCCCACTAAAAATCATCCGCCTATGAATAAGCAGAGAATGGACACAACAAAATCCCTTCCCCCCTCCACCGCGAATTTCTGGATGAATCTCTTGGCCCTCGCCTTCTTTTTCGCCACGATGTTCATTTTTCACAAGACCTTTCCACAAACAACGTTCGTTCAATTAACGATGGCGTGCTTGCTTACGACGGCCATCCCCTTATGGTTTTATGACTTTCTTTATCTTCGGGTCCACCAACGACCATCCACAGGCCTCGCTCAAAAACCGGGCAAGGTTGACAGACATAGGCTCGTTGTCAAATTGATAGGCTTGTATGGAACGTTTTTGATCATTCTCATCGTCTATCATTTGATTCTCGGTTACCACATCTCTATTCATGCCCCATTTTATAATAGCTTCTTTTATTTTCTAAATTTTACGGCTCCCTGGATTATGATTTTAAGTTTCATTTATTTTCGGGAAGTGGACAGGAGGCAAAAGGACCCCTACGATGAATACTGGCATATGGGATGTCTTTTAACGGGACGCTTTCAAAATGTCAGGATGTTATTTATTAAAGAGCATGCGCGGGTCTGGTTCATCAAAGCCTTTTTCACGCCCTTTATGTTCGCGATGCTCGTTGATCGTGTGGAATACCTGCTTGCATTCGACTGGAAACATCAATCGTCATTTTTTATACCCTTATACAACTATCTTTTAACCCTGTTTTATACAATCTACATCCTCTATGGTGTCTTGGGGTATATCTTAACCTGCCGTCTTTTAGATACCCATATCCGCTCCACGGAACCGACCTTCTTAGGATGGGTCGTCTGCCTCGTCTGTTACCAACCGTTTTATTCTCATTTTGGAATCGGGCTTTTGAACTATGACGACCATCTCAACTGGTACCATTGGTTTGCCTTTTTCCCCGGCTTTTATTATCTTTGTGGTGCCCTGATTATTTTCCTGTCGCTCGTGTACTGCCTGGCGACCGTTGCCATCGGATACCGCATGTCCAACCTCACGTTCCGTGGCATCATAACCTCCGGCCCTTATCGCTTCACGAAACATCCGGCCTACTTAAGCAAAGTGGCGAGCTGGTGGCTCATCTCTTTGCCTTTTCTTTCCGTCGAGGGTGTGGGAATAGCATTTCACCACACCCTGAACTTAAGCCTTATCACTTTCATTTATTATCTTCGGGCTCGAACAGAAGAAAATAATCTCTCTAATTACTCTGAATATGTCCAGTATGCCAACGGGATCAAGGAGCAGGGCCTATTCCGTTTTATCACCAAGCATTTTCCTGCCTTACAATACTCCGAGGAAAAATGTAAGCGTTGGAAAAGCGTTGTTTGGTTTAAATCCAAAAATTTCACTCTCACCAAAAGTTAATACAAAAAGACCTGGGGATCTAAAAATAAGTATGGCCCATGGGGTTGACCTCGGCGGTCATAATGACGCGGGGATTTTTGCTGGGGTCGCTGGCATCATAGGGAGAAGAACTATCATAAAGGCTGGTCAGAGAGATTGTCACTTTATTGTCCTGCGTTGAACTGCTCGGTGTGTAAGTCACCGTGAAGGCCGTGGCCGATCCCAGCGTTCGGATCGTTGTATTTGTGTCGGCGCAAAAGGTGGGAGAGGGTTGATTATTGCAGGTGTAAAGGACATTCGTCGTCCTGAGTGTATAACAGACCCAGGTATCATCGCTATAAACATCCGGGGTCTGGGGGACATCCTGCCGGAAACACGAATAACTGCTATTGCCCGTCCCTCCGGTCTGTATCCCGATGTTGGTGACATCACCCACCGTTAAGGCGGCATTCTTGGCCATATGAAGCATCATGGAAGAGACTCTGGCTGTAGCAATGCTTCTGCGGGATATGTTCTCCTGGGCCCTTTTGGAGGCGTATTCGACGGAAACCACTCCCAGCATCACAATGCCAATTAAGACGCTAGAAACGAGGAGCTCGGTTAAAGTCATGGCGCTAGTTTTATTATGATTGGTATTCATGGCTCCGTCCAGTCTACTGTCAAAGCCACCCGACGCGGCCCGCCGCTATAAACTTCGGTCACGATATAACTCGCTGTATAAGTCTTTCCATTGATGGCGTTAGAAAACGTGTGGTTTCCGATAGACAAATCACCCGAGGCCCAAATGCGCTGGTCCACTTTAGCCCGCAGATCTTCCAGTAGCTGCTGCCCATAATAGGCCGCCACGGTGCGGCGTTCGGATTCGGCCGAGGGGGCTCTCAACACGGAAATCGTTGTGATAATTCCGATAGCCGTGATGGAGAAGACCACCGCGGCCATGGTGACTTCAACGATCGAAAATCCTTTATCTCTTCTTACAAGTCTTTTTTTCATCTCGTCTCATTCTCTAGGGACAAGCCCCGGCTGTACAGCTGGGATTCGTGCCTGATACCGGTGCTTGAGTCACCGTCACCGTAAACGAAGGGGCCGGGGCATCGCGCACGGCCGTACACGTAAAAGTTGTTCCCACCGGCCCCCCTCCTATGTCACACTCGTAGGTCATTCCATTGGGCAAAATGCTTAAATCCAAAGCAGCATTTATGGCCGCTAAATTCTGATTATCGGCCGACGGCCAGTAACTGCCGTTTTCCGCACGAAAAATCTGGTTAGCGGCATGGACATTGGTGAGCTGCACAACGGCATCCCGGCGATGAGCCCGTTCCACCGCTCTCGTAAAATTGGGGATCGCAAATCCAGCGATGATCCCAATGATGACTACGACAATCATCAGTTCGGTTAGGGTGAAAGAGGTATTTTTGTTTAGTGTAGACATCTCAACCTCGATCCAAATCGCAAATCCCAATCACCAAATTCCAAACAATGCCCAATATATAAGACACAATAACCAAAACGATTTTAACTTCAGTTGGGAAGGCTTGAAATTTCGGTCATAATTTCGGTCATTGGGTATTGTATATTGTTTGTGATTTGGAATTTGGTTATTGTCATTTTATTTTCTATTCACTTCACTATATTTTCCCATCAATACCCCATCTTCCCACAAATCCCTCCCCCACCTCCGGCACAAGTGATGGTACCAGTGCTGGAAACGCTCAAAGTATAACCATCAATCCCTGAGTCCGCCGTATCAATCCTTTGGATCGACGCCAGAGGATTGACGGCGGCAACGGTAGGGACATTAAAATTGGGTGAGGCAGGGATCGTGATATCCAAATCCGCCATATTCGCCGTAAAAGCACCGCCATTCTCTGCAGCAAAGCGTTGCTGGGCGCCCAAAAGAGCGGTCAGGATATTCACTCCCTCGGCGGATCTCATCTTTTCTATGGTCACTTGAAACCGGGGAAGCGCCATGGAAGCCAGAATCCCGACAATGACAACGACCACGGCCATCTCCACAAGCGAGAACGCCGATGTCTCCCTTAGACGCTTCATAGTTTTTTACCCGATCAGTCAGGTTATAAAGATTATTGAGGTTGCCTACTTGACGACCCTCAGACCTTCAAAAAGCAACCTTTTTAACCTTCATAACCTCAATAACCTTAGATAACTCTTTTAACTCCCCAACTATTGAATCCCCGAGAAAGCCGTTGTACCGGCACGCGTAATGACCGCGCCGTCGTTGGCCAGAGTCACCGTATCCGTAGCGACCCCCCCATCACGGGTATTTCGTGTTGCTTGAATGGTATAGGTCGTTCCTCCCGCTGCAGGCCAACTATACGTAAAATGGTTGTTGGGGGAATTCGCCGGATCCTCCAGGTCCAGGTTGGCAAAGCTATTGCAGTTTGTATAGGCGTTTCTCTGCAGATAGCAGCGCTCCATGGATTGACGGATCGCGTTCAAACTCGTCAAGGCCTCAGTACTCCGGGAATATTCAACAGTTCTAAAAAACCGGGGTAAAGCCAAACTGGCCAGGACCCCAACGATAATGATCACAATGATAATTTCCAGCAGTGTAAAACCCTGGATTTTTCTTTTCGATTTCATTTTCTCTTCCTCCTGCTTCTTTAGGATAAGTGTCTATAAATTCAATTGACCATTTTCGCTACAACAGATTCTAAAACTTTAAGGATAAGTTCGATCTTCTTTCCCTCTCACCTCCTTTTTAAAAATGGTTCATAAAAAATCCCAGGTAAACTTCCCTGGGATTTCGCATATCCTCACCGTTTTCGGCAGCCTGCCAATCCCGCCACAGGCGGGACGCAAGGCTTTGCGTCCTCCAATTGCTTGAAGTTTGCCCTTTTCGAAACCGTTTTCCTATTGTCAATTTAATATATAACATATTTGGGGGGCAACGGCAAGCTACCCTATAAGGCTTATTAGGCTTATTCCGTCTCACTTCCCTCCTCCCAACTGGGTGATGTTAAACATGGGTAAAAACATGGCCAGGACAATGACCCCAATCGCCGTGCCCATAAAAACCAACATAATCGGCTCGATCATGGTCCCAAACCGCTTCATGAAGGTTTCCACGGCCGCTTGATAAAACTTGGAGACGTGCTTGAGCATTTTTCCCAACTCCCCGGTTTCTTCCCCGACCATAATCATTTGAACGGCCATCGGTGGGAAAAACTCGCTTCTAATCATGGGAGCCACCAGGAGTTCGCCCTGCCGAACCCCCTCTTTGATATCCCCCACAATCAACTCGCAGGTCTTATTATTGACTAGCCGCTGAGTGATATCCAATGCGTATAAAATGGGAACTCCGCTGTCAATCAAGATCGACATCTGGGAGGCGAATTTTTCAATCACGACCAACTTAAAGACCCGTCCAAAGGCCGGCAGGTTATACAGCATGTTTTCAATTTGTAACCGGCCAGTCTGCGTTTTGCTGTACTTTCCCATTAGGAAGACGATCACCACCAGAATCCCCACCAAAAGCAAAAATTTGGTCTTTATAAAACGAAACGACCTTAAAAGAGCCCGGGTAATGAGAGGGAGCTCGACATTCATGGCTTGAAAGACAGCTTCAAACTTGGGGCCGACAAAAAAAGCAAAAAAGCCCACAGCCCCACTGGCGACAATGAAAAGAATGGTAGGATACACAATGGCAGAGATGATGGTGCTCCTGAAGGCAGCCTCCTGTTCCAGGTAAAATGCCAGCTTCTCCAAGACCACCGGCATGGTTCCCGAGGCCTCGCCGACCTCCACGAGGCTTATCCAAAATTGGTTAAAAACCTTGGGGTGTTTGGCCAAACTCGCACTCAAGGAATTGCCGGCCTCCACATCCTTTCGGACCTGCTCTAAGACAACGGAAAATTGCCTGCTCTCCACCTGGGAGACAATCACATCGAGACTGCGCAAAAGGGTGACCCCTGATTCCAGCATGGTCGCCAGTTGACGGGAAAAAATCAGCAGGTCTTCCAGCTTAACAGACTTGTGGGTAAAAATCCGCTTTTTAGCTTTTGGGGTTTGGGAAATCTTTTGTGCTCTTGTAGGGGCAGCTTCGGCCTGAATGCTGACGATAAAGTACCCTTGCTTTTGGAGACGATCGACCAGACTTTCTTGATCGGCGGCGTCGGTTGCATCGGTTAAGGTCTGGCCTTTGGAATCCTTAACGACATAATTGAATTTTGGCATATTTTCCCCTTAACATGCATTCATGTCATTTGAAATGGCCCTTTACGAGATCGCAATGCCCAAAATCTCATCCATGCTGGTAATTCCCGCTTCGACTTTTCTTATACCGCTTTCAAAAAGCGTATCCATCCCGTTTTTGCGGGCCGCGTCTTTAATCTGGGTATAAGAGGCCTTGTTGCTGATGAGCTGACGGATGGTGTCATCTACCACCAGGACCTCGGCAACAACAACCCGTCCACGATAACCGGAGTGGTTGCAATCTTCGCATCCTTTCGCACGATAGATGAGATCACTTTTGAAACTGATTCCTCCGTGCTGGTCTGGCTGCGGCTCATAGGGTTCCTTGCACTTGGGACAGAGCTTGCGGGCGAGCCTCTGGGCCAAAACCAGCGCCAGGGAAGGCGTCAGAAGATAAGACTCAATCCCGATATCCAAAATCCGGGTTACGGCAGAGGCCGCATCATTGGTATGCAACGTGCTCAAAACAAAGTGTCCCGTCAAGGCCGCCCGCACACAGATCTGGGCCGTCTCCAGATCCCGGACCTCCCCAACCATGATGACATCCGGATCCTGACGCAAAAAGGCCCGCAGGGCGGTAGCAAACGTCAATCCAATATCGGGTTTAACGTTCACCTGATTGATGCCATCGATCCGAAACTCGACAGGATCCTCGCAAGTGATAATATTTTTGCGGGGGTCGATTGTTTCATTCAAACACGCATATAACGTGGTGGATTTACCGCTTCCCGTTGGGCCTGTCACAAAGAATAGGCCGTAAGGCGACTTTAAGGCCTTACGGATGCTGTCAAGCTGTTTGGCCTCAAACCCCAATTGAGGTAAATCCAGAGGGACCGCACCCTTATCCAGAATCCGCATGACAACCTTTTCTCCCCATATCGTGGGAACGGTCGAAATTCTTAAATCCACCATTCGATTTTCCAGTTTTGCCGATATGGCCCCATCCTGAGGGATGCGTTTTTCAGCGATGTCAAGTTTGGACAGAATCTTGATGCGAGAAACAATCGCCAAATGCAGATGCCTTGCCGGAGGAGGAATCTCATACAAAGATCCATCGATACGATAGCGTAAGCTGATCTTGTCCTTATAAGGTTCAATGTGAATGTCGCTGGCCCGTTCATCGATCGCCTGACGGATAATCAAATCGACCAGTTTGATCACCGGCGCCTCTTTGGCCTTGGCGATCAAATTGTCCAGGCCGATCTCGGTTTCTGTAACCGTTGTGTCCAAGGCCCCTGTTGGTGCAAACGCAATATCCTGCGCTGTTGCCAGATAGGAATTCTGGACGGCTTCCTGCAACGTCGGTTTGGCTTCTTCCAAGGCAGATTTATCAGCGAAATAAAACCGGTCAATAGCCTTTAAGATCTCCGAGCGGGTGGCTAAAACCAGATTGATCTCATGTCCCGTCAGCTTTTTGAGATTGTCCAGCATCAAAAGATCAAGAGGATCAAAAACCGCTACCGTTAAAGAGTTCATATGTTTAGAAAGGGGCAAAACCACATTTCTTTTGGCAAATTCAAAAGGGATCAATTTTTCCAACCCTTCCTCTGCCTTTGGATTCAATAATTCCGAGGATTTAGAGGAATAAGGGATTAAAAGCTGCGCCCCCAAAGCCGAGACGATGTCTTCTTCTTTGACCATCCCCAGCTTGACCAAGACCTCCCCAATCCGTCCCTTTTGCTGCTTTTGCGCCGAGATGGCGGTTTTCAACTGGGCCTCCGTGATGAGCCCCTGCTTAACCAATATCTCCCCCAGTTTTAAGTGTGCCATTCACGATACCTTCCAGTGAGACATTACAACCCATTTCTTTCAATGTTGGATAAGGCCTTCTCGACCTCCTTGTCTCTCGATGGCGAGGGGTTGCCTTGTTGAGGGACAATGGGATTATGGGGAAGCGGGCGCTTTGTCAGGGATTCGGAAGCGGCATCGTCCCCGATGATATGCGGTGTAATAAAAATAATGAGTTCCCGTTCTTCCTCTGTGCGGTCCTTATGCCGAAAGGCCGCCCCGACAATCGGAATATCTCCCAAGAAAGGCACTTTTGTGATCGTCTCTGTCAAATCGGTCCTGAGAAGGCCGGCTATAACTATGGTGTCTCCACTAGAGACCTTCATGATCGACTGGGAGCCCCGCTCTTCGGGATCCCGAAAAGTGGTGCCCTCAAATGTCGCCCCAGTCCGCGCCTGAATCACCTTGGGAACAATCGCCATGGTTATTTCGCCCGTTAAGAGGTTGGCCTGCGGAGTAACCGTCAGCGAGATGCCGGTCTCCACGCGTTCCGCCTCCTTCGATTGCGTCGATGACCCTTCCGCCGATTGAGTTTGGGTCTTTATGCCGATCGCTTCATCGGTCGTAATTTTGATCTGGGCCGTCTCATTATTGAGGGTCAAAATCCGGGGACGGGCTAAGTTTCGGGTGTCCCCTTGCGTTCTCAAAAACTGCAATGTCGCGGATAACCCGGCGGCGCTGATCGTCCCCACGCGGTATTCAGGACTCGCAAAGGTAAAACCTTTTCCCAAAAGTTTATTTTGATCCCAAGGGTACACGTGATCCCGCTCGGCGCCTTTAAACGTCAAAGGCGTGTCTCCGATTTTAACGCCTATCTTATCAGCGGTCTTTTTGGAGATATCGAGCATTTCCACCTCGATCAAGACCTGAGAGACGGGAACGTCGAGCCGACTCAGGGTGCGCTCAATCAAGGGAAATTGACTGGGGATGTCCGTGACAATAAGACCATTGGTTCGGGGATCCTCAACGATCTTGCCGGATTCGGTGAGAATGGCCTTCAAAGCGTTCACGATACCTTCGGCAGAACCGCTGGTCTGCGTGGAAGGGCTCGCACTGGAACCGTCTTCGGAGCCGCTTTCGGACTCGATTGTGATCGTCTTGTTGAGTTTTGACGAGGAGACCGTGGCATGCTTGAGGCGATAAATCCGGGTCAGGAGTTCTTTCTCGGGCTTCGTCACTGACTTGACAATGAAAATTCCACTTCCCGGCTCAACTTCATAGGTTAAGGCGTTGGCATGAAGAATCCGCTCCAAGGCCTCCTCCACAGGGACATCCTTCAGAAATAAAGTCACCTTCTTGCTGCCGATCGCCTCGGCCGCAATAAAATTCAATCCACTCTGGTGAGATAGAATCCGAAGGACATCATTCAACTCGGCATCCTTGAATTCCATGGATATTCTTTTGGAATATTCGGGTAAGACAAATTGACTTTCTTCCAGGCTGAGGGCCGCCCTCCCTTCGGATTTAAGATCCGTCAAAATGGGTACCATCAAGAGGGAGGTCAATACAACACCTCGCCAAAAATTCGATGGACTACGATTTTTCATGACGCGCTATCTTTCTTCAGAACTGAAACTATTAAAGTCATTTGCAATAAAATGCTTCCTTCCCTGAGCAGAGATTTCAATTCCCTGTTCGTTAATAACCGTAATCGTCCATCCTTCAATCTGATCTCCCACACCCACAATAGAGTTATTCACAATGGCCTGCGGCTTTTCGGTACCCCAAACCAGTCCAGATATCTTAAGGGCTGGCGATTCCATCGGGATGACCTTCTGAGATGAGCCTTCTTGGGAATCGCGCGGCCCTGGCCCCACTTTGACCGGCGGGGAGATCTCAGCATCCTGTTCGATTCTGCTCCGGATCTGAGGCAAAGGCAGCTGACTCTTAAAGGGATTCCTTAAAGAATCGTCATTCGAGAGTAATCCCGACATGATATCTTTTTGTACAGGAGCCGGAACAGAAGAGCTGTCCTCGGCGAAACTGCTCCGTCCGTCAAAAAACAAGAAGAGGCTTAAAAAAAACGATAATTCCATCTTCATTTCTTAAAGTAAATTGCGTTGATCTCGATTTGGGCGGAAATGGTTTCTTTCAAAGACCTTTCGGAGGAATCACCTGTTAAGGCTGGTGAATTCGATTCTATCTGATACCCCGACCATTGATCGACTCTCAAGTTATAGGGAAAGCGCTCTATATCATAAATAAAATGCAAGATGTCTTCGTAACGACCCGCGGAGATATTCATATTGACCGATGTTTTTTCGTAGAGCTCCTCGCTTCGCGACTGCGCTGGAGAAACGGATATAATCTGGATTTTGTTTTTCTCGGCAAGATCATTCAATTTTTCAATGATGGCAAAGGGTTGTATCCCCTGGGGTAAAGCCTTGATAAATTCATCCAGCTCTTTGACCATCTTCTCATGATGGCTGATGGCCTCGTTCTTTTTCTCAAGATCAGAGATTTTGTTTTTGAACGTCATCACCTCCGCCCGTCTATTCGTATAAATTTGATAAATGAGGAAAAAAACAAACAGGATCAGGGCCAGATTGGCCATCAGATCCTTGCGTCTCTTCAGGGTTCTCACCAAGGTGGCCAGATCGATCGATTTGAGATCCGCAGGGCTCGTTTTCCAGGCGGCAAGATTCATCATCACTTGCAATCAATCCTAAAATATGTGACCGGATCTTTTTCCAGAAACTGGCTTTGGGCTGTTACCAGATCGATGCTATCGAAGAATAAGACGAACTCTTTGTGCTCTTTGAGGTTCGTAACCAAGCCATTCACCAGCCGGATCTGCTGATTTGCATTCTCGTGGAAGGCATACCCGGCAAGGCCCACAAAAATTTTGAAGGGCCTTTGCTTCTGATTTTCTGGAACAGGATTAACAGGGGGAACCGAGATATCCAAATAACGGATAGAAATGTCTTTAAGCCAGACCCCCGGGGGGAGAAGCTGGGGAATCGCCGTCAGGAAAAATGTCATTTCACTGTGGATACGCACATTCTTATAAGACGCTAATTTTTGGGATATCTCCTGAGTCTTTTGTTCGATGGCTTCCTTTGTCAATTCTTGAAAAGACTTCTGTTTTTCATAGAGAGCGGAAAATTGTGCCCTTTGTTGCTGGACAGGACGATTCAACATAAAAAATGCGCCTCCAACTAAAAAGACACAAACAATCAGGACCTTTGCCAGAGATTGCAAGTTCACAGGGGTCTTCTCTTCGGCCTCTTTCGTTTTTCCAAATTGAATGGGCTTGCGGGAAAAAGTAAAATTTGCGGGCAAGGAAACCGTGCCGGCCAAACCAATGCCATAGGCGTAGGCAAGCTCTAAAGAACCGGCTTCCGGGGTATTGAGAATCGATGAACTATTCACCGACTGCGTTGATAGACCGAATTCTCTCTCTAAATTCTGAGGTAAAAGCTCATCTTGGAAAGAAGATAAAATGATAATCCCATCCATTTTCTCTTGCATATATTGCCGTCCATAATAATCCAACGAAATTCGGATCTCATTCAACAATCGGGCATACAGAATCTCCTTGTCCGTCTCAGGCTTTTCGGTCTCCATCAGCATAGGGAAATCCCGAATGAATTGGGGGATTCCCTGATTAACAACAATGATTTTCCCTTCCTTGGGATCCAACTGGATGATGACGATCCTTTTGTCCCGGGCAAGGAGTTTCTTAAATGTCAGAGCCCTCACAAGACTCAAAGACGCTGGTTCCATGAAAACAACATGTAACCCACACCCCTCTAGTAGGCTACAATAACTTTCCAAAAGATCGTTTCTTATGGCGGCAAAAAGAACCCGTATAAATCGGGTTGTTTTCTCATTGATGGTGATCGTATGAAAGGTATAGGCTAATTCTGCTAGTTTAAAGGGGATATACTTTCTGGACTCAAATTCAACGACCCCTTTGATTTCCTGGGGGTTCATCCAAGGGATCGCAAATGAACGAAAGATAATGTCCTTGGAAGGCAAAGACAAACTGATCTGAGAGGTCGTAACTTTATTCTCCCGCAAAGTTTTGGTGAGGGTTGCCGCCAAGGTCTTATCGTCAGGGGTTTTCTTCAGGACAGAGGTGGATGCTTGACCATCAAAGGGGATCGTTAAGAATTTCTGAGGAATCTGATTCTCTGTCTCAACGACACTGAGAGAATTGCTGCCCCAAAAAATGCCTAGATATTTTTTACTGGCCATGCCCGTTTATCCGATGCTTTGGGAAATAGAAATGGATATTAAAAATTATAAATATTTATATTTTAGTTTTCATTAAACTATACCCCTTCCACTTTGTCAATGAGATTCACAATTAATTTTTATAGAATTTCTGTGGGTTTTGTGAAAAGGGGATTAAAGGATTGGGAATTTTATTCTCCTTCGCCTTACCAAATGAAGACGCTGGTATAAGCTTCGGAGAATTATTCCAAGGAGAATATTCTACGAAGCATATACTATCTATTTATTTGCTAATGCGAAGTAGAATATGAGAGAGATTCCACAAGAAGGCCATTATGTCACGAGGTGCTAACAAGAGGCTCTAATACAAACGTCTTTAATAATTTGACATGTGTCATTGCGAGCGACCGTAGGGAGCGAAGCAATCCTATTGTCGACAGAAAAGATTG